>Ga0181612_172389_pt1 | contig 25858 bp, 23 predicted proteins | sample HoacroProtozoa21_FD_119630 | JGI IMG/M metagenome (GOLD analysis project Ga0181612, IMG submission 119630) | Hoatzin crop microbial communities from Cojedes, Venezuel. Combined Assembly of Gp0051906, Gp0051904, Gp0051908
CAAGGCCGTTTTATGTATAACTAAATTCCAATTTGTTACAGTTACAGTTACATTTTTAGGCAACGAGATGAAGCAAAAAAAAGACGCCGTCCCGACGGTTCGGGGCGACGTCTCCTTGCAGAAAAGCGTATCGATGAAAGATATTCTGACAGGATTTTCAGGATTTTTATTTTTCATGTTGATCTTGTTAATCCTGTCAAAAATAGGCGTTAAAGAAACTCAAAACCGCCCTCGCGAGTTTCCACGACAGAAAGATTTTGTTTTCGTGGAAACGTGCGCGAGTTTCCACGATAGAAAGATTTTTCCGTCGGGAAAAGTAACTGTAACTGTAACAATTTGGAATTTAGTAGTGAATGATATATCTGTTCATAAATATGTACGCGCGCATACGCGAGGGGCAGAGAAATACACATGACTTTTTCGAATTGTTACAGTTACAGTTACTTTTGACGTTAACAAAAAAAAAAACGCAAACTGTTGTAAATAATTTGCGAGTTCGGAAAAGTTAATTAAAGATAAAAATATATAAACTGACACAAGTACAATGTTCGGTCAAAAATAACAATAACAATAACAAATTGGAATTTAGTTATACATGTTTTTGAATTACGAGTTACGAGTTACGAGTGTGACTAATTCAACATTCAACACTCGTAACTCCACATTCTACATTCCACATTCGCCATTCCGCACTCGTCATTCGTTAAAGGAGTGCAAAAAAGAGCGGAAAAGTTTGTCGGTTCGGATTTTTTCTTTAATTTTGCAGCGGAAATGCAATTTAAACTTTAACGTTGAGCTTTGAACGTTGTTCCATACGGAGGCTAAACGTTGAAGTCGGTTGAAGTAAAAACATAAATATTTAAAGTAAACAGATTAAAGTATAAAAGTTAAAAAAAAAAATATGTCGAGGATAAAGACTATAGGTGTGCTTACGTCGGGTGGCGATGCTCCTGGCATGAATGCAGCGATACGGGCTGTTACTCGGTCGGGCATCTGCAACGGCTTCAAGGTGAAAGGCATTTATCGCGGCTATGAGGGGCTGATGAGTGGCGACGTGAAGCCGTTTACGACTGAGGATGTGAGCGGCATCATCATGTCGGGCGGCACCATTCTCAAGACAGCCCGCAGCAAGGAGTTCCAGACGGCTGAGGGCAAGCGGAAGGCTTATGAGACTCTCCAGCGTGAGGAGATAGACGCTCTGGTGGTGATAGGCGGCAACGGCTCGCTGACGGGCGCTATGGAGCTGGCTCGCGAGTATGACCTCTGCTGCGTGGGCTTGCCTGGCACGATAGACAACGACCTCTATGGCCCCGACTCGACGATAGGCTACGACACGACGATGAACACCATCGTGGAGTGTGTTGACCGCATCAGGGACACTGCCAACTCCCACGAGCGCATATTCTTTGTTGAGGTGATGGGTCGCGATGCTGGTTTTCTTGCTCAGAACTCTGCCATTGCCGCTGGCGCCGAGGCTGCGATTATTCCAGAGGACTCCACCGATGTTGACCAGTTGGCCCGGTTTATGGAGCGCGGCATCCGCAAGTCGAAGAAGAGCTGCATAGTGATAGTGTCGGAGAGCCCGAAGTGCGGCGCGATGTATTATGCAGAGCGCGTGCGCAATGAGTTTCCTGAGTTCGACGTGAGAGTGTCTATTCTTGGGCATTTGCAGCGCGGTGGTCGTCCGACGGCCCACGACCGCATTCTTGCGAGCCGCACGGGTGTGGGCGCTGTGGAGGCCATCATGCAGGGTCAGCGCAACGTGATGGTCGGCATCCGCAACAACGAGGTGGTCTATGTTCCTCTGAGCGAGGCCATCCGCAGCGACAAGCCTTTCGACCGCAAGCTGATAAAGGTGCTTGACGAGCTGAGCATTTGAGAATGTTAAAATAAAAAAAGATATATTATGGCAACAATCAATGGGCGTATATCGCAAATCATCGGTCCGGTGGTCGATGTGAAGTTCGACACTCAGGGACAAGATGCTGAGAAGGTTCTGCCCAAGATCTACGACGCTCTGAAAATAAAGCGTCCCGATGGCAGCGACCTCATTGTTGAGGTTCAGCAGCACATTGGAGAGGACACTGTGCGCAGTGTGGCAATGGACAATACCGACGGCCTTCAGCGCGGCCTTGAGGCTGTGCCTCTGGGCGGTCCTATCACGATGCCGGCCGGCGAGCAGATCAAGGGCAGGATGATGAACGTGACGGGGCAGCCTATCGACGGCATGAAAGCACTTTCGATGGACGGAGCTTACCCCATTCACCGCGAGGCTCCGAAGTTTGAGGAACTGTCAACTCAGAAAGAGATGCTCTCGACGGGCATCAAGGTGATCGACCTGCTGGAGCCCTACATGAAGGGCGGCAAGATTGGTCTGTTTGGTGGCGCCGGCGTTGGCAAGACGGTGCTCATCATGGAGCTTATCAACAACATTGCCAAAGGCCACAACGGCTACTCGGTGTTTGCCGGCGTTGGCGAGCGCACTCGTGAGGGCAACGACCTGATACGCGAGATGATAGAGTCGGGCGTGGTGCGCTATGGCGACAAGTTCCGCAAGGCGATGGACGAGGGAAAGTGGGACCTTTCGCTGGTTGACCCTGAAGAGCTGAAGAAGTCGCAGGCCACGCTGGTCTATGGCCAGATGAATGAGCCGCCTGGTGCGCGTGCATCAGTGGCTCTTGCCGGTCTGACGGTGGCTGAGGAGTTCCGCGACAGTGGTGGCAAGGATGGTCAGGCTGCCGACATATTGTTCTTCATCGACAACATTTTCCGCTTCACTCAGGCCGGCTCTGAGGTGTCGGCTCTTTTGGGACGTATGCCTTCAGCCGTTGGTTATCAGCCTACACTGGCATCGGAGATGGGCGCCATGCAAGAGCGCATCACTTCGACGAAGACGGGCTCCATCACGTCGGTTCAGGCTGTCTATGTGCCTGCCGACGACCTCACCGACCCTGCTCCTGCCACCACGTTCACCCATCTGGACGCCACGACGGAGCTGAGCCGCAAGATTACAGAGCTTGGCATCTATCCTGCCGTTGACCCGCTGGGTTCGACGAGCCGCATTCTCGACCCTCTGATCGTCGGAAAGGAGCATTATGACTGCGCTCAGCGTGTGAAGCAGATTCTGCAACGCTACAAAGAGCTTCAAGACATCATAGCCATTCTCGGCATGGACGAGCTGTCTGACGAGGACAAGCAGACGGTGAACCGTGCTCGCCGCGTGCAGCGCTTCTTGTCGCAGCCTTTTGCTGTGGCCGAGCAGTTTACAGGTGTGCCTGGAGTGATGGTTCCGATAGAGGAGACTATTCGCGGCTTCAACATGATTCTCGACGGCGAGGTGGACTATCTGCCAGAGCAGGCTTTCCTGAACGTTGGCACCATCGACGATGCCATCGAGAAGGGCAAGCGGCTGATGGAGCAGGCAAAGGGATAGACGGATATGCTGACATTGAAAGTGATTTCTCCGGAAAAGGTGCTGTTCGACGGCGAGGTGAAAAGCGTGAAAGTGCCAGGCACGTCGGGCGAGTTTGAGATACTCAACGACCATGCGCCCATCATCTCAACGCTTGAGGAAGGCACGGTGAGCTACACCACCGACGAAGGTACTGTCGATGTGGCCATCACGGGTGGATTTGCCGAAGTGAAGCGCAACGAGGTGTCGCTCTGCGTGGAAATGGCTGAATGAGACTGCCGTGGACATCGGAAAGACATCATCGCGCTATAACCGTCAGACGGTCTGGCTGATAAGCGGTCTTTCGCTCGTTTCGCTGCTTCTGATGCAGGTGAGCGGGCGGATGATGCTTGTGGAAGGCTTGGTGTGGGCGGCTCTGTTCAATCTCGTCTGCTGCCTGCTCTACGGACAGGCTTGGAAGGCTGTGGCGCGGCGGTCGCCTGAGATGCTGCCCAAGCTTTATCTTGCAGGCTCGGCATTCAGGCTGATGGCGGCTGCGATAGTGGTGCTGGCCATGTGTGTGCTTATGCGCCACGACATAGAAAAGCTGAAGTGGTCGGCACTGATATTCATGGCGTTCTACGTCGTAACGCTCTTGTTTGATGCGATATTCTTTGCGAAAGTAAGTAAAAAACGATAACAAATGAAACTGAAACAGTTGCGATTGCTGTTAATGGCGGCTCTGCTTCTATTCGCCGCTTTGCCTTCCTTTGCTGAGGAGGGCAAGGAGGAGAAGGGCGGCGGAGTCAACCTGAAAGAGATATTGTTCAGCCATGTGCAGGACTCTTATCAGTGGCATGTCACCGACATTGGCGGCCATACTGTGGTCATCCATTTGCCGATGATTTTCTCTTCCCGCCCCAGCGGCTTCCACGTCTATTGCTCGTCGCAGTTTGAGCATCATCCCGATGCCAGCCAGCTGCGGAAGGGGCCCGACGGATTCTTCATCAAAGGTCCTGCCGACGAGAAAGGGACAATCGTGGAGATGGTGGACGGCCGCTTGGAGCCCGTCTGCTTCGACATAAGCATCACGAAGACGGTGCTGGTGCTGTTTATCAACGCCGCCCTGCTTCTGCTCTGCATTCTCGGAGCGGCACGCTGGTGCAAGAGGCACAAGGCCGACGACCCTGCCCCGAAGGGCTTTGTGGGACTGGTCCACATGTTTGTGATGATGGTCTATGACGACATGATAAAGCCGTCGCTCGGCGAGGAGGCTCCCAAGTATGCTCCCTATCTGCTGACGTGCTTTTTCTTCATTTTCCTGACCAATCTGATGGGCGTTGTGCCGTTTCCTCCTGGAGGCGGCAATCTGACGGGCAACATCACGTGCACCTTCTTCCTTGCCCTTTGCACGTTTCTCATAGTCAACGTGACGGGAACGAAGGCCTATTGGAAAGAGATATTCTGGGGCGACGTGCCTCTCTGGCTGAAGTGTCCGGTGCCTCTGATGCCCTTCATCGAGTTTTTCGGCATCTTCACAAAGCCTATAGCCCTGATGATCCGACTTTTCGCCAACATGCTGGCAGGCCATGTGATAGCCATATCGCTCACCTGCATCATCTTCGTGATGTTTGCTCTTGGCGGCGTGATGGGCAATGTGCTTGGTTCGGTGATGACTCCGGTGAGCGTCTTCCTGAGCATATTCATGATGCTGCTCGAGGTGCTGGTGTGCTACATCCAGGCGATGGTGTTCACCATGCTCAGCGCTGTCTTCATCTCGATGGCCCATGTGAAGGAGCATCACGCATAGGATGCTGGTATTACAGAGAAAAGTGAAACAAGAACAAATATTTAATAACAATTTAAAAACTAAAAGATTATGATTTCATTATTATTAGCAGCTGACGCACTGGCAAAGCTCGGTGCTACGGTAGGAGGCGGACTGGCAGTTATCGGTGCAGGTATCGGTATCGGCCGTATTGGTGGACAGGCAATGGACGCAATGGCTCGCCAGCCAGAGAAGATGAGCGGCCTTCAGTCGTCAATGATTCTCGCTGCTGCCCTTGTTGAGGGTGCCACATTCTTGGCTCTCGTGATTTCAATCCTCGCGCTGTTTGTGTAATTACAGTCCCCTGCTGGTATGTCATTGATAACACCTGATTTTGGACTGTTCTTCTGGATGACCGTCGTCTTCCTGGTGGTCCTCTTCATCTTGTGGAAATGGGGTTTCCCTGTTATCGTCAAGATGGTTAACGACCGCAAGGAATTCATCGACGAGAGCCTTCGCAAGGCCCATGAGGCCAACGAGCGGCTCGCCAACATCCAACAAGAAGGTGAGTCCATCCTGCAAGAGGCACGCGAGAAGCAGGCGCAGATTCTGAAGGAAGCGCAGCAGACCCGCGACGCCATTGTGGAGAAGGCCCAGCAGAAGGCGCGCGAGGAAGGCACTCGCCTGCTCGACGACGCCAAGGCCCAGATAGAGAGCGAGAAGCAGTCTGCCATTGCCGACATCAGGGCACAGGTGGCGCAGCTGTCGGTCTCGGTGGCCGAGAAGATTTTGCGCAAGGAGCTTTCTTCCGACGAAAAGCAGATGGACATGATAGAACGACTGCTGGATGACGTTTCTGAAGAAAAGAAGAAGTAGGAGAGATGGATATTGGAGTGATTTCAGTAAGGTATGCACGGGCATTGCTCAAGGCAAGCACCGAAGCGGGTCAGGAAGAGCAGGTGTATCAGGAGATGCAGCAGCTCGCAAAGAGTTATCTCCTTGTTCCGCAAATGCGCCAGACCATCGACAACCCGATGCTCGCAAAGGAGAAGAAGATGGAGCTGCTCGCCACTGCTTGCGGCGGACAGACATCCGACCTCACCAAGCGTTTCTTCAGCCTCGTGCTGAAGGAGGACAGGGAGAAGGTGGTGCAGTTTATGGCCAATTCCTTCGTCTCGCTTTACAGAAAACAGAAGAACGTCATCAGAGGCAAACTCATCACCGCTGCCAGTGTCTCTGCCGAAACAGAGCAGAAGATGCGGCAGATGGTGGAGAACAAGACCAATGGAGCTGTGGAGTTTGAGACCGAAGTGAATCCCGACCTTATCGGCGGGGGTTTTCTTTTGTATTACACTTACAGGATGGACGCAAGCGTCAAGTCGAAGCTCAACGCCATCCTCACACAGCTGAAGAAGTAACGATTAAAAAGCAAAACAATGTCAGACAAAATAAAACCAAGCGAAGTGTCGGAGGTGCTCCTTGAGCAACTTAAAGGCATCAGTTCGCAGGAGAAGTTCGACGAGGTGGGCACGGTGCTCCAGGTGAGCGACGGTGTGGCCCGAATCTACGGACTGCGCAATGCCGAAGCCAACGAGCTGCTGGAGTTTGAAAACGGCACTATGGCTATTGTGATGAACTTGGAGGAGGACAACGTGGGCTGCGTGTTGCTCGGCCCGACCTCAGGCATCAAGGAGGGCATGGTGGTGAAGCGCACAAAGCGCATCGCTTCTATCCGCGTCAACGACAACATGCTTGGGCGCGTGATCAATCCTCTCGGCCAAGCTATCGACGGAAAGGGCGATATCGACCTTTCGGATGCCTTTGAGATGCCGCTTGAGCGAAAAGCGCCTGGCGTGATCTACCGTCAGCCAGTCAAAGAGCCTCTGCAGACAGGTTTGAAAGCCGTTGACTCGATGATTCCTATCGGAAGAGGACAGCGCGAGCTCATCATCGGCGACCGACAGACGGGCAAGACCGCCATCGCCGTAGATACTATCATCAACCAGAAGCCCAACTATGAGGCAGGCAAGCCCGTCTATTGCATCTATGTGGCCATCGGCCAAAAGGCATCCACTGTGGCTGCCCTTGTGCAGAACCTCCGCGAGCATGGTGCGTTGCCATATACCATTGTGGTGTCGGCAACAGCAGCCGACCCTGCTGCCATGCAGTATTATGCTCCCTTTGCCGGAGCCGCCATCGGAGAATATTTCCGCGACAGAGGCTTTTCGGCTCTCGTGGTTTATGACGACCTTTCGAAGCAGGCCGTAGCCTACCGCGAGGTGTCGCTCATCTTGCGCCGCCCGTCAGGACGCGAGGCCTATCCTGGCGATGTGTTCTATCTGCACTCGCGCCTCTTGGAGCGTGCTGCCAAGATCAACGAGCAACAGGAGGTGGCCGAGCAGATGAACGACCTGCCTGCCTGCATGAAGGGTCACGTGAAGGGTGGTGGCTCGCTCACGGCGTTGCCCATCATCGAGACGCAAGCTGGCGACGTGTCGGCATACATTCCCACCAACGTGATATCAATCACCGACGGACAGATTTATCTTGAGACCGACCTCTTCAACCAGGGCTTCCGTCCTGCCATCAACGTAGGTATCTCGGTGAGCCGTGTGGGAGGTTCGGCACAGGTGAAGAGCATGAAGAAAGTGGCCGGAACATTGAAAATCGACATGGCTCAGTATCGCGAGCTGGAGTCGTTCTCCAAGTTCTCGAGCGACATGGATGCCGTGACGGCCATGACCATCGACCGCGGCCGCAAGAACAACCAGCTGCTCATTCAGCCACAGTATTCGCCAATGCCTGTGGGCGAGCAGATAGCCATACTCTATTGCGGCACACATGGACTGATGCACGAAGTGCCGGTTGACAAGGTGCGCGAATGTCAGGACACCTATCTGGAAAAGCTCCGCTCCACTCATCAGGACGTCATCGACCTGCTCGGCAGCGGAAAGATAGACGACGAGGCGACAAAGGTGCTTGAAGATACCATGGCCGACATAGCCGGACAATATAAAAGCTAACCGCTTATGCCATCGCTCAAAGAGATAAAAAACCGCATTGCATCGGTCAACAGCACGCGTAAAATCACAAGTGCCATGAAGATGGTGGCCTCGTCGAAGCTGCACCACGCTCAGGTGATGATTCAGAACATGCTTCCCTACGAGACGCTTCTGGAGCATATCCTGAAGACTTTCATGGCATCGGAGGCCGACGCTCGCTCCATCCTCACCGAAGGGCGCGAGGTGGTTAACGGCGTGACAATAGTGGTCTTCTCGTCGAACAGCAGCCTCTGCGGCGGATTCAACGCCAACATCATCAAGACGATGATGCAGGTGGTGGAGGAGTACCAAGCGCAGGGTGTCGCCGACATCACCATCTATCCCATCGGGCGCAAGGTGGCTGATAAGGTGGCTAAGCTGGGGCTGAAATCGGCAGGCGACTTCTCTGAGCTTGCCGACAAGCCCAACGTCCAGCAGTGCATACAGATAGCGAGGGAACAGGGAGAGAAGTTCATAAACGACGATACCGACCGTGTGGAGCTCATCTATCACCATTTCAAGAGCGCAGGCTCGCAGATACTCACCCGAAAGACCTTGCTGCCTATCGACCTGAGCACCGAGCTGAACCGCGACCATGAGCGCGACCTCAAGTCGAATGTCATGACAAAAGAGGCGTTGGAGTATCTTAGAAAACGCGACGCACAGGCCAGGCATCATGATGATGACGAGACAAAGCCACTCAACGACAACTTCATCGTGGAGCCCGACATGGACACCGTGCTCAACAAGCTCATCCCCAAGATGCTGCACCTGATGCTCTACACGGCTCTGCTCGACAGCAATGCTTCGGAGCACGCAGCAAGAATGGTGGCCATGCAGACAGCCACCGACAATGCTGACGAACTGCTCAGGGAACTAAACTTGCAGTTTAACAAGAGCAGGCAGCAGGCCATAACCAACGAACTGCTCGACATAGTGGGAGGGTCTATCAACAACTAAGGATGAACGACATTCTTGACCAACTGAATGAACAACAACGAAGGGCCGTTCTATATATGGACGGCCCTTTGTTGGTGATTGCCGGAGCTGGGTCGGGCAAGACCAGAGTGCTTACCTACAAGGTGGCGTGGCTTATGCAACAGGGTATGCCTGCGTGGAACATCCTCGCGCTCACCTTCACCAACAAGGCCGCCAAGGAGATGAAGGAGCGCATAGCGGCACTTGTGGGCAACAATGCCAGAAGCCTCCAAATGGGGACGTTCCACTCCATCTTTGCTCGGATATTGCGCACAGAGGCGCAGGCCATAGGCTTTCATCAGAACTTCACCATCTACGACCAAGCTGACGCCCGATCACTCGTGAAGGCCATCATCAAGGAGATGCAACTCGACGAGAAAACCTACAAGCCTGCCAGTGTGGCCGACCGTATCAGTCTCGCCAAAAACCATCTGCTGCTGCCTGACCAATATGCCGTCAGCACTGCCTATAAATCTGACGTGGAACGGAAAATGCCGCGCATCTACGACATCTACAAGCGATACTGCGAGCGGTGCAGGCAAGCCAACGCGATGGATTTTGACGACCTGCTTGTGCAGACTTGGTTGCTATTCCGCAACAACGAGGCCATACGCAGGAAATATGCCGAAAGGTTTGCCTATATACTCGTCGATGAGTACCAAGACACCAACTACGCCCAGCAAGCCATTGTGGCGCAACTCGCAAAGGAACGCAGGCAAATTTGTGTGGTGGGCGACGACGCGCAGAGCATCTACAGCTTCAGAGGGGCGAATATTGACAACATTCTCAACTTCCAGAAGCAGTATGCAGGAGCGCAGATTATCAAGTTGGAACGTAATTATCGCAGCACTCAGAAGATAGTGGAGGCAGCCAACTGTCTTATAAGACATAATGAGAGGCAAATCCCGAAAAACGTTTACAGCCAGAACGATACTGGCGACCAACTGCGTTGGATTCAAGCATATAGCGACCGTGAGGAGGCCGCCATCGTATGCAAGACCATCCAGCAGATGCGCCGGCAAGAACACTGCCCTTGGAGTCACTTTGCCATACTCTACCGTACCAACGCTCAGAGCCGCAGCTTTGAGGAGCAGATGCGCAAGGACCTCATACCCTACCGCATCTACGGGGGCATGAGTTTCTATCAGAGAAAAGAGATAAAAGACATCATTGCTTACTTCAGACTTGTGGCCAACAACGACGACGAGGAGGCATTCAAACGAATCGTGAATTATCCAGCGCGAGGTATCGGCGCCACTACAATAGGGAAAGTGACAGAGGCGGCCAACAGCTGCCGCATCTCGCTGTGGCAGGTGGCAGGCAGTCCCCAGATGTATGGATTGCAGTTGGCCGCGACTACCACAAAGAAGCTCGCAGACTTCAGGCAGATGGTGGACGGATGGACTCAAGCCCTTGCCACTGACGATGCCTACACACTCGGTCTTCGTATTGTTGAAGAGAGCGGGATGAAAAATGCCATATTCTCAGGCAGCGAACCAGAGCAACTCTCGCAGCAGGAGAACATACAGGAATTTTTCGCAGCACTGCAAGCCTTTGTGGAGACAGCCCGCGAGGAGGACAACCCGCACGTCCTGCTGACCGACTTTCTGCAAGAGGTGTCGCTCATGACCGACAGCGACAGCGACGACGACAGCGACGACAAAGTGGCGCTCATGACCATTCACAGTGCTAAGGGACTTGAGTTTCCAAACGTCTTCGTGGTGGGAATGGAGGAGAACACCTTTCCCTCGCCCCTTTGTGCCGGCTCTGCGAGAGGTCTCGAGGAAGAGCGAAGACTGCTATATGTGGCCATCACGAGAGCTGAACGCCACTGCATACTCACGGGAGCACAATACCGCTATCGCTACGGCAATCTAGAATACAACCGTCCTTCACGCTTCCTAGCCGACATACAGCCCTTGTTGGACAGTAACGACGTCACCACACCAGCACCACGTCAGCGTCACCTTTCGACATCCATCTTCTCAGGCAAACCAGCCCCTGCACCCATCCAGAAGAGTAATATTCCTGCCCGATTTAAACCCGTGGCAGCCATTAGCCGTCCGTCATCCACCACATCCACTCCAGCGCAACTCGCTCCAGGTGACCGGATAGAGCATCAACGCTTCGGACGGGGGACAGTCATAAAGGTAGAGGGAACTGGAGAAAACACCAAAGCCACAATAGAATTCGTAAATTTGGGAACCAAGCAGCTGCTCCTGAAATTCGCAAAATACACAAAGATTGAGTAGTGAATACGAAAGCCTGCGCGTGTTGCTGCCTTTATATTGGAGTAGATATATTTGCAGCAGAAACAAGTAGCGAAGCCATGTATTCATATATAAAGCGAGGGACGTGCGCTTTTTCGTTGCGTGCATCCCTCGCTTTTTTGTTGATGGGCTTGTTAGAGAATTATTCCCATTCTGGGGTAATGAGCTTGTAACCCTTTCCATGAATGTTGATAATCTCAATCTGCGGATCGTCCTTTAGGTGCTTGCGCAACTTGGTAATATAGACATCCATTGAGCGAGCGTTGAAATAGTTGTCGTCCACCCAGATGGTGCGGAGGGCGAAGTTGCGCTCCAGTATTTCGTTGGCGTGGCTGCAGAGCAGTGCAAGCAGTTCGTTTTCCTTTGTGGTGAGTTTTGTCTGCTTGTCGCCTATGGTGAGCAGCTGCTTCTGTGTGTCAAAGACGAATTGTCCGATGTGATAGACAGTTGACTCTTTGTTTTTCTTTCCCTTTACACGGCGCAGTATGGCTTCAATACGGAACACGAGCTCTTCCATAGAGAAAGGCTTGGTGAGATAGTCGTCGGCTCCGAGTTTGAAGCCTTCGAGGATATCTTCCTTGAGAGTCTTGGCGGTAAGGAAGATAATGGGCATCTCGGCGTTTGCCTGACGTATCTCCTGTGCCAGCGTAAAACCGTCTTTCTTTGGCATCATGACGTCTAGCACGCAGATGTCGTATTTTGTCTTGAGAAAAGCTTTGTAGCCAGCTTCTCCATCGATGCATAGTTCTGCCACGTAGCCTTTGGCTTGTAGGTATTCGCGAAGGAGCATTCCGAGGTTCTCATCATCTTCGCAGAGCAGGATTTTCAATTTCTCTTCCATAATCTTTTATTTTAAACGTTAAACATTATTTTTTATACATTCTTCTTTTTTACTCTAAAACTTATACTTTCAATTTAGGCAGTATGACTGTGAACTTACTACCTTTACCGTATTCGCTTTCCACTCGGATTTCGCCTCCATGTAGTTCTATGATTTTCTTTACGTAAGCAAGTCCGAGACCGAATCCCTTTACATCGTGGACGTTGCCAGTGTGGACGCGGTAGAATTTGTCGAAAATCTTCTTCAACTGGTCTTTCTTCATGCCGAGTCCTGTATCGCGTATGGAGAAGCATAGGTGGTGGTCGTCATTCCACGTCTTTATGTAGAGATTGAGTGGCTCGTCTGCTTTGCGGTATTTCACTGCGTTGTCCATCAGATTGGTGATGGCATTCTGGAAGTGTACTTCGTCGGCGTAGATAGCCGAGTCGATAGCTCCAGCCTCGGTGTATATCTTTCCACCAGTGTGTTCCACACGAAGACTGAATGTAGCAGCCACTGATTCAAGCATTTCGTTAAGGTCGAGTTCTTTTTTCTTGAATATTGCCTTTTTGCGGTCGAACATAGACATTTGCAACACTTTCTCCACGAGAAATCTTAGTCGCTTTGACTCGTCGTTGATTATCTTGCTCAGATGGGCGAGCATTCCAGGTGTCTTCTCCACGCTGTTGTCGCCAAGCATTTGGGCAGCAAGCGAGATGCTGGAGATTGGCGTCTTGAGCTCGTGAGTCATGTTGTTGATGAAGTCGTTTTTAATCTCAGTGTATCGTTTCTGCCTGAAGATTACGACTATGGTGAAGATGAACGTCACGAGTAGCACAAGGGTGAATACGATGCTGGGAATCATGAAGCGAATGGAGCTGAAAATATAGGAGCTCATGTCGGGGAAGTGGATTCTGACGACACCCATTTTCGAGGCGGGGTCGTTGCGGAAAAGTACTTGCGAATAGCTTTGCTTCTCTCCTTCGGGGTCATAGTCGGGGCAACGGTAAACTTCACGTCCGTCGGCTGTAGTTACAATGAAGTGGTAGGGCATGTTGATGCCGTTATTCAACAACTCGGCCTTAAGGTCTTGGTCGAGAAACTTGAAGTTTACACGCTCTCTTAACGGTTTGTCGGAGGCAGTGTAGAGTATATTGTAAACTACTTCATCGAGCAGTGCCTTCTGATAGATGTATCTGTTTCTTACTATTTCCTGAAGCGACTTCGATGCTTCCGAAATACTGTTGCGGTCTTTGGTGAGTATCATTGCCTTTGGCACGTTGCCGGGTCGGGTGGTGATAGTCTTCAGCTGGAATGATGAATACACAGTGCCGTCTTTCCCTGCCACAGAATATTGGTGGGAGTGTTGAATTACGTCATTCAGTCCAGCTACAGAATCTTTTCTGAAGGCTCGTCGCTCAGTCTCATTAACGTCTTTCTCAAGATAGCGGAGAGTTTCGTTGACCTCAAGGTTTCGTGATGCTTGATAGAGGCTACGGTTCACCGATTCGTCGAATTGCTCTTTCTTCATCTTCACCATCTTTTCTATGTAGAAAAGCTGGAGTGAGAGTAGGGCGAGGAAAGAGAAGCCCATAATTATAGCAATAGCCCAAATCGTTGACTTTTTCATGTCGGCAAAATTAGCGTAATTCTTAAAACCGACAATAGAAAATGTTAACGATTTGGGCTATTTTTAACGTTGTTAACGCTTTCTTGCGTTTTTAGTTGACCATTCTTAATTCTCCACGAGTTCTCCTCCTGCCTTCAGTGCCTCCATGTTGAGAGGGATGAGTGAGTGGTGACGCTCAGGAAGAGTCTTGTAGAGGGCTTTTTCTACACCTTTGCTGCTGATGAACGGACATACGCGGAGCAGTGCACCAAGCACAATCATGTTAAATATCTTGGCGTTTTTCATTTCGGCAGCTTTATCCATAGCGTCGATTCGATAGATGTTGATGTCGCTACGCTTGGGTGGGTCGATGATGCCGTAACCGTCGTAAATGAGTGTGCCTCCCGGCTTCACTTTTGGCTCGAATTTCTCAAGCGATGGTTGGTTGAGCACCACCGCTATGTCGTAGCGACTAAGGATAGGCGAAGATATCTTGTCGTCGCTGACAATTACGGTTACGTTGGCTGTTCCGCCTCGTTGCTCGGGTCCATAGGCAGGCATCCAGCTCACCTCCTTTCCTTCCATTAGTCCTGAGTAGGCCAATATTTTGCCCATTGAGAGCACTCCCTGTCCGCCAAATCCTGATATGATTATCTCTTTTTTCATTTCGTCGTGTCTTTTAGGTCGCCTTTGGGATAGAACTTGAACATATTTTCCTGCATCCATTTGTTGGCCTGCTGTGGTGAGAGTTTCCAACCGCTGTTGCATGTGGAAACAATTTCAACGAGCGACGATCCTTTGCCGGCCATAGATGCGTCGAAAGCTTTGCGTATGGCTTTCTTTGCCTTCAGTATTGACGCAACGGTCTCCACGCTTTGACGGGTTACGTAGCATGTGCCTTCCAGTTGGGCTGCAAGTTCGGTGATTTTCAGCGGATAGCCATGCAGTTGTGGATCTCGGCCGTAAGGGCATGTACTTGTCTTCTGGCCGATTAGTGTGGTGGGTGCCATTTGTCCACCAGTCATTCCATATATGGCGTTGTTGATGAATATTATGGTGATATTCTCGCCTCGATTCAGTGCGTGGATAGTTTCGCAGGCTCCGATACATGCGAGGTCGCCATCGCCTTGATAGGTAAAAACGAGACGGTCGGGCCAGAGACGCTTGATGCCTGTGGCTATGGCTGGTGCACGTCCGTGGGCAGCCTCCTGCCAATCTATGTCGATATATCGGTAGGCAAAGACGGCACACCCCACGGGACTGATGCCTACTGCTCGTTCTTCCATGCCCATCTCTTCAATAACTTGTGCCACCAGCTTGTGAACCACTCCGTGAGAGCAGCCCGGACAATAGTGCATCGGCACGTCGTTCATCAACGTTGGCTTTTTATAAACCAAGTTTTCGGGGCTTATTATTTCTTCTGTCTGTTTCATCTCATCATCTTCTTTAGGGCGTTAACAATCTCGTCGGGTTCAGGCACGATGCCTCCCAGACGTCCAAACCATTCTACTGGCAGTGCTCCGTTTACAGCCAACCGCACGTCTTCTACCATCTGCCCTGCATTGATTTCTGCCACGAGTATGCCTCGTTTTCCCTTGCTGGCTTCAAGAATCTCTTTCGAAGGGAAGGGCCAAAGTGTGATGGGGCGGAATAGTCCTGCCTTGATACCTTCCTCACGAGCTATCTCAATAGCTTTTTGGGCAATACGTGCCGCGCTGCCGAAGGCAACAATCATCCATTCGGCGTCGTCCATCTGCTGAGTCTCATAGCGCACCTCATTTGCCCTTATCTCGTCGTACTTGGCTTGCAGGTGCAGGTTGCGCTTCTCCATCTCTTCTGGCTTCAGTTCGAGTGAAGTGATTACGTTGATTGGGCGGTCTTTGGTTCGTCCGATGGCAGCCCATGGACATTCGCGTCGTATCTCCTCTTCGGTGCGGCGCGGTTTGTAAGGAGGCAGCACTACTTTTTCCATCATTTGACCAATCACTCCGTCGCTCAGTATCATGGCCGGGCAGCGGTAGCGGAAGGCCAATGTAAAGGCCAAGTCCATGAAGTCGGCCATTTCCTGTACGCTGTTGGGTGCAAGCACTATGCAGTAGTAGTCACCGTTGCCTCCACCACGTGTAGCTTGGAAATAGTCACTCTGCGATGGTTGTATGGTTCCAAGTCCAGGACCTCCTCGCTGAACGTTGACCACCACGCCTGGCAGTTCGGCTCCAGCCATGTAGGCTATGCCTTCTTGCATAAGTGCTACTCCTGGACTAGACGAGCTGGTGAAGGCACGTTTGCCTGCTCCGGCCGCGCCGTAAACCATGTTAATGGATGCCACTTCGCTTTCGGCCTGCACCACCACCATGCCTGTGGTTTCCCATGGCTTGAGCAGCGAGAGAGTCTCTATCACCTCGCTTTGCGGTGTGATAGGGTAGCCGAAGAATCCGTCGCATCCGCATCGGATGGCAGCGTGGGCTATCGCCTCGTTGCCTTTCATCAATACCACTTCTCTTTCTTCCATGTTGTTCTACTCCTCCATTTTTTTTCGGTAAACCGTAATACAGCCGTCGGGGCAGACGATGGCGCACGAGGCACAGCCCACGCAATGCTCTTGCGCCGTAGCCTCCACGTAGGGATAGCCATGACGGTTCACTTTTCCTGCCAGGGTGATGACGTGCTGGGGACAAGCATCTACACACAGTGTGCAGCCTTTGCAGCGTTCATGGTCAACCACGATGGCTCCTCTCATTTTTGCCATATTTTCTCTGTTTTTACGGATTATAGATATCTTTGTTGTAATAGCTCAGAATGTCATCGAGCATCTGTTTGGCAGTTACGGCCGGTGAATTTGGGTCGAGTTCAATGGCTCGCAGATAGCTGTTGATGGCGTCGCCCCATCTGCCTTCTTTTCGTAGGACATTGCCTTCCTGATAGTATTCCTCAGCCGTCATCTTTCTTTAATTATAATATTTCTTTTGGCTTGCGGCAAGAGTGTTCTTCATCAGTGAGCAGATTGTCATGGGACCAACGCCTCCAGGCACTGGTGTTATCATGGAACATTTTTCTGCCACTTCGTCGAACTTCACGTCGCCAGTAAGACGGTAACCGCTTTTGCGCGAAGGGTCGGGTACTCGCGTTGTACCAACGTCTATGACTACAGCTCCTTGCTTCACCATGTCGGCTGTTACAAATTCTGGATGTCCGATAGCAGCTATCAGTATGTCGGCCTTCTGGCACTCATCTTTCAGCGTCTTCGAATGGCTGTGGCATACCACGACAGTTGCATCGCCATACTGCTTTTGCATCATCAGTTGTGCCATAGGTTTGCCAACTATGTTGCTACGGCCGAGGATGACACATCGCTTGCCACTTGTCTCAATGCCGTAACGCTGGAGCAGCGTCCATATTCCCAAAGGAGTTGCCGATATGAAGCAAGGCAGGCCGATGGCCATCCGTCCGACATTCGTGGGATGAAATCCGTCAACGTCTTTCCGGTAGTCGATTGCTTCTATCACTTTTTGTTCATTTATATGCTTTGGCAAGGGCAGCTGGACGATGAATCCATCAACGTCTCCATTGGTGTTCAGTTCTTCTACTGTTGCGAGCAGTTCTTCTTCGCTGACCGTATCTTCAAATCTAATAAGTGTTGACCGAAAGCCACAAGCTTCGCAGGCTAGCACTTTATTCTTGACATAGGTTTCGCTGCCACCGTCGTGCCCCACCAGCACTGCTGCCAGATGGGGCTGCTTTTCGCCGCGAAGAATCATAGCCTTTACTTCGTCCGCTATTTCTTCTTTTACTGCCGCAGCTGTTGCCTTGCCGTCGATGATTGTCATTTCTTTGCCCTCCTCATTGCGTTTGCCATTTGCATCATCTTTGCATTGGGACCTCCAGCAACCATTCGCATCATCTTTCTTGTTTGTTCAAACTGCTTCAGCAGTCGGTTTACCTCCTGGATGTCTGTGCCTGAGCCTCGCGATATACGCTGCTTGCGGCTCTGGTTGATAATCTCCGGATGAGAGCGTTCTTTCGGTGTCATGCTTTGGATGATGGCTTCCACGCTCTTGAATGCACTGTTGTCTATATCGACATCCTTGATGGCTTTTCCAACACCAGGAATCATGGCTGCCAGATCCTTAATGTTGCCCATCTTCTTGATTTGCTGTATCTGCTGATAGAAGTCGTTGAAGTCGAACTGATTTTTCCTGATTTTCTTCTCCAGTTCCTTTGCCTGCTTCTCGTCAAATTGCTCTTGGGCGCGCTCCACAAGACTGACGATGTCGCCCATTCCCAAGATTCTGTCGGCCATTCGTGCTGGATGGAACACGTCGATGGCTTCCATCTTTTCGCCTGTTCCGACAAACTTGATTGGTTTGGTAACCACTGTGCGGATGCTTAGAGCAGCACCGCCACGAGTGTCGCCATCGAGCTTCGTAAGCACAACTCCGTCGAAGTCGAGTCGGTCGTTAAACTCTTTGGCCGTATTGACAGCGTCTTGACCAGTCATCGAGTCAACCACGAACAGTGTCTCATCTGGATTCAGCGTTTCTTTCAGCGAGGCTATTTCTTGCATCATCTGCTCGTCAATGGCCAGACGTCCGGCTGTATCGACAATCACGACATCGTTGCCTTTGGCCTTTGCCTCTTGAATGGCGTGCAGTGCTATAGAGTTTACATCCTTGCTGTCGGGTTCACTGTAAACAGGGACTCCCACTTGTTCACCTACGACCTTCAGCTGTTCGATTGCTGCCGGACGATAAACGTCGCAAGCCACAAGCAGTGGTTTCTTGTGCTGTTTGGTCTTCAGCATGTTTGCCAACTTGCCAGAGAATGTCGTTTTACCAGAACCTTGAAGTCCCGACATCAATATTATTGCAGGGCGATTGGTCAGGTTCAGCTCAACGGCAGTGCCTCCCATAAGTTCAGCCAACTCATCGTGAACAATCTTCACCATCATCTGACCAGGCTTGACGGCTGTAAGCACATTCATGCCTAGTGCCTTTTGCTTCACAGTGTCAGTGAATTGTTTGGCAACCTTATAGTTTACGTCGGCATCAAGCAATGCGCGACGAACTTCTTTCAGCGTCTCAGCAACATTGATTTCGGTGATTTTTCCTTCACCTTTCAGAATCTTGAATGAGCGTTCTAATCTATCACTTAAATTTTCAAACATAAAAAGCTAAGGTAATATTTTATTTTCTTTTCTTTGCAAAAGTAGCGATTTAAAGTCAAAAAGCGAAGAAAAGTCTTGCCTTTTTAAACTATTTTAAATGCTATTTATCTGAAAATGCGCACACCGCAAATAAATGTGCAAAAGCAACGTTGCGGGTGTTTCAGAACTTTACAGTTTTCTTTTTTGTAGCACTTTCGTTTTGTATGCGGTTTAGAGCAGTTACGAGGTAATAGCATCGCGAGGCATTTGCCGGCCTTTTCAGCTTGTAGAAGGGTTGACTGGTTATGGCCACAATGCGCGACGGGTCGTTTGTGTTGGCCCGCTCTCCTTTTTTGAATTGATAAACCACATACTTGGTTGCTTCGGTTTGCCAGTCTTTTCCTTTCGGAGGCAACCAGCAGAGCACTTTTTGACCGTCAACCTCTATTACTTTCAACTTCCTTACCTTCTTTGGAGATTTCTTCGAGAGAAAGTGCATTTCAGGTTGCAGAGCAGGGTATCTCCAATAGTTCTGACGGAGCGACGTGCCGTAGTTGCCTATGTCATCGACTGCCAGCTTTGCATACCACAACACTGCTCCCTGAACGTTGCTCATCTGTTGTCGAAGCTCAAACTTGGCTGGCATCTGGTTGATTGCGGAATATTGCATGTCAGCGTATTTCACAGTCCGCTCTATATCCTCGCCGATATAAAGATGACGTTGTCCTGCATGACGATTCCACCAGTTGATAAGCGTCTGATAATCGGCCGTCTTATGGCCTATTTGCCAATATAGTTGCGGCACGCAATAGTCGAGCCAACCTTTGTTTATCCATAGAAGGACATCAGCATAGAGGTCGTCGTAGTTTTGCAGTCCTCTTGTGTTGCTGCCATCATGGTCGGATGTCTTGTTTCGATATATGCCGAAAGGAGAGACTCCGAACTTCACCCAAGGCTTAATGTTATGAATTGTCTTGTAAAGTTGCTCGATGAGCAAATCTACGTTGTGCCGTCGCCAATCCCCTTGGTCGGGATATTGTCCACGTTGCTGCTGCCATTGAGCATTATCTGGAATAGGTACTCCGCTTACGGGATATGGATAGAAATAGTCGTCGATATGGAGTCCGTCAATGTCGTAGCGCGATACGATGTCGGCCACAACCTGGCAGGTATAATCGCGGCACTGCTTATAGGCTGGATTCAGAATGGTCAGTCCGTCGTAATTGAAGCAGAGTTCAGGATGTCTGACGGCGATGTGTGTGTTGGCGAGAGCGTTTGTTGTCTTTGTCTTTGCACGATAAGGGTTGATCCAAGCGTGCAGTTCCATTCCTCGCTGATGGCATTGCTCTATCATCCATTTCAGAGGATCCCAGTATGGCGACGGGGCTTTGCCTTGCTGGCCAGTAAGAAATCGGCTCCAAGGCTCAAGATTGCTCTGATAGAGGGCGTCGCATTCGGGTCTCACCTGAAAGATTATGGCATTGACTCCATCCTTTTGCAGTTCATTGAGCTGATAGGTCAGCGTCTGCTGCATTTGCTGTGTTGACAATCCGAGAAACTGTCCGTTGACGCATTGTATCCAAGCACCGCGAAACTCCCGTTTGTTTGTGGCATTAGTCGTAAGAGCGAGCAGGGAAAGAAGGAAGATAATTACTTTTCTCATATTGAGGGGATTATTTCAGATACTGATATATTTCATTTGTCCAGTCGGCGCCGTTTTGCGGGCAGAAAGTACGTATGCCGAGTTCTGAAGCAGCAGCAACGTTGCGCGGTCCGTCGTCCACAAAGAGCGTTTCGGATGGCATTATTTTCTCGCTTGTAAGCATCTTGCGGAATATTTGCTCGTCGGGCTTCATCAAACGGCATTCATAACTTACATAGCGAGCGTCGAAATATTGATAGAGTGGCTTCCCCTCTGAAGAGAAATCTTTGCTGTTTGCCCAATGCTGCATAAAGGGATTGGTGTTCGACAGAAGTATGAGCCGATATCCCTCCTTCCGAAGTTTTTCAAGTGCATGAAGGTTGCGAAGAGGCACTTCGCGGCAATATCCTTTCCAAGCATATTCGCACTCGTCGAGCGACAGAGTCCTGCCGACAAGTTGGCTCAATTGGCTGCGAAATTCCTCAGCATCGATTTTCCCTGCCTCGAGATCACCGAAAATGCCTTTCTGAGTGTAGGGGTCGAGTTGTTCTGCAGCGTCTTTCATTCCAAGTTCTTTGAAACGTGCTACTGCCTGGTCTTGGTCGATGGCGATGATTACGCCCCCGAGATCGAAAACAATGTTCTTTATTTGTCCCATAAGTCTATTTTGTTCTTGCGCGCCTCGTCAATCGACCTAAGCTGCTCTTGCTCGTTGTCGTATTGCTGGCGCAGATGATTGTATGTGTCTTGAAGTTCTTTTTCCAGTTTCGGAGATTCTTGCTCGTTTAGCAGACGTGCGGCGACCAGTGCGTTTTGCGATGCGTCTTTCATCCAGACCACAGGGCCGCCATACACTGGAGCAATCTTGAGCGCAACGTGCAGCTGGCTCGTTGTTGCTCCGCCAATCATTATTGGAATGTGCAGATGAGCGCGTTGCAGTTCGCGTGCCACCCCGACCATTTCCTCAAGGCTTGGTGTTATGAGTCCGCTCAGTCCGATAATGTCAACCTGCTCTTCTTGTGCTTTTTTCACAATTTGTTCGGCAGGCACCATCACGCCCATGTCGATAATCTCGTAGTTGTTGCACGCCATAACAACGCCAACAATGTTTTTCCCAATGTCGTGAACATCGCCTTTAACGGTGGCAAGCAGTACTTTTCCAGCCTTGCCTTTGCCTTGCTCTCGTCCTGCTTCAATGTGTGGCTGGAGAATGGCTACGGCTTGTTTCATCGTGCGGGCACTCTTCACTACTTGTGGCAGAAACATTTTTCCCGCTCCGAAACGTTCTCCAACGATGTTCATGGCGTGCATTAGCGGACCTTCAATAATGCTGACAGCCCGATGGTATGACTGAAGAGCTTCGGCAATGTCGGCCTCGAGATAGTCGCCGATGCCGTGAATGAGTGCATTCTCAAGTCGTTTTTCCACACTCTCATCGGCATCCGGACGTTGCCGAATGTCGGATTCGTTGGTGGGAGATGCAGTCTGTCCGTCCGTCTGAATTATTTTTTCAACCGATTGCGGACGACGGTTTAGCACAACATCTTCAATGATTTCAAGCGTCTCCTTCGGCAAGTCGTCATACGTCACCTTCGATGCTGGATTGACAATGCCCATATCCATCCCTGCCTGTATGGCGTGGTAGAGAAATACGGCGTGCATTGCTTCGCGTATATAATTGTTTCCGCGAAAGCTGAAGGAGAGGTTGCTTACTCCACCGCTTACGTGGGCTCCTTTCAGATGTTGGCGAATCCAGCGCGTGGCTCTGATGAAGTCGATGGCATAGCTGTTGTGTTCTTCTATGCCGGTAGCTATGGCGAGAATGTTTGGGTCGAAGATGATGTCGTGGGGATTCATGCCCACTTTTTCGGTAAGAATGTTGTAGGCACGCTCTGCGATGGCGATGCGCCGCTCGTAGGTCGTGGCTTGTCCATCCTCATCGAAGCACATCACCACCACTGCCGCGCCGTAGCGTTTGGCGTCGCGTGCATGTGCTATAAATGTCTGTTCGCCTTCCTTGAGCGATATGGAGTTGACGATGCTTTTTCCTTGCAGGCATTTCAGTGCGGCCGTAATAACGTTCCAGTCGGAAGAATCAATCATTACAGGCACGCTTGCAATGTCTGGCTCTGCGGCAATAGTATTGATAAAGCGCACCATTTCCGCTTTTGCGTCGAGCAGGGCATCGTCCATGTTGATGTCGAGAATGAGTGCTCCGTCGGCAACTTGTCGTCGGGCGATGGCAACAGCCTCGTCGTAGTGTTTCTCTTTTATCAGTCTCAGAAATTTGCGTGAGCCTGCCACGTTGCAACGCTCTCCGACATTGATGAATGGAATCTCCGGTGTTAGCCGCAGTTCCTCAAGCCCACTTAGTTGCATGACGTCAGGGTGGGGCTGTGGCACATGAGGCGTGCCAGTGTTGCACAGTGGGCGGAAGGCGCGAATGAAATCGTCGGTTGTGCCGCAGCATCCGCCGATGATGTTCACCAACTGCTCGTCTATCATTGTGGCCATTTGCGGAGTCATCGTCTCTGCCGTCTCGTCGTAGCATCCCAATTCGTTGGGCAGTCCGGCGTTGGGATAGGCACTGATATAATATGGCGCCCGCTTGGCCAGCTGCCGGAGGTAGGGCATCATTTGGCTGGCTCCGAAAGAGCAGTTGAGTCCTACGGAAATGATGTTGTCGAAAGTGCTTATCGATGCCAGAAAGGCGTCGAGTGTCTGTCCGCTCAGTGTCCGTCCTGCCAAGTCGCTTATTGTGGCTGAAAGCATGATGGGCAGGCTGATGCCGCGCTCGCTTGCCACACTGTTTGTGGCGTCAATGGCAGCCTTTGCGTTAAGAGTGTCGAAGATAGTCTCTATCAGTATCACGTCAACGCCACCCTCCACGAGTGCCTCCACCTGCTCGTGATAGGCATCGAAGAGTTGGTCGTAGCTGATTTCTCTGAGTGAAGGATTGCTCACGTCAGGACTCATTGAGCAAGTCTTGTTGGTTGGCCCCACGCTGCCGGCCACCCATCGCGGCCATGCTTCGGTGGAATATTCGTTGGCCAGCTTTCTGGCTATGCGCGCCCCTTCGCGGGCCATCTCCTTCGCTGTCTCTTCAAGATGATAGTCGGCTTGCGATATGCGTTGGCTTGAGAATGTGTTTGTCGTTATTATGTCGGCACCAGCATCAAGATACCGTCGGTGTACGTCGGCCACTGCGTCGGGCTGCGTCAGCGACAGCAGGTCGTTGTTGCCCTTCATCTGAACCGTTGAGTCGGCGAACCGTTGCCCGCGAAAATCCTGCTCCGTCAGACCTCGCTGCTGGAGCATCGTGCCCATTGCTCCGTCCAGGAGCAGTATTCTTTCGCTAAGTGCTTCTTTCAGATTCATCAGATTTTCATCGCGCGGTCCATTTCGCGTCGGTCTTCGCGCTCTTTCAGAGTCTGTCGTTTGTCGTATTGTTTCTTTCCTTTACAGAGAGCGATGTCCAGCTTTGCGCGGCCATGGTCGTCGATGAACAGCAGCAGCGGAACGATGGTATAGCCAGTCTGTTTCGTTGCCGACATCAATCGTCTTATCTCGCGTTTCGTCAGGAGCAGCTTGCGGTCGCGCTTCATCGAGTGATTGTTATAGGATCCGAAGAAGTAGGGCGAGATGCTCATGCCCTTCACCCACAGCTCGCCATTGGTTATCAGGCAATAAGTATCCACAAGGCTCGCCTTTCCCAATCGGATAGATTTTATTTCCGTGCCTGTCAGCACTATGCCGGCAGTGTAGGTCTCTATAAAGAAGTATTCAAACGAAGCCTTCTTGTTGCGGATGCTTACCGGACTTTTCTTGCGTATTTGTTCTTGCTCTTTGTTCACTGTAGTAGGAATTTAGCAGCCGCTGTTCGCCGACTGTGCATTTTCTTGTTTTACTTCTATGAAATCACTGAGGTGCTCGTCCACATAATAGGCGAGGGCGGCTGTGTATTGCTCCTCGTTTTCCACGAACTCGTCGTCGAGGTCGTCGAACTCTGGGAAGCGTTCAAACAGCGCCATAAACTCTTCGTCGGTGCAGTCGCGCTCCAGTTCCTCGTGATGTTTCTTAAACAGTTGAAGTCCCTCGTATATAAGTTTTGAGAGGTCGCGCAGCCCCCACATCTTCATCACCTTTGCGAATGGGTTCATGAAGATGAACGGGCCGTAGCCATTGTGAATGAGCTGTACGAAGCCTCCGTCCATCACTTCCTCGCGCAGCGTGTCGTATGCCAGAAGCGTAATCTGCGGAGCGGTGAGCTCGGCCATAGTCTGTTCGGTCAGCTCGTTGCCTATTGCTGTGCGGATGCTGCTGGTGATGAGTCCGAGAAAATCGTCCATCCCCGATGCAGCGGCTTTCTGCAGTTCAGCGTCGTCTATCTCTATTTTCATTTCTGTTGTCGTCTTTTGGGTGCAAAGTTACAAATAAGTTTTAAGATTTTTCCTGAAACAGTCAAAAACTTGTTTCCTTATTTCGTATTTAAGAAAAAATGTTTAACTTTGCACATCGCAAAGATTCATAAAGTCTCTATCAGTAAATGATGTTAAAGAAAACGGTTATCGCTCTCTATTCCGCAGTCGTTCTTGTTCTCGCAGCAGCCACAATACAGGAGCATCTGTCAGGCTCTACGTTCTATGGCTCTTGGTGGTTTGTGCTGCTGTGGGCATTGCTTGCCGCATCGGCTGTCGCTTATATTATAAAGGTACGCGCGCATAAAAAGTTCACCTTTTGGTTAATCCATCTTGCTTTATTGGTCATTCTCGTCGGAGCCGCTCTCACTCATTTCACGTCGCGCGACGGAATGGTGCATCTGAGAGAAGGTGAGCCCACCGACATATATCAGCGCATGGACGGCGGCCAGCTGAAATCCTTTCGTCTGCCTTTCCAGCTGAAGCTCGAAAAGTTTGACGTAAGTTATCACGAGGGCACTCGGGCAGAGGCCGACTATGCCACTCGTTTCACAGTGATCGACGGCGACAAGAGGCTGGAGGCGCAGGTGTCGATGAACAACGTGTTCAGTCATCGCACCTATCGCTTTGTGCAAAATTCTTACGACAGCGACGGACGCGGCTCGCGCCTTTTCGTGTGCAGCGACCCATACGGCATCAGCGTTACTTATACGGGATATGCAATGCTCTTCATTGCCCTCATCTGGATGCTCATCGACCCTCGCGGACGTTTCCGGCA
>Ga0181612_107289_pt1 | contig 25851 bp, 18 predicted proteins | sample HoacroProtozoa21_FD_119630 | JGI IMG/M metagenome (GOLD analysis project Ga0181612, IMG submission 119630) | Hoatzin crop microbial communities from Cojedes, Venezuel. Combined Assembly of Gp0051906, Gp0051904, Gp0051908
AGGGCGGGCCCGTGCGCAGACCCGGCTGGCTGCGGGGACGGGACGGGGGCTGCGAGCCGCACCGCGTTGTGCGGGGCCGCAGGGCTCGGAAAGCGTCTCCCTGCGCAGACCGGCACTGCTGGCACCCGCCTCTCGCCCGGCGCTACACGTCTCATACCAGTTTTCACAGTAACTCACCAGTCTCAACCGAGTAGCGTGTGAGAAGCTTTCCCGTAGGAGCTAAGGTGGTAGAGCCAAGCCGAGTCGCCATTCTCAGTGTGCGTGACTCTGGCACTGTGTATTTCTGTATGGAGAGGGACTTCTCTCATGCAAAGGCCTGTTAAGGATATGGATCAGTTGCAGGAAGCACACCTTACATTTTAAATAACATTTGGCACGTGAAAACGAGCAAAGCCAGCACGTGTCCCTTCTGCGATGAACACGACAGCTGAAGATCTGCTAGCAGAACAGGCAGGGTGAGAAGCGGCGAGAATGGACGGCCAAAGAGGAGGAGGAGGAGGAGGCAGGAGCGAAGTTCAGGAGTGAAGATGGCGGCCGTGGTCCTGGGCCAGGCTGGCCTCGCCCGGCTTGTGGAACCTGCTGACTCCCCAGGGCCAAAGGGGCATTTCACAAAAGCAAAATCACCTAGACTTGTAAAAGCCTGCTCATTTTTCTTTGGGGTAGTAGAAGAGAGGTTGGTGGGGTTACAAGAAATCCGTTATAAATGTTAGCTTCATTTCAGCTGGGGTTGCTGGGTGTTTTACAAATTTGCTGGTAAGAGAGGAAAAAGGAGTGCAATTCCTTTGAAGTCTGGTAATGCCGTTCTGTACATAGTTGGTTATGGCAGGCTTCCACTTAGCGTGGTCCGCAAAATGAAATGCGTGATCTCTGAAATCTTGATGGAAAGAGGGTATCAAATGCAAACTTTTGAATAAAAATGTTAAAAAGGGGATAAATATTTTAATAGATTACACGAGGTGAATCATAAAAAACCTCAAATGGAATCAAAAGCTAAACCTAATTGCAGAAAGTTTTGTACACCATTTTGTCACCCATGTATCTAATACTAGGTTGTGTGAGGATTGAGACTGGGGGAGAAGCTTTGGCTGTGTGAATACAGGGAAGAGCTGTAAATTAAATATTACCTTTGGTAAAAGGATCTTGGAACCATTCTAGATGTTCTCTGAAAATGTTTTCAGAGTTTACCAAAAAGTCAAAGAATATTTGAATTTAGTTGAGAACAGAACAGAAAACATGACTATGTTAACAAATAAATCAGTGGTATGTCCACAGTGCACATTGACTTGATCACTTGATTTTCATAAAAACAGTCATTTTTGAAAGAAAAGATAAAAAACAAAACCAAAAAACCAGAAAATGTCAATTGCGTGATACAGTGTAGGATATAGTCTCTTCACATATTAAAATTCTGTAGTTTGGAATCGAAGTAGCTGAGTGTTTCTTAACAGATGGATAAAATCATTTTAGTCTGAGTTTGTGATTTGTGACTTACTTTAAATATTCCCCAGCTCATGAAAGCACTCTTGGAGTTCGTGCAAATGTTACAATGCATGTGAAGTTTAAGTATAATGTTTTTTCCTCATTTGGGAAATAGGCATACGTGGTTATACATTTCTGTAAGATACTTGTTTGATAGACTATAATACAGAAGAAAGGAAGAGGAGTTATTTTCCTAACTTAAAAATAGTCCATAAAAACTAAAAGCTTTTTAACAGTTGAAACCAACACGCACTTGTGTGTTGAGAGTTACGGAAATACGTAACGTGGAGAAGAATTCTAAAGAAGGTCTTGGTTAATAAGAAGTTGGCCAGTCTGCCAGAATTAAAAAAAAAAAATCTGTCATTGTGAATAGAAACACCTTTTACTAACAAATTCTAAATGCTGCAAGGTATTGTTGGGGAATATAAATTAAAATAGGGCATGTAAAATCCAAGAAACATTTTTAATTCCTTTGATGTCTTTAATCAAACACAGTTTAGGTTGGCTAATAATAATCTTATTTAGCTTGTTTGATGTTCATGTATTTTATTTCTTTGAAACTCATAGGGCCAAGCTGTGAAAGTATCCTGTGGTCATCAGCCTGTATTTTTGAGCTGGATGGAAATCAGGCGTCGAGGTCACCAGGGTGAAAATATTGCAGAGATTAACAGGCAGTTAGCAGAGAAACTTGGCATTACGGATGGAGAGCAGGTTTGAAATGCAATCTTTTTTTCTTACTTAAATAAAGAGTATATTGCAAGATGCCTGAAAAGGTAGTAATTTATTAGTTAGCTATGATCTTCTTGTTTCATGTATTTAGACAGTGATTTCGTTTGTGTCTGCTCATAAGAAAAGTTAACCATCATGTAATGTCTTAAACATGAAGAGATTTGCTCATTAAATCATTAACAATTGCCTAAATAATGTTAGGATAGGTTTGTGGGTGGGTCTTTGCAGGGCTGGAGCCACTATCTGCAGTGCCATTCATTTTGGGAAAATACACTTTTAAGCAATTAAACTATTTGGGAATTACATTATGAGAATATTTTGCCTGGAATTCCTGTTACTTTAAAGTAATTATTGACTTACTGCCTGTTTCTTCTTGTTTGACCTATCTGGGGTTTAAATTTTCATCCCCTTTTTTTCCCCCCTTTGCTGTATGTCCCTGTGTGTCCTCTCTCTTTGAACGTTTATTTAAATTGACCTCTTACTCTTGGACACTGTGTTAAACTTCTTGTAAATGATTCTTTCACTGGACAGAAGTTGATGAGATACCCAAGAGGTAGGCAGAGTTTTCTGACATGGGACTATTAAAATCTTGACATGCAAGGGTTTTTTTTATATTGATAGGTAGAGATTTAAACAAGAACAGAAAAGTATTAGTCTGCACAGTGTTACTGTGTAGTATATTCATGTATGCCTGTTGTCTCACATGGAAAATTTTATTCAGCAGAACAGAAGACATCAAAGAGTGTGGCTCAAAGCAGTGTATTACCTTACCTTGTTTACATTTTTAGCATATTCCCTCTAGAAATTATGTATCTACTTGCAGAACTTTGCAGTTTACTAGTTCAGTGTCAAAGTAACTACCCTTTTTTGTTGTAGCAATTAATAGCCTTCAACAGAAAAACAATTGACAAAGGAAACCTAAGAAAACCTTACCCAACTGTTGCCTGGAAATACTCATCTGTACAAGCGAGTGAATAAATGAATATTTATGTCGTTTTGCTGTTGTTTTGGGTTCAGAATTGCATGTTTTCTGTGTTTCATGATAATATGCTATTCTATTTACCATATTGGGGAAACAATATTCCTCTCAACTTTTCCATTGAACTGAGGACCTAGAGGAATTTGGAATCAGTTGTTACTTTTATAAAAGTGGGCCTGAAATAAATCTATCTCAGAGAACAGGTAACTAGTGTTATCTCAAGAGAAATTTAATCAAGTTTATTTTAAAATGTATGACGATGTTGTTTTAAAATTGTTGCTTTCTGTCAGATGGAACCTTTGGTTAAAATTAACTTCTGAAATTTGTTTAAGGCTTTCTGAAAAGCCTAAGCCACAATAGCTTTTCTCATTCCTCCTGCTACACAGGACCTTAAAACAGTTCTGTGGAACTGGGGCTGCTTCCTGTGAAAGCATGCATAAGCGAGCTGATTTTTCTGTTGTATTGTACTTCTTCCTCATTTCTTCGTGTGTTTCTGCCTTATCTGAATTTGTGCACAACTTGACGAATTTTTCAGCATTCTAGAATCCACGACACTTAAAAAATAAAAATGAAAAAATGCAGAGACAATTAGGTGATGAATATGCATTAAAAAGTGATTGTTTGTTATCAGCTGGTAACTCTCTTGATGCTTTTCATGTTTCCTTCCATTCACAGTGTGTGGAACTCCCCCAGCATGCCCAGTGCAATCCATTTCCAGTATGCTGAACATCCATCTTCTGTGTGTGAATTACCTAGTACGATGAAGATGTATATTCAATGTAGTGAAAACGTATAGTGAAGGAGATGTCACTTTTCTGGTTGATTTAAAGATGGAGCTTTTCTGTGTTTAAAAATAAGAAGTTAAATATTTTTTGTAACGGTGTTACTTTTGCCAGGTATTTCTTGAACCCTGTTCCCACGTCTCCTCCTGTCAGCAAGTAGAAGTGGAACCACTCTCAACGGATGACTGGGAAATTCTGGTAATAAAACCTTTTCCCCTGTTTACGTCCTTTTCTAACAGATGACAGAGATTTTGGCACAAGCAGTTTTTTGCACAATCCCCCATTCTTTTCAGCTTTTAAGGAAATACTAAATGTGGTGGGGTTTAATTGTATTTTACATTTCAAATGGTGCATTAGAGAGAGACGTAGAGTTTTTATCTTCAAACAAATGTTAAAAATCTATGCAGTATTTCATTTTATAATGATATCACATTTCCCCAGGAACTGCATGCTTCCTCTCTTGAAAAACATCTTCTTGACCAGATTCGGATCGTATTTCCAAAAGGCATCTTTCCTGTATGGGTTGAACAGCGCACTCACGTTTACATCAAAATTGGTAAGCAACAGTGAAGGCTGCTGTGGCACCTTGAGTAACCTGTTTTGCGGGAGTGGATGCATTCATTGCCCTGCTTTGTTTGTACTCAGGTACGCTTATGCCAGCAGCCCCCTGTGGGAGATTAGAGCCGTGCACGGAGCTTCTGATACTTCCCAAAATACGTGAACTGGAGGAAAATATCACCAGCACGCCTTCCAGAGAAAGTGATGCCTTGCTCAAAAGTTTCGTGAAAAATAACATGGAGCAAGAAGAAGCAGTAAAGGATCCTTTTGCCAAACAAACTTACTTAAAGCCAGGAGTTCTTGAACAGAGTAAGGCTGATGCAGACGTGATGTTTGGCTCAAATGTTCTCCCAAATATATGGAATTTCATAGGGAGCATTTTCTGTCATACATCCGAGCAGAAACAAAAGACACTGTGTGATAAAGATGAAGTGAGCACCTTCAAAGACAAGCTGCTGAACTTAATTCACATGGATTCCGTTTTTAGAGTGTGTCAGTCCCAGCCTCCCAGCGTACAGAATGCATCCGCCTCTCATGCATTTCTGAAATGCAATGCTATTCATGTTTTTCCGTGGAATTTAGAATTTGTTGATTTGGATCCAAATCCTGTAGTGTCTTATGGGAAAATTAATGAGCTACTTTCCCCAAGACAGCGTCATCAAGAAGCAAAGCAAAATCTGCCATTTGAAAAGCAAAAGAATTTGACTAGTACGCAAGACAAAAATCTTTCTAGTAGCAGTCGAGCATCCAGTGAGGAATCTGTTGTTCAAATCGTCTGGAATGGATTTGAAGACCTAAAGAGTGCCATAGAGTATGGCCACAGTGGGGAAGCCCTACATGTTGGAAGAGTTTGGGTCAGTTTGAGCACGCTATCTTTTGGGCTTTTTATTGGATAGTATTTTCTATTGGATAATTGTGGGACTGGCTAGGTAACATGCCGTTTTGGGATACAGACTTTGTGTTAAGCTCTCGAGTACTAGAATCAAATCATACTAGAGCTGTGCTTTGCTAAGCCGTTTAATTCTGGACCACGTTACTTACCATCAGCCTCCAAGATGTATGGAGTACTCTGGGTTACTTGCACCCTTAGCATCTTTTCACCAAATGGGGAAAATTCTTCAGTGTTTCTGGAAGGGATGCATGAGTTCTTCAAAATCTGTTGATAGCCATTGTATTCATGAGAACGTGAAAGTATCTACTTACATTCAGTACTGCGTAACGAGTTGCTTTTCATTGGTTAGCACTTTGAACTGTGCTTTGGACTCTAGGTGTCCAGACTGTAAAGTAATGGGATCACGTATCCTAGTGCTACACAATGTTTGCTAGTCCTTTTATATACTCTTTAAAATACATCTTAAAAAATGCTACAAAATAATTGGGTTTTATGTAATTTAAACTGTTCTCATTTTTTTTGTACTATTTTGCAAGGTGGCACAAGTGCCGGTGTGCAGACACTGACATTTCAGTTTGTTCTGATAGAACTACAGCCTGCTTGTGCTTCCAGGCAAGAAAGAACATATGTGGGGTCAACAAAAATAGATAAAATGCACTCCAAATCACTCTTTGACTATTTTGTCGTAATATACTTGTCACCGCTCATGTGGTTTTGTTTTTTTTTTTTTTTTCTTTGCTGAGCATGAGAGCAAGAGTCTGCAGTGGTCTTTACCACTAAATCTTTTGAGAGATGTATTTTACGAATGCCAGCAACCATAAAGTCTTTCAGACTTGAACATTTATGAGATGTTTCCAATTTGGATATACATTTAAATTAACACAGAATGTTTGAAATGTGGTTTCCTTTTTAAAAGGGCAGACTGACTGGTACAATTTAGGGAGGCTGGATTTTCTCCCTTTGTGCTGTAGATGTGTTTAATTGTGATCTGTATAATGACCTATTCATATTTACCTGCCCATGTGAAATTGATGTTAATAAGCAAATGAAAGTAGAGTTGTGGTACTAAAAGCATTCCTACAACATTGTAAGAATTCCTTGTAATTCTTCTTTTTCAACCGGTTGTTTTTTACTTAAAGAAGTTAGCAGGTGGTCAGCTGTAGTGAGCACTTTCACAAATAGGATAAAAGGCAATTAGAAGTGTGTGTGAGAGAACAAGATTTGGATACCACCATCAATTTTATGGTTTCATTCTTAATTTTCTTGCAGATTACAACCAATAAGCAGACCGGTGATCAAATGTAGAGGTTCTATTAGTGATGAAGAAACTGGTGTATTATGTATGCAATGTTATAACTGTTTTACTTTCTGATATTTCCTTTTTCTTTGCTTTTATCTTAAAATATTTCAGATTCCAGATGGTCTGAGAAAAAAACTACATATCAAAATACATTCAACAGTCCGAATTAAGTCAGTTGAATCTATTCCTAAAATTCCTGTATCTCTTACCCTGCAAGCCAAACAGGACTTAGTGAGTTGATATTCTTGGTCATGTATTTGTCTGTATATTGGGAAACTGGTAATGTTGCTCTGGTCAAGTTGGGATTTTTTTTGTGTGTTTATTTGTTTTCACCTCTTAGGTGATAGTTTGGAAGTTGTCTATCATGTATGACATAATTCCAAAGGAATTTCCTTTTTGAATAGTTCTTTGCTTTTTCTTTTTATTATGCAAGTTAAATTAAGATGATGCTGTGATCTACTTAAACAAGGCTTATGTAGTAATACTCTTTTGTATTTTGATCAATGATACTGTAAACAGTCGCTAAATTTTGTTTTGCACTTAGTAAATACTTCAAATAGTTTGGCATGCTATCTGTAACAATTTTGTATTTAAAGGAACTGGCAGAGGTCACAGAAGGTGGAGGAAATAGAGCTTGTGAATTTTGACTCCTAGTTCCCTAAAGCTATTAGAGGAGTGCTGTATAGCACCTTTTAAATCATAGGATCTTCCGTTATTCTCAGATTCTGAACATTTCTGATGCCTTTCTTGTTAAAAAAGATGTTGACATGAAGGACAAACAGCATTGGTAGGGAAAAGATATGTTTTCTGTTTAATTAGGTCTCAAACATAAACAATTGCTGACAATAATTGATAGTAATTTTACATCAGACCCTCATCTGCACTACATTAATACTAGTTCCAACCTAGCAAATTCTAAGTTTACACATTTAAGCCTATAAAAACAAACACGAAAAAGAATTGTACATTTAAAGAGGAAATATCCGTTTTAAGTCTTCTGTGAGAAGACGTGCTTGTACTCTTGAAACATTGCAGTGCCCAGTGGATGTCCTAAGAAAGACAATTACAGGAAAATTATTATAACTTTTTACGTGCTGTTTAGTTTCTTTACTTTTAATGCTGATACTTGTCCCTTTATGCTAAAGATTAATTTTCTAGAGTTATATCACTGAATCCTTCTGTTTTCCTGTAAGTGAGAAATATCCAGTCTCTGAGTGAGCATCTGTGACAGTAAGAACATAACTTTGTACCAGTTCTCACAGTCTGTCAGATGTAGCTCTGGAATGACGTATTTCTTCATAATGTATCGTATGCTTGTTTCTGTGCGACACTGGACTGAGTGTTTCCCATGTTAGCTGCTGCTCAGAACTTTAAATACAGCACTTCCCATCATCACAGGGCTTATGCATGGTTTGCTCTTTATCCCTGATACTCTAATTTGGTTTCTCACCTACAGAGGAATGACTGAACTGCATTTTATTCTTTTTATTTTTTAAATATAGGAGTTAAAAGAGTATTCTGTCAGTAATTTGCTAAAATTGTTCAAAGTAGTTACGTGCTTTTGTATGTTTTAAATACAGATTTCTCCCTTTCTTTCTAGTTCAGTTGAAGTTTTTTTAGTTCTTGGAACAAAACACAGAAAGAAACATGACAGTAACTTTCATTTACCTTTCTGAACACTGCTTCCGTGATCTTGGTTGACTCCCCCTTTTCTAGACAGGAATTACGCTCCTGTGATTAGGAACTCAGCCAAGATATGTGTAGTCTAGACTCAATTTCCTTTCCTATTCCATTTGTCTAGTGATCTGGGGGAAGTTGTTTGATCTTTTGCCTGCCTGCTTAAGTTTGTTGTTGGTGCCCCTGATCTAGATGAGCTCAGGCTGCTTAGGAAGCAGAGTGTAGAGGGAAGAGAGGGGTGTGATGAGCACTCACGATAAGTCACAGGTCAATCAATAACGGGACATATCTTGGGTGCTCTTGCAAACCCAGGAGCTGAGTAGTGCTCGTGGATCTGGCAATACAGATACGTAAAAGAAGAATAAAAGCCTTTCCTTGCCCTCCCATCAGCGTTCCAAATAAAAAGTCTTTAGAGGTGGTGGAAGATTCAGCTGTCACCGTAGCAAGGCCTAGACAGGTGCTTTCCATAGAGTGGTTGATAGAGATGGTGTTTGTTGGCAAAACATTATTTTCAATGGAAATAAAACTGTTGTGTCTTCTTCCATCCCTCTGCTACCATAAGAGAAACAAATCCCTCGTGCATAGGAAGAAAACAGTTTTAATTACTAAAATCTTGTTTTGGTTAATTTCCCTCTTTCTTTTTTTCCTGTTTAGCATAAAGATATACGTGAAGATGATGTTAAATCTGCTTTCAGTTCTTGGCTGCAGGATTCTGCTACTGATGATCTCCCATGGATACTAACAAGCACAGACTTTATACATCTGTCTGTTAAAGAAGGTGAGGATTATACTGTCCTGTGCTGTAGCTGTCTTAACTGTCTATTATGGAATTTACTTCAGCAATATGCCATTTAATGTCTGTATACACCATTTAACTCAACAGATACCTCTTTACACTGAAACTGTAAGCATGAATTATGCTTTAATAATGATTAACCTTTTTTATTATTTCATTTTGGATTATGTTGTAGTAATTTAAAATACACTAATCTGTTTCATCTTGTGAGGAACAAAAACTGAATTTGTTTGGAATTTTAATAGTTGTTCCTTGGGTTTTTACAGGAATGGAGGAGTTTTTCCTTAGTGTAGTGCATCCTATGCACATGGAAGAAAATAAGTCTGAGAATATTTTTATACTGACTCCCAGTTTGCTGCAAAAGACTAATATACAAGTAAATATCACATAGTATCAGGTATCAAGTAATTTAAATTGTTATATTTGGTTAAAAATACATTCCATTTTATATATAACATATTTTGGTTTCCCTTTTTAAGTAAATAATGTCAGTCTGTTTATTAAATTACATACACATTTTTCATGTTATTTTATAGCCTGAGGCATTGGTGAGTTTCCAGGCATGCCACACTTGTCACTGAATTTCATAGTCTGTATCAAACTCTCCGAAAAATCAGTTAGAGCAGAGGAAAGTCAGTACTGTCCAAGTTTGAACATACTGTCCTTATGCTTAGTTGTTCTTTCCCTTAATACCTAAACCACTGTAAAAACACTTCCCAGGTATCTGGCAGGAACAGTAGCTTGTTCTGACAAAGATGAGACTTCTTGCCCATTCAGACCTACCAAGCTCACACTTCCTTCTCGTTTGTATAGTTTCTGTGCCTTCTGTTTCTTCAGTCTTTCCTTTCTCAGGAAAATAAGCATTTCTATTTAATATTAGGTCTACTGTTTCCATTAATAGTTCTAGCTGAACCAGTGCCCGTGACTCCAAGGTTGTGGTTATAGGAGTGGGATAACAGTTAAATTTTAGCAGAGAATTAAGGTGTCCTGTTTTGGCTGTTTAGAATAGAACTTTTTTGCAAAATGTAGGATTCCTGTTAGGAGAAAAAAAAAAAAAGTAAAGCAAGAGCTTTACTTCTACTGGTAGTAGAGAAGTACAAGAAGGCTTCTAAAAATTGTGCTAGTCACTGGTACGAAGATGAAAGGGCAAAGTGCGTTTCTTAATAGCAGTGTCAGCATCTCCTACCAGTGTGTTCTTATCTGTGAACCTCTCTGTTAGCCCTGTTTGCCTGCCCAGCTTTCCATACTAGCTTCCTGGTGGAACAAGACTGAAAAAATCATGCGGGTGAATAAAGCCAGGTGTTTTGTCAGGTGGCTTTTCACCTAGGTCAGACTTCTGATCTGATTCACTATCCTGCCTTGTAGGTGCTCATGCCAGCAGAACAGGGGAGGGCACAGGAGCAGGAACAGGTAGTTACAGGTTGGGAAGGAGACAATGGGCTGCATAGTCTGGTATAAACAGCACTTGGCCTGGCATCTAATCAGAAGTTGTTACATCACTGTAAACACTGGACTGCATTTTGGAAATAGTTGTGTCTATGCTATTTTACAAATGCATCTTTATTTCAAGCACAGTAAGCTTCAGCAAAGCACACATGCAATGTTTTCTTTACACAATTCCAAAAATGGCTCGTCTTCTCTATACTCTTCTTCTGTAGTTATATTTAATGTAAAGTACTAACTCTTTCCTTTGTTGCAGGTTCTTTTACATCCTCTAACTAGAAAAGCTGATGGTGACAGCCAGCCACCTATGTGTGATACAGACAGGACCCTTCCTTACCACAAACTAAGTGATTTAGGGTGAGACATTTGCATAGTAGAAAACATGGGAGGGAATGGGAATCAAAAAAAAAAGAATATTGGTGGAAATGTAGATTTTTTGAAAACTAAGGCAGATCCAAAAAAAGCTCTGCATTTTTTGGCTTGTGTCAGGCTCAGACCTTATTCTAGTTTATGTAGATGGTTGATTTTGTCCTCTGACTAGTCTTACTGCAGTGAATAGAAAACTATGTGGCTGAAGGTACTCACGTACTGAGTAGTTCACCAAGTCTGTCAGTAGGATGGGAGGTCTCAGAACTGCATAAGTTTCAGAAGAAATACTGAGAATTCGGTGGCTGTTGGTGTGTTGCTAAGTGGTGTGAAACAGACCTCTACATAGCAGTAAGGGATACCGGAGTTGCTTTAGCTGCGGTTCCCAAATGAAGCAAAACTTACAATACAGTCTGCCTGTCACCCCTCTTCCCCCAGTAACTTAAACCTGTTTACTTGTTTAACTGCATTTAATAGTATGGGTCTCAAAGGAACTTGGTTCCTACAAGTTTTATCAGAATTGTTAGCTGAGGAGAGAAATGCACAGTCGTATGTCTATTGGTAAAATGTGCAACGTAAGCTCCACAGCTGCTTGGTTAACCTGCTGGGTGGCCCGTGGCAGGGGTGTAGTGTGGAACTAACCGTAGGACACGCTGGCTCTTTCCCAGCAAATAAGTAATGTGTGGTCATTAGTACAGGGGAAGACAGTGGTCCTGTAGGAAGTAGGGATGGCGTAGAGAGATTTGGAGTGTGGTGGTAGTGTGCTATCAGTGTTGTGAAAGGCAACTGAGGATATTACTGAGGTGTTGTGAAAAACAGCTAAGCGTATTATTATTGAAGAGGGAATGGGAGCTGATGCGGGATTGGTGTGGTAGGGTAGGGATGTTAGAAACCAGGATTCAGTTGTTCATTCCATTTCTTATGGAACAACACTTTTTGTTTAAAGTTGAAATACAAAACTGATAGCCTTGCTGTTTGTGGACCTGCAAGGAGCACTATTGTGTCAAAAGTCACACAGATTTAGGACCGGTGAAGAATAAAGGCATCTTCAAATGAACAGTGTGTTGCTTTATTTCTGAAAAGTCTGGGAATTTTTCTGACCCAGGCATGCTCCATGTTTTACCAGTTTGCTACATTCCTTAGTATGTTCTTACTCAGACACCCAGATAGATGAAGCCCCAAAAGATGGTTGGCTCTTATCTTCAGAGACCTACGTCATGCTGGGGTGGTGTACAATGACTAGATAACCCTTCTGTTGTGGGGGTGTTCTGCAACGTTTCTCTCTGTCACCACTGCAGAATAAAGGTGCTGTCTCTTCAGGCTGAATTGTCTTTAGCTTTTTATTAAAAATGTGAAGCACGTCACAATGTGTCAGCATTGAAACTTCACCATATCATAAACTATTATTGTTTACATCATGTGTACTGATGCTGCCTTAGGCCATTTAGTGTTTTCTTTGCTCTGCAGAGGAGTGGAAAAATTAGGAACATCTTCCTTTGAACACATAAGCCACAGTCTTCTAGGGCGTCCTTTATCTCAAAAGCTGGCTGCTATTGCTGTGGGACTGCGCAGTGGAGGGGTGCTTCTCACAGGAGGAAAGGTACACACTTCACTACGCTCTACTTGCAAACCTTCCCAGATTGTTTTTGTTAATTTTCTTTGATACAATGTGAATTCCAAAGAATCAAAGAACAGGCTGAAAAAAGAGCAGTTAACAGAGTTAATTCAGTAAAACATTGTATTTTATATAAAAGTTACACATAATATGCATACTTCATCAATACAGATTCATATTTCATTTGCATATATATAATATATATGTAAGAAATGTAAGTTTTAAAGGTTGCTACCAATGCAATTTCAATTTGTTCCCTTAGGAGATTAATCTATTTTGTGTTTATAGTATAGTAAACACTTCTTGTCTCTGAAATATTGGAATGAAAATAAGAATATAGCATTTTCTCCTGTGTTTTAACATAGAATTGTGGTGGAGTTGATACTCTGATTTTCCTGTTGCCTCTTACAGTGATCCATTTAATATCATATTCCATTGAAACTAACAGATGTCTTAATAGTGAACTCGGTGGAATCAGAACATTGTCTGTAGTAGATGTACCCGCTCTGACTTCATTTATACTTGCTTCACTCTGCTTTGGTCTCTACCAAGTGATATAAGGACAGAATACTGATATACTTTTGGTGAGGAATAAAACCAGTGTGCATACAGCTTTATGGTTGTTGAACTGTTAACTGGTGTATGCTGTGACAAAAACTCCACAGAAACAGAAGGAACTAGTTCTGTCAAGTTACATTTGCTCATGTTTATTTTTGTAGGGAAGTGGAAAGTCAACATTAGCAAAGGCCATCTGCAAAGAAGCATTCGATAGACTGGATGCTCATGTAGAAGTAATTGATTGTAAAGCTTTAAGAGGTATGATAATTTTCTTTTAATCTCAAATGTTTGCTGTATGATGAAGCACAATTACGAAATTACTATATTTAATCTGCATATTTTTGCTAGTAGTATTACTGCTTTTGCAAGGATATTTGATGCCCTGCAATGAGCGTCTTTAGCAGTCTGATGAAAATACAGCTGCCGTAAACTAATTTCACACTTTTATCAGTTTCTGTCCCATGTACCACCACGAAATTCAAACCGTGCTTGCCATGCTTATTTCTGATTGTTACAAAATGGGAAGAAGTTGCAAGTTGAACTGTGTGTTTTTTCAGCTGTGCTAGCTGGAACAAACATACGTTAACAAATCATAAGTGTTAAAGGAGGATACCTGTATTACTCAGTGAAATGGTGACGCAGGCACCAAAGAAGGATCAAACAACCAGCTGAAACCTGATTTATGATGGCATATTTACTAACCTAGTGCGTGTTGGCGGTGGTCATCTTCAGACTGGTGATGATAGATGATAATGAGATGAATCCTTAGGTTTTGTGAGTTCAAGATTAGTATTGTGTGCCAGGGATAGGAGAGGACAAAAAAGACTTTTTTTATCCTTTCATTCACTGGCTTTCCCAAATAGTCTTGGTGTTACAGAGGCAGAGAATACACAACTGTTTCGTCACAGAGCCCTAGTATTGCTTGGCTATGCTTTTTATGCTTAAGTCCCTACTAAGCTCCTTGCTCCAGGGAAAAAGGGAAAGATTGATAAAGAGCTAGGTCCTTCACTCTGAAAAATTCTTCCAATTGCAGGACTCTTTAGTAGCTAATTCAGAGTGCTGCTGATACTGCTCTCATTTTAACTGTTTAGAAATAAGACCCATAGGCTTCTTAGTGGTTAGTGAAAGCTGATTAATCTTGTTATAGAACAGGTGGATCCTTCTAGTACATTTTTGATAGAAGATGTAAACTTCTTTACTGACTGTTGTCTCTGGTTTAATCTTGGTACCTGGATTTGGAGGAGTGAAGTTAAGCTACATGAATCAAAATGTTGTAGTATTATATGAGCAAGAAGTAGTCAGACTGATGATTTTTTTTTTTTTCCCTGATATGTTTTGTCATTAAAATTGAGTTTCTGTTTTAGGAAAAAGATTAGTAAACATAAGGAAAAATCTGGAAGAAGCTTTTTTAGAGGCAGCATGGAGACAACCATCCATTCTTTTGTTGGATGATCTCGATCAAATTGTTGGAGTACCTCCTACACCAGAGCATGAGAACAGCCCTGAAACCATCCAGAGCAATAGACTCATTTATGGTAATATGGTGCTAACTGTGTCTGGATAAAAATACAGTGCAGCTTAGAATATCTTGCATCTGAATTGTACTGTCCTTCGTGGACAATTCTGCCTGTATTTTATATTGTTCATGCACTCAAATACGTTGCAATTGCTTACAAATTACAGATGAATCTTTAACTGACAGTTATTGATAAGATCAATATTATAATTGACATAATTAGAATTGATCCTGTTTTCCATAATTATTATTTATAATTAGAGATACATAAATTTGATACTTACTGATGTTTTGAACCAACTTCTTTTAGCTGAATACTAACTTCTCTTTCACTCTGCTTGTTATACTTTGTAGAACTTCTATTTTATTTTACAATGTAACAATGCACAGATTTTAAAAATAAGATTATCAATTGTAGTTGACATCCTTTATACAGCTCCTTTGTATTCCCTAAAATCTAGGCAGTGAGAAGTTGCAAAATAAAATTAAATGCTGAAGATAAATATTCTTTTAGCTGTATTCAACTCTGTTAATGCAAAATTCAAGCCACAGCAAAAAATATCTTCCATTTATTAGCTCAGTTTGAGGGAGTTAGCAATTTATTTTTTTACTAAATTAATTCTGAAGTTTAGAAAACCTTACCATGATTTCTTTTTTAAAAATGTGCACATAAGTTACTTGCAGAATTGTTTGTGTTTCTTACTACTTTATTTACAGGTATAATGCATACAACAGAGGTTCAGGGTTTATTCCTTGAAGATCTACCTTGCATACATAACTTCTTTGACTTTCATGTATTATTTTTTCCTAGATTGCTTAATTTGTAGGCTTAGCATCTATTTGTATTCTTGTAACTTTCCCTTTTTTGTTTTCATGGAGAGAATATTATTTCTAGAACAAGGATCATAGCACACATGCAACCCCCTCCCCACTCTATATCCTGTGGTAGACATCGTCTGTGATGTTACAAATTTAGCTGTTAAAGAGAACTTCTGATTGCATTTTGTTAATGGCAGGTGTCCTAGAAAAAATAACTCTATCTCTTTTATTTTTTTAATTTTAAAAAAGCCTGTAGACATGGGAATAAAACAAACATATAATGTTACATTTTGTGTGCCCTAGTACTGCTTTCCTGTACAGTAGAAATGTCTATCACGAAATGCAGAATCTTTTTTTGTTTTGTGATTCATGGAGCAATGTCTTATGTGTTTAGTTTTGAAAGATCTGATAAAAGAAGTTATTTCCATGGGGAGTTTGATTGCATTAATTGCCACAAGTCAGTCTGAACATTCCCTTCATCCTTCCCTGGTTTCAGCTCAAGGAACTCACGTATTTCAGTGCTTCAAATGTATCCGATCTCCGGATCAGGTAAATTCAGGTATTTATTCATTTATTAAAATGTTGTTTGTCTTCCCTGCCGCCTCAAATACAATACTAGAACTGTAGTAGGCTGCACCCAAAGATAAAGAATCGGGAAATCTTTTAAGTTCTTTCATGACACTTAAATACCACAGAACTTGCATCTGTCATTATAAAGCTTTAAAAAAATAAAAGCAATCCAGTGAAACCTCCCAGTTGGCCCCACTCTCCTCATCTTCAGTGGTGAGAGAAGGGTGTATTCAGAGGACATTTCAGTTTAGCACAGAACACGTCAGGCTGTCTAGGATAGGTGAGAGATGCATGTCTCCTTGTTACCTGTAAGGGGATTCTAGAGAAGCAGCTTTGAAAAAACACGTAAGTCACTACAGTTAGATAAATGAGATTAAACCCAAGTGTGTTTTTTTCACCACTTAGCGGAATAAGTATGTCCATAGAACGTGTATTTTTAAAATGTTATTAAAACAATGTTAATTTTATGGGAAGGTTTTGGGTTGGTTTTCTGTGTTAATTACATCCCTCTACTTTTGAGTGTAGTCCATTTTGAAAAGTAAAAAGTATAGAGGGAAGAATAAACAGTATAACTTCACTGCAGGAGAAAGCAGCAGTTTGTACCTGCGCATGCCCTAATGGCATGACACAGACGTGGCAACTCATTTGTGTTTAACACGAGTGGTTCCTGCCTGCTTGTCTGGTCTCACAGGCTAGTGATGAAAGGTCACTGAGGAGGGGATTCTGCGTTAGACACAATGTGGCTTTCTCCCACTTCCTGCAAGTCTGCTTTTATCATTTTTAATACTAATACATGAATAAGGATGAGACATCACTGGAAAAGTCAGGATCTCAACAGATACCAAATTATCTGATGTATTTTTATCTAATGCAATATATTTAATCTCAAATATATTCTGCCCATATCGGCAAAATGAAAGATACTCCTTTGCCTGTGAAACAGAAAAATGGGTGTAAACCAGTAGAATCTTCGGGGGTGGAGGTTTGTTTCATTATTATTGTTGGATTTAAGATAGCTGTGACGAGATAAACATTTAAAGTTGGAAAACTGGTGAATTTATTGAAACTCACCTGAAGAACTAACTTTTGTTTATATTCATGCCTGCTCAGATTTTTTTATGAGTGCTCAGTGACATGCAAATATTTAAGGACGTTTTAGTAACTCATATGTATTTACTTTTTGAATTTCTGAAATCCATATAAATAGTAAACTCAGTATACACTTGCTGCACAATTCTGTTTTTCAGAAACAAAGGTGTGAAATGCTGTATTCCATAATAAAAAAGAAACTGAATTTTGATATAAAGAAGTTCTCTGATCTTGACCTCCAATGTATTGCAAAGGAAACGGAAGGTTTTGTTGCTAGAGATTTTACTATGCTGGTTGATCGTGCCATTCATGCCTGTGTTTCCAACCAGAATGCATTTCAAAATGGTGGTAGGTTGACAGCAAAATCTCTTTATTTCATAGTCTTTCTTCTGTTCTCCAGAACCTCTGGAGTAATACAGAAATAAAACGCCAGGTTTTATGTTTTATGTTTAAAATGTATTGAATTGTTACACATTGTGAGGAATTTGTTGCTGGTAGGCTGTGTGTTCTTTTTTTTGTTCAGGATTTTTTTTTCTTATGCAGAATTGAATATGTCGACTATGGATTTTCAGAAAGCTCTAAAAGATTTTACTCCATTAGCTCTGAGAAATGTCAACCTTCATAAACCTAAGGACATTGGCTGGGACAGGATTGGTGGCCTAAAAGATGTGAAGCAAATACTCATGGACACCATCATGTTACCTGCAAAGGTACCCGGTTCTTTTAAATTAGTTACCTGAATTTTGTACGTAATGTTAGTACGGAAAGAATGATTTTTTTAAGGTGTGACACAGTGTTTGAGAGCAAGATGACAGGTATGATTTTATGCTACTATTGTAGCTTTCCAGTCTTCAGCTGTTTTCAGCTACTGGAAAACTCTTTCTCCTTCCCCTTCTCTCTTTCAAATAGAAGAGGCAATGGCTTGTGCTCTTCTACAGATCAAGTGTTGCTCAAGAATATTGCAGTATTGCTAACATCATCTTTGCTACACTCTCTGTTTCAAGGGTTGTGATTAGGCTCTGTGAAGATAACGTTACCAGCTGTCTTCTGCAGTGCTTTTACTAAAGAAGTACTCTTCTGGATGAATGCCAATCCATCAATTCCCTTTTATTTTACTTTGGCTTTTCTGCCTTAAAACTTCCAGCATTGAGATGAGCCATCCATTTCAGTCTTCAAAGAAATGACTGAACAGTTTTCTATATAACAGACAGAATCTTTTACTGTATAATTACATAATTTGATCCTATGAGTCGGTGATTAAAACAGGAATTTAGAAGTACCAATATAGGCATTATAAAACTCTAGTGCATCACTATGCTGTCCTGTTTCCTGTTCATAGAAAATGCCACTTGTTTCTATTTTAAGTACCTATGAAGCCTAGGAACCCACTTCAACCCCAAGTAAACTAACAACAGTCTAGATGAGCTTTTATGGTGATAATGTGGATAAAATAAATCAATACTAGTCGTTGATGTTACAGTACACTGCAGAATAATTACATGTTTTAGAATATGTCTTGTTTAAACTCTTTTTCAGTATCCAGAATTATTTGCAAACCTGCCCATACGACAGAGATCAGGAATCTTGCTGTATGGAGCACCTGGAACAGGAAAAACACTGTTAGCAGGAGTAGTTGCTCGAGAGAGTGGAATGAATTTCATCAGCATCAAGGTAGCAAGATTTTGAAGACTAATTGATTCATTTTATTAACTGAATGAAATAGCTTAACATAATACCTGTGAGTATGTGCTTGCTTTCTTACCAAAGTAAGAAACTCACATTTAAAATTTGGTATGTCTCTGGACATCCCACCATCTGACTTCTGGAACTTCACAGTTTGATTACTGAGATTTTTTTAATATAATTATTCATTATGTAGAATTATAAAATTTAATTAGATGTTCTTAGTTTCCCATTTTTTATAAAAAGATCCTGGATTTTGGTTCCACTGGACAATGAAGTTGAGCAATGCATTTTAAATATATTTTCAAAACAGTGTAAGCTATTGCCTTGTAATACTGTAACACGTGTTCTGTTGTGGTAGTAGAATGGAAATTATTACTTTCAAATAAGTTGGAATGCTTAAAAGATTCTTTTGGCATATCTAGACCCTTTGCCTCTTCTGTTTAGAAATGCCACTCGTTTGGTTACAAGAAAATCACTCTAGTATATAAAATCTATGCTGATGTTGAATTACACATTAAAACTAAGAAACATATCATGAATGTTCTTTTGTGGGTTTTTTTGTTGTTGTTTTGTTTTTGGGCTTTTTTTAGGGACCAGAGCTGCTCAGCAAATACATTGGAACAAGCGAGCAAGGAGTTCGAGATCTTTTTAACAGGTTGGCTTTGTAAAGATTTGTGATGTTGTCAATGAACTTTATTGGTTGAAGCTCCAGGAAGTAATTTTGTTGTCCTAGGAGAGACATGGCATCAGATCACAAAAGCATCTGAAATAATTAGCTGTGCTGAACCAGATGTTCAGATCTTGGCAAGTTCAACGTCACCATCATTATTTAAGAACTGAGCATTTTGGCTCATATCAGGAGTGCACTTTTGATGTTGAACTCCCAGTTCTCTCCGTTTACAGTGCACTGGTTCGCATCACAGAACTGTCTTGGAAAACATGTGCTGAATTCCTTTCAGGTGGTTCCAGGAGACAGTGAAATGTGCTTCAACTAGTAATGACCACTCTGTACATAGGATCGTACTAGGCTTCGTATTGAGGTCCTCGGTACCAGTTGTTCTGTTTTTACAAATCTGCCCTTACCAACCCTCAGTGCTCACTAATGTAAACTTACCCTACAAAGCCTTTGCTTCTCCTGTAGTTTACAGTGTAGGCAGTCTTTGTGTTATGTATACGTAAGGCAAGACCTCATCTGCAGTGACTGGATTTTAGAGCTTTCATGTATATTAACACAACAGTTGAGTATGTCGGAAATTATAAAGTGAGTGCAAGGTATGTCGTAAAAATGAGCAGTGATTCCATTGCAATCTAATTCTTCAGAACCTCTGAATTACTACAGAAAACAGATTTTCTGTTCTTTCGTTAAAGATAACTGTTCTCTGAAGCAGAAAGCAATTACCTTTAATATTTCTAAGCAGTTTTACCTGTGACCCAAACTTAAACAGAATTTAATTATTGCCTTTTTATTTTTCATTTTAGAGCTCAGGCAGCTAAGCCTTGTATAGTTTTCTTTGATGAGTTTGATTCTATTGCTCCTCGTCGGGGTCATGACAACACAGGAGTCACAGACCGAGTGGTGAACCAACTGTTGACTCAGTTAGATGGTGTGGAAGGCTTACAAGGTAATAATTCATCTGTTTGCTCCTTTTTAAGCAAAAGTTTAGCAGACGTTAACGACATTTTTCTGCCCTTTCCTAAGGGGTTTATGTGCTAGCTGCTACAAGTCGCCCAGATTTGATTGACCCTGCTTTGTTAAGGCCAGGTCGACTGGATAAGTGCCTGTACTGTCCGCCTCCTGATCAGGTGAGGAGACAAAACATTTTACATGAGAGGAAAGGGAAAAAAAAAACCAAATCAAACTAATGGGTTCTATTCTTGTTTTCTTTTTATTTAGTGGCATTTCAAACCTGGACAAAGTGGGCTTGCTTGCCCAGCTCCAGTTCATACAACAGTATAAATTCACTGATTTTAGTGTCAATGTGTTAACATAATACTGAGGAAAGACAAGGCTGTTTGCCGCACTCTTCAGGATCAAATCATGTTCCTGTGGATATAGCTGATGTAAAAAAAAAAAAAAAAATTAAAAAGGAGATAGTGTGCGGAAAGAAATTGGATGCAGGGTAGTGTTTATCGTGTTCTGCGTCTTTCTCTGACTTATGAGTCCGGTGCGGTTTGCTTGAAGAGACGAACCATAGCCATTCCCAAACCAACTTTTGAATTATCTGAAATTTTCAGAGCAGTTCTATTCTGAATTCAGTTGATCCCACTATCCTTTACCCACATGTAATTTGGAATATTCAAGCTCTTTTTAAGTCAGATGTGTCACTAGTTAGGAAAGGAATGATTCCCCTTGATTTTCTTGGGTTTTGGATGAGGTCTTTGATGCTGTGCAATGTGTGTCTTTGATTCCCTATTCTACAAGAAAAAAATTAGTGCTGTTGATTTTCAGATTAGGTGGCACATTTAACAAATACCACATTTCATTCTGAAACACACATGAAGAAGATGATCCTGTGCCTTAAGAACACAGACACTCTTTTCCTTTTTTCATTTTTGATTTTTTTTTCCTTTTTTTTTTTTGGTAAACTTCTGGTTTAGAATATGATCATTCAGGTAGACAGAAGTTTTTCACTTTTGTCATACTTCTCTTTGCAAAAGGACATGTTCAGAGTTCACCTTCATATTTTTGTATATTTCATACATAAAAATCCCAGATAATAACTGGATATTTAGAGAAATATATTTCTCTGTATACTGCATTTGGTTCAGTTTCTCTTAGACTCTGCAATAAAAGGTAACAAAATGTATGCCTATATTCTGAAGATTGATTACTGCACAGTATGTCCTATATGTACTATTATTAGGGTAGTATCTTCTTTAGAAAAGATCCTTCCTCCCTTACAATAGGAAGTTGCTTTTGACAGGGCCAAAGCACTATCTAGCAATCAGGACAAGGAAATTAGCAGGTTGCTTTACTGACATTCTTTTTTTTTTCCACCCTTTTTACAGCGTTCACGCTATGAAATCTTAAAAGCTCTCAGTCATTCCCTGTCCTTGGCAAACGATGTGGACTTTCAGGATTTGGCAGCAAAAACCGAATGGTTCACAGGGGCTGACTTAAAGGCTTTATTGTACAATGCCCAGTTAGAGGCAATCCATACTAATTTAGGCTCCGGTTTAACACAGGTAAATAGAACTGATATAAAAGAAGTCTCTCCTCTTTTTATTTTCATGTTGAGATGTTTGAAAGGGTTAATTTTATCCATAGTCTTTTAGCAAAATTATGTTGAATAAGATTTAGTTTTCCTATATTTGTATACAGAGGATTAAAATCTTAATGTGTTTGCAGAAAAATGCAAGAAAAATATAACAAATTATTTTAAATACTTCCTCAACACAAGTTTTATTCACTTTCTTGTAGGTGTTTAATGTTAAATAGATTTATGTAAGCCAGATCTATGTATCGTTGTTATGAGGGATGACTGACAGGTCAATAGGAGGGATCCCACTCAGAGTTTCTTAGGAGCAGCTAGCAAATTCAGTTTTGAGGTGGCACATTTTGGATGATGGAGGAAGCAAGGAATTGGTGGGTTTTGTGGAGTTCTTTCAAGAATCATGGGGTCTGAGGTCAGGAGAGAAGTGCGGAGAAGATGGTGGTATCTGAAGTGTCCTGGTCTGGCTCATCTTCCAGGCACCAGCAATACTTGCACTTCCAAGGAACAGGATCCTACCTTCAGTTTGTACCCCTTATGTGACTGACAGGTCCTTTCCTCTTTTAGCATCTATTCAGCCACCTCTCATCACACTTTTAAAGCCTGTCTTCTGGTTCCAGCCGGAAAGGGGCAGGCATGGTTTCTGCTGCTCAGAGGTCAAAGGGAAGGGTTGGGTCAAGGGTGCAAAAGCAAGGAGACCTCTTCTGTTCTTTTTGCCCCAGCAGTTACCAAGGGATGGGGCTCTGACAATGCAACTCCTAGTATTGGGAGGGATCTCCCACCTACATTCCCTAACAATCCCTTCACCCGTAGCATCAGTAAAAGTAGTTGTAAGGATACCTGATGATTATCTGTCATTAGAGGAGGCCATTGTCTAAGGCAGTGGTCTCCAGCGTGGTGTGCACCCACCCCAGGTGCGGCACAAGGCAATCCACTGAGGTACAGGAAGAAAACATTAGAATTTCAATAGTACGTGTATATAAATTACAAATAAATAAATATTCATATATTTAGTGGAGTCTGCTGATGGCGGTGAACAATCAAAAAGGTTTGCAGACGCCAGTCTAAAGCAACAACTGTGATTTCCACACCAGCACTTAAAACATGTTGACTGTAACTAAAGATGAGTACAGCCATTGAGCACTGTGAAAGTAGACTCATCACAATCTCTTTGCAGAAGATACTGAATTGCCTGGAGGGAATGGTTGAGACAGAAGTGACACAGTGCTACAACAGAAAATGTACATGAAGTTTCCCAGCACTTGCTGTTCCTGAATAAGTGAAACAGTTCAAGGCAAACAAATAAAACTTTAAGATTATCTCCTCAAATTACTTTTCTGGCATGAAGACAGAAAGTTCCGCTTAAAGGCGTTGGATTTTCTTAGCAAAATATTTGGAAATGTACTTCCAGAGAAAGACAAATTACTAGAATCAAATGGAAATCGATACATCCATTTACAATGTATATGAATTTTTTTTAATGTATTTCAGACTGCAGTCAGTTAGGAGTTAACACTTCTAATGTTCTGTTCTTTATCACAGGATTTTGGTTCTAGTTCTGATAGTGACTTCAGTCTCTCTTCCATGGTTTTTCTAAACCACAGCAGTGGCTCAGATGATTCGGCAACAGATGGAGAAGCAGGGCTAGAGCAATCTCTTGTTTCTTTAGACATGTCTGACTTGCTTCCTGAAGATCCAAGGTCCAACATGTATCGTCTTTATTTTGGAAGCTCTTATGAGTCAGAGCTAGGAAATGGAACTCCTTCAGAACTGGTAAATTACTCAATATTTTGAATTTTGTAAATATTATCAGTTGTGAAGCAGAAAAACTGAGCTAGGCAAATGGTATGGTTTTATAAATACAATTATGTCTGCTTTGTCCTTCATACTGTCTTCATGCTATACCTTGTGGTCCATGGTGGGGAGGAAGATGGAAGGATGTTATCTGACAAAATACAATATGGACCTGTCTGCAACTCTGCAGGACTTCAAAATCCCAAAATACTGCTTAATACCTTATAATCAGGCAAACTGCATTCCTACTAGAACTTACTGTCTGGTCTAACGGCTCGTTGCCTTCCAAAGTTTATTACTAAAACAGGTTTTGACTTTTTGGTGTGTTGTTTTTTTTTTTTTTAAACTTAAGTTTTACTACAAAACAGCAAGCATCCAGCTCTCAGGAATTAAGTCATAATCTTAAGAATCAACAAACATTTGTCAGTTTCCAGCAGAGTGTGCATTAGTGGAATAATCTGCCCGTGGGATTGTGTAAGCAACAGAAGTAAACCTTAGCTTCCATTGTTGCTCACAAGAAGCAGAATTCCTGTTGTTGCAGTCTTGCACTGCACAGAAAGCAGCATGTTTCCTGGCTAGCTTGCAGGTAGGGATGTGCTGGTTGGCTGCCCAGCACCTGCACAGAGATCAGCTGGCCAGCTCGTCGCGCTTGGCTACCGGGTAGGCAAACCAGAATATGCTGCCGCTGAGCTCCTTATGGTGACCAGATGACTTCAGAGTTTGCGTGTGATCCATGGGACATTTGTTTTCGAGATCTGTTGTAGAATTGCTGTTGCAGGTTAGTTATCAAAGTGGTTAGACTCTTTGTTTTCAAAGCTGTATTGCATTGATTCTTAAAGCCATTGGACATTGGAGAACTAATTACTGACTGCTAAGGTGCTTCTGTATGTTTTATCTTGCATTATAGATGATAGTGTTCCATTAATGTATCTTCAGAGACTTCGATTTTCCTCTAACTGTGAAAGTTTTTCAGCAAGGCTACAAGGACTTTGATCTCTTACAGTTGTTGAACTTGAAAGTTCACACTTAGCCAGTGCACAGAGAATTTGAGACGATGAGTATTTATGAGTCACTCCAAAACTGACTACATAAACTTGCCCAGATTTCAGAACCACTGATTTTCATATATAAATACAACAATTCATTTAGTAGACCTTTATTCTTTTTGAGATGGGCCATTGCAAAAATATTTAGACCTTTTCTAAAGATGAAACAATTTTCAAGTTTGTACTTTTCCCAAAGTGCTGTGGCAAATTAACCTAAACTTTCTGTTCAAAAACGTTATATACGTGATCTGTTTTTAAGAGGAAGTACTCTTTTTGCCACTGGGGGCAAGTTTATACTGAACTAAATTTGTAGGCTAAATCTTAATGATTGAGTTGCTCTTTTGGATCCATAGTGAGTTAATGTATTTCTCCTTGTTGTCAATTTAGAGCTCTTTGTGTTTGTCTGGGCCAAACTCCATAACTCACGATTTTACCAGCGTGACTCAGAGAGACACAGCATTATTGCAACCTGCAATGCTTAGAACAGCTTCGCAAGAAGACTCCCTGGAAAATAACCAGGAGCAGCAGACAGAGCACCTGAGGACAGAAATCAGTGCGATCAAAGCCAATTACAGAAGCAAGAATGGAGTATGGCAGGTTTTTTGATTATTTAGTCTTGGCACTTTTCTGTTGTTTTTCCACACTTCTTGGTATTTCAAGAAATAATTTCTGCAATAATATTAAATATAATGTATCAAAAATAGCAAAGGTAAATGATACCTAGTTTCAGGAAAATAAGCCAGGTGTTAACATTCATATAACCAAGTAGTTATTTCTGTGTTATTAATATGGGGGGAGGAGGGGAAGTTGTGACTGTTTAATACATTTGTCTGTACGTGTAATTAGGAGGTTCCAGAGTTACTGACATTCATAGCGCTATGTTTCTGTGGTAATTCTTCACTGTCTGTTCATGGCTCTTTTCAAGGATGACAACACCCTTAATCA
>Ga0181612_112323_pt1 | contig 25839 bp, 17 predicted proteins | sample HoacroProtozoa21_FD_119630 | JGI IMG/M metagenome (GOLD analysis project Ga0181612, IMG submission 119630) | Hoatzin crop microbial communities from Cojedes, Venezuel. Combined Assembly of Gp0051906, Gp0051904, Gp0051908
CTTCTTCCCTCTGAGGGTGACGGAGCACTGGAACAGGCTGCCCAGGGAGGCTGTGGAGTCTCCTTCTCTGGAGATACTCAAGACCTGGCTGGACAAGGTCCTGTGCAGCCTGCTGTAGGCGACCCTGCTTCGGCAGGGGCATTGGACTGCGTGACCCACAGAGGTCCCTTCCAACCCCGAACATTAGGTGATTCTGGTTTCAAGAACCAGCAACAGAATTCCCCCACTCCCCCAATTATATCCTTTTGCACTGGGTCACGGCTGCCTTGTACAGCCAACGCACTCCTCATCAGCCCAGACTCCTAATAAAATGCTCTCTGAAGACTGCTGACCATTCTTCTCCCTCTTCCTTCGCTCCCAGTTCCTGGAGTTTTCTGATGCAACACGCGCTTTCAAGACACCCAGATCAGAGCCAGCTGACCACCATTTGGAAGGCAATCAGAAGCTCACTCTAGCACATGAATATGAATCAGACCATGAATCTCAGTCCCATTCTGCAGCGGGATAGGAATGCACAGCTGTTACTACATCTCATTTCAGAGAGGCATCACAAACCTGACATTCATGACCACCACAAGCACATTCTGAAACTCTGCCCTACTCAGGTCCTCGCTGGCAACTGGCCAGGCCCTTGGTGGTTGGGACCACTGTGCATAAAACGTATCAGATGGCATATTGCCTTTTGTCATTTCTGGGAACTGGATTAAGTACGAGGACTGCCGCAATACTTCATCTTGGTCCCACTGCCCTTACCTCAAATGGAGGGGGAGCATTAGTCTGTAGCCTTGCGGAGGTGCGGCCAACAGATAAAACCCATCCCAGCCTGCACCGCGTCCCTCTGATTCTAGTGACTCTGAGTTGCAGCGTTTGGGCTGACACTCCACTGCAGACAAAGAAACGTAGTGCAGCATATTCACTGAAGAGAAATATTCCTAAACAATAATTCTTGCTGCCTCATCTCTCAAGTCAAGGAGGTGCTGCTTAGGACTTACTTGTTCACAAAATTCTTGGTAGAAGTTGCAATAGTCTTGTATGTATTTTCTGACTAAAAAAAGTCTATAAAAAAACAGGAATACAAGCAACAGCTGGGTGAATAGTGAATAAGCTTTTATTTAGAAGTTACACCTTCGAACAAAGGCATGTGGTTTAACAGTTCAAGTAAGAAACCACAGCATGTTGGCTGCAAGACATTTTCAGCTTCTCCTCTCAGCTGCAACAGGGACTTCTCAGGTAGCTACGTCAGGTCACTGTGCACTACTAACGCTTCGGGATCCCACACCCAGAAGGGGAATGGTAATAAACACTCTTCCTTATAACACGCTCTGGGATCTCCAGTTCTACAAACCAGCAAAGCTTCTGCCCTTCCACTGTCTAGGAATTAAAGCTCAGTTAGTCTACGGGGAAGAGTGAGGAAACAAGGAGAAAAAGGGGTGGAAAAAAAGGAAAGGTTTAAGTGCTTTTTCCCTCTCAGCTGTTTGACCATCACATTTGCATTGCCTTTTTGTCCTTATTGCAAGAATGTTTTGGTAGTTCCCTGTTCCAGCTGCAGCGAGCAAGAAGCTGATGCAGCATCTTTGCTGCTGACACACAGTCGGAAGTTTTGCGCCAATGAAAACAGCCATGGAGATGTACACTGCATGTTGGAGAACCAGCCACAGCGCGATTAGGGAAATGAGCCCTTTGGCCAGAGGGCAGGATTGACACGAGGAAAAGAAACACTATGGTTTAAATCAAGAGCTCAACAGTATCCCCAGCTGATTGCTGGAGATTGTTTTCACTACAGACTTTCTCTACTTCTGCAGCTCCATTCTGGAGCCACCCCTTACTTCATCCCTACTGAGCCAGAGTTCAGTTTTGGATTCGGTTCAATTGAAAATTCATTTATGAAGCACCTCTTGGACCCCTTAGTGTCAGTAATTTAACTCTTTTTTTTTTTTAATACAGAAAGTCTCACACTGTTTGTGCAAGGGTATCTCCTGAAGCTCTGTGCATTTTAACACAGGACTGAGATGCTGGACTGTTGCTGACACACAGGCGTGAGATGTGGCCTGTAGCTCACATACATTGAAACAACTATGACTGCACCACGCCACATCACGTCACGTAAGTCTCAACAGCTACAGTCTCTGTTATTACCTCAAGGATCTCCACTTCCAGCTGTATTCTGCAGAGCAGCTCCAGCCTCCTACGTACCAAGAGTCTTCACGTCGCAGCCTTTGCCCACAATACCCTTTCACAACGCTTACAGAAACAAGGAAATGCAAGCAGTTGAAAGCAAGGCTAGAGCTCTGATGAGCCCTACTGATCGCATGGGCAGAGTACAGTGCTGACCACAAAGCACGACTCTAGCAAGTACTGCCACCAGTAGGCCAATGAAGGCTTGGGGTCCTCTGGCTACACTCCAGTTTTGTCAGTACAGACATGCTGTCTGCCTCAATCCTATACTTACATTGACAGATTGGAAGTTTATACTGTGTTACCACATCAGCAAAATTCACATGCCATGGCATATCTTTCAACTTCAAGAACTGCTTTAAACTACAGCTCCAACAGGAGTATATACTGATACATCCCTACAAAGCAAAAGACTTCCAGTGTAATAAATAAGCTGCAATACTGAGCTCTCATATGACTATTTCTGCACATCCGCAGTTCATTTACAGCATTATACTTCTTTTTTCCAACTCCTAGCATTCCAATTAGTTTTCCATGATACTGAATGGCTACCATTCCTGAATTTGAAAGCTCCCACTTCTTGCACACCAGTTTCTGAAACATAATGCACTTGGCTGGCACAGTTACACTGAAGTAACCCACAGACACTCCACCAAATCACACTATTTTCCAGCCTGCACAAACCTCCTGTTTAACTGTAGAAACCTCAAGTTCTTCTACCACAAAGAGGTAGTCCTTTCTTTCCCATCCCATATCTTCTGAGAAGTTCTGATTTTGAATTTTCTCTTGGGCTGCCTTATATAGCTGAATAATTAGCACCCCCAGCTTCTTTTATCATCCACACAACCTTCAGTGTTACTCGCCTGTTTTAGAGCTACTTTATCTACCTGTGACCTTTAAAAACGTGAACTTTAAACATTCAAGAAAGCAATTATAAAGAATGGCAGGGCTGCAATCTAATTGTGGAAGATCTGGAGAAAATACTACGAGTGACACGTAATATCTGTAACATGATCTGAGGCCATCCACTGAAAAACTTGCTAACACTCGGCCACCTCTCCACCCCGATACAGACAGTATTGGGAAGAAGCTTATGTAATGATTTACAACTTGTTATGAAGAAAGCCGGCACCCACTCTAAATAAAACCATTCGTAAAAAAAAAACCCCAGCACTGGGCACGATAGCTGGCAATCAACATATCCAGTGAGCAAAAAATGCACCTTTCCAGCAAAAGTGAGGCCTTTTCATGCCACTGTTAAAAGGGTTAAACAGATCCCCAGGCATTCTGCTTTCCACAAATATCTGATGGAGCTTGGAAGTACCAGCTGCAGCTCACTGGTGCATCTTCAAACCCAGCTGGTTCTTCCTGGGATAACTTTAGTTACCATTTAGTTTACATTACTAAAAGATAGTTGCCATTGATACTGGATAGGCAGAAGCAATGTAGCAACTACCACACTATTGTATTCTGTAAAGGTTTCTTGTTCGTGAATTATTGCAGCAAATTACCCAAATTGAAAACCTGATAAATAATTGAGTTTTTAGAAGTCTGATAGCTTAAAAAAACCCCACAACTAATTTCACAGAAAACTACCTGTGTCTTCTCGTTTGCAGCTCTTTTCTGGTCCTTTTCTCCTTCCCTCCAACTACACAGAAGAGTGAATGAAAGAAGGCAGTACCTGCTATTTTAAGCAAAAGTAGCACTCCGGCTAATTTCTACCTATCCCTTGTCAACCCAGTCTTTGAAGGTCTGCGCATCTTTCCAAGTAATACCAGGAACAGCAACAATAAGGTCGCCCACCTCGATCATCTATTAAGGAAAGTATTGTTCTGCTGTTACCTACCAGGAGGGTATGCTCTAATGGATGTGCATGATTAAAAAAACTGAAGAGCGACTTCAAGCTGGAATTAATCATATAAACTGCATGATAACTGTGTTCTGATAGACCGAACTCTAAATTCATCAGTAAGATCAAACTGATAAATGTTCTTTACAATGGAAAAAAACATTACCAAGCAAGAAAAGCTTGCCTCCCAAGCTAAGACCTATTCTCAACAAGTATCCAGGTTTGATACAATATATATATAAGGTGTGACAAACATTCCCATTACTGGTGAATTTCTGGGCAGTTCATTAGAAACAAAATTCACAGACACATAGTGAGTTTTTACAAAAATGTACTGAAGACATCCCTGTTACCTGAATGTACTACAGAAAGTAAACATCCTAAATTGTTTTTAGAAGGACTGATGGCACAAAATGCCCAATTAAATATTGCTGGTGGTTTTATAGCAAATCTCAAGATTTGATTTTTTTAAACAAATTTCAAGGAAAATTTCAAGATACTGGGCACATAGAATAAGTAAAACAATTTAATTAAAGGCTGATTTAATTAACTTGTCCTGAGGCTTCTTATTCCCACAAACTGGTCATGGTGCTTATATTTGCTCTCTAATCCAACCAAGTTTGTATTCTGCGACTCAGAAGTGCTTTTTTTAATCTTCTTAGCACTTCTCTCAATTTCTTGTTACACCTGAAGTGGAAAAACCTGCAAGCATTCACAGCCTTCCTGTCTTACTCAGACAAGCTACTACAGCCCTAACTAGAGACAACAAATCCCCTTTTCTTGCACACTATATTATGATGCAAAATAAAGGCTCCTTCCTAGGAAATTCTGCATTTACCTTTGGAGTGAGTTCTAAAGCAAAGCACAGAGACCTCGTTTCAGCACCTCACACTATGCTGACCAGAGCTGAGACAACCTCCTGCTCCAAGGTGCTCCTCCCTGACGGCAATTAGAAAGGGTCCTGATAGATCAAAGGTAGGAAGCACAAGGACAAGAATTCATTAATGGGTTCACCCCAGGAGATGTCAAGACACTGAGCAAATGTAAGTAGTAAAGGTGGGCATCTTCTTATCGCCTGGGAAGCCAACAAAACAATGGCTGCAGGTTGAACATCTCTCCTGCAGATGTCTGTGTGACCGCTGGTTCTGAAGAGCACAGCAGCAGCAGTCACCTAATGCAGGGCTTTAAAATAGGGAACACATCCATCTCAAATCTCTAATAAAGGAACACTAATAACAGAATTTTCCCTAATCTGCTTTCCACCCACAACAGACAGAAAGCCAAGACTTCCACAAAGCTGTTTTCCTTCACCCTTGAAGCTTACCTCCTATCTGTAATTGTTCTCCAGCCCTCAGGGGCTGGCCTCACTGGATAAGCGATTGCTGAATGACCTAGCTACCTGATTTGAAGCACAAGACTTCTGGACTCTCTCTTCCAATGCTGGGAAAATGGAGGGTTTAAATCTCTACAAATCAGTTCTGCACAATTAAAGAAAGAGATGTCCAGCAGGCAGGGGACAGGAAGGAACAGGGAAAAGGCAAGGTATGCTTTCAGGTCCAGTTTACATCCGCTCCAGGCAAATCACGTACAGATCACCGGAAAGCAGAGGAAAGAGTGTCTACGCTGAATCAGCTGTTCCTCTACATGCTCTTCACTCTTGATAATCAGGCACAGAAAAATTTTTAAAATTCCACTTAGAAGTTAGGCAACAAGCCTCCTCCTCATCTAAAGTCCAATCATCATGCTGCCAAGAACATGCCTTTTTGTTAAGATGGAACTTTTGTTTTCAATAAAACCTATCAACCAACAGAAAGTAACTATTTGGAATTTGAGGAATTTCTATATTGTCAGTTTTCATGACTGCACTGAAATCTCACAATTTCTCCTAAAGGCTCAGCTTACGCAGTCCTACAATGGCATAGGTTCAGATATGTTTTTTAAAGTGCATTTCTATTTCAGATTCCAAAAATCATTCTTTCAAAGCCCTCTGTGTGAGCTCAAACACCAACAGAAAAAAAAACCCCACTGATCTCACCACAGAAACAAAAAGAATTTCTAATTTTCAGCTGTTCCATCACATCACTAAGGGTTGACATATACTTTAAAAAATAAGTAGCACAGGGTATTAAAAAACTTCTCTCTCTTCAAAGACATGTTTTACATGAGAAAAATCCATTCTCTGTATTAATTTTCAATATATCTTCTAAAGAGTGTCTAAACTAGTGTCCAGACAAATCCTATTTTCTCACCAACCCTTCCAGCTTCTATCTCAAATACATCCAGCCTCCTACTGTGGTCAGGGGACAGACTGATGAAACTGTATGTCCCAGGTCACTAGAATTACTATGGCTAGAAGCTGCAGTGGATTTGTTAACGAGCTGAAATCAGACTGATAAAGAATTATAGCTGAAGCCACGGATGCTCTATCATGCTCTGACAGCCAGTACTCACTCTCTTTCAAAAATGTTGGAACCTGGTGGAAAATTTTTCTATTAGCTTCAGTATCTCTGATTTGTACTTCCCTGCAAACATGCTATGAAGCTGCAACCTATATAAATTATAGATACCACCACTGGCTGCTACTTGTGTTGTCCCAGTAAAAAGCCAGATGGAGGACTAAGCAAAAACCAAACAAAAGATCAGAACAGCTGAGAATGAGATTATTCCCAGCAATATGAAATTTAGGTGAAGCCTCCAGATTGCTGGCAAACTGCCCATGAGAACATTGCTGGAGCCAGCTTGAATACTTCTGATGTATGGATGTTTACAGAAAGACACCAATTATGGAGTGCTGCTGGGTCAAATTAACGGGACTAAACAATTTAAACAAGAGAAGAAAAAGCCAGCACTGGACTTAAAATTTTACAAATACTGTGAGCTTTCCTAGCTAAGGCTGAGTTATCCATGACCCTGAAACAGTTTGAACTCTTAAGTACTTACTGATTCTTGAGTCAATCATTCATTCAGCCTAATTCTTTGTTAAAACTAATAAATACATCAGAAATTTAAAAACCGTAGAAATGAAGCAGTTTTTATTTGATAGCCTCAGAGATACAGACTAATAACAGATTACATGGATTTGCTGAAATGCCCATTAACCTTAGATGTTTCACATCTTAATTGTGAAGTAGGTAGTCAGTTCTACAGAAAGGGAGGGGGGGAAAGGGGGATAACCCCCCACAAAACAGCATCTGTAGTACTTGTAGAAGTTAATCGACATTTCCTTTTTTGTTTTCCCTCTCTCCCTCCCCCTCTTTTCTTTTTTCCCCCCTTCCTCTCCAATGGCCACTTTGCTGAGAGGCTCAAAGAACCTACAATCTATATGCAAAGACGTAAAGAAAAAGAAGTATGTTCAGATTGTGAGAGACTGTCTAGATCTGAACACAGTTCAGTTTCAGGAACACTGCAGAACTCTAATCTTTTGTATGTTAAGTTTTCATGGATTTTAGTAAGGCTTTTGATGCTGTCCCTCAGAATCCTTCTGGACAAGTTCACCAACTGCAAGGTGAGCAGGTACATGGTGCACTGGGTGAAGGACTGGCTGAATGGAAGAGCTCAAAGGTTTGTAGTGAGTGGAGATACATCTTTCTGGTGACCAGTCACCAGCAGTGTTCTTCAGGGTTCAGTTCTAGGGCCAGTTCTGTTCAATATATGTATCTATGATGTGGATGCAGGAGTTGAACACACCATTAGCAAGATTGCTGGTGATACCACACTGTGAGATGCTGTTGACTCTCTAAAGGGACAAGATGCCTTGCAGAGCAACTTAGATAGGTTGAAGCACTGGGCAATGAATAATGGAATGAAATTTAACAAATCGAAATGCTAGATTCGGCACCTGGGACAGAGTAATGCCAGTCACAAGTATAAATTGGGAGAGAAGTGGCTGAATAGCAGCCCTGCAGAAAGGGATCTGCGGGTGCTGGTTGACAGCGGGCTCAGTGTGAGTCACCAGTGTGCCCTGGCAGCCAAGAGGGCAAACTACATCCTGGGGTGCACCAAGCACAGAATAATCAACCTGTCGAAAGAGGTGGTTATCTTGCTGTATTCAGCGTTGGTGCAGCCTCACCCTGAGTACTGCATGCCATTCTGGACCCAGTAATTTGAGAAGAATACGAAGGTATTCAAATGCGTCCAGAGGTGTGCAACAAGGGTGGTGAAAGAGCTGGAAGGAATGTCTTGTGAGAAGTGGCTAAGGACTCTGGGTTTGTTTAGTTTGGAGAAAAGGTAGCTGAAGGTCAACCTCGTTGCTCGCTGCGGCTTCCTGAGGAAGGGGAGAAGGAGGTGCTGATCTCTTCTCCCTGGGATCCAGTAATAGGACACATGGGAATTGTTCAAAGCTGTGCCAGGGGAGGATTCGACTGGACATTAAGAAGCATTTCTTTATGAAGAGTGTGGTCAAATACTGGAACATGCTTCCTAGAGAGGTGGTCAATGCCCCAAACCTGTCAGTGTTGAAGAGGCATTTGGACAATGCCCTCAATAACATGCTTTAACTTTTGGTCAGCCCTGAAGCGGTCAGGCAGTTGGACTAGATGATCATTGTAGGTCCCCTCCAACTGAAATTATTCTATTATTCTATTCTATTCTATTCTATTCTATTCTATTCTATTCTATTCTATTCACACGGGAAAACTGTGTACCTCCCTCCAACACACCTCTGCTTCAGCAAAAGACACAGAAAGGGCATATGTAGAGGGCAGTCCCACTTCTGGGCTCAGTGGGACTGCTGTGTTTGCTCTATGAACCTAATGCATCCAGATGAGGTGTCAGGCAGTGACACATATGCCCGAGCTAAAGAGAAAGGGCCAGAAGGTGCTCCTGGGCACATCAGGCTGAGCTTCTGATGCCACAAGCACTGCATCTTAGTTCCCAGTATGTATTTTTGTACAGGACAAGAGGGGATATACTCACCTTGCCCTTGCACCCCAGCCCCACGACACCACCCACCACATGGTGGCCCAGCTGCTCAGCCCCTCCGTGTGCACAGGAGCTGGACTCTTATCACGCATCCACTTGTCAGAGCCCCTCTGAAACGTGCCTAGGTTCTTCATGTGTCCCTGAAAAGCATTTGAGTGTCCTGGAAGTCTTTCTCCCCAGCCTTAAGCATTAAGCTACCTAAGGGAAGAAGGCTGTATACGCTGTTGGTCCTGCAGTCAGGCCTGTCATACTGGCTTCCCCTCTGAGCCCTCCCGAAATCCTCAGTTGCAACTTTCCTACAGTGATCCAAAAGAGGCAAGGAGAGGGCAAGCCCTGTGACACCAAAGCCTACGTGTCCCTCACTTTGCTTGTACAGCCACATGGGACTGAAGGGTACCAGAAAGGTGCAGGCATGGGGCACCATCCAGACACAGCTCACGTCCATTCTGTGAAGTACAAGGAGGAGAAACTCATGGGGTGGTGGTGGGTAGTCTCTAAAAACAGCCTTGGTGATCTTCTTCTTCAGCTAGCACTGCACCTCAGGTAGCCCTTAAAGGGGGCTGGTGAGGCAGCACACAGCAGCTCAGGGACCACTCTGTGCGTGGGCCCGAATTCAAAGGTCGCAAGAAATGCAGAGGCTCTCGCAGTCACGCACAAAGGCTGGCTGTGCCAGCTGAGCTGGGAACAGCTCGCAGAGAGCAGACAGCAGAGCCAAAGAGCCCGTGAAAAAAACAATCAGCCCAAAGGCATGAAAGGAGACGAATTTCTTACAAACCACACTTTTTCTGCAATGCTAACAAATGGTGCTCAAGAAATCCACCTCTTCTTTTAGAAAAATTCACCCGATTTGCTCCTTCTCTTGAGAAATGTTTCCGAGCCCAAAGTGAGTGCAAACAGATGCGAGCATGTCAGAGGCTGTGAGAAGCCGGAGAATCTCTACGGGAAATGGCAGCTCCACAGATGTACACCCAAGATTAACTTTGAAACTTAATGACGGTAAGTCCGGCCTGAAAACCAGGAATGGTGTCCAGAGGAGTGACTTTCATGAAATATCCAGACAGCTCACCGGCTCCACAGCTCACAGTGCCCCTGCTACCTTCCCAAGGGCCGTCAGGTCTGATTCTCCCTGCCTGGCTGCCAAAACCCCTGCCGCTGCTCCCAGATGTAGCCCAGCGTTCTTGCCTTATCATTCTAAAGTGCAATGGCAATGTAATATTTAAGAGGAGGATGAAATTAAATGTGGTCTCAAACTAGGTCTCCCCAGGAGCACTGCACAAGGTGCATTATTCATTTCCATATTTAATTTATACCAAAACTCCATTTGTGGATCCTGTGATGTGTGCTGACCCAGAGCAGCACAGAATCAAGGTTTCTCACCACGGGACGTATGGGGACCCACACCACAGGATGGAGAGACCTTCAAGAGTCCTCTTCCACTTCTTGGGTGTCTTGAACACAACTACACAGGCATATGCCTGGGTTCCCATGGCTCAATGGCTTGGGCCTGTGATCTGGGGTTTAAGGCCTGTCTTGGTGCTCTCCGAGCTCATTTATCAGAAGGGCTGAGCACTAAACTGAAGTCTTCAGGACCTGAGCTTTGAAATCACAAGTATTATTTGGTGATGGATACTGTGAAAAAAATAGGTATATCTCAAAATGTCTCCCCAAGGTTTTTAATTTTTGACCTTAATCTATCTTAATTTTATCAAATCAAATCTACTTTACCTTAATCTAGCTCAGTTTGCCATCAGCAATGGACATAGCTCCCACCGAAAAGAGGATGTTGTGAACAGAAACTCACAAGGCACTCCAAGGCGATAGAGATGAGCACCAATGATAAGAAATGAGGTAACAACAGTTTCTTCTTGGTAGCAAGGTTTGAACAGCATGCATTAACTAGGACGTACATTCACATGTGGAACAGTCAGGGGAAAACCAATCTCGCCTCGTTGCTCAAAAAGTTCGTACTGCGTGTTTCATCCACTGAATGAGGTGATGAAAAAGGAAAAAGCAGAATATATGATCAGGTTATTACCAGTATGCAAAGGAGACTGAATTAAAGCGGCACAGGACTCCCTAATCCTGGTCTTTCCTATCTCTGGCTACTTGACTTTGCAGCCTTAGTGTTCTTTCAGCACAGATATTGGGTTATAAATTAGTATTTATATTACAGGAATACCCTCATTTCCCCCTCAAGACAAGAGACACCAGCACAGGCACAGCATCTGATTCAGCAAGCTTACAATCCAAGGAGCCCAGTATAGCAGCAAAAAGGATGAAGGAAAAATAAAATAAGCTTAAATGCATATGGTTATGTGTGTATATACATATGCACACACAGATACATAAAAATGCATTTATATATATATATATGTTACATATGTACTGATTAAAATAGCATTTAAAATACATACGTATATGCATAGAGTATCTGCAGAGTTTTTTATATATATATATGTCTGTGTATATATACATATATATATATATATATGTCTTGAGTATTCAGTGAAGCACTGCCTTTTCCCAGCTGCCTTGTAGCCTAGCTAACATACAGTGGCTGGTTTTCCTGCTGGCATTGTAGCATCAGTGAGCTGAGAGAGGCATATCAAAGATAAGACCTTCCAGATTTCTTCAGGGAGATGCTCCACGTGTAAGCTGAAGTGCAGTGATATTGCAAAAGTGTATGTGGAAGGAACGGGCAAATTTTCTGAAAGCTTCTAGGAAATCACCCTTCTAATCAGGTTTGGCTGAAAATGCTTTGAAGAAGCACTTCAATGGGAAATGATTTTTAAATTTCTTCTATTTATTTGTCTTTTGTAGAAATTGTCCATTCTGCTTGCTCAGTTTTTAAGGAGGGAGTGTAAAATCTGATTTCTTAGTTTCCAAAATTATTTGTGCGTGCAGTGCATGAAAATTGAGACTCAACGTATGAGTTTTAACATCAGGAAACGCTTTTTCATTGTGAGAGCGACCAAGCAGTGGCACAGGTTACCCAGAGAGGTTGTGGAGTCTCCCTCCTAGGAGGTATTCAAAAGCTGCTGGACATATTCCTGGGCAACTGGCTCTGGGTGGTCCTGCTCGAGCAGGAGGCTTGGACCAGATGACCTCCAGAGGTCCCTTCCCACCTCAACCACTCTGTAATTCTGTTCACTTGGGCTAAATAACTAACTATGATGATTTAGCTTTCCCATTTCTGTAATATCATTTACTCCAATCTGCGAATGGCAAAAGCGGTAGCCAGTAGCTTTCAGTTCTTTTTGAGTCATTAAATCCTAAATGTTTTCCGGCAGAAATACAGATTCATCTACGGTGAAATGAAACCTGATCGCAGGAAGTTTAATTTTCTTGCTCGTGGTTTACTGAATCTCTTGGTCCTGGGCCAGAGGACCCCAGTAGGGCTCCAAAGACCCCAGTAATGTAATTGTTATCATTAATAACTATTTATTTTCTTAGAGGGACTTCAAGATCTATCAGGTGCATTCAGATGGTTACCAGTGAGTGATATTTATCATATGTGCATATAGAGACACACGGCACTACTCCCATCCTCCAGGTCCTAATAGAGATGCCCTGTAAACAGCTATGGGCTATTTTTGGGACACATGTATTTAACTGTCAGTCTTGTATACAGCAACCCTTGCTTCTAAACTCCAGTGTGGTTTGTTTCTGGGGTTTCATTGATTCACGATTGAAGCAGACAATTACCTATTTTAACCAACCTTGCCAAAACCAACACAAGGTTTACAAGAGCGCTGAACATCCCAGAAAACCCACACAAACACTCATTTACTTTCTCGAAAGCTTACTTGTGCTGTGTGCAGGTTAACAAACCAAAGTGCCTGCAGTGGTGACTAATGCCTCCCCTGAAGAAAAAGACTGGTTTTGTGTGATCTGCTGTACTTAGCAAACCTGCCTTTCTTCGTAGTCACCATTGTAACTAAAGACTAATTTAACTTAAATCAGTGGTTATACTAGTGACAGAGTGGGGTGTAGTAAGATTTGATTCAAGCCCACAGGGGTGAACATACAGTTGTTGACAAGTGTACAGATCACAAGCCAATGCCTTGGCTTTCAAAAAGACTGGGAAGCCTTGAAATTGCGTATTGCATCTGTACAGGCTGAAGTCTGCTCTTTGAAACACTGCTTCTGATCCTGACCCGAAAGAGAAAGGAAAAGAAAAATTCCCTTGTTCTGTTATTAGTTAGCATTTCTCTACATATTAATAGCACTGAAAATGCCCACCCTTCCTTCAGAACATGCTGTGAAGGGGTGAGTGAAAGAGGAATGACTTTTTGGTGAAGAAAACCAATGGACTGGTGAATCCAGGAAACGGCTCTTTCTGAAACGTGAAGGGAAGACAGGGAGGGCACGGCTGAGGGAAGGCAATCACTCAAACGCCATGTGCTTCTGAGAGACTTTGCGAGTCCTTTTTTTTCATTCAACCTTATTTCACAGCTGCATTCAGCTGCTCCAGCCTTCACACAGACTTGCACGAGCACAGCTGTCAATCAGTGTTACAAATGGTCTAGCTCTCAGTCTGCAGTTGTCTGCTGCCACACAGATTTTGCTGTTAATCCTGGCTGCTTGGAACATATGGCTCAGAGCCCCATCTTGAGCACCTTGCCTTAAGTCTGAAATTAAATGCAGGGGCTTTTTTCCTATTTCTAATATAATCTCCTTGAAACACATGTACTCAGTGCAGGAAATTTCTACTACTTTATATTCCTTAATAAAGGCACTTCCAAAAAAAAGCACCTGCATGCGTTGCAGTGTTTGCTAGAGGCACACTGGTGAATGGGTACTTTGTGTCCTTTCAGTCGGCATTAAGATTGTAATGAATCATTGATAAAGCTAATAATGTACTCAGTTTAATCTAATATTACAGCACAGTAGCTGCACCCAGTGCTTGCAGCACAGGAATATACAAAAGTAATTAATTTTACCCTACTGAAGCTAACTGCAGTTGAACCTCTTCAGGTTATGAAAGTCTGCCAAAGCAAGTGGTGAAAATGACCACTGTAGACTATGCAGGGGCTGTGTTTTAAACAGCTGGGCCAGACTCAGTGGCACTTTAACAAAAGAGGATATAATATACGTCTGATGTATCCCAAGCAGCCCATAAAAGAGCTATTGACACCTACATATGAAACTCAGCTACATGGGAACACATTTCAGACAGGTGTTGTTGCTTCCCAGGTCTTTCACGGACCATGCTGGATGTTTACTTTACGAGCAGACTCACTTCATTTGCAAAGTAAAGGTAGATGGTATGAGCCAAAGGTAATCATAGCCCTGAAGTCAGCTCGTTTGTTGGTATGCACCATAACAGCTCTTTGATGGACTCACACAGTCGTGGGCCAGCTGAAGCTCAGATCCATTCACTTCCTGAAATGGCAAACTACGCATTGCCTTTTAAATTAACTTTTTTTACTTAAATCAGAATGTTACACTCCATCTTACTATACATTTAAGTTGTATCAATAGAGAGACAACTCTCATCAGGTATCATATCCTACCCAAGTAGAAAAATTTAGCTGAACTCATTCCTCTGACAGCAGAAGCCAGAACAAAATTTAGCCCATATTTATGCCGGTCTATGGATCATTACAGCCCAAGATGATCACAAGGGCATTACTGTTTCCCCACTAGCAACAATGATGCATTTTCTGCCTCTTCAGAAACTGTAATGTCAACTGCAACATGAGAAGTTGGGTGGGACAGGAGAGCATAGGAGAGGACAGGACAGGACAGGACAGGACAGAACAGGTCAGGACAGGGGTGCACGACTGGCTTGAGATTGTGAGGTCGCCAAGCCCAGTCTCCCACCACAAATAATTCCTTTCACAAACGTTTCCATCTCGGAGACCAGCATTACCACATTACCCATCTGGCAGGCTCACTCTCAGAGGTGATCAAGGAAACATCAGCTCAAGCTTCCAGCCAGCCTCTGAGGAAAAACATCCTTTTTCCTACCTAAAGGCCCAGCATGTCACAGCTCCAAAGGAAAATCAAGCAGATGGACTTGACACAGGAACTTGTTGGGCGAGAGAGCTGAAGAGCAGAAAAAGCTCCCCAAAGACAAGCAGGTATCCCGCAGCCCCAGATGAATAAGGGCTTGCCTCTTGGAGGAGGCCATTAATCCCCAATGCACAGGGCAGGCTGGGCAAAGATGTCCTTCTCCTCTGCCCCTTGCAAACTGCTTCTCTTTGACTATAGCTGTTCTGCAACAATTTGGTGGTGTGCAGGGAGAGCAGCGAGTCCCCTGCCCGGGAGAAAGGCTTCCTAAATAGTTTCTCACTTTCGCTCCTTGTCCATAATTTCTTTACCTCATGATGAGAAGCTACAACAACAGGTAGTGTTACTACTTACCCTACTCATGTGGGGTTGGTTTGCCCTCTGCTATCATAACAAAAGGATGTATTACACATTAGGTTATGACATGGCTACTCTTCTTCCTCAGGCTATCAGAACTAGGTCAAGCCAGACATGGTGGGACAGAGTTTGGCATCATGTCCTAGCAAAGTCAACAGCTCTCAGAAACATCTACCAGGCTCCTGCGTCATGTTTAGTAGCAACGCTAAGGAAGCAGGAGAGCTCAGTGGAAAAAATAGTCAAAAGACAGATATAAAACATTAACAGAGATGGAACAACACCAGGAAACAAGAGCACTGTAGCCAACTGAAATAACACTGAACATTGGAAAATTGATATTAATCTAGGAGATAGCCTGTCAGAGCTGAACAACAGGGCTTCAGCACAGTCTACTCTGGTTTTGCCACCTCTTGGTTAGAGCTTTAAAGCTAATCTACTTTGTTTTATTTATTTTACAAACTTTGTCCAGCTGGGCCGTGGATGAGTTTTACAGAGGAAGTTCACTGCTTTGATCAACAGCTGGGTGAGTTTTGCCAAAAAGACAATTCTACTGGCAGTATGTTGAGTTTTATAGTGATGGTCACTTTGGACTGTTATTTTGAGCATTCTGCTTGGAAACCTTTTTCACCAGGACCACTTGTTTAAACAGAGGGGATTCTTACAACCACCCATCACGGCTTTTTCACAGAGAAAGTTTCTACAGAGTCACCGTTTTGACTCTAAAGTTGCCATAAATTCCCATCAGCTACTTTCCTCTCTCTTTAGAGATCCATAATGATAACAACAATAATAATAGATCATAAACAATTATGAGAGGTCCTAGCCAACTCATTTCTATCCAGAAAGATAGGACCTGCTTTGACTATTCTCCCTGCTGTCCACAATTCCCTTCATCCGTTGACTGTTGTTGAAGTCTCTTCTGTTCCTGTGCTCATTTTCTTGCCATTTGGCCTGGCTTTCTTCAGCTTTTCTTCAGCTTTGCATAGAGAAGATTAAAAGAGAATAAAGAAGAATAAAGAAGAAAGACCCAATTGCTTGAGATGATTTTTCTTCTTGGTGAAAATGTCTTTCTCTTCAGAGAGACCAATTAACATTCTCATCATCTCTCTGGACCTAATCTAAATATGAATAAAATATCAAACCCTTCCTAAAATTGTTCTTTGTTCTTCTTACCACACTGAAATTAACTTTTTGACATGATGCCAGGCAGAACTTCAATACAAAGTACACGATTCCTCCCCCTTCACATTTGCATACCAAAATGTCGCTCCATGTGTCACTGGGCACTGCTGCTGTAACAACGGACACCCAGTCTTCCCCCAGAAATCTCGACGGTCATCTATAACAATTCAGAACTGTCCCCAAAGTTTGGGAGTTTTTAGGTATCTGGATTATGACACACCATTTATGAACATAGAACAGACTCATTCTTTGATCTAACCACATCTTTTTACTGGCTTAAAGAAAGGAGCTTGTAGCAAGCACTGAACGTCTCTCAGACAGATGAAGAAAATCTTGTATATGGGAACATTTGCAAGGTTCTTGCTCTATTCTGTCTAATTATGGTCATTTCCACATGCAATTACCCAAATTGCTCTTGCAATCAATGTAATTGTGCTAAGTTGTTTAAAAATCAGCCTCATTAGATTTTGCCTGGTAAAAATGTACTGTTTTTCAAAACCTAAATTTTGATCTTATGTTAGCAGCCAACAGGCCTCTAAAAGTAAATAGGTTTTCTTTCGTCTTCCTCCTCCCTTTTTTGTGTGCCGGTGTGTCTTCTTTTACACTCATTAGAGCTTAACTGTAGTCAGAAAATTGTCTATAACCTCCTGTAAAAAGCTATTATGTGTGTCTGCAAGTTACTGTATGGTGCTCTTTCGTTTTCAAAATTGTAAAATCTCCAGTCTTTACGGTTGTGGAATTAAAAGAATATTTCAAAACATGAATATTGAGCTTTTAGGTAATTCTGCCCCAAGTCTGCAGTGGGCTGAAATAACAAATAGTCACACAATAAGCAGAGCTGCTCACTGACTCCTGCTACGACCACACAGCCACGTTTTGGATGAATGGAACAATATGCCAGAAGCATTGCTCCCTCCCAGCAATTTCAACTGCGTTCTTCCTAGGGTATAATACACCGCCTCTCCTTGTTGGACCCCAGCATCTCTGCCTGGCCATCCACCTTGCCGCTTTCATTTCCTTTCCAAAAAGTTGCCCTCTCTATGCAGTTGTTCACAAGGAGAAGCTATAACTGAAGTAGGCTGCCTTACATGTCCTTGACTGTGGCTAGCGCTGTTTCACTGGACCTGCTCACGCTGTGAGCAAGCATTTGGGCTGGCATCATAAGAATCTGCTGCTCAGAACTAGCGAGAAGTGGGGCTTGTGCTCTGGGGAAAGAATGGCGCCGGGGCGAGAGGGCAGAGCAGTTCTGTGGAGCTGCCCGAGAGGAGGCTGAGGCTGGCCACGGCTCTGCTCCAGCGGTGCATCAGAAAGACCTTGTCCCTTCAGCGGTGCGTTTAACCTCACCAGCACCCTCCACCACAGGAGAGCCAGCTCTGTGTGAGCTCAGCAGCCCTGGGTTACGCCGGGAGGCGATAATTGTCAAAAGGGTAGCAGTAAGTGCCATGCTGAGTGTGAACATCCACTGATACGTCTCCACAATCCTCTGTTTGAAGGACACTTCTTTGCATCATGTTTCCTTTTGGAATAAAAGCTATTTGCTCATCACTAGTAGGTACTTGAGTCTCTCTTCTCTGTTTTACTGTAGCTAAAATAAATGTCTTGTAGTCCTGAGGATGTGCTAGGCTCAGGATTTGTTCCAGAGATGAAGCCACAAAACAGGAGAGGAAGACAGATACAGAGAACATGTCATTAAATAGGACCTTGAATTTGGTGTGAGACACGACCGAGTAGCGTGAAAGAGGCTGTAGCACGAACGGGACTCTCCCCAGCTTCAGTGCTTGGAAGTGAGTGGGGTGTCAGGAGGCTGAGCCCCAGGCAGCCCCTCGGTGGGCTGTGTGCCAAGCCAGGCTGAGCCCCTCCACTCTGCAGCCCACAGCACAGTCCCACAGGTGCAAGGGCAGGATCTGACCCACGTCTTTTTCTGAGAAAAAGCAAGTGACAAGCCTAAGCACAGCTACAACTGGTTTGTGTCTTATCTGAAGATCTGTTACTTTCCATGCCTCCCTTTGATTGTGAAGCAGGTTATGTCAGAGTCATCTGTAACAGCTGCATTGTAAAATACCTCAGTCATGTGGTTTTAAGAAACTTCATAAGAAAACTCAGTTCTCTAAATAAAGATACATGTATTCTTGTGACATTTCCATACAACTGCAATTTTCAAGGGAGCCAAACACTCATTACTACACAGGCTATTCTTCAAAGGCCAAACCTGACCTTTAGTCAGAGAAAATTCCCATTTGGCTAGGCTTATTCATACACCCTACAGTTTTGTTTGAATTCTGCATTGAGAGAAAATTTTAAAGTAGACTGGAGAAGTAATTAGATTAAGAGTAGGACTATTAAAAAGTCCTGCATTGGCAGAGAAATGGCCCTTCCCCAGGAGCTAAGGATCTTATCCTACATGTAGTTTCCAGAGATCTAGATTTAGAGGAAAAGTTCTTTATAAAGGTGTATTGGAACTGTAGGGAGCAAGATGAGGGTAAAGAATGGCCCCGAAGAGGTTAATCGAACTAGGACTTAAAAGGCCACTCAGATGTCCAACTTCTTCACATGGTAGATCACAGGTCAATAAAGAGACTGTCTTGTAGACCCTTGTCTCCCTGCTTTCAGGGTTGTGGAGTTCAACTTTTCTCAAGTACACATTCACATAATACCCCTGGGGCAGCCGTATTCATTATTTCTGTGGAATACCATTTCCCCCCTGCTTTTATTAGAAGCTAGCAGCTGGAAAAGATGAGGAGCCAGCAACATGTGAGCAGATGAGTCTGTGGGGACCACCAGGCAGCTCTCCATAGATCACAGTTGGAAATTTCTACACAGATTGAAAAGAATTGGTCTCACTCTCACTCTGTACACTGACACTAAGACACTATCTGTAGCTGTGCCAGGAAGGATATTTAGTAGAGTATTATGCATGTTAAGTTATGTATTTTCTGAATTTTTCTATTAATAACCTGAAGGCAGTCACAAACAGCAAGCAAATGAAGGCTCACAGCATGCAGTATTTCCAAAGCTGTACTGAAGTCTTGGCCTTTTGTTGGTAAGCATGATTATTGATTTGAAAAAAAAGAAGGGACAGGAAAAGCCTGCAAAACACCAAGGGAAAATGATCTCATTAATTTGGAAAGGACATAAGAACTAGGGAACCAAGTGACCAAGCTGCAGAGAACTGGGGGTACATGGCAGGGCTGTGCTCTGGTAAACTCTGGCCAAGCCAGCTGGAATAGCTCCCCATATTTCCCAAAGGAAAGTAAATGCCATCAACACTCTCCTCCAAGCCTATCTGTGCATATGAAAGAAGGGAAGGAAAGAGTCTTCTTTCTGTACAGCTATTCTCAAACTGTCTTTCATTTACCTGACTCTAGAGAATGGCATTTTATATACACCAAATGATCAGTTTTATTTATTGATCAAAAAACTGCCCATTGATACATTCTAATGTGAAGAGATCCTTGGGCAGTAGGGATGGAGGAACTTTGAAATGGAAAATGCCCAGAAGGTACATCTAGGTGCTTTTCTTTAGCAACAGGAGCACTAGTCAATTTGGATGCCCGAAGATTTGCCTAACTCCTGTTAAGACATTACATACGGTTTTCTTCTTGCCCTGCTGCTTCATTCCATACATAAATTATTGTGAATATTTCTTTGACAGTTGGTATAGAAGTACTTTATATTCTGCTAGTATCCATTTCAGTTTCAGGAGACATAGTATTTAGATACTATGGATTATTCTTCTTGCAATTAAAGTAGCTCAACAAGTTTAATTGCTCAACCTGTCCGAGCTCAACTCCATTTGTGGCTTAGAACTTCTCTGTTTTCTCCAAAACAGGGCATACTTTAGTGAAGTTCCCTTTGCCCTTAATTTCCTCTTTTCTATAGATAATAATCTATTTTCTCTAAGCATTTTAAAATTGATTTCTCAACTGAACGCAGCATTTTGTCAGCTTCTTCAGAATTCTGCAATACTACTGAGATAGCCAGAACTGACAGCCTCCTTGCTCTTGTTATGTATGTGTGTCTATGTGTAAAACAGAACACTAGATCTTGCAACAAAAATATATATTCAAATTACAGGTTTACTGGCATCATGTCTTCATACTGTGCTAAAATAATCTCCTGCAGTCTATATTCAGTGTTTCTATTTATGCATCCTGTATTTTGCTTAGCAGGAGGACAAAAAGAAAACAGGCCATCATGGGCATAGCGTTATGAGGATGTTAACACTCTCCTTTCTGGGCGCTTCCTAACCTATCAGTCTTGAGGGTGATTCTTGGTTTTAGTGATAAGTTTAGAAATATTCTTTCCTGGCTTCTGTGCAGGGAACATGGGCTCAAACTCAGAAATGCCATGAGGCTCAAGAGCAGATGCTCCAGAGCAGCATTCTGTCTCCTGTTTTTCTATCATTCACTCCCTCAAAACCTCAGCTATAACCAAGGGGAATCATAGAAAACCTCTTATTGTTGGTTTATGTGCTGCTAAACAGTCATAGCACTTCTCTCCGAGGCTGACTTCGAGCCCCTCAACAGCTACACAGGCAGAGCCAACGCCTGCGAGGTGTTGGGTCTGGGTGCCTGTGCCAGCTGCCTCCCACACATGCCAGCCACTTCCCTCTCTCCAGGCAATGGTCTTTTGGGGAGCCCTACCTCCCTTGGTAAGCTTTACAGCTCAGCCTGGCTCCTTCAGGAAAAAGAGACTCTGAAAAGGGTAAAAATGACAGTTCAGTACGGTACGAAGACCTGTGTCTTCTCCCTCTGCTCATTCTAACTCTCCATTAATCCTGACATGCTTTAATCCCACACGGGGCACTCCTGATGCCTTTTACTTGGCTGTAGTGTGCCTTACACTTCTCTGGCACCACACAGACACTAAATCGAGGTTTCACGTGCAATAAAGAGGAATAAATGCTACCAATCAGCTAGCTCACATCTTCGCACAGCAAAAAAAATCTTTTCCAAGAGCCCTCAATGCTTCCCTCCGGTTGCCTGTTATGATCTGGCTGACAGAATCCTCCAGCTGTGGAAAAATTGGTTTAAGGGTCTTAGAAATGGGATAAGAGTTTATTTACAAATTAAACTATATAAGCTATAAACACTGACTAATTATAGCACTTTGCTTTTAAGTATAAGCATTTATTATACCAAATAATTCTGCAAGAATCACTATCTAGATTTTTAGTAATGCTGTGGAGGAAGGAAGAAAGGAACATTTGATATCTTTTCTGATATTTGATTAATCTGAGGGCAGAATTCATCTTACCTAACCTTAAGTGTCCAAATGGTAAGCACGAATCTAAGATCATAATCTGTGCTTTCTCTACACTGAAAGAAGACAGACAGACACAGCCAGAAGGTAATTCATACAGCTTCTTCATAGACAACTGGAGATTTTTTCCTTTTTAGTCAACAAAACTAAAATAAGCATCCATACCTCCATACCTTTGACAACTACCTTAAATTCACTTTTGGCGTGGGGAGGTGTTTCAACGGTGTAAATTTCAACCTAGTAAAATGCTAATGGTGACCCTGGATCCTAACTTCTAGCAGCACACAGAAAGAAATTGCAAACTGGAAAGCGATTACGTCAGAGTAATGGGAAGTTGCAAGCAATGAAAAGATTCAGTCCCAAAAAATGTAAAATCCTGCAAAAAGGAAAATCAAAAAATACAGAAAGTAAATAGGAGATGGCAAAGAATTGAAAGAATTCATAAAAATTAGTTTATTGTTATTTGTTGTCTTCCTTTTAGGCAATGACGTTGTTTTTTTCATGTAACCAAGCAATACATTCGTCACGAGGCAGGTGGGGAATCAGAAGCAGGAGTGTGTCATGAGATCACTGCTGTCAAGCTGTAATTCAGCACCATGAAAAGGATTTAAATTGATGGCATTGGAGTATCTGTCATTATGACTAAGGTAATTACTCCATTGAGCCCTGTCTCTAGCAATGGGCAGTATCAGCGGCTTCAGAGGAACTGCTCTGCTGTGAAGACTGAACGCACATGCGGAGGTGCAAATTCTTCCCTAGTCTGTGTTTAGTAGATTGCATCATTTGCTGATCGTCGTCTTCAGCTCTGTAGTTACATGAATTTCTTATTGATCACAAACTCATCCAGCCCTGTGTAAACGTCAGCTAAGGATCTGGGTGTAATAATGAATTCCAGGCATCAGTAACATCAGATCCTACACTGCAGTGCCCAGATCTGAGAGGTAGTTACTGTTCCAGGGAATAATTTTGTACCAAACCTCACAATCTTTGCTTTGTTCTAACTCAGCATTCCCTGCTGAAGTGAAGGACAGAATGCGGCAACGGCAAGACTAGGATCTCAAGATCACAACTGACTTACTGTGAGCACTAAGGCTGCAAGAGCACAGAACATTTCTCAGCTTGGCAGGCTGTTGTTCTTCACCATGCTCTGTGCTTTGTGGTTGCACAGCCAGCTGAACCCATTTAGTGCTAGCCCAGATGCATCTACAGATAAACCCCACAACAACATCAGGGAGCCTGCTTACTGGGCAGTACGGCTCCCCTTCTGTTGCCTCAAATAGAAACCTGAACTATCTCAGTGGTTCAACTTCATCGAAACTTGAAACAAACAAAAAACCGCATTGAACAAGTTTCAGTGTCAAGTGTCAGTTCTAACCTTTTGGGGATAAATGTGGTGCAAAAACACCTTACAGAAAGTGATGAGTAGCACTGCAGTCTCCAGAGAGGACTCACCTCTGCAGGTCTTGTGGTAGACTGCATCTGCAGCGAGTATAGGATTAGGAATGGTAGCTGAAGGAGAAAATGATCTCCCAACAGGCAGGTGAAACCCTAGCCCTTCCTTCTAATCATCCAGACTCTGTGACTCATTACCCCTGGGTGGGAGGAAATCTCTGTCCGTATATCTTGGCCAGAGTTGAGTGCAGCGAGTAGAGAGGGGGCAGACTGCGTGAAGTCTTAGGTGTCATGTGTTTAGCTGATCTAATGCAAAAATAGAAAGGAATCAAGGGGAAAGAAAGCCTGTGAAGACAAGCCAAGAAAAAAAGAAGGAAGCAACACCAACACACACAGTACCTTCTGCAGAACTTGAGGCAGACAAAGTCCTCAGAGGACCCATATCCACTGATTCCTGCCTTGATTACTTTGGGACAGTAGGCAAATTCTAGCATGAAAGGAAGTAAGAGGCTAACTCAAGACATCTGGTTCTACAAATTAACAACTGTGGCCTAAAACATATGTTAAATATATTTTAAATCAATTCAGTTTTCTTTTTGAGAAGGACAGGCAAAGTGGGCCCACCACCCAAGAGCTGTGTCACCCCATTTGTAGCATGGCAGAGGTGAAGCCAGAAGGAAGGCCAGCTCCTGGGCACCTTGTGGGACAGCAGGGAGAAGAAAACACATCACAGAATTTTCCTCACTGTGCCATCAATGCAAGTGCACATAAAGTCCCCCATGTATAAACTGCATAATATGTTTTCTAGTCCTATGGTTTTGAGCATGCTAAAGAGACTGACCCGGACAAGACTCTGCAAGATGTGGTTCAGAGGATAGCTGATCCAGAAGGTTGTTAGCATGGAAGCTGTTACAGATAAAGACCTATTGCCTATTCTCAACCACGCACAGCTGATCCTCTCCCAGATACCATAGTCCATAGCCAACCTGAGATATTCCCAGGAATGTTCTGCCAACCATGCAGTTAAATGTCTAATGGACAGTAAAAAAAAACAGACCTTCCCACTGAACCTGGTGGGATTCACTTCTTCCCTGTCATGGGTCCAGAACCTGTGTGTTCTTTCACTGAGTAAGGGTGGCTCATTCATCCCTGTGCAGACAAGAAACTGAGCTGTCAACGGCTGCAAGAATGCAAGAATGCAGAGAGGAGGTAGAAAGTAGACAGTAGAAGTACGTCAAATTCCAAAACAAATACTGACAGGTTGAAAAAAAGCTATTTGAAATGCCCTTTTACCCATGAAGTAAGTTGGTCGTCAAGCAAATTAACCAAAGAAAGGACTCCCACAATACTCTTGTGGCATTCTCACCCCTCACAAGCTCCTCAGTGTGCAGGCTGACTGCTGTGGACCTAGAAGGAAGAAGCTTGTGGAATGTGCTCCCTTCCTCTCTCCCCAGGCCTGGAGCTCACAGAGGCTGCCTTTGAAGTCTCAGCCCAAACACTTCATGGATCACCTGCCAGTTCAGCTTCCTTCCTTGCACGTGTAGGAGAAAAGACTCCCATCAGTGCTGGATCTGCAGCTGATGGTAATACTGCTGGAGATAGCTCCGTTGCCACTCCTCGGCTGTGATTTCCTTCAGGTCTCCACTGGTATCTTCTCCTGAATATACCCGTACCCTCAAGGCCAGCACTGACACTTTGTGTATGGATGCAGGGACTTGGCTCAACCCTTTGCAGATTGCATCCTGGGAGCATTACTTGGAGCAGTTCTCCAAAGCTAACTGCCCAAGTGTCTGGGAGAGGTGTCAGGAACTGGGGCTCAGTCCTAGACCACATACATTTCTGTGAGCACCAGCTTAGACTGCAGGGTGGAGAAGCTTGGTAGACAAAAGCTAATCTCTATCAAAAGTTTAGGGCATTACATCAATGGTCTTCACTGATATTCCTCCTTCTCTGTAGCCTGGTCTGAGTGGTGACCAGACTGGAAACCTTTGGCTGCTTCAGATACTTTCCTTGCATATGGAAGGGACATTTGAGACCAGCAGTTATCTTCCAGTCATGTCGAATCATGGCCAGTCTAGGTATGCTGCCTACCATGAATCAAAACTATTTAGAGCTCTCTGTCAGAGATTTAACTATGCACCGTTCCTGGGTAATCTCATGGCACTGCAGTCACTGCCCTCTCTCTATACAATGACTGCCTCAGAAGGAGCTTGAAGTCTTGCGAACTGTTGGAGAGATTGTTGGAGTCGGATGCTCCTGACCACAGGAAATTGCTGTTACTGATGTGTCTGGAGTCAGCTTTATGCAAGGAAGCAAGAAGTTCCCACCTCACTCTGGAGGTGGTCTGGGAGGCCTGCTCCTGGCTAGCCTGAGGAAGGAAAGACAACCTATTAGAGCATGTCCAGAGGAGGGTCACAAAAATGACCAGGAGGATGGAACACCTCTCCTATGAGGAAAGGCTGTTGGGGTTGTTTAGCCCGGAGAAGAGAAGGCTGCAGGGAGACCTTACAGCAGCCTTCCAATACCCGAAGGGGGCCTGCAGGAAAGCTGGAGAGGGATTTTTTACAAGCGCGTGTAGAGATAGGACAAGGGGTAATGGCTTTCAACTAAAAGATGGTAGGTTTAGACTAGATATAAGGAAGAAATTCTTTACTGTGAGGGTGGTGAGGCCCTGGCACAGGTTGCCC
>Ga0181612_152149_pt1 | contig 25839 bp, 16 predicted proteins | sample HoacroProtozoa21_FD_119630 | JGI IMG/M metagenome (GOLD analysis project Ga0181612, IMG submission 119630) | Hoatzin crop microbial communities from Cojedes, Venezuel. Combined Assembly of Gp0051906, Gp0051904, Gp0051908
GTTGCTGGTGATTTTATGGCGAAGGCACGGGCAGGAATGTCAAGCTGCAAGACAGATCTCCAGCTGGGAGCGGAGCACTTCGAATCATTTACAAACGCACCTTGGCTTGCTTTCCCTCAAACAGCGAGCGGTTCATACGCCAACTTTGAAAATTTTAGTCTGCATCTGCCCTCCGGCTTTCTCTGCGGCATAAACAGTTGGTCTTGTACTAACAGGCTGGAAAACGTGGGTTTCATTTTTTCTTTTTTGGGGGGACACGGGACGCGGGGGGGTGGAAATCCTCCGAGCGCAGCGCCTGGGCTAGGATTGCAGAGGAAGCTGAGGCCTCCAGCCCCGCACAGGAAGCAATCTTCGAGCAGGCCTTAAATGCCAGATTCCAGGCAGAGTTTAACTAACCACTGACAGCTCTGTAAACAAAGCCGGGACAAAAAGAGAACAGCTTTCCCTTTTCTGGTAGTCATTTTTGGTTTGGGGGCTGCAGGGGAGTTCTGTAATACTCGCCTTGATGGGATATAAACCAAGGCTGGAAAGGCTTTGTATATGAAGAGCTGTAAAGGGGAAAATATTTCATGGACTAAATCATAAAGAAGAAGGTAGGGCATGGGGAAAACGCGTGGATTAAACTACAAAAAAAATATTGCTACTTTTTGGTTCTTGGAGCAGGATTTGTACACAGTTCTCCTCTTCCTGGGTGGTATTTAAAAGCTGTGGCTGGTTTTCCTTCTCTTATTTTCTCTTTTCTTTTTCTCTTTTCCTTTTTTTCTCTTTTCCTTTTTTCTCTGTTCCTTTTCTCTTCTTTTTCTTTCTTTTCTTGTCCCTTTCTTTTCCCTTTCTTTGAAGGGGGGGGGGGGGGGGGGGGAATAGAAAGACGAGGACTAACTTTTGCAAAGTTTTAATAATCTGTGCAACAAAAGAAAATAAGAAATCTAGTGTGCAGTGTTTTTACTGCTTCCAGTAAAAATTGGAAGCCTGAAGTTAAAACCCTGCTGACTTGTTGCTTTTGTTTGTAGAAAGGACCCGTGACGTTACAAATAGCGAGTCTGCGGCTAGCAGATGTATACAGTCCTTACTTCAAACATGTTGATTTAATTTTAGCTAGGGAACTAAATGCAGGCATGGGCTATGTTTATCCTACAAGGCATTTCATTAATCTTGTTTATCTCAACAATACTGAGGAAGTTAAATTTTTTGATGGAAAAAGATAATAGTTACAGTGAAGTTAAGAAAGCAAAACAGAACTAAATGGACTCAGTCGGTTAAATGCATCCATTGTGTTTTCTCTCATCTAAGTGGTCATCTCCCTTTTAGATTTGGATCTCTCCAGAGCTCTGAACGCTTGAACACCCACCATGGATGACTTTGAACGTCGCAGAGAACTCAGGAGGCAAAAGCGTGAGGAAATGCGCCTTGAAGCAGAGAGGTGAGGTATTACGTGTGGAAAGTGGTGCCGGTGGCTTGCCTTTGATAAGCAGTGTCTTTGAGTATTTCTGTCTTAAATTCCAAAGCATGCTATAGCTCACCAAAGAGTCCTTGCTAACGATAGGTACTGTAAAATAGCTTTAGTTAATACTGTGGGAGAGGCTGGAAGTCGGGGGTGTCTAGTGTCTAATTCCCTTAGGCTGTTATAAATACCCTGGCTTCTAGTAATTTTGTTATATGGATAAACGTAAACAGGGAAGATGGCCTACGGCCAGGTGAAATTATTGATAGGAAAACTCATGTTCAGATGCTATGGGAGTGAGTGCTGTGCAGATGGGATTGTGTTTGTCTTTTCAGACCTAGAGCTAAAATTGTAAGATATCAATTGAAAGCTGAGATACATTTGGTATACGTAGAATATAATTTCTGTGAATTGTCTGCCATTAGTGCGATATTGCTGTTGTATTTGTACTGCGTGTCACTTTTTATTCATGTACAGCCACTTTATGTGGGCAACAAGGACGGTATTTGCTATCAGTTATTACAGATTTACTTTGGTGCAAATGAGAACAGAAATTGACGTGGGTATGAGCGTGTCGATTTATGAAAGAAGCATCATGAAAATACAGGGAATGACATTTCATTAACTAACCTCCTTTTACACCTGTACAGTTCCATTTTCTGTCATGGAATTTCCCATGATTCACGATGGAGTAAGCAGGGAGAAAGGCTCCATTTGTTTTTGTAATGTCTTCTCTGATATGAAGATTTGATTTAGTTACTATTAACACTGCAGCGATTTATAAAAAAATGGAATGTAGTTTTAAGCACATTTTGTTCTCATTTTTGTATTTAATTTTGAATATGGACTTCGTTTTTGTTTACAGTTTTTGTCACGCGCTGACAAACCTGTGGTGTTTTGGGTTCTGAATGCTGTAGGAGAAAACACATTTTTCAGAGCAATTTTAAATGGAAGTCAGCAGAATGCAGTGCCAAATGTATTTTGTATGCCTGCTTTGAACTTTTCATTACGACCCTGCTTGTGTAGTAGGGCGCTCTGGTGGTCGTTCATGCTGTCTGGGGGGTGAAGGCCAGGTAGATGAGATGGCTTTCTTTCCGAAGGAAGTGTTGCCATGCAGAACTGGGTATGTGAGCTCTCATCAGGCTCTGAGCTGAACCTGCGAGCTCTGGAAGGCAGCAGCAGCATTGCCAGCAGATAAATAAACTCACAAGAACCCTGGTGGCCAAAGGGACACGAGGCGGCAGCCTTCCTTTGGGAAATGTGGCTGTCACCTGGTTGGTGACCTCCCCAAAAGGTGCAAGAGCCGATGTGCCATGCAAGCTGCATTCTTGTCCCAGAAGGTCTTCCCCCCAGGGAAACATATTTCCCCCCAATATGTTTTTGCTGGGCAGCATGGGAGGGATTTCAGAGCCTGTGCCAGTGCATGGTATAGCACATGGTATTTATATACTTCTAGAGTACTTCTGCCTTAAGAAAATCTTTTTAAGGAAAGGCTGAGACTTTAGGGTTTTTGGTAATAGAGGCCCTGGGCAGCTGGTGGAGGATGCTGGGGGGTGTAGTTCGGGAGGAGTTTTCTACTGGGGAAAAATGTTGCTTGAACTTCCCCGTGAAGGCATCCAAACTGTTAGGTGAGCGTGCAGAGGCTGGGGGGTGGCCTAGGCGTCAGCAGTGTGTCGTGGCCGGCTCCAGCGGGTGGGGGGTAAGGGGCTCTGCCCTCACCGCCATGGAGGCTGAAATCCAGGACTTCAGGCATATCTGTAAATCGCCATGCAGCCTGCGATGTTACGCATGGGCCTGACTCTGGTCCCTGATCACCCTCGGAGAAACCAGGATGAAGTGTTTTTGCCACAGAGGGGCTGGCTCTGCTGGGATTTTGCATTTTTGATTGTGGCAACCTTTGTAGAGGCAGCGAGCTCAGTGGCAGCCTGGCCAGATGAGGAGGGCTTGAGCCCGTGTCCCTGTTATCCGCCGAATGGCTGCAGAAGCACTCCGTGCCCTTTCCCACACATTTGAAGGCTTTTAGCAATAAGTTGCTGTACTCTAATTCTTGCTGTACTCCCTCTGCTGCTGCCAACTTCAAGCATTCAAGTATCATGAGTCAGACTCCTTAAAAGTCACAAGACTGCTTTAAAAATCTTCAGATCTTAAAAATAATTTAGTCTGGCCTTTTTTATTTTTGGTTTGCCTTAACAATAACAGAACCTGATTCTCAAGTTTTCAGATGTGGCTCTGGGAGCTGGGACCTCCCAAAACCTGCCCCGGGAGGGCAACGTCGGGGAGGAGCTGAGCATCCGCCCCCATCGCACCGCACCGCTCACATCGAGCTCAGGGCAGCAGCATTTGGGAAGCTATTAACAAACAAATACGCTATGCTGGATTGCTTTTGTTGAATTCAGATTTTTAGGGATTTGAAGACAATCTTCACGCTGCAAAACACAGCTACCACGTGTTTGTGTACGTCTTAAGCTACTGCAATCTGCTTGCCAGACCTCCCTCTGTCTGAACACTTTCAGGTGTTTTACAAAGTCAATCGTGCAGTCCTAAAGAGTGGCATGGAGGAGGAAAATGCTCCATCAGGTCCGTGCACTGGTACCTGCTGCCTGGGCACAGGGCATTTCCCTGCACCCTCCCATCAGTGGGCTGTGGCCTTGCTATGGGGAAACTGCCGCTGCTTGGAAGCATTTCCGCTGGGAGATGGACAGATGGATGATTATGTGTGGGCTATAACATGTTTGCTGGGTCTCCCAGACACTGTTTAGGCTTCTCTGAGCTGAACAGTAAACCCAGAAGCGCAAGCAGCCATATCAAACAGCAGTATTTGTAACTCAGCCAGCCGCAGTGACGCATCTTGCCTTTTGCTGGGATGAAGGCACACGGAAAGCCTGTCTTCCCAGCCTGACACCCGTGCCCAGGAGAGACTGCGGGGTGAAGATGCCTTGTAACTGCACAGACTCGTGCATCACATGCCCGAGAAGGTGGGACCTGACCTTACTGTGTCTTCCCCAGGGGCCAGAGGCTGCGTGGGGACTGGTCAGGATACATGTGCCATCAGCTTCCCAAATGTCTGTCATGCCACTGATGTCCAGCATCTTATGTCTAATCTCTGGAGATGCTTAGTGCAAATATGGTCCTTGAGGCTGATGTCAGGCTTTGTGTTTTAGGTTTTTTTCCATTAGAAAGCTGTTGGAAATGATCCTTTCTTGTGCTGTGTAGCCCTTGCATTCTGAGTTAATACGCTTAGGATTGACCCTGAGGAGAGGCTGGCTTTGTCTTTTAAAGACTAACAGTGCAGTTCACCCCGGTATGTGCTTTGGCTAGTAGTTCATGCTGTAGCAACTCAGATATACATTGCCACCAACTCAGAAAGCTAGTAATTTTTTGGCTTTTTAAGCTTTTATCATTTCAAGGCATCCCACACACCCTGGATTCCCCAAACAAGCTCACTGCACCCACACAGAAATTTTGTCCAGCTGGAATTTTTTAACTATTTGTATTTGTCTGGGATCTCTGGAGGCCTATTGGGGTGTTTGGAGTAGCAGTGCAGACCTGTCTAGTGGGCATGTGGCCAATGGCAGGCGTATGGGGCTTTGTCCAGCTGTCTCCCAGGCTGTCAGATTTATTGCATGTGCTCAGGCTGGCGGAGACCCAGCAGCTCTTGTACCTCATGGGGGAACAAGGTTTTCCAGGTATAGGCTGGGAACCCAGGACAAAGTATGGCAGCTTTAACTGTACCCGTCTGCTAGCATTTTGTGTGTGGATTGTATTGATCGGGAGCAAGGTCAGGGAAAATAGGACCCTACCAGCCATTTGAGCGCTCTCTCTTTAACTTCTCTGTGGCAAAGCCAAGGCTTTATCCTGCTCCTCAGAGGAAGAGTGGGTCCTGCGCAAGTGGTTGTATAAAGCCCTGAGGTCCTGGTCCAGAGCTGGCTGAAGTCAGTGGGAAGCTCTCCACTGATTTCATTGGGTTTTGGACTAAGCCCTACCTGAGTTATTTCAGCCAGATGATCTATGAGACAGTCTCAGTGGCAGCCTTGAAGGAGCTGGACGAATGCTTTGCCTTCCCAGCCACAGGGTACATACCGTGCTGGAGTATCGGGGCCGTCACAGAAATCAGTTGCACTTAACTGACGGGAAAAATCCCCTATGTAATTGAAGCACAAGGGACTGACTTCTTTCCGCAAGGGAAAAAACAAATGCCACCTGCTGCTTTGTGACTCTTCTTAGGCAGTAAAAGATGTTCTCTTGAATAAAGCCATCAGGTTTTGTCATTTTGAAGTTGTAACTGACACTGGAAGAATTTAGCCTGGGGCTGGGTAGAGTTCGTGCGTGTGTGTGTGTGTCTGGAGGGGCGGTGCTTTGTGAGCATCTTGCTGATGCACTTTTGGTCTGTCACAGCTGTATCCAACTGCAGTGAAAAATTGAGGTAAATTACTTCTTGAAGTGACAATAGACCTACTTCCTTGACTTCAGCATCATTGAGAGCAAAAATTGGCCCCTTGAGCTCTCTAAAGGATAGCTCTCAGGTGAATTCCATTTAGCACTTAAGCCATAATTTTATGACTGGCTGACTTGCCATTGCTTCAGCAATGTATTTTCACCTTTGTCTGGTGCTGGGGCTCTTAAAAATTTTACTAGGAAGCTGATCCAGTTTGCTTCATTACCATCACTACTGCAGACTTCAGGAAGATCTCAGGGTCATGGTCAGACTGGTCTCCGTTTAGCTGAAGCTTAGCTTTAAATCTGAACCGCAGCTTTGCTCTGCATAGTGCTCTTCCCTAAGGGACTGCAGGTCATTTCACGGGTAAGGAGAGATGTTGGTCATCCTGTTGTAAAAATACAGCAAAGAGAAGCGGCTATCTAGTATCAAATCACAAGTCACTAAAAAGACTCTCTAAACCCACCACAGTTTGTAGGCTGCGTAGGATCTCCTGACAGGGGCCGCAGCTGTCCTGACGAAAGGGCTCATCTTCTTGCAGACCAACCAGATATTACTAAACATACCCTAAGAGGGTATGTGGGTAGGGCATACAAAAAAACTCACTGCCATTAACCTTTATGGTTCCTGATAGCATTAATTACTGAAGGCAGTAGATAAAGATTTTTTTTTTTTAAAAAAGCATCCAGCTGTTCAATCACAAACTCTCTCCAGCCTCTTGTTTAAACAGTGTTACAAGGCAGTGCGGTTTGTGTTCATGGATATGGGTTGGGGGATGGTCACAGAAGTAACACAGCTTGTGAGTCGGAGAAGGCAGATCCCTGCAGCAGGCTGAAAGTCTCCTGGGGTGGTAACTTGCTCAATGCAACTTCAGTTAAAGCAGGACACATGATTAATCCCAAAATTTGTCTTGGTACAACTGAAAAAGAAGTCAAATGAATTTCAGTCCAGACCTGTGAAGGCAAGTACAGAATCAGCAAGGTTTTTCACATGTCTTTTACTCTTCTGGTGCTGGTGTAGCTCAGGTAAACGTGCAATGGGTTGATCCACCAAGTCAAGAAGGTAAAAACTGCAGGATCGGACAGGGTACATTTTTGCAGGGCTTAATGAGAAGCATGTTGCTGATCTTCTGCAGGGGTGAGACAGGACGTATTTGTTGCCACAGTGTCTTAGAGCTTCTGGAGAGGAAGGAAGGGTCATCCTTCTCAGCCACAGAAGAAGGACAATTTCCATTCTCCTGTCCAGGACGGTGACGGTAGGTTGAGTGTTCTTGTTAGATTGACGTCGAGTGACCACAAATAGCTTTTGAAACTTCTTCTCATTCCTGCATTGGAGTTGTCTCTGCTATAGAGTACACATTAGTGACAGATGTTGAACAATGTTGAGAGTTTAGGAATGAACATAGATGGTTCCTTTTTCATTACCCTTTACTTCTTGAAACCCTAGGACTTGCCCATATCTTGTTCCCAAATTCCTGGTTACATTTTTTCAGGAGTTTTCAGAGATCACGCTTCTGTTCAGGCTTGTGTAACAGAATGAAGAATACGATCTTAATAAAAGTTTTCAAGGAGTCCATATTTAAACTTCAGACAATCTGGCTGCATATTCCTTATGTGTCATTTCCCAACGTTCATGATTTATGTTGGAAGCGTACTTCCAAAAGCGTTCGGCCTCTGCCCTCTTGAGGACTATGCCTTTGTCTGGGCCAAGCCCCTTTGGCCAGTAGAACAAGAGCTACGGTGGTTTTATCTCGTCATGAACTCCGTATACCCGAAGTTGTAAATACTTTAAGGGTTTCTGCTTGTCTTGCTGTAAAACACTCACCCTCTGGTACACCTGAAAAGTGACATCATCTGCCCAGGAGTTAATATAAAGACAAGGAATAAGTAAGATTTGAAGTGTGTGAGGGCTGAGAACAAATTGAGGCAAACTGCTCCAGCTGTTAGCCTGTCTTCACAGCTACCTCAAATTCCAGGACTGACAGGACATATTTAGATTGTCGAGGTGAGTTTTGCCTTTCACATTTCTTTGATCGCTGTTCTGGCAGTTCTTGAATCTCATTCTTAACCCAGACAGAAAAGTATGACCCAGTGGCTCATTAAAGCATGCTCTACTGCTGTCACTCTCAAATGAGGGTGGATACCAAATACTTGCTATTTTAGCATTTCAGATGCCCTGGAGGAAATAAGCAAACATATGCAAAGCCGAGTAGAACCTACCACTTAATTTTACAGCCATGTGTGTTTTGGAGATTGTATTTTCTTTAACGTCCTTATGGAGAAATGTTTTATAAAAGAAACTTTGTTCTTCCAAATAGCTAGACATACGGAATATAAACTTTACTCAGCTAACCCCGCTGCAATTCCTAAGTAGACAACAAAATCAGCTCCTTAGTATTTCAGATATTAATCCCACACGTATGTTAAGATCATTCTGTAGTCTCTGTACTACATCTCCAATACCAGCCAAGCTTTTAGGAGGACAGCCCAAATCCAGCACCCAGACAGCTGGCAAAATGCCCCGTCTTTCACTTCTTTCAACAGAGTAGCAGGTTTACTTTGGAAGCACCAAGCAGTTTGAGAAATTCTTGGGTGAAAAGCGTCCCTTCCAAGCCTATAACCAGGTAACCCACCTACCACCAAAGGAAAGTCTGCCCTGCTGTTTCATACTGTATTTTTACTAGCTTTAACTAGACCAAAGTCCTGGATGAGCTGGATCTTTTTTAAACGCCTAATACATACAGGCATTGAGGCACAACTTTTGGTGGTTGTTACTGACAATTTTAGCATGTGTATTTAAAAGGACACCATATGAGACGTAATATAATATGGTATTTTATAATGATTTTCTGAATTAGACTGAAGCATAGGCACTGCACGAAGAAAATCATGAGGCTGAAGGAAAGTAGCTGGTATAGTACAGAGAAGTATCAATGGCTGTCCTGCCACATTTATGTTGAAAAATAACATCGCTTTAATATTTTATGTGCAAATTGTCAGCATGCAGTCAATTAAGCTGGGGTAGCCTGCAGCGCTCTTGCAGCTCTGTGCATCTGTCATTGTCCCTTGAAATGGTGTACATCATATCTGCCATCAAATTTTCTCATACAAAAGACTTCAGAAACCTGAAATGTGAAAAGCTGCATTAACTGACCTAAAGTTTGGGAAGGCACACAGAGCCTTCAGCCTTCCTGTACCAGCCACAGCTGAGCTGTCTGGTGCCTCTAACTATATAGGTATGTATGTCCCTTGGAGGCAGGCATGGTACCTCAGTTGCCCCAGCAGCATTTTCTATCCCTTGTCAAGGAGTACTTCAGCCCTTCATGTTGGTTATCTTCTGCAACAGTTCAGTTAACTCAGTATGGCAGAGAGCAAAGACACTGTCCTAAACCAGCCCAGAATAAAGGAGCTAAACCAGCCCAGAATAAAGGAGCTTCAGTTCTCAGTCCTTGGGTCTACTTTTGTCAGACTCTTTCTTAGGTAGGGCAATCACCCACCTTCGTCGGTCTGGGCATCCAGTGTCAGCTGTCAGAAAAACCTGCATGAACCATTGCTAACTCCTATTAGATTCCTAACCTAGTCTCTCTTCATAAATAAAAACAGTTGATCTGTATTTCTTTATAGGCAGTTAGCAGATGATGGAGCTCTCAGCTGCTTAGTGATTTCCCACATGCCTGATATTCACAACTAGCACAAGAGGGCAGGTTAATTTACTTCATTGCATAAAACCTTCTCGGGCCATAGGATTGTGCATACCTCATCACATGAATGCATATGCTTACAAATAAGTTGGCTAAAAATCCTACATTAACCCCTCTTCTCTTGATTAAAAAAGGTCTAATTGAGAGTAATGCTCTGCAACAAATTTCATTTAGTTTAAAGAAAAGAAAAAGGAATACTGCGTTGTTCCCACAACAAAAGCAGCTGATGGTTCCATATCTCAGTATCATTAAAAGTGCTCAGAAAAATATTTTCAGGCAAATACATTGTGCATTGATACATTTACCTGCTAGAGTATATTCTATAGCCTGCGTGTGCTTGTTGTAAGTGGCTGATGGCGTACATCCTGGCGTTCCAGCCTGCCCACTGAGATGGGCCAAATGGGGTGCTGATGCTTTTTTGGGCAGAGGGTCATGAAGTGCTGCTCAGACAGCTGGTTGCTTCTCACAGCTCCTGCCACACAGGGTGATTACTAGTGCAGCCCTCCTTGCTGTTGCCTGAGCGGGGAGGTGGGAGCAAAGTGAGCAGGGCTGCTCGGCGCTGCCTCCCTGCCACAGAACCTGCACCCTGTTCCCGGAGGCTGAGCTCCTTATGGGTGGCGGGGCTGAGGGTCCCGAGCCCAGTTGTCGGGGGGTGAATGGCCCTGCGCATGTGGTGACACGACACTGTATCTGGAGGAGGTGTCGAGTAGAGGCTGCTCTGAAAGGAGAGCATCGGTGGTGCTTAATTTGCTCTTTTGCTCTGAACAGAAGAAAGTAACTAAAAACAGCCTCTAAAACTTCAGACTTCCAGAATTGGATGGGTGTGCTCTCTAAACTGTTAAACTGCAGTTCCTTCTTTTTAGTGAGTAAGAACATTGTTGAACTTGTTGCTTAAGAACGTCACTGTTCTTCAGGGCATCCTGGGCTCAGAAAGGTAGAAGTTGTTAGGCGTGATAGAAACTGCAGTTATTACTCGACTGTGAGACTCTTTACGGAGTGACGTGAAAATGAGTTTAGGCAGTGGGTTTCTAGAAGCATCTGCTTCTCAGTGTAAGATTGCATTTTATTAACATCTTTATGATCTAATATCTGAAATTAAACCACATAATCAGAAGATTAGTTTTCCTTTTAAAAAGCTGAGGCCAATTTGTTTGCAGGGATAATAGATTTAATGAGTCAAATGCTAACAAGTTTTACCCACGAATAAGCATAGTATGTAAACGCTATGTAAACACTATCAAATTGCTGACAGCCTGGGCAAAGTTACCCGTTCACAGCTCATTTCAAGGAACTGTGGAGGAAAAATGCGATTTGCAAGTGAAACTCCAAACTGTTTTCCACTTGCAGAAGCGTCTCCTTTGGTCAATTAGCTCCTGCATTTTTGGCTTCGTGCCTTTAAACAAAGCTTTAATTACTAAAGATAAATGTTTATAAACAGCTTTATTTCTCTCATCATAACCTACTTATTAACTTGTGCTTAACAAAGAAAATCCTCCTTGCCAGCAGATTGTCCTTATGTGATCAAGGTCTCTCACAGAATGGAGACATCAGGTGGCTGTCCTTCTTGGGCAACTTAATTCGTCAGCACACAGCTCAAGAAATATTCCTGCCCAGAAATAAGGTCAGTGGGCAACTGCTCCTTAGCAAAGTTTGGTGGCAATGCAGTCCCTGGGGATGCTGGCCTGCAGCCTGACCAGAGGGTCAGGTTAACAGAAGTGATACAGCTACAGATTAGAAGGAGCAGTAGCTGTGTCAGCCTGCAGCTGAGCCTGTCTCTTCCTGGGGAGCAGTGAGGGTAATGGGAAGTGGAAAAGTAAGCAGGATGCTTTTCTTTTCATTTATTGGAAAGTATAAAACAGTGGGTAGTGTATTTGACAGTTAAAGGTTAGCCTCATCTCGGTTGACATTAAGAGAATGTAAACAGATGTTTGTTTCCTCCTCTTTATGTTAAAACCTATTAGTTGGACAAAATAAACTTGTGTATTAATAGTCTTTGCTGGATAGTCTGTTGAAAAAAGGCCAGCAATTTTATCATGCTGACATAGAAAATCAAGGGAAGGCTGTAACTCAGCTGCTAGTTGTGACTGTCTTTTGGGTTTTTAAAAATATATTTATCCTTTTTTTTTTTTCTCTGATATTTGCAGAAAACATGCCTCGGTTTCTTTAAGGTAGCTGATGACCTGTTTTCAACGCGGGCATTATTTAAGCCAACAACAAGCACTGCTCTAGCAAGAGGTTATTCTCTAGGCAGAGTCTGTTCTTGTGCTGAGGCCAGAAGAGAGGTGCTGAAAATCAGTACCCCAAAGCAGGGGTTCTTCAAAGGGTTTGGTTAAGTCATTTCTCCATACTAGTACTTCCCTCTTCTACCAGCACAAGACATCTTGTACACTGGTGTTTAAACTGATTCGCTTGAAGAAGTGCTCCCTTCTTTGTGAGCCTTCTTTGTATGATTTAAACCTGATATGTATTGTAAATTTTTAAGCTGATTAAACCTACACAGTGAAAAGTAACCAAATGACTGTGACTATTTACTGCTTCTCAGATGAGCCTCTTGCAAGGCAGGTATCTTGCTGTGAAGCAGTGTGGAACGGTAAGCCCATCTACATTTGCACTGGGAGGTTTGCATAGATTCAATGTGCTTGGTTTCAAACCAGGTTTGAGGTTAACTTCTGTGTACAGATAGGGTCTTTGTGACTGTGGTGAAGTATGTTGCTGCTGGACTCCTGGATGAGGAATCTCTATTGATCTTCATTTTCGACGCAAATCCTGCCTCTTCTTACAGCTGCTTGTTTCTGCTTTTAACATGGCTGTATGCAGAGTTGGGTGGCGCAGATGACAGTAGACAGGTAAGGTCAGACACCGACCTGCCTCCAATCCCTTCGTGTTACATGTTGTATGAGGTCAGGTACAGGCGAGGGAAGGCTGGTATTAGGTGGGTGAATAGGGTGTTATGCACATCCACCAACTGCTACTGACTACATGTCAAGAAACAGAGAGCTCAGGGACTCTCTGCAAGCCACTGTGGAGTCAGCAAATAGCTATAGCTGTTCCTGGTCCTGGCAGCTGGATTTCTGCAATAGCTTGGACTATTACGTTTAGCTGTTTTAAAGGTATATCCTGGAAAGATGAAGAGGGAGAGAGACTAGAAAGAAAATCTAATCAACTTCACTTTTAAAATGAGATAAGCGCTGCTGGAGTGACTGAGAACATATCCGCTTACTTGTTCACAAGACATATATCTTCTTACCACAAGAGGGGTTCCTGTGTGCAACAGCTTAATTCTCAGAAATATGTCTTCTTGGGTTGGGGGTGTGGGTGTGTTTTTGTCAAGCAAACTTCTGATTTCAGCAATAAGACAGTGCTTACAAGAACAAGCTGGTTTTGTTCATAAAATTGCCGGCCGTCTAGTGATAAGGAGAAAATCAGATACTCTGTGTATCAATCCTGGGCATTTCTGAAAGGCATTATTATAATACAGAGACGAGAAAGATACAGGGGTGAAGCTGGCCCCAGAGCAGGTTGCCCCCTTCATATAAATAGTAAAACCTTTTCCATCTTTATATTTGAACAGAGAAAAGGGAAGAGATGGTACAAATTTGTTTGTGACCTTCACGTGAATTCAAAAACTTCTCAGCAAAGGCTAGCTATCGCACTTTCACAATAATGCTTACAATTAGAAAGTCAACAACCACAAAAGACTGTCTCCACTCCTCCAACTTAGTGCTTATCATCTTGTGGGAGGACCAGAGTGCAGTGGACACTGGAGAGGAAAGCCCTTCTAGTTACCCATATACAGATGATTTTTGCCCTTATGTCCCCTCATGAGATGATTATATTGTTGCATTCATATGGCACATCATGCCAACCTTCGAGATGAAGTTCTTAAAATCCAGCCTGGTTTTCTACCTTTTCCCCATGCAGAAAACTTAAATGACTGGATTGAAAGAGGAAAAAAAAATAGTGTATATTTACATGGGATAGCACTATTGCACTTTCTTTAGATTAGGTTTCTCTTACTAGCCTACTACTGCTAAGCTGGACAGTCCTCACAGCTTTTTCAAGTTCATTTTCAGCCCATACAAAATGATGAGCATTTTCTGGCTGCTGTTGCTCAGAACATTCCTGAGATTCTCCAGCAGCTATTACTTCAGTGTCTTAATAAGGCAGCACCATAGCTGGGAAAGACAACGAGATGGCTTTTCTAAACACTGGCTACACATGGATTCCTTTTATGGTCCAGCTTGCACAGTGGGGTATTCCTCTGAAGGTCAGCGACATGGATAACAAAGTGCTTCCCACTGCAGCTTACTTTTTGAGCACAGGCATCATGTGTCTGGTGCTACATTTTCAGCCTGCTCTGAGAACGAGGAGAAAGAAATAGTTGGGTAGGGAATTGTAGACAGAGGGGGAAAAAGCAAGGCATGAAGTGCTGTGTATTTTGTATTGATGCTATTGCTGTGCTCGCTGTGGCTTCAGGATGTAGTTGTAAATACTATGTACAGAGCGTGTATGCATGTGCTGGGCTGATATTTTATAAAAAATGCCCCTAATGAAGTCCTCAGTAGGGCTTCAGGGTTCAGGTCATCCCACAGCTATACGAAGGACAAATGTTCATGTCATGCCCATGAATTTGGCTTTTCATTCTCCCAACAAAATGGGATAGAGTACTAATGACCTTTTCAAACCAGTGAGTTATGATGGCTGGAGGGGTTGTCTGTACTGGAATGCCACAAGATGAATTTGTTTAAGCCAAAGTTTTATTCCCCCCCCACTTCTCTCTTGTGCAAGCTAGTGAGTCTTTTCTCTCATTAGCATTTAATTATCTTATGTGGGAGGGTTGCATAAGTTCCTTGAGGGTTACCATCTTATTTTTCACCAAAATTTTTCATGGAATGGAGGAGTCATTTCAATATTCCAAAGAGCAGGGATATATTGGTGATTAATTTAATATAAGAAAACCCCCACTAAGTAACAAAAATCTCAACATGTTTTGTCAATCCTGACTATACGTACTGGATATACACAAACTGGATGATGAAAACATATCTTCAAGGCAAGCCGGAAATGTTTAGGCATATTCAGTGGGTCTGTAATTGAATTTTTCATGTACTGATTATTGTCAGATGGACTAATACAGTACGTAATTAAGCATGAAGACAATGAAAGACTTTTACTGTGTCATCAGCTCTGACACTGTTGGAGAAAAGAGAAGCGCTTGAAGGTGTTGTTTTGGTGACTCACATCTTAAAAGTCTAACTTTCTTCATCTGTTTCCCTGTTGCTCCACTGGCTCCATCCTGATTTTACCTATCGTGCTCACATAATACTTACAATGAGATCCTGATGTACCGACTTTGATATCATTATAAGTCTTGCATGCCTGTGGTTATGCTGGCTTTGGAGGGAATGTGACTTCTCAGTCTGTTGGCTGTATGGTTTTGCTGGATATAATATCTTGCTTTGAGGAGATAAAGGCATAAATGCACAGAAGTGGAGCAAAGATCTCAAAACAGGCGGTTTGGTTGATGAAAGCTTTTGAACTCCTGTCGATGCTTGCTGATAACAGAAGAATTCTGAAAGAGAAACAATTATTAAAGAATATGTTTTAAAGCAGGATAGATCTAGGAGGAAAGGGCTAGCCCTCAGTTAACCTCAGAGGACCCATTTCCCAGACTATGTCATACCTTTATAGCTGTTCCATGTTATGTTGCATTCAATGTTTTAAGGCTTGCTTTCACTAATTTCAGCTTGAATCCTGTTTTCAGAGGTTGTGCATGTTTAGCAATTGCTCTGGATTGAAGGGATTGGTATAACTGAGAGCAGAGATCATCAGTCCTGTCCTCATTATACTGCTGGAAGAAAATATTGGTAAGATGTCTTGGTGCCTAGGAATGACTTTTTCGTCACCAACCCATCTTCCTTTATTTATTGGTTGTTCTTCCCTCAACTTGGGCTGTACCCTGTCATCAGTTTTTAAGCCAAATTCTTTATGGAAGTCAATAGGGAGTCCTGCGCAAAGGGAAATGACATAATGTTGCCCTTTAGTCCTACCTACAGAGAAGCAGACTTGGGAAACATGCACATTTTCCTAATTAGCAAGCCCTGAATTTACAGCATGTGTTCATTTTCTATTGACATCCGGCAGCTACCCAACATATTGTAAATTGGGCCATTTGTATTCAAGACAATTGTTTTTAACAAAAATATTCTGAATGTTGTCTTTGTTCGGATTACGTATGGTAAATGTTGAGGCCTTCACTACTCTGAGGTAAAGATTGTGCCATTTTTATGAGCAATGTTGAGTCTTCTTTGCTGAAATGTCTCCTTGTCCCACAGGAGTGCATGATTTTGTAGGCTGCCACAGCTTACTCAGAAAGTAACTGCGTTTTGCAGGGGTTATGTGTCTCTGTAGTTCATAAAGAACTTTTGATATGAAAGATGCTTCTGTAAATGTATGCTGTTATCATCTGAATAGTCAGCTTTTACAGGGGATATGTTGCAGATTCATGGCATACTCCTATAGTGCCTTCAAGCTGTTCTTCTGCAGGGCAGGATGAACAGAGCTGCAGAAGGAGTTTAAAATGAAGACTTTTTAAATAGGATAATTTGTTTGCTAGTTAGAGTTCAGACTCGTTAAACCTCAAGTACTTTATTAGATGAAGTAAAGATGTAAGCATAAGGGCATAAACATGAAGTAATTTGGCCAGAGGAGACTGCTTGAAAGGTAGCTGAAAGTGATTCCTTCTGTTGGGAATAGTAATGCCATTTTAACCATTTTTACTCCTTCTTTTAGCACTGTAGTGCCTCTCATAATACAAGCTGCTTTGTACATCCCCATAACCACAGCACCTGAGATCTTGTCAGTTATTTACTAAGTGTATGTATCCCTGCATCATCCTTGTAATGTGGTAGTGCTGTTCCTTTAGCTTTGCTAATAGGGAGTGGAGAGAGACTCAGTGGCAGAGTCAAAAACCTATCAGAGAAGACGTATGAATATTTTTGCTTGTCTATTTGTTTATTAGATTTTCTCCAAGCTGCAGAGTTTGGAGAACAATGTAGAAATGACCCAGATCCACAGTTTTTAGCACCAGCGTTTTGGTATGGGCCATTTTTAGAAGGAGAAGCCACGAAAAGCATCTTTGCAACGGGCTTCAGGAATCCTCTTCCATAGGTTTTAAGGTCTTTAGGTTGGAAGTTGGACTACCTCTGTGGGTTACATTTAGTAAGAACTCCATGTATATTTTACTGCTTAGAAAACTGAATGTGGAGCTTTTGTTTATATCTGCCACTTACTTACTATTGACTCTTGGGTGCTGATACAGAGATAATGCAGTGTGTGTGCTGATGATTTCCCCTGTCAAGGGAGGGTGACTGGGGTGACAGCCTGATAATACTGGTCTTTCTAGCTGTTGGGTGGCTGGCATTGAGATGGCATGAGCTGATTTGCATGGCCTGTAGAATTTTTGCAAAGCAATTCTGTTCTTCATTCAATAAACACTTCCAGAAGGTGGAGAGGAATAACAGCACCTCCTTGTAGCCCTTTTGCCCACTGGACTTTGTGGGATTTCACCTGGTATGGCTTTTATTTAAGGGTAGTCTGAAGAGTCCTTTAAATGCCTGTGCAAGCTTTAAAGTCATATCTTGAATGGTCAGTGGACAGGGCACTTTAATGTGTTGCTGAGCATCTGTGTGAGAGAAGGACGTGGAAGACATCTGGAGACTTGTTCAGGCCAAAACTAACAAACACGATGCTGATTTTTTGGGAAAGCAATCAGAAAACAGGGCAGGAGCAATATCAGACCTTTTGACTGAAGGAACTTTTCTGCCATTAGTGAACTGGATTCACCATCTGGGATAGCAACTATGGCATATCAGATTATTATTTTCCCCCTGTTTTTCTCTTTCTCTTTTTTTTTCTTTTCTTAAAACAAAACCATGTCCCTGTTTCTTGCAACTGTGCCTTTGTCATCACGCATTTAGGCTGTCGTAACACATTTTACCTCAAGCTCCATCTTTAATCACTTGGTGGCAGACCTGGGAATAGAAACCATGTCTCAGCCATGGGACAGCATCATCTATCTAGGGCAGAGAACAGCTGTGAGCTTTCTTACAGAGCAGCCTGCTCTGCAATTTGCTTGCAGGCCATATTTTGGGCATCTCGTACACTAATGGCAAACGCAACTTCACATTTTAATAAAGAGCAGGATGATTTTGTAGGCTGCCACCTTTTACCCAAGAAGTAACTGCATTTTCTGTGTTTTCTTTCTCAAAAGACACAGAACTGCCTACAACCTTGTTTATGTAGAGGAAGCGAATATGGCAGTTGAGCCTGTACACTTAGTGAACATTGTGAATTGATAATAAACTCAGATTTTAGGGGGAAAAAAAAAAGCCCCATCACTTATGTAACTCAACTTCATTTGCTAGAATTCCTCCTCCCTAGCCCCACTCCCCATTATTTATCAATTACATTTGCTAGGAGTAGTGAGCTGCTGACCACAGAATTGGTGAGGGGGTTGGATAATAGTTATTATCCAGTTCCAAAAGCCATAATGCTGGATACCAGAAAGAATGAGAGTCAGATGTAGATGATGTTGTTGAGTTGCTGTTGGTAGAACAGAATGTACTGTATTATCCAGCTATGGTTGTTGGTGTGTCTAAAACCATATACTATGACTGAAATGTGGATGTCAGTCTGTAGCACTTGTGTGGTTTACAGGCTTCTCATTACGTCGCTAAACTGTGTGCAATAGATTAAGCTGCCTTTAAAATTCCATGTCTCAAAATGGTTTATTTTGCTGTGCTAACTTTCCTCTGCTTCAATGGAGAGCTGCATGCAACCGTCTTATTCAGGCAGTCAAAGGTTCCCATTTGTTACCCCTTTTTACTGATTTCTGATTTCATCCTCAAAAAAAAAGGGATGAAATGCTTGTATGCTTGTTTTTCATGAAAATCTGTATTGGTAGATGTTATTGCTGCTGAGAGCTAGAAAAGAGTGCTGAAAACAGGAAAAGTTTATCCAAACCATTTTTTTACAAATGAGAGTGGGGAGGAGGGAAAGTTCTACATTTCCTGCAAGGCGACAATGAGCAGCTCTGGTTTTCTCTAGATGGAGAAAACTCTTGGAAGAAGTAAATTGTTGGATTAAGAAATAAGGGTAGAGGCCTTGCACCCTAGTACTGAGCTGCAACATGCCCTGAGAGGGCTGGGGAGCAGGGCAAAATGCTCTCTGTTTTTGGTGGAAGGGACAGGGGTCGATGTTACCACTGTGAAACTGTGCACTGCTGCAATGTGAATCACTTTGCTGCTTGGCTTCTCTCCTCTGTATTAGATACACCATCCTTAGCCAGCCCCTCTTTTGCTGGTAGGTGTACTTAACTTAAAAATCAGTGGTGTTTCAGTACTATCTGGCACCGTGTATCAGAAACCAGACCAAAGTTTTAAACTGAATGTGAACTCAAAACTAGTTTAAGCTGTTACTCTTTTCTTGAACTGCAGCTCAGTCCAAGTCATTACTTTAAAAAGTCTCTTTTTAATTCAAATCTTAACTTGAATTGAAGGAGCCAAACCAAAGCTGAGCTGAAAAATATACATTGGTTGAACTTTATGATCAGAACTATGCTGCAAAGTCCCTTACACATGCACAGTGAAGAGAAAGGCCTCTGCTCCAAAATTCTTGCAGTCTTAATTAACACAATGTGTGAGCTGCTGATTGACAGAGGAGTGGCAGAACATACTGTCAGGCAATTACAGATAACACAAACTGTGGACACAACTCAGATAATTAACTGCGGAGACATTAGCAAATGTGACCCAGGCACAGTGCTTGCACTGAAACACGAGCTTGATAACAAGCTGAAAAGGGACAAAGCGGGATCTCTCTCACCTGCCTTTGCACCCCAAGATGCAACTGCTTACTGAGACCAGGAGGTAAAAGGAAAGGATATAGTTCTGTGTGTGTGTTGAAGTGGGCTTTTGGTCACTCTGTTAGATCCATCTAATGGGACACGAGCACTGTATACTGTGCAGGTGGTGGGGGTACAGGCCCCTTCCCCCATTCATATCACAGGTGTACCCTGCTCTAAAAAAACATACCAGCAGTACCTGCAGTCTTGATATAATGGTATCTTAGCAAAGCCTCCCATGGATTTCAAAAGTGTATTACAAAACAAATTGCTCTTATTTTTTTTTCTCCAATTTCAAAGCTGAAGACAGTCAAAACAATAAGAATATATGTTGGCAAGTACTGGGAGTGATCAGCCCCCTCTTTCTTTCAAGCTCTACATGTGATCCCTGTCCTTCCTTTACTCTCTGTTCCCGTTCTGTTTTGAACGTCAGAAACACTCAGGACCCCCAGGACTTGTGTCGAAGCTCTCCATGAGTGCTAGTGGCTGCCTACTTGCATGGCTGTCTCTCCCTTTCTGAAGAAGCTGGTGCTTTGGTTCTGTTGCTTGCTACATTTAAACATGTTGCCCATATTTCTCAGCCCTGCCCCCCAAGCCCAACACCAGTGAGAAGATTTAAAAGTGGTGAGGCAGACTAGGAAAAAGGAATAAATTTTTAAAGCACCTCCTGTGTGATGAGCTGATGGCAAACCGTGCCGCGTGGCTGTGCCCCGGGTGGTTTCCCAGCGCCGCAGGATCGTACCCACGGCAGCTGGCTCACTCAGGGACCCCAGCATGCTCCCTCCCTGGGCTGTCCCTGCAGGCACTCCCTGCTGAGGGCTCAGGCTGCGCAGGAGCCCCAGGGATGCCCACGGAGGTGCTGAGCTTCTTGCACGCTATTTATTTCAGCCCAGCACCTCACCTTCCAGCTATTCATTTCAGCTCAGCACCTTGCTTTGCAGGCACTTGGGCACTGGATTCTGTGACAATAGATATTGGGCTTGTGATAAATGTACCAAGGGCTTTTTTCTTTCCTCCCTTTGGTATTTAATGCTCAATTGTCAGTATCCAGGAAAGCAGTGTTTAGACTGCATTGGAAACAGGTACCAATATGGCTAGCTGACGCAAGAGTGGTTTATTTTCCACTTTCACAGTTCTTTAAAGAGGTCCTGCATTCTTATACAGCTCCTTTGTTGGAATAAAAATCTTTGTCGTAGGCTACCAGACAGCTATAAATAGCTGTCGTGAGTATTTATGCTGAGGATAATCTCAGCAGAAGGTATTTTTAACTTCGCACTTTGTTTAGAATAGGAAATTCTTTTAATGCCCACATTTTCCATTCCCGATGCCATTAGCTTTTCCCTACCCCCTCCTATGATGTGTGCCTTGCTCTTTCTTTCTCCCTCTCATTTCCTTTAAGGTTCAAGGTTGCAGCCAATCTGCTCCAGAGGCAGACTTGAGTTTATTTTTTTTTTTTTAAGGAAAATGCTAACTTTGGCCTTTTGCAACTGTGTGGGAATTCAGTTCATTTCATGGGGCTATCAGAATGTAAACGAGATATCTCACTAGGCTGTCACCGCAAATTGGGTAATGAATGAGCACTTTATTTCTCTTGCACATGGAACTAATGCGCTTGTTAGAATAACAGTGGCCAATCTATTTTATACTCCCACGGAAAGTATTCCACTTTTTTTTGGCAAGTTTGGGAGAGCTGCTACTTGTACCAGCACTCAAGTTCATGCTTGATCTAAAAAAAAAAAAAAAAAATCATGCTGAACGATACTTGTAATTTCAAAATATGGTCCCCAGCAAAGCCCATTCCCACACGAGTCAATAAATAAACATAACCTACAAAATAGTCAAATATTGTGTGAACTTGAGAGAAAGTGCTGTGTAGACTGTGGGCCAAGTTTAAAGCAGATATAAACTGCCACAATTTAGAGTGCAGCCTTTATGAGAAGTTCACAGTTGACCTGTGAACAGTTGTGCAGTCTAGTCAGGCCTTTTTTTTTAATAAGTTAGTTTTTAATCTTTAAAGAGACTGAAGAATTCAGAGCTTCAGTTAGTGGGAATTAGGAAGCTCCCAGGCAGGGGCAGCCTAGATGATCAGTATGAAATTTTAGCTGATTATTTGACAGCTACAATTAAGTGAGATATGTCCCATTCAGAGAGTGACTGTCTTCGAAATCTCTGTTGATCTCTAATAGGGGTCCACAGAAGCCGATTCGTGTGTGCTGTAGAAGATGTCACCCAAGCTCCCTGCCACTGCTAGCAGTCCCAGAGCATCCTTTTAGCCCCTATGAGAAGGGATGGTGATTTTGGAGGGGAAAGATGGATGTTTCAAGCTTCGCTTTGTCTGCATAGGTGACAAAGATAGGAATTGTGGCCTGTAACCCACCTGTCCTGTTTGTAAAATAGTGCTGCTGACTTCGTGGGAATTGTGTTTGTGTTTTGACAGCTCATATTACTGTTAATTTGGCTGTTATATTTGTGTTTGCCACATAAACATGTAGGCAGATGTGTACACATATCCTGCAGTTTTGAAACACTGCTCTGTCTGAGGCAAGGGCTGGCAACCACACAGCTCACTTGCTGTGCTAGTTACAAGAGAAAAGAAATGGAGAGGACAGGAAAATTCATGCAAATCCTTTTCAGTGCAGACTGCACCTTGATTCAACCTGCCATGTGAGTAAAGTAATGCTCACAAAGATCAGGGTTTTAATTACCAATCTGTAATGCTCTTCCCAAAGACCACAGTTTATTAAATGTTTCTACTAAATAGAAAAATTGACCTTCAGGACTATGTAAATATTAGGGAAACAAGCTTGCTGCTTGGTGACTGGAGAGAGGCTGAGTGCCTAGATATGCCTTGCTGGAGAAACTCTTTGTGGTATACGTCAAGCAGACAGGCAAAAGGCCTGGACTCTTCTGCCCAAAGGCAGCTGATGACCTACTGCAGGCAGATTTTTGTAGTCTTGGAAGGTCTTTGCTGAAAACCATCAATGATCCACCTGGGGAAGTGCCCTGTGGAGTACAATAAAGAGTATGCAGTAAGCTCTGGCACCCTGGGGGGACTCCTGCCCTGGGCAGGCAAAACGCAGGGGAGTAGCAGCAACCAGACGGATGCAGGACTCAGTTTCTTGCCTTGCCCAGGGGTCAGTACCGGCTGTGCTATTCCAGCAGCGAGGCCAGAAACCTTTGGAGGTCAGCAAGCATAAACATGGTGGATTGCAGCCACGTTGATGCCTTGACTCTCAAGTCAAAGACAGCAGGCAGTGTCATGAATGGAAGTTTACTGCATGCGCCATAGCCTTGACTGAGAGGCACCTTTGCTGAGTTAGTTTGCAAGGGTGTCTGGTGTAACGTGTCCACTAAAATCTGTCTGGAGACCACCAAGTTTCTCATGTTCTCAATTTGTGATTTAGTCAAATGAGTTCTTTTGCAGTTACCTTGCCTTTTTTATCTGATGAAACCATGGTTTTATTCAGTCTTAGTATTTTTCTCCCTTCTCTGTTGTCTAGAATGTGGCTAGATCAAATTTCCCCCTTCTGTCATGAACATTAGTAGTGTAATTTTTTTGTTTTACTTTTTTTTTTTTCAATAATAAAATATCTCCCAGACTGCAGTTACATAATACTCCAGGTCACGGTAATCATAACACAATCTGTCTCACTTAGTAGGACTGTGCTCATGGAAATGAAAATGCCCTAGCAGGATTTTCTGCAGGATTTTGCTACCGCTCACATAATATGTGAGACTTGATCCATGAAAGATGACGCCATTTTTAGGACCATTCCATTGAGTTGTTCGTATCTTAAAGTTTTTGATTGTGAGGTAGAAGTAAAAGGCATTTGGTCTGTTCTCTCAGAGTAAAAGGCAAAGAATGACATTGTAACTGCAGAATTTCTTTGATACTGCTATTCTACACATATTCTTAACGCTTTTGAATCTTAAGTGGCATATCTATAGATGTTACAGGGTCTGCTCAGAGATGTTTTGTGCTTTCGTTCCTTGTGTTCCCTCTATTTGCTCCCCACTGCCTCCTCAGCACCACAGTCCTCCATCTCTAGTTCACAGTCATCCTCACAGGAATTATTCATGTCAGAGGAAAAGCTTTAATGTGCCTTTCATGACTTCACTGTGGGTAGAGGAATGGCAATCTAGAGGAAAGCTGAGCAGCTGTAAAACTCATGGCATTTTCTTCATTCATATTTTTCTATATCTGATATTCTTTGTCCTCTATCCAGGAAGGCTGGGAAAGTATTTTGTCTTTGAAAATCGTGAGACTATACGTGTCTATTTTCAGAGAATGTCAGGACAAAAAAATTGGTGAAGTTTCACTAAAAGGAGACCCTGTTGCTAAAGGGACCTTTTGTTCAAGTGAGACGTGGTCCTCTGGACATGAAAATACAGCTAAATCCTCAGTACTGAAAAGCACATTGTAAACAAAGAGCCGTGTCCACTCATATTCTGCTTATGGGCTCACCTCCATGAAGTAAACACAGGACATGATTGACTGGGGACGCCGTCATCAGTGAAGCAGCTCAAAAATTGAATTTGCCTTGATCTTTGTCATGGACAGTCTCACGTAACTCCTTGCTAAAGGTGACGTCAGCAGACACATAGAAGCTCACAAACTATGGCCACACCTTGGTCAAACCTTTTGTTTAGAGTCTTCAAGAGCAGTTAGGGCTGGTGATGGTTCATATAACACTTGTGGGTTAAGAATTTATGCTACAGCTATTCTTCTGTGTCCAGTCTGTATGGGGAAGGGCAAAGAGAAATCCTTTACTTGATTAGTGTTATCTCTTTAGGATGAGCTGTAGTAGTTGGTGTGGTTATGCCTGCAATCCTTTGTGTTCCCACTGCCAGCATGGCAGTGGTCCCTTCAGCACAGTCCAGTAGTGTGTTAGAAGTCTTCCACTGATGTTGCTAATCCAGACTGAGCCTTTTACTCTAGTAAAAATACCAGCACTTTAATAGCAAAAGTAGACATATGTATTTTTGGATTGCAGTGTGTCGTGAACTGTCAATAGCATTACCACGTCTTCCCTGGGTAAGGATGCCTTCAAAATTTATGCAGTGGCTTCTAATCCATCTACGTGGACTACAACACTTGGACATGTACATTTATTGCTGTCAGTGGGATTTAAGGAAGCTTTGAAGAGCTTTGCTGTGTTGGTGTGTGAATGGTTTTGAAGTGCCCCCTTGCATTTCCACAGGGAATCTGCACAAGATTAAATTTTTAATCTGTTTAGCCTATTTTGACCAAAACAGGCACTATTTAATTCCACTGATCAAAGTGTGGGGGGCATATGATTTATGGCACTGCATAGGTGTGCTAGAAGAGGCTTGGGGAGTCTTCTGCCCCATAATACAGCAACATGACAGCATCCTATGCAGTGGATGGAAATTGCTAAAGAATAGAAACACTGCCAACTAACTGGTCTACATTGAAGCGCCTGGCTATGCCATCCTCGTGTATTGGTGAGACACTGCAAATTTATTAAAATCCTGGGTTAGATTCTGAAAGCACAATCTTAGTGACTACATTTGTTTATAATGTTCTGTGTAATTTGATGGTAATTTAAAAATTATTTTAAAAATGTGTTTGACGAGTAAAAATGTTTGGTTTTATTCTTCCTTTGAAACTTCTTGGTAGCTTAACTTCAAAATTAAATGCAGGCTCTTGTAAATATGGACAAAGGTAAAGGCACAGTAGAGTGTCACAGTAACAGACTCAAGACTCTGCCAACAGCGGTTAATTTTGAAGGAAGTGTTAATTTCCTTTTCCTGTTTTTCAAGAATTATTATGTGTAGGAGAAATACCTCTGCTGCATAAACATTTTTTAAAATAATGGTTGTAAAGGGCATGAATAAGAACCTGAATCTGAATGTTTTGTTAGTACTTAAAGAATCTTTATTTAACTCTTGCTTCCTATTTTTTTTCATGCTACAGTATGGCTGGAGCCAAGATCGGTATAGGGTAGATGTGGGCAAAAAACAACAAAATAATATCTGCCTGTCCTTCAGAGCCTGTTCTGTTTGTCTGGCTAGTACTTTAGCCAGAAAAAGAGCCAAAGCAGCAAGAGGAAGGACGATTTTCTCTTTCTGCTGCAGATACAAGAAAGCAAATGAACACAACCAGCTATCTGAGATCCCAGGTCTGGGTATGTTTCTCAGAATATTTACTCTGGGGACATTTGTCATCCAGCTTCAGGGGCAATAGAGAGACCAGGTGATGTTTGTTTCTGACAATGCCATTTGGAGGTAGAATCATGTGGGCTGGGTGTGTGGACTGCATCTCATTGCCTGGATAAATAGAAGAGCACATCTGGTCTGAACTGGGGCTAAAATAGACATAGACAAGAGCTGGAGCA
>Ga0181612_127206_pt1 | contig 25838 bp, 13 predicted proteins | sample HoacroProtozoa21_FD_119630 | JGI IMG/M metagenome (GOLD analysis project Ga0181612, IMG submission 119630) | Hoatzin crop microbial communities from Cojedes, Venezuel. Combined Assembly of Gp0051906, Gp0051904, Gp0051908
AGATGACCCGCAGAGGTCCCTTCCAACCCCTACCATTCTGTGATTCTGTGATTCTGTGTATTTAAGCACAATAATGTCAGCTGGACCATGAGATGCTTGGTTAATAAAATAGCATGTGCATAAATTATTTTCATAATCTTTATTCTCGCATGTTATTGCTTCACTGGAACTTTAGTGATCAAGAAAAAAAGACCACTCAAAAAAGAATCAGAAGCACATAATCACTTTGGATGGCCAGCACATCTGATCAAAGTGGTATAGCTATTTTGAATTACTATAGAGGAATAACAAGGAGACAGAGGAGACACATGCAGATTCAATACTTGCAATTAATGAAAGTTTATAGATGTTTTCAGACAGGAACTGAAATTGAAATAAGTTGTCTTATGCCACAGAAGTAATATAAATCTGTTGAAGCTCTGGGCTAGGAAGTATTATTCTATAGGAGATATAGCAAAGGGTAGTGTTTTATGTCTTTTTTATAATAAATCTCTGAAGTTAAGAAACCGGACCTAATTTATACTGGTTTTATGGTGCGAATCAGATTTTTTTTTTTTAGGTGATTTAGCCCTATCAGTGTAACTGATGTTACAACGATATTCCTCGGATTGCAGGGTTATAAACACACTTGGGATCGAGTCCCACATTAGTACTGATGAAGTGAAAGGCTAGGAAGAGTGTTACTCAGAGCAGATTTAAACATTTTACCCTTTTGAACTACCACGTTGGCTTAAAAGAATTTCACTAATTTTGGAAAGATTTAATTCTATATTTCCAAACAGTTAAAATGACTTCCAGTCTAACATCACCAGTTTTATCAGAATTATTACAGAAATTAATTCTGTACATTTTTCCATTTTTATTCCACTATCTGTGGCAATTGAATTCTAACAGCTGCACAAAGACTTTAGGTGGTACCTTAAAGTGAAAATTCCTGTGATTAATTGTTTCTAGAACCACCCTTAGCATAATAAATATGTAAATATTGGATACTTTTTCAGTATGTCTGCTTTTACTTGATATTAAAAAAAATAATAAGGTAAATTAAAGATCAATTCAAACATACCTTAATAGAAAACAAGCAAGCTGTAATGCTTTCACTTGGAAAAGGCAGTGCAACTAAAAACAGGCAGCTGTTGTGGAAACCTTAAGGTTTAATGGGGAAAGCTGTAAATCATGATTTATAGTTAGAGAATGCAATTTCTTGAAATTGATCAAGCCTGAATTAAACCTGCTCCAAAAGCGTACTTTACAAGTTTTTTATCTTGCTTTATATGGTCTGCAAAACATCACTTAAATGGTAGCCAGGGATAGAATTTGTACTTCCCATGAGAAAACAGAAACCAAGTTAAAGCTAAAGAGGGTGTAAAGCACATTGCACATTCCTGTCATCAATTCTTCCTCACAAAGTCCCTTTTTACTGCTGTTATTTTTTTTTTACACTAGCATTGGACATTTCATGATATCTCTGGGGCCTTTGAACTTCATGGGATCATATATCTAGGACCAGCTTTGTACCACAGACTAGTAAAAAAGAGGGAACAGCATTATCTCAGAGATGATCTTCAGAGCAAGAATGTATGTGAAGGTATAGAGAAATGTTTATGTGGGGGAAAGCATTCAGCTTATGAGCACAGTTTTACATTGGCAGACATTCACTCCTCTTGATGAGAGGTTTGAATAGCAACTTAACTATTGGGTAAGATGACTGCAACTATGAATATGTTAATGATCCACATGCACAAATTATATAAGGACAAATCATAGGGACAGATCAGCAATATCTGAGCTTGCCCTACAGCAAACAAATGTTAAATTGTCAATGGGATAACCTGGGATGGTCTTGGGCAGTAACCTCTTATTCTCTTCATGAAACTGTAGAAGCATATCTCTTGACAGATTTTTTTTTTTGCCTTCTGATTCTTTCACAGTCCTGTTGCATGGCAGTGTAGCTTCAGTTCTGGAAGGCCCAATATATGAAGTCTTCAACACCTCCCTGTTCTTCCACTTTGCTGGAATGAGAAAGGTTTTCAGCAATGGCACAGCAACTATTTTCTTTTATGTGTGCCAGAAATTGTGGCAACCAGCTGAGATGGTACCTATATCTTCTGCAGTTACTGGTGGCTTCATGCAAGGTAAGCTATTACTCAAAGATGAACTTACACAAGGAAGAAAATACCCATTCTATTGGAAATGATAGTTTAAGTCAAAACCAAACTGCATGTCATTTTCAGTGTCAGCTGTGAGTGTCATAATCTGATTGAACTGTGATTACTGTGGGGTTTTATTTTGATGATGAGAGCCATGCAGTATTACCACTGGTGCCACAGACAGAAGCACAAGGCAGATGGGTGCTGTCATTTTCAGACCTATTAGCATTCCAGAAACTGAGAAAGCACAGAAAATATGTAAAGAAATAGAAATTATTACTTTCAGGAAGTGATTTAAACAAACAAACTAACAAACAAACAACAGAAATAAAAAACAGAGACCAAATATTGAGTAATATGCTCGATATCCTAATCCATTTTGATAGCTTAATGGGGCCTGTAAATACACAGTAAGAGATACAGACACACACATTTTAAAATTTAGTTACACTTGGTTAGAACTGTAGTATTCCACAAAATGGATAAAATCAGAAATGTTTCAGTTTTTATCCTCATTATATGACCTGTGAAATGATAAGCATGGAAAGATGCTATGTAACTACTAATGAATTTTAGGAAATTGAAGCATTCGGATTATATACAGAAAAAGGAGATCGCTGATTGCTCAAATGAAGATTTGAGACTTCATTGAGAAATGTTTGTCAGATCCATGGATGAAGGGAATGTGTGAGCAAAAGCATACGTGCACATATGTATAAGAGAGACAAATAGCTCAGTTTGTTTTACTTTTGTATGAAACCAACACTCAAATCATGCTTTGTGTGAGTCTGGGATATGCATTCTGAGTTTCTCACGGCACCTTGCAGTGGGTTAGCCCTGGGTGACAGCCAGACACCCACGAGGCTGCTCACTCACTCCCACTCCTCAGCAGGACAGAGGAGACGAAGAAGCACAGGAAGGAGAAAGCTTGTGGTTCAGGATACAGGCAGGGAGGTCGCTTAGCAGTTACTGTGATGAGCGAAACAGACTCAGCTTGGAAAAATCAACCTAATTTATTGCTAATTAAATTGAATATCTAGTAACTAATTTGGGTAGTGGGAAAAAAAAGATAAATGTTAAAGCAACATCTTCCCTGCTCCCTAGCTGCCCTTTCCCATGCTCAACATCATTCTTTCATTTCTGACCCCTCTACCCCTGCCCCAATTGTTGCAGGGGCAGGGGGGTTGCGGTCAGTACATGGTGATTTCTATCTACTACTCCTTCCTCCTCACACTTCTCTTCTCCAGCATGGACCCTCCACAAGCTGCAGGGCATATGTGTCTGCCATGGAGCACCTCCTTCTCCTCTGACCTTGGTCTTTGCCCTGCTGTTTCTCACTCTCCTTGTTCCCTCCTCCTCTCTCTATCTGGCATTTTGTACTTTTTGAATGTTTTCGCGGAGGTGCCATCAGCTTGGCTGATGTGCTCAGCTGTGTCCTGTGGTGGGTCCATTGGAGCTGACTGGACCTGGCTGTGTCTGGCATGAGGCAGCCCCTGGTCTCCTCCCACAGAGGCCACTCCTGCAGCCCCCCTGGCTTGCCACCATCTTGCCATCTACACCCAAAACACACATGAGAAAAAGTAATGAAAATATATTGAAAATGTTTGGCTTCAGCCTAAGTAGAGTGTTTCTAATTTTCCTAAGTAGAAAACTTTGTAAAGTATTAATTATATGGGAAATCCAGTTCCTTTCCAAACTTTTTGTTTCTTTCTGGTGTACATTGCAGAACACCACTTGCTCTGCATTGAATGTGAAAGCTGAAACTACAAAACCATGATACCACTGGTTAAAAATTAAATGACATGATCCAGAATGCAGCTGTGTGGCTGAGCTTTGTTTTCAGAGAGCAAAATTCCTTTTATTCCTTAGTACTGCTAATTGAAATTGCCATCTTCCCTCTCCCCACCAAAGTCATTCTGAAATCTGACACTGATTAAGAAGAGAGAGTATATCACCTCTGGAAAACTTAAACTTAAAGCTTCTAATGTTAAATAGCTGAGCTACAATTAGCCAATTACTTTTATTGTTTACTGCTCAGACTTCAACAGCTTTTATAAATGCTGTTACAAACACCAGTTGTTTATGATCCTGCAGCTGTAAGACACAATGCTATTTGCAGCTTGGCAGGTATTTCATCTCTGATGACTATGAGATAGACCATATATCTCTGCTTGTAAGCTCTTCAGCAGTATTCCGTATTTCCTGCCATTAGCAGCGGAGCTGTAGCTCTGATCACATCCATTTTGGCACAGAAGTTTGTTCTTCTAGTTCATCCTTTCAGTAGCTATCAGAAAAAAAGATCTTGGATTTTAGTCAGTGCACTAAGTATTCTGTAAAGATTAGTAACCACTCAGCTCTTCGATGCTAGCAGGAGAAACAAAAGGACTCTGTTTGACCTTTTTAAAAAGGAACTTCCCAATTATAATGTTACAAGATTTGCTTACTTACAGTTTTAAAGTAAATACCTGCCAAATGTTCTGCGATAATGCTGAATGATTAAAAAAAAAAGAAAGAAGGGAAAGTTATCAGCAAAGAGATACTCAGCTGCTGCCCAAAAGAAAAGGTACTTCACACGGAGGGCATAGAGGAAACCAATGTGCAGAAAAGAAAAAATCAGAGAGGAAAGCTAATGCAGGAATGAAATAAGAAGGGTACTGTATGTGCTGCATGTGATAAAGGCTGGACAAAGCAAATTAAACACCTTCACTAGACTAGCTTACTCTTTAATGAAATACAAAACTGTCAACAAGAAGAGAAAATGTCACCAAATGTCAGCAGCAGAATATCCACAAAATAAACCACAACATTTTCCTTGAGATAAAAGCAGCACAAAGTTCATGAAACTCTCCCAAACAACTTTGAAAGGAACAAGAAAAAAGCTTTAGAGAGAAAATGTCAATGCTAATAGACAGTCAAACAGAAAACAGCCCTATTGGGACAGAATGAAAAATAAATTTCTCGCAAGTAACTTCCAAGTACAGACAGACCTTAATGAATGACCTGGTACAGGAGTCTCCAAATTTAGAGAGAAAAATTTTTTCAAATTGGAACACAAGGTAGTAAATTGTGTTATGAAAAATTAAATGCTCTGTGATAGTGTATCAGAGAGTTTTTCTGTATAGTGGAACTTATGTGCTTAGTACTTTTCTAAGTCTTTTTCTAGTGTAAAGAAAAAAAGCATTTATCTTTCTTGCTGTTAGGTGCTTTAGTCTTTCTTTGGCAATGAAGAATAAGTTCAGTCCATTAATACAGAAGGCATCCCGGGCTTGAGTACGTGGAAAGCATGAGACTTGTTTTCCATTTTCCTCTGCCTAAAGAGGATTTTCGTCCTTATATTTTTTCAGACACCCCTTTTGTGTGTTCAGGGGTGAACTGTCCTCATTATCACTCCCTGACATTTTTGTCCTTTGTATGAAATCAAGACCTATTAATATAAATTATGAAACATCCATAATCTATTGACCTAGGGATAGTTTTGCATTTTACATAAGTATATTATGTATGTACTGTACACAATAGAGGGAAGGAAAAAAGATGTATGTAAAGGGGAGTTTTGGTAGAAGAGATGTATCGCCTTGAGACAAATGGAAGATTTTGTTTCTACCAAAAAGGAAAGAAATCAGCTCAGACAGAAGAGATAAGGTCTAATGTTACTCCCACAGAAACAAAAGGCAAGATCACAAGCCTATACCACAAATAGACATAGGCTTTATGTGTACTATGAGTTTAATACCATGTCTGCGGCATCATCATCAGCATCCAAACAATATATTATGTGCCTCTGCTGGTTTTGGATACCAACTTAGGTTCTGAGGATATTTAAAAAAAAAGGGAGAAGGGGGCAGTAAAAGGAGGAGAAAGTAGGGCTCATGAAGCCCTGCATCAATCTAATGCTTGAAGTAGGAGATAACTGTATTGCCCTGCTAATGATTAAAGCAGGAATAACTAACATAAACTTTCATGACTTGTTGCAATGTGTTTGGCTGAGATGGATCTAATTTTCTTCGTAGCAGCCCATGTGGTACTATGTGTTTAGATTTGTGACTAAAATGGTCACACACCAATGTTTCAGCTGTTGCTGAGCTATGCTCACCATGATATTCCATGCACTTGAAACAGTGCATGTCTCCTCCTCTCTTTCCCCTGAACCACTGGGTGCTGTAAAAGAAGAGCTCTGCTAGCGCTCTGATGCCCAATGTGCTAGTGGAAAAAGCCACTAATGGGATGGCAGATATTTAAACAAAACAGAACTGACAAAATTATATCTATATACGAAATATATATATATTAATAAATATATTAAATCCTTTAAAAGAAAGGAATCTTGAGGAAAGTATATCTTAGAAGGAAAGAAACCCAAGCAATATGTGAGGTTCTTTGTTTAAGTAGGAATTCAGTGCCTGGAAATAAAGCCTAAATTTATTTACGGATGCTGAAATGACTAAATCCAGAAGCTTTACACTTGTGAATCTGTTACTACAGATCAATGTCCTGATTTAGGCACCTCACTTAAGAGATGTAAGATTTAGGTTCCTCTCTTTCTCCCTCATCACTTCCTCTGGATCACCCTGATACTGGGTTTTCTTATTCCTATTCCTGGACTTTCACTCTATAAACTAAAAGGTTGAGACAGGTCAGGCGGGATTTTGAACCCTGTAAGATGACAAAATACTTAAAAACAAGTCACTAGCAGCCCTCAACTTCCCTCTCCACACGCTTTATTTGGGTAACGTATTGATGATGAACAGCAGCATCAGAACAGAGTGAGCGAGTGCTCTTCCCTTTGATTTCCCCTACCTTTGACTGTTAAAGGATCCGATCCTTGAAGTCTTATGCTCCACTAGTAGAGTCCCACTGAATTCCAGAGCAGAATTTTTATTTGTGTTTATGCAGTATACAGCCCTTTCAGGGTTTTCATCCATGGGCAGATGCAGCCGAATAAGAGCATCCAGAATCACAGAGGTCCTGCTCTCCATGGTGTTCTCCATGGCATTTTTCGTTCCAGCTCTCTAAACGTTATTTTGTTTCCATTGAAATTACTAGGTGGTATGAAGGGTGCTTTTAAGGCCTGTTATTCATTGTGGATTAACGGGGTCATTCAGCCTCAAATCAACAAAGTATACACCTAGGGATGAAGGAAAGTTTGTGAGTTCCGACCATCTTGTTCACTAGAAGGGAGGAATGTTAGCTGGTGCTCCAGTAATTAATGATTAAATTACCCTTGGGTAGTAGGTAGTAGGTAGCATAACTTTACAATCTGGTAGCTTTAAATTTCACGTCTAATTGTAGCAGTGGGAGTTGGAACACAGGTTGAAGACATAATGAAATTACTATAGGGAGGAACAGACTAATGAACTGAAGTCCAGCAAGTTATAGCTATATTGCTGTCAGCTTGAAAATCTGTAAATAACAACTCTGAAAACCATTGAGGGCACTAGACAATGGATTTTATGTGTATATAAGCATGAAATGTGGATTGGGAGGAATAATTGAGTTTGCTATATTGTCAAGAATGTACTTGGAAAAAAAACACTTGGTCATCATTTAATCTCCTTTGCACACCTTTTTCAGCTTATTTGCATTTTTAATGCAAAACCCCACAGAATAGCTCTTCAATCATACTGAATTGGTTTGTGTCAAATAGTGCATATACAACTTTGTAAGTCTTTTAATTCTTCAGCAAAAAACTTAGAGGAAAATGTGGTAATCTTCTTTATGGTTTTAGTACTTCGAATTTCAAAGTCAAACTTTCCCAGTTTTATTAAGAATTCTGAAATCTTGGTTTATTAAATAGTAATTCTAAAACAGCTTTGTAATTAAGTGGCCTGTTTCAGTTAATAAAATACAGATGAGTGAATCCAGTGCTTTAGCAAATGTAGCTGAATACTGATCTCTGTAGATGTCTTTTCTTCAAGGTCTTTTAAGATGGTTTTATAGAATTTTTGTTTTTTAAGTTCCTGTTCTGTGCAAAAGTCATAAGAATATCAGGTATGATCCTTTGCCTACTATAGAAGTTTGACAAAAAGCCACTTGACCTTCCAAAGGAGGCCACAGCCTTTACTTGTTATATAAAGTTAAATCAGTTGATGTGACTCTACGTATATAACATCATCTTCCTAGATACTGTGGACTTTTTCATGGATTATCACTCTATCAGCTACATAGGCTGTATCAGTATCACCTGTATCAGCAGTATTAGTATCTGCTTTACCCAGACCTCGGTATTGCCTAACCTGTGCATTGTTCTAATAGCAGAGATTCCATTAGTTTACTCGTCAGCCTGTGCCATCAGCTCAGTCTTTATCATCTCGATCATTTCCTAATATCCTATCCTTGTTGCTGCAGCTGAAATCTGTTACTTCTTGCCCCATACACCGCTGTAATGCAGGAAGAAATTATTTTCTGTTTGTTCCACAGTGTTTAACATAATTAAACTCTATCCTGTGTCCCCATTCAGTTTTGTCTTGAGGTTACAAAGCCATCCAGTCTTGTCTTCCTGTGTTTCCTAGACCTCTGACCATCTGCTGATCTTCTCTAAGCTGTATCCAGTTAATTCCCTTTTTTCCTGGACTGCAGTAACCAGGTCTGCTCTACAATCAGGGCTGTACCCATGATAACTGGAGCAGGGAACAGGTGTTTCGAGTCTGATGCTCTATAATTCTCATACCCTTTTCTGCAGATCTGCTACCTAGGCAGTGTTTTCCTATCCTGTTCCATTTATCCTGTATGTTTGTGGCTGCTGTTGGCCAGATGTTATGCCTTACACCAGTTTCCGATTTGCCATCAATACACTGTCCTGCAATTTAGGTGCCATCCCCCTTAGTGCAGCTTCACTAAGCATCCTCTGCCCCACCATCCATGTCATTAATGAAGTCACTGCATAGATCTTAACTCAATATAGGCTTCTGTATGCCCCTCAAACTCTCTTTGAATTTCGTTATATTAACTGCTCTCTGTCTACAGTTATCCAACTAGTTTTGCAGCTACCATGTAGCAATCAAACCAACTTCAGCCTCCTGGCTTCTTATGGGCAAATATTATGACACTGGAGTATATGATGTGTACTGCAGAATGCTTGCAAACAGTTTGCTGAAATATTTATTTCACAGTTTTCTCAGAACTAAGCACAAGCTGGCTGCATTTCTTTAGTTCCCTTTTGCTGGCTTGTTAGGGTTTTTTCCATTAACACTACACTTACTGTATTTACTGACATCCCATTCATGCTTTTCCAGTCTTTCAGTGCCTAATTCCTCCTCCATGATGTTGCAAAGACAATGAATCTATGAGTTTTCAGATCATCCTTTAAGTATCTTGGGAAGAAGTTCATCAAGTCCCAAAGTTTTGAAAATATGTAATGTGGAAGTTACAGTTAATTTTTCCTTCCTGTTCTGGGCTGATACTTTACCACTTTTTTGTTACTATTAATTAGTATTAGGTAGTACATGCTTCCAATTTATGGTTATAATGAAGACTAATACAAAAATGTGAAACATTTCAGCTTTCTGAACATCACCTATTATTTACTATTTTTTTCTGCATTCATAACTAAATTAACACTTTCCCTGATCTTTTTCTAAGTATATAAGTATTTAGTTGACTTCTGTATATCACAGGGTTTTACATTTCATCTAGTTACCCCTGCATTTTGCTGATACCTGGTACGACTAGATTGATGCAATTTTCTCAAAAAGCAGTTACTAGGTACAATGTGAAGATATTGAGAACTTGATAATAGTAAATTTCCTTGATAAGTCATTACAGTGGTGGATCACACAAAACATGGTTAATAATCTGCGCTTTATTAACATTTTGAGTTTCTGTGATTTAAGCCTCCACTCATTAATCCTCCCTTTGCTACATTTCCTTTGCTAGACTGCCAGTCTTCTCTTTGTGTGAATGCACTTGTAAGCTATGATCAAGTCATCTTTCAATCTGCATTTAACCTCTGAGAAATCAGTCTGAATTCTCCTTGCAAAGGTCTACCTCCAGCAATACATCAGTAAACCTATCTGCTTTTATTCACTGTTTCCTGTTGATGTATGTCCTAGGATAAAACATACATCTTATGTATGTCTAGTTCTATGAGGGCAGATAAAGGGGTGGTTGAGATGGTGAAATGTGAGAGTAAGGGGTAGAAAAGAGCTGATTGGGTAGGTATGAGGTCTGGAGGTAAGTGGTGCTAAAAATGTGAGAGGGAAATCTAGGAGAGGAGTGAGGCAACTGTGCTGGGACTATATAAAGAATGTAAAGATAATTTCAGCCTTTTTCTGCTTCCCCCCGCCCCCTTTTTCTTTTTGACAAAATGGTAGCCTGAATTTTTGATTATGTAGGTAATACTTATTAAAAATATTTAGATTTCGCTAACATCCCAAAGATGTACAAAATAACCATTTTCTTATTTTTGGTTAATTTTCAGAAAGTGAACAAACCTGTCTGAACACTTTATTTTGACATATTTGAAATATGATCCTTCTCATTTTCTGTGTCTGTGGCTTAATTAATAAAAGATACAGTAAGCAAGCACATAAATATAGATGACAAGCATCTAAAATAGAATAAACCAAACCTGAAAGATAAATTATTGAAAAATTCGCTGATATTAAGATTTTAAAGGGATTCCTTTAATCCCTTCCTAAAACATCCCTTGTAGCATATACATTTAGGCATTGCATACAGTCCATATGATGACAACTTTGATTTCAGGTAAATTTAGAAAAAATACGGGGCCCTAATTCAGGACTGGGTACATATTAAGGAATTAATGAAAATAACAACAATCCCCCCCTCCCCCAACTTCTTATTTATTGTCAGTTTCACAGCTCATCTCCAATGCAGTGATAACTCAAGTTATCTACATTTGAATTAACATCTCAAGTCACCTCAGCTGTAATGCAAGTGGTCACATTGCAAAAATAGAGTTAGAACAACACAGGAGGGCTGGATTAGTAACATATTACTGTTGCGTCAGCCTCTCGGAGTACTTGGAACTCCAGTGCACTACTGGGTTAACCAGGAACATGCCACTAGCATTATTTTCCTACAGGTAGATCCCTTTTGAATTTAAAGTCCTATTTAACCTGAGGTGGAAACTTATATATGTACATGAGAATGAAGTTCTCAATGAGGTATAACTCTTCTTGTTCCACAAGCTAGTATTGCACTGAAAACAAGAGCATGAAACAGTCAAGCAGTTCAGTAATACTTATACTTCAATTTCTGTTTTACTTTATTCTACTGTCAACCTTCTTTGTACAGTAAAACACATAATCAAAGCAGGGAGCAAAGATAAAAGTGAAAAAAGGCATTAGAGTCATCTGCTTTGTGTTCGTTTTTTTTTTCTAACAAGCTTAGTCTTTGATCATTTCCCATTTGATCAAAGAGTGCTTTGATGCTTTTTGAAGAAATACTGAATTATTGGAATAAAGTTGTAGAATTTGATTCACATTTTCATCCGAAGAAAATAAGTGAAAGATCTAGACTGGTAGTTTGCAGTAGGCATGTCTAAGGATGTACAAATAATTGGAAAAAAAAGCATAAATAAGAAAGGAATATTATCTAGTTACTAACAAAAGTGAAAAGTAGGAAAGCAAGCCAAATATATAGTATATATCTTCCGGAAAATGTGTCTCTAACTGCCAGTCAAACTGTGATAAATGTCTTCAGCTTGGACGAAAACGTATACTTATGAATATCAAAGTGCAAAATGTATTGCAGATCCATGCCTAAACAATATTTACCACAGCTGGAATAATTTCATTGTAAAGAATGCTAGAAAGACAGGAAGAAAAGGCTAGGAAAAAACAAATATATTTTTAGCCTTCTATGTTGTTTGTAGAGTTGTGTAATAAGTAAAGTGGGATTTTTTTGAGGGGTTTTTATTTGGTTGGTTTCTTGATGGCTGAAGTGGAAATTGGTAGAAATGCCTTAGGAAGAGTTCAAATTTATTTTCCAAGTCATCAAAATAAATGTATGTAAGTCTGTAATTTGGGGCTAAACTGATGTTTTCTGGCCTTAAGTGAAATACTTCAGTTTCTTTTTGGAGGGTGGATGGTGGAGGTTAGCCAAGAAATCAAGTCAAATATCAAAGTCCGTGTTCTTTTGGCCTTTTTTTCCTTTTTTTTTTTTTTTTTGCTTTTTCTTCATCTTCTTTTCTTCGGTTATCTGTTTTTGACCTCGTAAATAACCCAGCAATATGAAATGCCAGAAAGTGCAGATAGAAAAGTCTGGAAGTTGCACTTAGTCTAGGAAGAAAAAGACTGCTGTTCATTCCAATTATGATGCATATATCTTGATCAACTCACCTTTGTTGTGGTGGATGAATGAATACTTTGTCTAACTTTTAATTAATTATTTAATAGTGCAACAATGTTAGAAGGTAGCTGTTGATTATTCCTGTTTTAGGGAGAAAGGCTACAGTGTTGAAGCTGTGTTTACCCCAAAGAAACTTTCATGGTAATCACCTTTTAGATCTCTGTGATTTGAATGAAGCAGTGTTATTAGAAGTTCTTGGTATTCAATCTTTTGAGCAAAATCCTTTCCTTCAAAAGAAATTACAAAAAACCCTTTTTTTTAAAGTAGTATGAAAAGATAAGAAGTCTTCATAAATTCAAGCTGATGTTTATTGTAGGTGATAGGGTCAGATTCACCTTGTAAGGTTAATTTGGCTCTGACAGTAAATACACCTAACCAGGCATGAGATCCATGCTAAACAAACAAAAACAAATTTGGGAAAGAAACTACAAACAAACAAACACACAAACAAAAGACAATCAGTTCTTGAACATCTAGGAACTTGAACAACAGAGAACAGAAAGAATACCCCCTGAGGAAGGAAGAAAAAGATCCTGCATGTCTGGGTGAGGGGGGCTTCAAAACTTGTTTTCTTTGTCCCAGCAGTGGATGAAACACAAAGGCTCAAAATAGAAAGGACAACACAGCAGACTCCGATGCCATCTGCCCTGCAGAAAACAAATTATCGGAAGCAGCCTGAGAAGATGACTGAGTATTTTGCAGATCTTTCAGGCCTTCTCCTCTGAAAATTACTTGACTTACTAACTCACTGAAGTAATCTTTATCATTCTAATAGTTTTTTTAAAGAACTCTTGGAATACCAAGGAAGTTCCAGAAAATTGGAAAAATAGTAACTTTTGAAAATAGCAGCTTGATGATGAGCTGGATCATGTGAATTGCCGCACTCTAGATCCACATGGACACATTACAAAAAAATAGGTTGTAATACGCACAAAAGCAAAGTGAAGCATTTAAGAATAAAGACCACGGAAGATTTTAGAGTGAGGAAAGCTGTAACTCTGAGAAAACTCTAGGAACTATAAAGGTAAATGAATGAAAGAAAACTGCAATACAGAGCTGTGGCTAAAAGTGTTGATATCATTCTTACATGTTAAAAGTGAATAGGAGTGAGAAGCCACTATCTATCTGTCTGCACCAGTGGTAAAATCAAGAGTGAATTATTGCGTACAATCTGTTACTCACATTTTAAATAGATATTTTATAATTAACACAGGTGAATAAAAGCCCCCTACTATAAATATTAAAAGTGACAGAAAAATGTCTGTCTTTGAGAGAGGTTAAATTGGAGGAATGATGCTTAAAGAGCTTGTCTGCCAAAAATTCAATCCATATTAATTTTGAAAATCATTATTAAATCATGGTATGTTTCTGTGCATATGCTGTTTTCCAGAATGAAAATGCCTTTCTTTTAATGTAGTTGAGCCATTTCTGCTTTTCAAATTATGATTAAAATATTTGTTCATCCTCACTGATAAAGAGCTTGTACATTTTCAAACTTTGATTCCCTGGATTTTGAGTACTACATTCTCCTTTGATGGCTTTGGCTCTGAAGGCAGTGCTCTGGTTTGTTTGCAGGCTTGCTTTTCCATTGTCATAGGTTTGATCTAAAAATGCTCCAGCTGACTTCTTGTTTGGCTGTCATTGCTAGGGTGAACTTTCTTTTGGTTTTGTAGTTTTCAAAGAGAAAAAGAGCAAAATCCCAGCCAGCCAGACTCAGGGAATACGAAATAAATAGAATAATTAATAGCAAGCATAAAATACTAGATTGAAGTAGCAAAAAAATGAGCATACAGAACAAAGAATGTGACGTTTTCACAGAAAATATTTGTTACCCCTTTGGGGGTAATATACTGATGTATGGCAACTACTTGCTACTTTTCCTTGGAATGCCTTAAATAAAGTTTTATATGTGAATAAATTTTAGAAAAAGACACACCCATATGACATTTCAAATGGTGAAGAGAGCTCCAATAAAATTGGAAGAGACCTTCTGGAAAGAGATTTTACATGAGAAATTATTAAATAAAGTAGTTGTAATGAGAATTATAGGAAAACATAAAACATGCAGATTTTAACTTGAAGTACCAAAAAAGTACCATATAAATGCATTCCTATGTCATCATATGTCATTGGGGCTTTTTAGTAGGAGTATGAAGGATAGGCTTAGTTTTTGATGCAAATCCCATCAGAGTTTATTTCCAGTTACTTCAAAGTATTCAGGCTAATCTGCAAGCCTCTGGCCTACATCAGACCTACACTGATAAAGGAAAAACTTACCTTAGGTAGGTTACCTTCCTGAGGTTGAAGACACACATGAGAGAGACATCCTTGTCCAATGAAACCTGCTGAAAGTCTAAACAACATGAATACCAAATGTTCTCAGAACCAGTCATAATACCTACAGATGTGGAAAATAATTTTCTTTCTGTGTTTTGAGAATGAGAGATATCTCCAATGGATCCACAAGTCTGTGAATCATTTACTGTGGTATTCCGGTCACTCTTGTAACAGAATAAAAATAACGTGCATATTCCCATATATATCTCCTAAATTGCTTTCTTGTCTCTTTTCTTCTACGGAAAACCTATGCAAAAGAATGGTCTCCCTGTTCTTATTTCAATACAAATTTATTTTCCATTTAGAAACTCATTATTTCTTCTATGAAACAGAAAATAAATGTTTTGGGTTTTGTGCAGCTAAACTTATAATGCCTCAAGCTTGCTGTCATATCACTGTTCTTGCAGTTGTGTTTAAAATGAAGCAACACTGATGCAATTGCTGTCTTGTTGAACCTAGATATATTTTTTGCTTCTGATATAAGTCTGCAAAAGTTCCCACTACTTGCCTCTGCTACTGTATTCGAAGTTATCAGGATGCCAAATTCCAAAGGCTCCAGTTTTTTATTACTGTCCAGTCCAATTTATCAAGCACACTGAAGTGACAAGCACAAGACAGAAAGTTCTTTTTGCCCTTGAGCTGGCAAAAACTGATCTGGTCATCTGAAATTCAAACTAAGGTTTGTAGCTGGATATTGCAATTTCATTTGGTGATTTTGTTTTTAAGCAGTGAATTGGTTTGCATGTATTTTGATTTATGCTGGAAAATGAAGAAAGATCCTAATATATTCTGTATGAAGATAAATGTGTTTAATTCAGCACACTGTATCTACCACAGACGTAAGTATTGTTGGTGGGGAAAACTCCACAAAAGCCATTTTTTGTCTTGTTGGCATGTCTTCAGGTCTCTGAGCAATCGCTGACTAATTCCTTGAAGGTGGGTCAGTCAGATACAGAAACAGGTTTATGTGGTTAACCGTAGGAGCAAATAAGTATGATCTTTGCCAGGCTGGTTCAGCATTTGTGTTCTTTTTGATGGTGTATAGGGCATGTAAAAAATGGAGAAAGCTACAAGAACAGAATGTTCTCAAATAGGCTAGATCAGTTCTGGTCTGAAACAGAAAATGCATGTTTTTCAGCCCCTGTATTAATGAACTGTCTAGGGGCAACACACCTATTTATATTTGAGGAAACATCCAGCTCCAGCAATAAGAAAAGCACTAAACAAGACTCAGAGCATGATCAGGTAAGTGCTTGGGAGCCTGATATGCTGATTTAAAAGCTCATCTGAGACATGTAATTGATTGTATGATTCTGCTGCAATGCAAAATGAAATGGGCTTGCAAAAAATGTCCTCTATGTACATAAAGTATATTCCAGGTTTTGGAGATACAGGATTCTTCTTCTTTATTTAAGGAAAATATTATCATAGTATCATAGAATGGTTTGGGTTGTAGTGGACTTTATAGAATCACCTAGTTCCAATCCCCCTGCCACGGGCAGGAACACCTTCCACTAGACCAGGTTGCTCACAGCCCCGTCCAACCTGGCGCTGAACACTTCCAGCGAGGGGGCAGCCAGAACTTCTCTGGACAACCTATTCCAGTGCCTCACCACCCTCATACTAAAGAATTTCTTCCTAATATCTAATCTAAATTAACCTCTTTCAGTTCAAAACTGTTACTCCTCGTCCGTCCTATCATTACACTCCCTGATAAAGAATGTCTGTGGCTTATCCTGTGTAAAGAGGTGTAAGGAGATTCATTATTCCTGTGGGCAGGACCTAAGAGAGACATTGCAGAGCGTTTGATGACTGAGTCGTCTTTCCCTCCTCTCCCTTTCCCCTTACTACACAGCTGAATACAGAATCAACTCCAACAAACCAAGCTGAAATACTGAAACTGGAAAAGTAACAGAGTAAAAAAGTTGAGAAAAACTCAAAATTAATTTCCCTACTTGGAGTTGAAAAAGAACTAAGGGCATAACTGTGCCCTTAGACAATTTTCTTTCTGTTCTGCTCCCATGGTAGTACAACTTTTTGCTGTCTCTTGCTACTGACTACCAGGAAACTTTCAAATCTGACCCTACATTAGTGAATCTCAGTAATAAAGATTTATTCTTTATAACGGAAACCCACATACTTCCAACTGATGTGTATAGTGTATACGCAATCACAGTAAATATAAAGATAATTCAAATGTTTTAAAGATGTATGTAATTTGAAGATCAGAATGAGTGTAACAAAATTGTGGGCCTTATTTATAAAGAAAATACCCAGATGGGCTCACCATCTACACTCGGTATGGCACTCTGTCCCTCTGCTCTGCATCCCGCTGTGCTCACAGTGTAATCCATATGGACCTTACTTAATTGGTTTCCTATTCATGCAACATTTACTGACTCTGTTCAAAGCTTTCTGTCAAACATCCACTTATTGCTGAGAGAACACATCATTATGTGATGCTTTCCTAGATTGTTGGAAATGTGAAAGCATTATTTTATTTATGTATTGATCAATGCTGTGGCTTTGTCCATTAGTGCTGAGGTAGAGAACCTTTTTACAGATCTAAGACGTGTGATTTCAGCCAATTTATGAGTGCACTTATGCACCCTCTAAGCATAGTTATGTGTGCACTTCCCTATCCAAGCAGAGTGCTCCTAGGATGTGCAAGCAACAAAATGGAGGTCCAGGAACCTGGAGGAAGGCCATATATGTACATCAAATGCCTTTATGTGTTTCTCCAGCTCTGAACTAGCTAGAGGGCTCAAGGGGAGCTCTGGGGTTGCTAGCATGACAACTGCAAGTTCATACATGGGAGACACGGAGGACAAAGGGAGGACAAATGTCACTCTGCTGAAGTTTTTTGTTTCCAAGGTAAATTAGCAGTGCCTGTACACTGTGAGCTGAATGCGTGAGATGGGACTCTAGGGCTGGTGGCAGGCTTACAGCTGCTGATCCCAGGTCCTAGAAATTCCTAGCTTTAATGTGAACTGGATCTATGTGTAAAAAAACCACCCAGACAGCTCACGAAGTATTGACACAAATTGTAGCAGTGATCCCAAAATCACATCCTGCTAGTGTTCCTAAGAAAAAGGATACTACTTTAACATATGAAGTTACCCAGTTGTTTTGAATGCTACATTTAATTCTGATTGCCCTGTCTCCAAAGAGATTAAGCCAAGAGGATGCAGTACTGTATGATGAACTACCATAAGGATATGACAGACATTAAAAAGATAAAAATATGGGAAAAGAGATAGGGAGAATTATCAGTAATAACTATGTGGTAGAGGTGTAAAAGGATAAAGAGAAGGAAAAGGCTATTTTGATGCACATTTTTTTATACAGCACCAGGCTATAGTTCAGTAAGACAGAAGTGATACACTTAAAACTAGGGAAAACACTCTACTTTGTACACATTACAATTACCCTGTGTAACTCTGAGTCATTAAGTATTTCTACTGTGAGGCGAGTTGTGGAATTCAGAAAAGAAACAGATACTTATACTGGTGGTGAAAACATCCAGAAATTTGTTAGACATTATATATATTATCTATATCTATATTTTTTTATTTTTGTGTGTGAAAATATATGACTGTATCTTATAGAACTTTAGCTGGCTACTGACCAATAAGATTTAGGATGAAACATCACATATATATGTATATACCCACATATATATTACCTCACAAAAAAAATGTAAGAGTTTTTTGACATCTTTCTCAAACTGTGCATAGTAATAAGGAGCATAAGAGAAGCCTTGGGACTGGTGACACAACAACAGAAAATTCATAAAATACATGCATGCTGAAGGACAAAGGGAGAAATCAGCATTTTTTTTTTGGCAGTCAGCATCTCTTCTACATAGTATAGCTTATACAAGGAGATATCTCTGATAAAATATATCCTATTATATCCTTTAATTTTTATCACTGTCATGACACCTGATAAACTCAAACTGCTGATTGTGTCTGATTCATTGACAAACTGTAACTGTTTCTCTTTCTTCCCCTTGCCCTTCCCTTTCCGGTTTCCCCTGCCGCTAAGAATAATTTAAACAGATTGCCACTACAGTCCATGTGACAATTTCTCACCACCTTTGTTTTCAGATATATTATATTCATACCTATAAATTTACAGATGTGTATATGTTTATTTTTCAGGCTCCAGATTTACTTGTACTGTGCACACAGTACTACGTGCACCTCAGCAGCCTACGTATATCACCATTGCTACTATATCACAGAATCACAGAACAGATGAGGTTCCAGGCTCCTCTGGAGATCATCTAGTCTAAACTCCTGCTCAAAGCAGGGTCAGCTGAAGCAGGTTGCTCAGGGTTGTGTCTGGTCACGTTTTGAATATTGACAAGGAGGGAAACTCCACAACTTCTCTGGGCAACCTGTGCACTGTTGTCACTCTCATAGTTAAAAACAAAGATTTTTTCTTGTGTTTAAACAAAAATTCCTGTATTTCACTTTGTGCCATCTTGTCTAGTCACTGGGTCCTATGGACAAAAGTCTGCCTCTTGTTTACTTCCCCCACTGGATATTACAAATGTTGACAAGAACTTCCCTGGACCATTTCTCCTTCAGGATAAATAGTCTCAGCATTTTCAGCCTCTCCTTGTATGACAGATGCTCCAACCCCTTAATCATCTTTGTGGCCCTTTTCTGGACCCACATCAGTATGTCTCTGTCTTGTACCGGAGAGACACAGCTCTCCAGATGTGTCTCACCGGGGCTAAGCAGAGGGGAAAGATCATCTCCTTCAATCTGCTGGCAATTTTCCTCCTAAAAATACAGTCCTGGACACTGTTGCCCTCTTCCACAAAGGCAGATGGGCCTGGGATGATGTTCAACTTCTTGTCTATAAGGACCCCTACGTCCTTTTCAACAAAGCTGTTTTCTAGCCAGTCTGCAGCCTGTATTGGTGCATAGGATCATTCCTATGCAGGTGCAGGACTTTGTTTTCCCCTTTGCTGTAATTCCTGAGATTTCTGTCAGCCCATTTTCACAGCCTGTTGAGGTTCCTCTGAATAACAGCACAACCATAAGATTTATCAACCAATTCTCCTGGTTTTTGTAGCATGTCCAAACTTGATGAGGGTGCACCCTGTCCCATCATCCAAGTTGTTAATGAAGATGTTAAAAGTATTTGCCACAGTATTGACCTCTGGGGTACACCACTAGTGTGTCTTGGAATGCTGTTGCCCTTCTGTGTTGCCTCTCTGGGAGATGCAGGGGTTGTCCAAGTCCCTTAAGAGGACCACTGGCTGCAAAAGTGAAGTTATCTGAAGGCCTCATCTAATTTTTCTTGATCAGGTGTTCTGCAGCAGACACACACAACAGTATCACTCACTTTGGTCTGCCCTCTAATCCTGATCTGTAAGGTCTCAGGCAGCTCACCATCCATCTGAAGGCACAGCTCCATGTATTCCTGCTCCTCTTCCGTAAATGGTGACTCTCCCTGCTTGCCATCCTGGGCTGTCCTTCCCGAAGTAAAGCATGTATCCATCCATTGCAGCACTTCAGTTGTGTGAGTTGTCTTACCACACCTCTGTGATGAGTTCATTACCCTGCAACTGCACACTGACCTCTGATTCCTCATTTGTTCCATAGGTTGCATGTGTTAGTGTACAGGTACTTCAGAGGGACACCCAGCTCTGCTCATTTCCCAGAAAGCGTACAAGCACTTTCCCCATGATACTGTTTTCTCTTGCAAGTGCTCCTTTATTTCTATGCTTGAAAGGGAGCCCTTTCAGCTTTGTTTTCTTGATCAGGAGGATGCTCCAACCCACATCACCCTGCACTCTTTGCTTGCAACCTGGTCCTCTATTTCCTCACTTGATTGATGTTGAATCTCTCCCCTGTTGTTCCTATTTTAAAGCTCTTCTCATTCGCTTGGACAGCCTGGTGGGAAAAATGCTTTTGACCCACTTTGTAAGGTGGATCCTGTCTCTTCTCAGCAGTCCCCAATCCTTGGAGAGTCCCATAGTGATAAAAACTGTATCCCTGTCTCCAACACCAGGTGTGGAGCTGGTTGTTGACCCACAGGATCAGTGGGTCAGCAGCAGAATTGAGGAGGAAACCACCTGTGCCCTTGGTGATCACCCCCAGAGCCATATAGTCATGCTTGATATGCTCCAGCTCTTTCCTGGCACGTGGAAGAGCAGCAGAGTTAATAAAGGTCTAAGGATTGATGAAACCCCAATTTCTCTTTTTGCAAAGTCCCAAATCTGAGTCCTGGCAAAGCAGCAAACCAACGCAGGTGACAGGTTGGGGCAGTTGATGGGGACTTCAGTCTCTTTCTTGCCATTTCTGGTGCTTCAGAGTATGCTGATCTCCTGTCACAGCTCTTTTACTTGGCAAGACAGACCCTCCACCAGTGCACTCCTCCTGCAGGTAAGGAGCCCATCTCCTGTTACCCCAGCCTCAGCGAGAGACCCCAGGTGTCCCTGCAGCCCCAGACTTGAAAAGATGCATCTGCACTCAAGTTGAGACCTCAGATGTGCTGGGGGCACTGCTCCAGTGGCTGCTGGGGGCTGCAGTATGTCTCTGCCACTGCTGAGTAGCAGATACACTGTCGTCAGCAGAGTCTCTGGTCCCCTCTGTGTGCCCTTCTGCATGAACTGCTGCCTCTGTGTATACAGTAACCCATCACAGAGCAAATGAATTGCTAGTCTGATCTAGCAAGTTCCTAGATACTCTTTGTAACACTGCAGGGATTTTCTTCTCTCTGTCTTATTACAGTATCAGAATAATTCTTTGTGGTTAAACAGCAGGGAACCGTATTTTTTATTCAGCAGTGAGTTAGGTCTGGAGAAGGAAAGGACTGAGGGCATAAATGGGTACACATGACCTCAAATATGAGCAGAATGTCAGACTTTCAAGAACCTGATCAAAACCAGAGAGGTGTATTAGCCTGTTCCGCACCAAGGAAGGTGTGACCTGGTCAGAGAATAATAGAAAAGGGAATAGTAAAGACAAATAATGGTGTGTTTTTTAATTTTTTTTTTTTTTTAAAAAACCTTTCACTTTTCTTGGGCTATATAGACTCACATTCTAGTGTCTAGGGAGTTTTTCTTTACCTCGATTTGAGATGGAGTGGCAAAGACCTTGCTTAAAAGTGAAGAAAGGGGTATAGCCTTTAAAATGTCTTTTTGCCACAGGCACCAAGAAGTATTTATACACACTGATTGGCACCCACTGTCTTTTTAATGAGAAATGGAACGTCATTTGTCATTATAGCAGCGCCTGCTGCCTTTGTTCTGTACTGTATTTTTAGCAACTCTGTAATAAATAATATCTGAATATAACAAAGTGAATAGCTGGATAGCTCCCAAATGAGGAAACATTAAAAAAAAAACCACCAAGACCCCCAAACTGGTTATCACTGAGGAATAGGGAGCCAGCCTAATTTTTTTTGTAGTGACTACATTCTTTACTGGTAATGTATAATACCAGTATGTTAAAAACTTTATTCCATTCTTATTCATGATTTTAAATGTTAACATTACATTAAAAAATGGAAAAAAAATTGTAGATCTGTTCATGCCTTGCAGGTGGTGGGGAGAAAAAGTTCTGTCACTGTGGAATCATTTTGCACATTATGTGGCCCTGAGTGCTACCAGAGTGCCAGAAAACAACGAACGAAGCCTGAAGTCCCAGAGCAATTTTTTTTTTTTTTTCCCCACCAGATACATTTAGGGTCCTTTATTCTAGTAAACATATCGTGGCCGCTGCTGTCTTTGAAGTAGATGTGAATTTAGACATAGATGATAACAGAAGTACTGTTGGACCCTGAGTAGTTGAAATATTCTGGAAACCTTCACTCCTTGCCATGAATATTTCCCAAAAGTAGATGGCTTAGACAACATTTTTATTCAGTGGACACTGTACTGACCTTGCAGTAAGTAAAATGAGATGATGATAACAAGTCTACTCTAGCTGTATGTGGTGCAGCACAGTTCTTGCCATTAGAGTTTCTGACACGTTCAATACTAGTGCTCCTGACAAAGTAATGAAAAGTGAGCCTCTAGATTTCATTGTTCTGGGCAGAACTGTGACCTCAAGGTGATGCTCATAACATACGAAAGCATTAATTTTATTGATTTTATGACTTTTGAGTTTGTGATATTTTCCCCCTCCAGACTGTTGTAGCAACAAGACTTTGAACCAACTACTTCATTATTAAAAGAAAGGCTTCATAGAAGGGGAAAGATAAATAGCACTGAAGTCCATGATTGTGATATTCATGACATACTGAAAACTTATGAAGAACCACCTTAGTAAATTGTAAGTTTACTTTATCCTCTCTTCTGTATACATGAAAGGAATATCTTGTTGTTTAAATGATACAATATACTGGTGTTTTATCTTCTTCATTGCAAAAAACTGAATATGGGAGGAATATTAACAGGTCAAAATTCTGATATACGGTATGCTTACAAACATGATTCTGCCTATTGAGACTGAGTGGGTTGAATGACTAAATCAAATACCAATCTGAGGTGGGATATTTGTTTTAACATCAGTTCTAATCACTGATTTTCAGACTTCAAAAAATGCCTACGTGGATGTGGATTCATGTTCTTGCTACATACGCATTTCTAGAAATGGATGTTGAATTATTTTTACCTTGTAAAAAGTAAAGATCACGGATATATATTTCTTTGATAATATTCTGTTGCTAAGGGTAAACTCTAGATTTTTCATGCTTTCTGCATATATTAGTTGCATGTCATGCAATCATGTAAGGTTCATGAAGATGAAAAGGGGAAAATGAAGCAAATACTGTAATTATGACCTTTTTTCATTTTTAGTGAATGTTGTAAAAGTACATAAGGTAACTGTGACAGACAACTACCATGACATCATTAGTTACGACCCACGGAAGGAAGTGAGCCAGAGCAACAGTAAATGCAGAAATTTGCTCATGAAAGCAAGAAACCAGTCAGTAAAGCTTTCCTTAGCTTTAGAGCCAACACTGACAAATCTTCGTTTTTGCTATAAAAGAATGTTGTTGTTATCACTTCAGACCCTTTCATGGGCCATTTGAGAAGCCAGGCAGAGTGGAAGAACTGTACACAGAGCAGGGCTAACACAATCAAAAGGTAGTAACAATAACACTGATCAACTGGCCCATGTTTGCCAAAGTGCAATAAGAGTCTAACCCCGCCCCCCAGGCACCATACAGTGGGCATTCTCTGTAATGTTAAAGCAGTCGGCATAGTGCAATAAAATATAATTAAGCAACACTGAATTGTTATGAATTTGGCAATAACTCAGATGTTTCTCAATAGTTGGAGTTGTTCATTAGCATGAAAAATAACAGTCTTTATCACATTTACATTCATCTTAGAAGTATGTAATGCGGGAAAATAGCAAGAAAACATATAAAAGCCATCTATATAAGAATGCAATAGCAGTTAAGAAATATAATAAAAGGAACACAACCACCTAGAATTATATGCTCATTAGAATGATTTGTTTTCCAAGAAAAACAGAGTTTGATCTAAGCTCTTTGTTACTTACTGGTGAGCACAGACTGTTGGGCAAAGGGCAAATAAACTTTCTAGATCCATCTATCTACCAGAGTAATCCTATTCATAGCGCTTTTGTATGTGATCTTGAATTAGTCACCTGAACCAAAAATTTTATTTAATGTTTAAGCACCTAAATTCTTGATTTAATTATTGGCCATGGAAAGCCCTCATCCTTCTCAGTGGTAATCATGATCCTTTAAAAAAAATGTTATTTTAGCTTTTTGTATAGGAACAGAGACTGGAAGAAAGTAGTTATTGAGTCCTTGAATGCAGTGTTCCACAGCTGTAGGCAAGCATTAAATGCAGCGGTTTCCATTCCCTTTTAGCAAGGCACTATCTGCCATCTCTTCTTTTCAGCATGAAAGAGGAAAAAAAATCTATAAACCAAACATTAAATAACCTTTAACATAGATTTGGGATTTTTTTCCACTTTCATCACTTAAAAAAAAATCAAAATATTTTATTGTCATTTCTTCTGAAAACCTTGGACCAGCTGTTGTGTTGTTGAACTAATCACAGTCTAGTTTAACCTTACTGACTTTAGAGGCATTAATTTGAATTATGGTAGGATCACATGGTGCATAGTTCAGACCACTGCTGAGATACTGCTAGATTATTTTGGTTTGCAGTTCAAGAAATATGCTACGTTACACAGTGTATGATAGGGAATTTCCCATACATTATGGCACTTACACTTCCGCTTACAGTTCTGAGAGAAAAAAATAAAAAAGAAGAGACAAATGGGCTAGAAGCCTTAAAAGAGTCAATCTTACTTTAGTTAGTGCTATTTAGTATAGTTTTTGTAGTTTTCTGAATCGTCTGCCACCCTTTAGCACTGAAAACATCATCAAAGTGCTTTGCTGTCTATAGAAGGAACTTTCCGTCTATTTTATTTGATAGTTAACTAAAGAGTACAGTTTTCCTTTGTTCCATTTCATGGCCAATTTATTTCCCTTATAAAGCCAATCAATTTGTAGCCACTAACCAATGTTACTCCATTAGACCGAGAGAGCTAGAAGCTGTTCCCAAGCTACATCTCTGTGAACTCTGCTAATAAAATGGTTTTTCTCAACAGTGATGAGGGCCAGAACACTGTGAACTCAGGGACTCCTATTCACCTAAAGCAAAGCAGAGCTAAGTCATTTTGCACACAAACTATGCAGCATGTGCATTCAAGTACAACTGCTAGCGTTCTGAGGACGGCTGTGGGGTGCATGGCCTGACACGGATCGTGGCACTCCCTGGTTCCAGACTGTATGTTCTTGCACCAAGGCTGCTGTAAATTTGTCGACAGTTCCCAGTGGTCTGTTCTAAGGTTGAGGGACAGGCATAATGCAATGACCTGTGCTGTACATCAGTCTTCATCAAAAGATTAGAATGAGGGATGACTGGACGTGATACCCAGAGAAAATAGTGCAGGTGTCATTGCACTGGGAATGGGGAAAGTTCCTCAAAAGTAGAACAGATTGAACTTCTTATTAGCATTCAAAATC
>Ga0181612_144340_pt1 | contig 25837 bp, 9 predicted proteins | sample HoacroProtozoa21_FD_119630 | JGI IMG/M metagenome (GOLD analysis project Ga0181612, IMG submission 119630) | Hoatzin crop microbial communities from Cojedes, Venezuel. Combined Assembly of Gp0051906, Gp0051904, Gp0051908
ATTTTAAAATAGCAGATCCAAAGATCACAACTGCATCTACCTGCTAACAGGCAAAACCAAACCATCACTTCCCAAATGGAATTTCTCCAGTTTTGGGAGAATGAGATCTTTTGGAATGCAAACTTTTTTATCCACCTCTTTCCACACCCAACTCTTTTCACAGTAAGATTGCAAAAAGGAGATTGTGTTTTGTGCACAGATCAAGAAAGCAGTGTTCTAAACCAAAAGGTGAATAAATGAGAAAGGCAGAGTGTGAAAACAGATGTCACTGAGGAAGAGGTTTTACTTTATTAACTGTCTTAGAAATGGGCATGGTCATTACAGGACACTGGATGCTCATTCCTAACTCTTTTAAGATCATTGGTATTCCTAACACTTAACTGATATGGGTCAGTGAGTTTCAATGATTCTGAGAATTTCTTTTGTGAGAAAATTGCTCATTTCTGCTGTGTTTTGAATGTAATTCCTTTTGGGATGTGCAAATTCTAGGGTAGCATGGAAGAACTACATATATTCAAGTTCTACAGATATATTTTATGCTTTGGAAGCAGAGGTATTTAATTTTCACAGTTTGCCAATAGTAAATAGTACATAGTAAAACCTAACAAGTCACTTTAATGCCAAAAGACCAACAAACGAAAAATTTCAAAGATAAAGAGGTGATTCGAAGTTATTCTGATTTCATTTAGAAGGAATAAAATTATATTCTCCTATCAGATTACTTTCAACAGGTTAATCATGTAAATTAACATAATGAGCATTCCAAGCAACTTCTAACCTCCTGGAAAATCCGCAAAGAAATCAGTCTGAATCAGGCCCAGTGCCAACAGGACTTAAACTCATGTGCTAGCCAAAAGTTTGGTACAAAGGGAAACAAAAGGAACCCTAAGCTCTAAAGTGATTTTAAATTAGTGCATTTGGGGGCATTTAGATTCTATATACTTACATTTCTGTTGGCAATTAGCAATAATAATCTGTACCCTTGTACCCAATACAAAAATCTGTATAAGGTATTTTTAAGGTACTCCAGTAAAAGTTCAAGGTAGCCAAGATCTAACTATTAATCAACCTCAAGCCAGCAGATTTAAATATTTAATTTCTAACTCATTTCTGTGCATGCTATGTTTTAAAATAAGGAGATTATATCGATTAACATTTTGAACACATTTCCCAGACGCCCTTTAAACCCACAGATGACTAGACTAACCCATATCTAGTGACCTGGGCTAAAACCAATCCCAATATCCAACCAGAAGTACCCCATTTCTGACAAAAATCCCCACAAACAACAACAACAAAATGTAGCAAAAGAAACACTAATGGTTCTGCAAGGTGATCACTGTGACTTGTGGCTTCAGACCTTTTGGAAAACATTGATACAGCTGTGGAAATGAACAGCTAGTGGATATTTTAGGCTCAAGAGACTAACAGAAATGTATTCTCTGGTTATTCAAACTGCTCTGTGTGTTTAATAATGACAGCTTTCCAGATGCTACTGTGCTTCTACCAGCCTGCCAGCCTGTCATACACTGGAAATGTGCACCTCTCACGTTGTACTAGTCTCGTACCCTACTTTGATGAAGTAGTCAAAAAATGCCATCAATTTTAAGTTATCTTTAAAGAGAAGGCTCCCATTTCTTATCCTCTCTGTAGGTCTTTCTAGCATCCTTTCTTAAACCTGAACAGTTTTTGGTGTTTTTTTCCCCTGGGTTACTATGATATACATATAGGCGTCAAATTGGTGAATGCTTCTGAATCTGTGTGCAAACCGTAATTGCACAGAATGACTGGGACCCAGAACACAGAGCACAAAACACACTCCGCAATGCAGAGAAATTAGAGAGAAATTAGTATCAGCTCTTCTTGGTATCAGAGCACTTTCTTTCTCACAAAAGCTACATTTAATAAAAAAAAAAAAAGAAGCAGCAACTCATAGCCATACAGTGCTGGAAGCAGTCCTTTTTATGGATGGTGCTTATTTGATGTGGGTGATTAGATTTGGACTGTCAAATTAAACTCTTTTAGAAACATTAGCTGAATTTATTTTTATATACTGCTTATCTTACTGATGATATCTGTATCTGCAATATTTTTTTTCCTGCAGCAAGGAATGCCCGTTTTTTCTGTTTTTAGATTAAGCATCAGACAACACAAGGTCATTTTCCACCTCACAAAGGTGTGGGGTTGATGGTGAATGGGAAGGCACAGTTATGATGGGTGGAGCAAATCACTGAGTTTTTTACAGTGTTGAACCAAAGCATCAGACAAAGCAGGAAGGATTGGCTGGCAGCCTGACTTTACTTCCTCATAGCTTTCCATAGCAGGCTGGGCTCCGCTCCGTAGACCGTTCTTGTGCCATTGCTGAAGGTGGGTCAGAGGGTGCTCAGCTCTTTGATGTGTCTCTGTATTGAACAGCAGTGACCCATTTAGATGAGCAGGAAGCTTTTATACAGGAATCTGTCTTTAATGTTGTAACCAGTGTCTAGTTCCAACAATTACAAAGGGTGAAATTTCATTTTGTTTTAGATCTCTGTTCAAGTTTGGTGCTTCATGCATTGTCTGTGCAGTGATCCTGTGTGAAGTCCTGGCCTCATTTTGATTTATGGTAAAAGTTTGCAGACTCCAGGTCAGGATTTTACCCCATTCTCTCCTGACTGGATATAACTTGTTCTTACAGATGTTAATCAACTCTAGATATATTAATCATATTTTTTTACCTTTTTTTAAGACTTAAGCTACTGCTTGACACATCCTTGTTAACTACTTACCCAGACTAAATACACTATAGTTGCATTTGAGCAATGTATGTAATTCTACTGGTGGAAAAGTCAAATAAACTATAATTTTGATGAAAGAATGAAAAAATTTTAGCTGTACATAGTTCAGCTGAATAGTGGATTATGCTAGGACTACTGCAGCACCTTTTATGCCTCTAGGACATGGTATATACATACTATATATCTGCTAGATTAGAGTAATGGATTTTCTTGTGCTTACATCCTTTTAAAGAACCTTTGGGTATTTTAGAAATGTCACTTACCTCAATGTGTGGGCAAAGTCAGTGAGAGAAGAAAAACTATGGCAGAAGCTCAGCCGCAGCCATTTATGATTTCTTATGGTACTTGCTTCTTGACCTCTGAGACCCATCTCAAGGTTCTCTAGCCTAAGAGAGGTGTAAGGCCTCTAGTACTTCAAATGTTTGTGTAATAAAGTAGTTTCATACACTGTGATGAAGTCACTGCCCAGTCTCCTCTGTGACAAACTACAAATATTGGGTTTATTAAGACTTTTAAGGCATTGTTTCCTAATCTTGGAACCATTTTTTGTAGCTCTTCTCTCAGTTTATATAAACATGCCATCATAGAATTGTTCTAGTGTGGATCCCTCCAGTGCTGTACACAGAGGCTGAATCAGCTCCATGCTTCTACTCCTGACTCCCTTATTGATAACTCCAAACACTCCAGTCCTTTTCATTAGTGGTAATATCTTCTTGAATTGTCTGCCTGCTAAGACTCAAGGGACTTTTCCAGTGCAAAGGGAAAATCTAGTGAAGACATAAAGATGGAGTGTCCATCCTTGGAGATATTCAAAAGCTGTCTGGACATGGTCCTGAGCAACTAGCTCCAGGTGACCCTACTTCAGTATGGGGGGTTGGACATGACAACCTCTAGAGATCCCTTCCAACCTCAACCACTCTGTGATTCTGTAACTATGCGCACACTGTTTAATTGTTTCAAATTTTATGATATCAAACCTTTTACAGTAAAACATGGAAAAGATGTATGTTGCACTTGGCATCCTCAAAATATAAAAAGCAAGGGAGAGTTACAGGACATTCCCAAATACCCTGAAGTCAGAGGCAAAACTCTCTTTACTGTGACTTCATCCAGTGACTGGCAGAGCTGCAAATGATCTCTAGAGAACGTTTCCTTCCTGTATCACAAAGCATCCAGCAGAAAATTACTAGCATCAAAATGTAGCAATAGTGGCAAAGTATTATCTGAATCTTAATCAAAAGATTACAGAAAAAACATGTTCAAACAAAAGAGGTCAAATATTTTGGAACTTCAGGAGAGTAGTCTTCCCTTGATATTTGCTGTGTTCTCATTAAATATAATGGAAGTCCAGTAAAAGAAGGACACATCACTAAGCTGCTAGCAATATTGTTTTAACAGCTTTTGAAACGTATCACCAGGAAGCAGATGTGGCTCGTATTAAGCAAGTACTGGGGTTAATATTTCAAAACCCTTCATAGTTTCTTCAGTTAAAAGTGAGCATAATAAAAGAAGTCTATCATTTTTATCATATTTGCTTTAGTTTTAATAGCACAGATCAAAGACCGACAATACGAAGTAACATGCGTTACACACTGACACACCTTCCATTGCACATGAACACAAATGTGGCTTATTAGTTTGAATGATATACTCACTTGAGTTCTGGAAAATTTTCAGATGATATCAGACTTTGTAGGGCATGATTTCCTGTTAATTTTAAATGAGTTAAACCATGTAGCCCCGTCACAGGAAAAGAGGACAAAAGGTTGGATGACACATCCCTGCATAACAGTAAATAAAAATCAGCTTATAGGGTTCCATCTTTTTTCTTCAGCATTAGAAGTGTCACATTGGAAAAACAGATTAGACTTTTCTAACTCAATCAAAAATGACTGCATTAAACAGAGGCCCCAGTCAGCAGAGCAAAGCTGCAGCACCACTCAGGACTATGCACCTTTGTGTCTAGCAGAAAGCTAACAGCAGTCAGCAGTTAGCGAAGTGTCTGTTGCCAAATTTTGACTCCAAACATTCATACTGCCAGTTCTGAGACTAGCAAATGAATTTAAAATCTGTTCATTATATTGTTTGAATTAAAGGGAGCCAGCATCAGAACAGCTTCCCACAGTTTAAAAGATTCAGTGGGATGCTCTAGGGCACAGCTGCCCCAAAAGCTCCGCAGGGAACAGGTCAGGTGTATGGGGAAGATGCATGTTTCAGGGCTGCAGCAGATGAAGGTGACAGTTCTAAGCTGAGGTTTGTCTGAGGAGCTGAGAGAAGACAGCACAGATGAACATGGATACATAACCTGGGGATAGTAAAACAGGTGATTGAAAAAGTTACAGTGATCGAGGAGATATGGTAAAATAATCAAAGAGGGGGAAGTCCAGAGGTATTCTGTTCTCTATTTCTCCCTCTCTCTTCCATTTATTCTATGAGCCTTTGCAGTCCTCTTCACAATTCTCTGCACTGCAATACTTAAGACGGTCAACAGTTAAGAAGAAGGGGAGTCTGATGTTGCTGAAATGCTTTCATGCCTAAGGCTGAACAGCAAAGTTCCTGTCTCTTCGACTATCTACTGAAATCTAAGGGCTAGGCATAAAATAAGGTATGTTGATGGACTGGTCTTCTACCTGTCCGGTTTAGCATGTGTCCTCTTGCTCACAACATAGATCAATACTAAAGGTGAAATTCTGGTCCTACTGCAGTGGTAGAAGTGACCACTGACTTCAGTCAGACCATGGTTAGAGACTAGCATTTCAGGAAACACTGGTACAGTGTGTGACTGTGTGTGCTAAAGGGCTTTTTTCTTTAACCCTCTCTGACTGTTCTACGCTACTGACCAAAGCTACAACTTATTGCTCACCTCACAAAGTAGCAAAGTTCTGAGGAGGGCCCCAAAAGGGATGTCATAGACACTATTGCCTTTATGGACATTTTTCATTCCACCATTCAGTGGGGAGGCTTTGCACATCAACAGAAATGAATACCCCTTTCCAAATCTAGGTTCCCCAGCAGCTACTGGATTATCAGTAAGCAAATGACCAGCAGTGACTGTGCAGCAGGATGAGTCCAGATGAATTTTTTTTCACGTCTTCCCCATACACCCAATGCCTCAGGGATTCACCTTGAAGAGGCTTTAAAGTGGGTGGGAAACAAAAAAAAGTTAGTAAGGACTGAGAAGTGCTTGTGAACAAGGTCTGCAAAATTGGATGTTGATGTTTTGACTACTAACTACGCTGGCTGAACTTACTACAGAATAAAAACTATCCATCCCATCAAATGAGGAATGATGAAATAAAGATGCCTACTGGAAAATGTTTCTTATTTAATTTTGAATCCAATTTCTTAGGCCTGAAACACAACTAACAGGAAATGTTCCCCACTGCTATGAGAGACTAAGCTGCTAAGAAACTGAATGAAGAAAGGCAGATACACTGATATGCTTCATGGCCCCCAAATCACTCTGATTACACACTGTTACATGCACTTTGCCATAATACCTATGGGAATTGGTGAAGTACAAGAAAGCAGGCATTTAGATATGGATTCAACAGACCAGAAGATTACAATAGAGAGAGCCTCAATTTCTGCTGGGGCACCAAGTTATTGAATTTTTGTATGCTCTTGCAAGAAAAATGTGAAAATTTGAATGTAAAAGATATACAAATACTTACAGTTTGATCAGAGATGGTAAAGAGGAGAAGGCATTGGGGTGAATAATTTTAATTTTGTTCCAAGCTAAATCCCTACAAGAAAAGTGAGTGGAAAATTACATACCCACTGAGTGAATATGGAAGTTTTCATACACTTGATTAGGAGGCCTAAATATAAAAAAGGTATTAATTACATGCAAATATTTTCAATAAGCTTCTGCACATCTCATAGTGCAAAATCTTTTTTCCATTCTTAAATTGCATTAGTCAGTAAATGGTACTAGTAATTAAACTGACAACTTTCTTAAAATGTCTTAATGCCTTCTATAGTCTAAAAGGCAGTTATTTTCAGTCTGGTTCACAGCTTCCTAAGGCAGCAAAAAGAACGGTGGGGTATATGGACTACTCTTAAGAGGTCCTCATGATGTGACTAAGAACAGCAAATCCATTGTCAATAGGCTTAACTGCCTAATGACAATCTTCACCACCCTGAAAAATCAAAAAGACTGAAAGCAACTCTTAAAAAAATGTATGGGTTTGATCCTGCAAAGACTTATAACCATAAGAAATTTCTTGACAAAATTAGTCTGCTAGCACATGTGTCTGCGTGAAAACTAGAAACCCACACATGATTGGACTCTATTTCTTAAGACACCGGGCACTGTTCTCTACAGAAATATTTCATGCTCCCTAGAACTGAGTATTACATGAACCTGGCATCTGGCCCAGTAACTCTCTCCACCTCCATCAGAAATGTTTAGAAGTAACAGTTTTTATAGCCAAAAGTTTACATCTTTGAATTCAGTGCTGCAGATGCTAAACTTCATGACGTTTGTTCTACTTTCACAGTTATGACCTAATGGGTGAAAAATCAAAGCGAGGAAAAACAGAAGCAAGGAAATTTTGGGGCATACAGTGAGCAGGCAGTATATATCCCATGTCTTTGAGAACCCGGGCGAATGGCTGTTAGGGCTATACTCACAGAGACCGAAGAGCAGCCAGCTGCCAAAACGTGTCTGCTTTGATTTCACCGATTTCATTGTGATGCAAATCACTGAAATAGCAGAAGAATCTCCTCAGTTTCAAAGGTACTTGGAGGACACTTCAGGCTGTTTTAGATTGTGTTTATGATCCACTTCAATATAGGGTAAGGGTATGTATTTGGGATATGTCCAATTGGCCAGCAATAACCAAGTTAATGATGCTCAAACACATTTGTATACAGATGCCTCTTTTTAGGCCTTTTAGGATAGTTTGACGCTTACATTTTTTGGAGTTTTTTACATGCAGTAAAACAGGGTAAATCTTCCAGAAGATTGTAAGACAGATCCCTGCAACACACAAGAAAAGGAAGCATTGACATCAAAGTAATGTTAAAAGATCTTTCACTGTCTACCTTCATGCTCATTTTAAAATAACTTGTTTTTATCCACACTCACAGAACAGAAATGTGCAAACTCATTTACCATCTCTCATCTGTCAGGTTTTGATTTCTGAGAAGAGCGGAGGGAAAAAGGCAAGATGTATTAACTCCATATCCTATCTCTGCAAATTCCTTGCACTGTCTGAAGATTTCCTGCCTGAAGTGTAGACTTCTGCTGAGTGTTTTACAGTAATGATATTGGCCATCTGCTCACAGGGAATATTGGATTTACATCACAGACTTCATATTCACATTTAAATTCTGACAAATATTTAAATCATTTACAATAATGTACTAAATATATATACTCCTATTTTTTCTGAGAAGATCCTGTATTTTTCTGGTAATGATCACAATGGACTAATCAGCTCTCTGTTCTACACTTTTAATTAAGCAGCTTTGCCTCTGATCCTTAGACTGTTATAACTGAGGGAAATGGTTAAAAAAAATATTGGAACTAACTTTGAAATCAGTCACTACATGGGGGGAAAAAACCTTAAAAAGACTTGAGCCAAAACTCAACAAATTACAGAATAACTGAAACATCTGGACTGATTTACAGTATAATATACCTAATCAGAAACAAGCCCAGGCAATTTGCAGAAATTGAAGGGGGGGAAAAAAAGGAACTAAACACTCATCCCCATCACCCAACAGTCTCATCCTATATATACATCTTGATCAGGGAAAACTGAATGGGAAATTTGCTATTGAAAAGATTATAGAAAAAAAGCTCATGCCTATAATTAGGAAAAGTGTCCTTTTCCACAGTTATCCAATATTATCACATAAAAGAGTAATCTCTTCTCACTCCTGTTTCAAATTCTTTAAAACTAGTTCATCTCCACATGTTTACTCCTTGGTAAGTTTTTATTTTCACTGTTACTATTCCAACACGGGCATTTGGAATATTCTGTATCTGATTTGTGGAAGTGGTGCAAGTAATGACAACGTGCATTTTTCAGGCATTCCACTCTGCTTTTACTATGCAGAAAGGCTACCATCAATATATGTATATTTTTTGTTACAGCAGTGAAGATTACGGTCTCTGGTTTTTGTATGTTTCACAGGTACTCTGTGGTCCGAATCAGACATGACAGAAGAGAATTCAAGTGAGCTGGAGGCTTTTAGGCCAAGGTAAAAGATGTTTGGTATGTCTGTTGGACTGTGGCTATTCTGTCATGCACAGATTTGTGACTTAGGTCTTCCTAGAAGTATGTTACCAGCTGGAATTTTGTACATACTGACATTCCTTCTTCACACACGGGGGAAAAAACCCCAAACTGAAACCCTTCTCCCATCAGTTTCTGTTAGGGCACCAGGAAATATTTTACTTGTTTATTTTCAAGGAGTTTTTCCCACTTCGTTAATACATGGGGCTCTTGGCAGCAGCAGAGGGCCAGTGGTTTTGGTTCCCTTTTTGAGGTGCATGCCCAACAGTGCTGAGAGCAGTCTCTGGAGGACTACTGGGACTGTGTTCTCACATACACCTTTACTGCAGGTGCACAGACACCCAGGAAGCCTCTGTGGACATTAATCCACATTTGGAAGTATTGGTGGCTAGGTAGGATGCACAAATTGTTTTTCAAAGCAGTGTTTGTACTTGTAGTGTTTTTGCACGTATCTGAGCCAGGAAGCCTTTTCAAGATCGCAGTCTTCAAGTAACTTGTGGGGTTCAGTGCACAGTTATACTGCCTGGCACAGGCAAAACTAATGCGCAAACCTAAATGTGGGCTTGGCAGGCTCATTCAAACCTGATGGAAATGGGGAAAGACCAATTCTGAGTACACAAAATTGTCCTCAGATTGGTTCCCCACCCTTTAAAATATCAGCTTTAATAGTACAGGGTGATACTTGAAAATAAAAAATGTGAATTTCCAATGGACAGTCCTACTCTGTTATGAACTGTAGAAGTTATTAATTGCTATAGTATTTATTTGCCTCCTGTTTTGAGATTATTTATTGTTTTTGAATAATACAGGACATATTTAAACTCAAGTCTGTGTGCAGACTTTCTTCTGGCAACAGACTCTGTTTCTGTCTTTTATCATTCTGGAAATCATTACAGTGAGTCCATCAACTAAAACTTAATTTTTTCTGGAAATGTTCATGACATCCATGCTGGTATTCAAATAATGTGTTGTAATTAGTTCTATTTCAATGTTGGCCAGAGAACTAATACCAAATACATTCCTAGTGATGTAACACATAGAGGAAAGTGCTGTTGGCTCATTCTCAAAGAAGCAGACACAATGATTACTTTCGTTAGTGATTAAGCAAACTCCAAGGAAATTTTCAAGCTAAAATAATATTCGATATTTCGTATAAAAACTATGCCCCAACTATGCCAAGGAACAGTCTATTAAAATTTCAGTCAGCTATTTATGTCTGGTTGGAAAATAAACCAAGAGAGGAGCATAACAAGGACTCAAAACTGTGCTCCTTACTCAGTTACATTTTCCATTCACTTCACTGAATTATCTGCCTCCGTGAGGAAAAAAACCCAGACTACTGTAGGAGAGACAGAATGAATGGAAACAAGGTATTTCTGTTGTTTTTTACATAAAATCAAGAACCATTTTACCCTTTCCTAAAAATAAGCAAAGTAATTATCTTTTTCAGCAACGTATGGGAAATCCTGACTGATAAGTGGGTTGTGAACTTTTTGAGTAACATAGGGGCCCACTCCCTGAGCTGAATTCCTAGGAAGTAATGTGATACACAGAAACAGCAGTAATTGGGTAATTTTGAAATCATAGTGATTTCATTTGTCCATTAATCTCTTGCATTAATTTAATGTTAATAATCTTACTGAAACGTACAGCACTTGGAGATTAGGTAACTGGTCACAAGCTGATTTGGGGAGAGAGGTGATTTGTGCTCCTGTGAGTGTCCTGTTGGAAGTATTTATAAAAAAAAAAAAAAAGATTACTTTTTAAAGACTGCAAAATGAATACCTTTTTTTTTACGACATTCTTTAGAATAAGTCAGTATCCAAAAAAATAAAACAGAGCAAGAATGCTTCTCTAGCACTTACAAACTCTCCAGACTTGTAGTGCCTGTCAGATCAGGAAACTCCGTTATCTGTGAAGCACCATTTAAAGTCCTAGAGTTTAAAAACATCACTTCAATACAATTGTGGTCAGGGAAGAGTGGGACAACTCTAATACTGCAATATATAAAAACAATGAAAATAAAAAAGTAAACACATACAGTGTTCTGAGTTCCGGTAAGTGCTGAAAAGCAGATTTTCCGACAAGCTGGATAGGGTTATCATAAAAATGTCTGCAAAAAGAGAATAAAAAGACTTTCTATGAAAAATAGTTTAAAATATTCTAAATATATTACTTGATTAGACTATAAGCAAAAGAGTAAACTCTCTATGATGAATCACAGACTGTGCACCTCTGTGCAGCTCTGGGCTTTTCTCACCCACTAATCTATATCCACCAACCACATTTCACATTTTCAATATTCAAGTAGTCATTGTTGCCTTAGTTTTAAAGCTAGAAGCCAGTCCACAAAATATTCCCTCTTCCTCCTAGATTTGCAAAGATAGAAATCGAAGTATGAGGAACTTTTTTATAACCTGAGACAAATTCAAGCTTAGCAGGTGAAGAAGTCAAAACTTCACATACTCAGAAGAGGTCCCCTTGCACTTGTGAAGCCATGCTATTTTTGCTCATAGAATAATGCTGCTCAAGGTGAGTCGCTATTTTTCTAAAATTTATTTTACAATGTCTTATTTTGAGGTTTGCCCATTAAATGCATTCTCATGTAAGACAATGGGAACTCAGACTGGAATCCATCAGGAGTAGTTTTTGCTAGCTTCTACACTGCCAGTAATGCTAAAAGACTCAGAAGAAGTAGTTCAAATAAAAGGTCAAAGACCAGGGACCGCTACTCGCTTCCCTTAAACAGGGCACGCAAACTGCCATTCTTTCCACAAAACTGGAAAGACATAAGCTTGTTTATTTGTGTCATGATGGGTTACACAGTATGTTCACAAGAAGACCTGTTCGATAATTAGCCACAAACACCATACTTAGTTCCACATTTTCTAACAAGAAGAGTCACTGAAAAAACTATTATCACTTACATTGTAATAAGTGACGGATTACCCACAAATGCACGCTCAGGAATTGACTTGATGTTATTGCTATGAAATCCCCTACAAAAGGAAAAAGAAAAAAAACCCTGAAGGCACACTCTGTATGCACAATGCACAACAGTTCTTTTGGTTTGTAATAAGACAAGTGTCTGTATATAAAGGTACATCCTTGTTTAATGGAAAACACAGAACTAAAGAAAGCAAAAGAAAAGAAAAGCAATGAAATATCTGGAATTCTGCACTTTTTCAAATTAATGAAACCATTTGGATGATGTATACTGCAAAATGGCATTTTAAAATTCAGATTCCCTCAGTAGGAAACTGCTTCATGGCTGTACGTCATGTATCTATGAATCTATGTGTTTATGTATATAGATATAAAGTAAATATACACACACACGAATGAATAACATTGATAGTTAAATATTAATAATTAAACAAGTAACAACAGAATAGTATATGTATTTCCCCCTGTACTTGTTAAACTGCAGTTATTTATCTTGCTGGGATAATAATGGATTGCACAAGTTTATCAAGTGAATGATTTTATACATTACATTGTAATATGTTGAACCTCACACAACCACCTTTTTGTTGAAATATTTTAAACGTGGACATGAACAAACCATCCAATGTAGTTGTGCCTGCTGGATAGAGGGCTAAATCTTTGTCTCATCATTAATTACTGGATTTTATTCATATGAGTAATTCTCCATTGTGAAAAACAAAAGGAACAACTACGATTTCAAAAGAACAATGATGATTTGTGTGGGAAACTCCCATTAGTTCAGTCGGGTATGAAAAAGGCTTCCCCAGCTTAAATTTCTGCATTTAGAAAGCCTCAAATTGTTCACTGATGCAAGCACACTTGGTCATTACTTGAACAGGTCCCACATTATTGGTTTTACTAGTTTAGGCATTGTGCTACTGCTGATGGGCTACAGAGCAAGGTTCTAAATAGCTAGTTCTTTTGAGTGCAATAAAAACTGCATCCATGCAGATACAGACTCTAAACAATATGAGGATCCCATTTAATCTAGAACCAGTAAACAGACTGATTTTGTGGCTGTGTTGAATAGGATTCCTTGCATGTCAGAAAAGCTAAGGAAATGGCATCACTCCTTCCCAAGGCAGCATCTGGCCCCTCATCACCATTGTGACTTGAGTTAGAGCGAGGGAGCAGCCCCACCATCAGTCAAGAGCAGACTCCAGTGCATTTATGCACAGGAGAGCCTGAAGCACTTCTGAGCTGGTCAGAAGAGAGCATGCCCCCGACTACAGCCTGTGCCCTGGGGCACTGTACCCAAGTGACACACCCTGTCTGACCTGAAGGCACTTTACAGCCCGTCTGTTCACACACTGAGCAAAAGAGCAGTAAAATCTGTCCGCCCCACCATGCAAAAAACTATATTAAGGCCACACTGGGAAAAATGCTTCTATAAATATCTTCAAAATCCAGTCTGGAAAATATTACGTATGCATTAACTTTGGGTAACAGCTAAACTCATTTACTTTGGAGAGGTAACTACTCCTCCAGCTGAGACCTTGGAGTTGAGAGCATCTGGGACAATGGGGTCTCTGCAGCATTAAACAGATATGGCCCTGACTTGTTGGGCCCTTGCCAGCAGATCTTCAGCTCTGACTGGCTGCCTTGGATGCCTCCAAGCTGTAGACAAAAAGCCGTAGTCTGTGTTTTCAGCTCAGGCATAAATTCTGAGACAGAAATGAGGTCCCAACCAGAAACACCCTTACTAAGGTGGCCCTGCAATGAGCTGAACCTCTGCGGGCCTGGGCTCCCACCTGGGTGAGAACAGCAGGGCACGCACAACCTCGTGGGAGACACCTTGTGCTTATGAGATCGGCTTCTGGTGCCCAAACAAAGCACTGAAGCACATGGTCTCATGGTCTGCGCTGGATTTGGGATGTAAAGTTGCAATTTCACATTCCCAAGATTTCTTGTACCTAGGAGTTATCCAATACAGTAAGTATGACACTTAGAGGTGAAGTCTTGTGGGGGCCAGTGAGTAATCTCAAGCACATCAGGCACTTTGCTGGATGGGGCAAGGTGCATTTACTGCAGACCTGGGTTACCTATGTTTGGCTACTGACTTCGGAGGTCAGCAAAAGGGCAGTCCTTCGAGGCCACTAGATTTCATACTAATTATTTTAGCCAACAGATGACATAACAGCAGCTGAGAACAGCGGGCTGAGAAACTCATAGCCCTCCCGCTCCTTTCTCCAGAGCTGCACTCTGCCAACACTGGAGGTGCTGAGCTGGAGTCTGAGGATCCCAGCTTTGGAAAAGATCCCAGGTAGCTGCTTAAAGCAGCTTTAAGATCAGTTTGTGATGTAGCAGGGGTACAACTCTGTCCAACTAGTATATGTTTACCTATTTTTTTAAAAAAACTATGCCGACGGTACCAGTAACATGTTAGATAATACAAATGGAAAGAATTCTGAACATATGCATTGATGTGTACATTGTGTGTATGATGTGTGAATATAGTTTCATCCAATTTTTTGCAGTTCAGCTGTTTCTTATTAAAAACTTGGCTGGTTTCTTTTAATTGTTGATTTTTTATAATGCAAACTATGCGCATCCAGAAGTGTTTCCTTTGCAGCATTACAAAGGACCACTTATATGAAAAAAGAAACTGCTTTAATTTAATGAGAGGGAGGAAGGGAAGAAGGTAAAGACATTGAAACCTGACGGACAAATAAGGGTGCCATGCCTTCCTCTTCTTAGACTAGAAGACTGCGATATATTGGTTTGTTTGGAAAATCCATCTGTTGTGCTTGGGACTCAAAGTGAATTAATTGTGTTTAATATTTACTGTATTCAAAAAATGAAGTTCCTGGAAAATACCCACTGCACAATGCAGTATAAAAGTAAAAGTTGTCAGAACTTGAATGCTCTAAACAGAATGTTGAAAATGATCTTTTATGCATGTTGGCAAGTTTATTAGTTTTTCCCAGGATATCAGTTTTTAAGGATTACTGATAAAATCACTAGCATTAAAAAAAAATCACACACTAGACAAAACATCCGCCATCCTAATATGAGCTCTGTACTTACAGTTCTTTTAGGTTTGTTAGTGTCCTGATAGCAGTGGGGAACTCGTCCAGACTGTTGTAATTTAAATCTCTATGTGAAAATAGATTTTATTACTTAGGTTATGCACTGCACAACGGATAGCATAGAACTGTTGGCGTCTGTAATGAAATATCATCTTCCATGCATTGAATAAACACATACAGTCAAAAGCCAGGAAATCCTCAAAAGTGTATGGATGTTTTCCAGCAAACTCTATTTAGGGCACATTCTCATTCCTATTTTTTATCAGCATCCTATTTTTAGTTATATCTTAGCTATTCTGCAATAAAGAAAACAAGTGGATTCAGATACTGCTAAGGGATTTGCTATTCTGTAATTTCCCATCCTTTTCATTTATTGAAAGTATCAGTGGTAAAAAAAATCTTTCAAACAGAATATTCAACAACTTTGTATGATAAGCTACATTTTACATGGCTAATACATCTCACTATACATGTTTCATTTGCCTCTCACTCACTGTCTAGTTGTATTAGTCTTTCAGTTTTTTTTTCCACTGAAGAAAAAATCTCCAAAGAGGTTTTTCCCAATGGTCAAGTGGTTAAAATAAGAGATACTGGAGTTTGGAGGGCAAGAATGATTGGGGAAAATCTTCCTCTGGCTAAAACAAGTGGGAAAACATACAGTAAGTTCAACGTTGCCACTAACTGTATTGTTAATTTTAAGATTTGTCAATATTCACACAGAGATTGTTTCTAGCCACATAAATTGTAAAAATGGTAGTTTAGCTAGGGTAGTAGACCTCTGCCTTAAGAACTGCTCATGCTGCAGTGGTAAGTAGACTTCATTCTGGTAGACTGAATGGACTATAAATCTACTTCTGCCCTCAGCGTGACATGTGCATCCTTTAGCATTCAGGAGATACCTGAAACTAAAATTGAGATATGCCAGTTTACTGTGATGCTCTCTGGCACTGGTTTGTGAAGAACATAATCTTAAAAACTTGAGCAAAGGTCTTTTTGAACAGGCAAAACACGAATCAGTTTACAATAGATTGAAATTGAAATAGTATCAGGCTGAAGTAATGCAGGCAGGAAACTGCTGTCTGAACTCAACAACGCTTTCCTTCCTGCTTGTAAATCTCTCTCTCGTTTATTGACAAAAAGAGATTACAGGCATCTACAGTTTGGTTTTGCCCTCCAGTGATATGTAATTTCCAGACCAATGCGTCGATGCAAACAAATGATCTTAAAGCTGGTGACCATCATGTACACCGAGTTCTCTAGATTATCTCGAAACTATCCGGAAACCAGTCTATACAGCATGCAGTTACTGTGCCTGAGACAAGTGCTACATTCTTCTATTGCAGTGAAGTGGCTGCACCTACACTTTTTCCCAGGTTCCTAACTGTCCTCTGTGTTTGCATCTCATGCCAGGTGGCTGGGACTGGGTTTGCAATTACTTGTTCCATTGTTCTGTTTTTCCCTGCTTTTGACCAAGTGCCATGTGAATCTCACTTGAAAAAACAAAACAAATGATTACATTTTCCTTCTCCATTTCATGTCTCCCTTTCCGGTGCTACACTAAGGGACTTCCTCCCAACTCACAGCCAGCTAAAAGTCAAAACTGTAAAATCGCAATTCAGTGCTAAGGGATTAATGTAATCAAAACTAGGGTTAAACAAAAAGAGCCCCAAACTTCTTACTTTCTGATCTTACTAAAACACGAAAGTGGGCACTACATAGTTCTGTGGATGAGACAGTAAATAGTCACCTTTAGACTAGCATTATTCACGCTTGAAACTATGTCTGTTTGATCCTCATAATGGGCATTTTAGCCTCTGTCGTGGTTGGGTGAAATATCTAAAATCTCTGAAGATGATGCAGCTGACTGTGGCAGGTGCCAGGGGGAAGGATACGCAAGGTTCTACTGTCCCTGTAGCATTCTGGGGGTCTGTGGTCTACTCTAGCAGACAGCATCTTTATTCAACTAACTCTGTAGCGAAAGACTTGGCGCTAACCATCAGCACTGCATTCCTAGTTGGTGTTCTGTAGAAATATTTTTTGTTAGAAAGCTCATGAAAGTTTGAATTGATCTGAACAGAACCACGGTGAAAACCTGAGGAAATTTCAGTCTTTACCGGTGCTATTATTTATCAGAGCTCTTTAAAGACAAAAAACTTGTATACAGCTAAAACATCCTCTTCCCCTCTTGTAGAACACGTGTAATTTGGCTACCTGGCACTTTTGGTTTTTCCAGGGATAAAAAAAAATAAACCCATATATTTTTATAACCCTCCTCTACGGTGAGACAGTCTCTTAATGTTTAAGCTTTCCATTCTGACAATTTCCCAATCTAGCTATTAGCTTTATTGATCAAACAAGACAAATAAATAGTACTAAACTAGGCACTTCTTTTTTCAATGTTCAGTACCGTTATCAACTGTCCTTCAAACAATTTATCAACTGACAATGCTTATTAAAAAGGCAAATTAATTTTATAGTAAAAAATTGGATTTGCTACATAGAGCCACTGTAAACCATCACTTGTATCCTGTAGCGATTAGGCAAGCCAAAACCACATTTGGCTTTTAGGCTATTTTAATTCTTTCAGAATATTAATGAAAACACTTAAAAAAAAAGGAAACAAATAAGAGGTCAACTCACAAAGTCTCTAGGCTGTGGAGCCCATCAAAGCATTTCTTTCCCAGGGAGTAGATTCTATTGTTATGGAGATGTCTGCAGGGGAACATTAAGCACACAGTCAGGAAAGCACACTGCACACAGTGGACTTTAGCAAAACATTTTGATGGTTAAATCAAAAGTAACTTATTTTCAGGCATGCACTGATTATATGCAAGTCATGTTTTTGCAAGAGCATGTACAGGAGGCACCTCTGCTGCCCTCCCCCCTTTCTCCCGATATATCCCCACCCATGCAGGTTTCCATTTGTTTCATAGAAGGGATTTGTTTTAAAACTACCTAGACTGTGTAAAAAGGGTATATACTGGAGTTCCAGGTTGGGGTTTGCATATTGAGCATTGGGAAATTGCAGACATATTCTCATTGTTGGTTAAATAACAAGTTGCCTCAAAGACTGTGTGTGAGGTGCGTATTTGGAAGATGTCTGTTCAGAGGGTGTTACAGGGTATAGCACAGAACAGGAGCAGGTGAGGAGATGGATAATATGGCAGGCAGGAAAGGGGTGCTAGGCTTGCAGAATCAAAGACACAAAGCCATAGGACAAAAAAGTAATAGCTTCACTAAGAGGAATAAACTAACTGATCTTACAAGTGCTGTACCTTGCATTCCTTTAACACTACAAAAATCAAGAAATACTTTCTTAAATGTTTAGCAACTGAAAGTAATTTTGTTACATATTTCAACCTCTCCTCCCGCCTCCGCCCCGCCCCGCATGAAGGCTCAGAGTGCTGCCTATTTCTAAGTCTTTTAGACCGACATGAAAAAACCCACGCAGTGTGAAGGTCATTAATGGGAGCAGATACAACTTGGAGCCACTTCAGGTTGTTTTTTGAAAAGGATGCCTTTTTCCCAGCAGATTTTTCCTTCTATTTTATTCTTGATACTCTACCCATATAGTGAAGGGAAACTATGGGAGTAGACTTTAAAATAAAAGAAGGGCTGTGAATGAGGGGCTGCCAGGCACTTTCCTTTCAATGCTTCACTCTGCTCTGAAAATAGTGTTAAATATCACAGGCTCTCTGAATGTTCTGCGGAACCTACACAAATTGAGTCTACCTGTCCATCAAAGGCAGGGATTCTGACGGCAAAATGCAAATGTTCTGTGTCTTTTTCCTTTCCTAGGAAGAAACCTAATCCACTTTTTTTTTTTAATGACTACACTGACCTTTATTTAGCATGAAGAGGGCATCTCCAGATTCCAATTACATTTGGAACTTCAATGATAAAGATTCAAACCTGCTCGAATTGACCAAGCACTTTTACACTGAGCTGAAAATTTGCCAGACTGAATAGAGTAGCAAACAAAGAAAGTAGAACCACACACAGACATTTTGATGAGCCAAAAATATCAGATGTTGTAGTGAGGAATGATTCAATTATTAATCAATATGAAGCCCAGAAGATCAGAAATAAGCAAGGCAGATCTAAAATAAGGAAACCTAACTGAACAGAAGCAACCAGGGCATGAAACGAAATAATTTTCTCCTGCATTTAACTGTCCTTTTATCACTATATTTCTGGTAGGGATCTAGAGAACGATGTACAAGACAGTCTTTTGTCTTCAGCATTACTGAGGTAAGTCTAGAAGCTCAGTCAAATGCCAAGTCCATCCAGTCTTTTAACATCAATGGGATTGATACTTAATATAAACAGAAGGCAAAGATTCTGCGGTACAAGGCAGCTGTTACCCTCATTTTTGGTGCCCTATATGCTTATATGAATATGTTAAGCACTAGGCAGAGATGGTGATTATAAATGTCAACAGAGAAAACTGGCATGTGCTGGGTTCAGTGCTTATACTGGGGCTAGAACATGCTAAGTGTCTTACAGGCTATGGTTTCAGACAGCTTGTAAAGCTTGAATGTATCATGCTCTCTTTAATAATGCTCACATTTTCCAAAGTATCCTGAAAACTTCTCCACCTCAGTTCTCCACATTTTCTCCAGCCAGTCTAGAATTTTTTCCACTTGGTACATTCCCAGAAGATAAAAAGCTGAAACCACGCTCCACAGTATTCTTTCCAGATTTTGGTGTGAGCTACACATGTTTCACTTAGTTGGACTGATAGGCAAACATAACAAAATACAAAACTACATATACTTTCTATGAATGGAAATGAATACTTTTTTCTACTGGACGGCATTCTTTCCAAGTCACCCAGAAAGCTTTCAGTTCATTTCCTTTTTCTAATCTTCCCTCATTCAGTACACAATACCTTAGAGTCTTAGAGGGCACACAATTAATCTCTTCCTGTTTGTTTTGCTGACCAGACAGGGTGATTTTTTAAATTCCCTTACACAGTTCTTTACTGGAGATGGAAACTTTTAAGCTAGATCAAAACAAGTGATTTAGCAAATGCTAGTTTAACTGTAGGAAGATGTAAAAAATTTGCTTATCCAAGATAATTTTTTAGAATTTTATTATGTAGTACATATACAATCTAGAAAATTGAACTTATTTTTCAAAAAGAACATTTTCTGCAAGAAATGGAATTGAGCTCTTGGTAAAGCAATATTACTAAGCTTAGTGCAAATGTAGAAGGGAAACTGCAGATTTATAGCCCTGAGATATCAATTTAATACCAAGACTGCAAGACAAAACAGATGTTTAACTCACCCATGTATACACTGCTTTACCTATCATTTGAAGAGGGACTTTTTACAAGGGCATGTAGTGACAGGACAAGGGCCAACGGCTTTGAACTAAAAGAGGGCAGATTTTGGTCAGATATAAGAACGAAACTCTTTACTACAGAGGTGGTGAGGCACTGGCACCGGTTGCCCAGAGAAGCTGTGGATGCCCCCTCCCTGAAAGCGTTCAGTGCAAGGTTAAATGGGTCTTTGAGCAACCGCGTCTGGTGGAAGGTGTCCCGGCCCATGGCAGGGGTGTGGGAACTAGATGATCTTTAAGGTCCCTTCCAACCCAAACCATTCTACCATTCTACGATAACTAGCATGAATTCAGGATCCAAGAACTAAGGCAAAAGGTTATTGCTGAGTAATTCTATTCAGGAGCTCAATAATTGTAACACAAACCAACCAGAAATAATGTCTCACATCAGTCCGATAGCAACTGCTTAACATAGGAAGACTTCTGGTTACTTAAAGTCCTTATGCAAGTTACTATATTTTGTCTAAAGAATATATTGCTTCCTCTCTATTGCTCTGAGTTTACTCAGCAGTTTATAGTACCCACCACATGGAGGATTTTATTGCTCTTGTGTTAAAAACTTACTTCTCCTTATTGCTGAAATCTTCCTGTCAGGAGAAATTGTTGAAAAAAACCTCAAAACCAATTCAAAAAATCCTCTCCCAAACTTTGAGGATGAATACATGAAAAAGCTGACTACAGTAAATTTTGCCCATCAAGATGCAACCTGTTATTAACTTTGGGTCAAGCGTGTTAATAAATAAAAATGAACTTCAATTCTTTAAACTAAATTATGCATTACAAAAAAAAAGTGTTTTGTCACTATGATGGAGATATGAAAGATACCTCACTGTACATAGCCTTGTGAATCTAACACTCCCGGTCTTACACAGCGGTGTGGTTTGATGGGACAATGAAATGACAGCATCCTGCAAGCTGGCTGGATTTCTGCCAGTTTCAGGGGATCTTCGATGGATACTGGCACCTCACCATAATGAAGCAGGGACTACACTGTAACTCTGAGGTGACAGCAGAGAATTGCTTAATTCTGCAGGGTCTGAAAAGTGACTGTCTGTCAAGCATTTTTTCTGTGCAAGTGAAGTAGGCAGCTTTGCATCCACAGCTCTGCTCCCACCCCCATGAGTTCACTCACAGGTGTGTTACACTGCATCTGTCCAGTACCGCAAACTGTGTTAAAGTTTGGGCTGACAGCTGTGGGAAAACCTACGGTCATTGACTTCCAGAAGGATTTTCTGGCCTATGCTGCACAGTCTCAATTTAAGAACCGATTTCTGGAAGAGACAGCATCCTCACTGGAGGTCACAGCAGTAGCTTGGGAGGCATAATAATGTTTCTTATCTGTTTGTGAGGAAAGGCAACCACGCGCTACTCGTCAAAGAAGGGCAAGTCACATCCGTATGAGCTAGCTTTGTGGGACTTCTATAATTAATCCTTTTTTCCTCCGTTTGACTCGCACTGCTCCTCAGGAGAGGAGCTTCCAATTACAAATCTCTCTGCTCTGGCACAACGAAAAGGTTGGCTCCCCTGGCACCCCAGAGAGCCTCTGTGGATTTGAGCAGCCTGTGGGGCGAGGAAGATGACGAGGACACTAGGTGAACCAGCATGAGAAGAGAGGACAACATTGTCTTCCTCTGTGCTGTTTTTTCTGGCTTTGCTACCACCCAGGTGTAGTGGAGAGAAAAACACTAGTGCCTGTGAGGTTATCCAAGAGGATGAGAACAGGCCTGCATAAGCACAAAAACAGTTGCCTTCAGGACTGAATACTGGTCACAGTTGTAGCTGCTCATCTTCATCACACTTTTTAGCAATTTGATACAGAAGAACAAATGGGTGAAAAATTGGGGGTGACTTTGCATGACTTAACTTTTTTTTTGGCTTTTAAAAGTGCCATTCTACATTATTCAGTCTCTACGCATTACTTACCCCATGACTTTTACTGCCATTTATTCCCAACACTTTGCATACTTGCAAAACTGCACGCATACATAGCATGGATATTTATGAAGTGATTATTTCTTATACAAAAATTCATAACAAAATGCATAAACAAAATGGGTTTCATTAGCATTCTGAAGTAGATAAAGAACACCAATATCCTACACTGAGCAAGGCCCATATTCTAACTGTGCATCTGTAAATCGCAGTGAAGCCAAGGGAGCTGCAAGTTCACAGCTCTACTGGACCATGCCATGCAATTAGTGAACTCATCAGATCACAAAGAGCCAAATATCATGAAGATTGAACCAAGTAAATAACGGAATTTGAACCCAGCATTGCAACTAAAATTAATTATTGCTCATAAAAATCTCTACAGAGCCTTGTTTACAGCTAACTCATTCACATTCGAGACTCAGCTTTGTGTATAGCATATGATTCGTAATGCCACAGAAACTTTGCCACAAAAAGCTACAGTCATCCGAACGTCCATGTGAAAAGGACAGATTCCATTTGGAAAAATCCAGACCAGCAACACAGTTGTCTCTACTATCTATACTATACAGGTATATTTTCTTCACTGTAAATATTGCTATTTTTACACTTGAGTTTGTTGGGTTTTTTTAAACTGTAGTGGAAGATACTGAAGCAACAATACAGTATGCCGACTCTGACATTCCAGGGAATATAACCTCCTGCTGATGCCAGGGCATTAACACATGGAGCTCCCATCAACACTAATGGAAGTGCTACTATTAACTCCCGTGCACTGACACTAGGGTACCCCTTAAGCTTCACAAAGATGTCTGCCAGGAAGATTTTCTCTCTGACAATCAAGTCATCAAATTAGATGTTTTATTTCTAGCGCATTCTAATGTGACTTCAGAAAAAGGTTAGAAGCAGTTTGAAATTTAACCATTCATGAGAGGAAGCTCTGCTTTTTAGACCAGAACTATCACCCTATAACGAAGCAAACTGATATGCGTACAGTGCAAAGAATCACAATCTGCAGTGGATGAAACTGCCAGAAAAGGAGAAAAACATTGTTTCACGTTGCAGTTCTGGCTGCATACAATTATGAACCAGATATGCTCTGAGCATTTATAAACTTCAGTATTTTAAATCATATAGCAGAACAATGAAAACAAATGGTAATAGTTCTGGCTTGATAACAAACTTAAGGGGAACCATTCCATGTAGATGCTATGTTGCAAGCAATTTGTAGGCTATTTTATTATATATTTTCTTATACACTTCTGAAAAGATAAACTTGTCTGAGAAACTTCATGTTGCATCTATTACAAATGCATAGCTGTAAGAGGCCATATTGTTTCATCAATTTCAAAGATCCTCCCCCCAAATTCCTTTTAAAATTAGTAGTATAATGAGCTCTGATGTCCCGTATCTAAGTGAAAACATATGGCTGACTTTTCAAAAGGAAGGCAAAGCACATCATCTGTTTTAACATCCAGCCAGAACCCGGGAGAGAACAGGTAACCCTTTAAAACAATTATCAAGCTAATTCATGCTGAGATGTAAAATAAAAAGCTATACAAGTACTTCCTCACTTCGCGCAAATTTGTTGCACTGAGATTATTACAATAAATACCATATAAATCAGTACAATTGGCCATTATTTTGAAGAATGTTCAGATACAAATGAGGTAACAGAACTTGGGTTTTCTTCTTTTTCTGCTTTAAAAAGGATTAAAGAGGGCAAAAAAATATATCCTGACAACAGACTGTAACATGCAGTATGACTAAATCACATAAACAATTTCAAAGGAGGTATGCTGCTTCAATCTAATTTTAATTAGCAAACTTAATGTAAAATCATGGCAAACATGGCAAAGTCTGGGTAATGTAACAAAAAGACCCTGAGCAACATTATAAATCTGTAAGAACACTGATAATTTTGATTCTGGAAATCTCCCTTAAGCCACTCGATTCATTTTGGTCACTGGGGTTTTCTGTTTACAGAGAGGTCAGTGCATCCTGTGGTTTTTATATGAACCCATCACACACCATCTAATGAATGCATCTAAACCAAGGACAGCATCACAAGAATGTCTGGATAGTAACATGTTAAGGAGTGTCCTCCTAGCCGCCAGTCAGACATCACTGGGTGATCTTGCTCTCTGCGACAGGTTAGAAGGAATACAGCCACAACAGATGAGCCAAAGTGCTTTCTGTATCTCCTGGTTTCTAAAAGCATATATTACAGGATTGATGATGGAATTGTAGGTAGCTGGCAGGAGGGTGGCATAGGTGTATATAGAAGGATAGGTGTAATCTGCTATTAAAGAATAGAGTGTAAAAGGCATCCAGCAAGCAGCAAAAGTCCCCAAAATAATGGCCAAAGTAGACACTCCTTTTCGGGTGGTCACATAGTGGGAAGTGGCCAGGAAATGGTGTTGCAAGGCAATCTGATGGGCATGGCGCATCACGATTTTACAGATTTGAATGTAGAGCTGCAGCATGAGGGCAAACATAAGCAAGAAAGAGACCGAAAGGACAGCTGCATTATTTTTAGTGAGCGGTCTGATAACACTGCAGGTGGATTCATCTCTGAGGCAGTTCCAGCCCATTACAGGCAGCAGTCCAATACAGATAGATGCTCCCCAGAGCAATATAAGCATGACATAGGTAAAAGTGACAGTCCTCTCTGAATTGTAAGTCAAAGCGTAATACAGGGAGAGGTAACGATCAACAGTAATAGCCAGCAAGCTGCCAACAGATGCTGAGAAAGAGGCAACAATCAGTCCAATCGTAACCAGTTTCGTAGCTTCTGATTGCAGAAGGTATGCAAAAACGAAATTGATGATCAATCCAATGCCTGCTAAGAGATCTGCCAGCGCCAGGCTGCCTATCAGGAGGAACATGGGGGCGCGAAGACTGGGATTATGGAAAATGATAAGAACCACAATGGCATTTTCACAGGAGATGAGGGTTCCTGAAGTACACAAGACAATGTCCCAGGGGTTTACCAAAAGCTCTGGCTCTGGGTCTACGACAGGAACCAGGGAGGAGCCTGTGGCTGAGGCATTCTCGGTAGAGCTGGCTTCTACATGATCCTGAGGCAGCCAGCTCAAATTAACCTTCAGATCTTCATTCATTTTAACCCCTGTCTTCTTCAACGGAAAGACATTTTTTTTAATGTTCAGACACAGCACTGGACACAGCACCCCCAGAGCATGCAACGCCCTAAACGGCAACACCAGTCTGATGTGCAGGCAGGCACTTGTTACATAAATATGACAATTAAAAAAAAAAACAAAAAACAAAACAACAACAAAAAAAAAACCAAACAGAAGGGAAAAAATACGTAGAACTGCCCGAGATTACCTGCCAAGGGACCGACACAGGGAGGCAGCGCGATCCTAACGGTAATGCCCTTCACCTGCATAGGGAGGGAGGCACAGGCACGGGAGGGGGCCCCTCAAACACCGACCCCCCTTCCCCAGACCCCCTTAGCGGAGTCTGTGGGTTCGAAGTCAAGCCTATACACGGTATA
>Ga0181612_118805_pt1 | contig 25835 bp, 14 predicted proteins | sample HoacroProtozoa21_FD_119630 | JGI IMG/M metagenome (GOLD analysis project Ga0181612, IMG submission 119630) | Hoatzin crop microbial communities from Cojedes, Venezuel. Combined Assembly of Gp0051906, Gp0051904, Gp0051908
AAAAAAAATTAATTTAAAAATTATTTTAAGTTCTACAGAACTCAACAGCAACCTGCTAAGAGATAAGGAGCAGCACATAAACAGGGTGAGTAATAAATCATTAGTTTAAAAGGAATTTCTTTAAATAAAACATGAACAGTATCCACAGCAAGGCCCAAAGACTATGTATATCTCTTGGCATCACTAACATAACATGGTCAGAAAGTCAAGGACATACTTCCTTCTACAGATTGCTTACTGTGTTCAACTAACACGGGGGAAGGGTAGATCCAAATGAAGAGGAGATTTTAAACTGAGGGAAATGACCTCACTTAGTAAAACTTGAAAAATTTCCTTTCATTTTGCCTAATTTACTGTGGTAGTAATATTAACTCTAAGTATTACAGTTTTGTGATGACTCACACAAATTCCATCACTACATTGAGTTTTAATTCACTGGTTTACTACATTGAGTACTAATTGAGTTCATTCTAATTCCTAAATTTACTAAGATGTTTTATGTAAACTTAATGTAATCCATTCTTAATTTATATATATATCTCTCTCTAAAAAATACGGTGTCAAAATTTCAAGTCCTATTCCTTACACGTGTGCAGATACTCAGGACACATTATTCTGTTTTAATTTTTAGTGTCAAAAATAGTGTTCCACAGTGGCCAAAACTGCAGTACAGTAACAATACAGGAAGGCTTGAGAAACATCCTCAGTGTTCAAAAAAAAAAATGATGATCAAGCCTTCATACCTTGAATTTAAAAGCCCCAGAGCCACTTCGCCCTCTGCCCAAACTTCAGTCTCACAAAGACCAGATCATTATATCTTCATTACTACAGTTTCTACATACTCAACTGCAAATAAACCTCCACATCTTGGCCCAACTGAAAAAGTGCTGACATTCCCTCTCTCAACAGCAAATATGCATTCACTCACACTTTAACCAGTAGCAGTTTTCTATACAGACTAGTATTCACACACATTTTTCATGGAACAGAGACAAAGCTACCTAATTCTTTGCCCCTTCCTCCTAAAAAAGGCAGCAACTATACTTCTTGCATATTAAGGATATTAGTGACAAAGTATCATGCTTTTTCTCCATTCCCCATGAAAAAAAACATTAATCCTCTGTCTCTGTCCCTCCAGCTGTTTAACTACAAAAAGTACGTCAAGTTTAACAAAATTTATCATCAGAATGGAATTAAAAGAATCTGTCTGTGAGTTGTGATTAGCATTCTGGATTTGCTAGAAGAATAAGAAAGGGATTACTATTACTTGGTCTTTCTTTAATTAATTTCACATTTTGGCCTTCACAATGCCTTCACACAGAGCTGCATCTACAGCCAGTGAGTTTTTGCATTACTGCTTCCAATAAAGTAAAAAGTTGTTCCAGATACACATAAAGTGCAGACAAAAAAGCTTTACACATTTGCAAATAAACAGAAAATGTTGCAAAGTTACACTTACCTCAAATTCAAGTAAGTTAGCATTTGCAAATTTACTATGGCATCTGGTATAATTTTAATACAATTGTGGTATAGATTTAGTGTTTCCAGTGACACAAAATGGCACAACTCCGTAGGAAGCTCAGTTAATCTATTCTTGGATAAATCTGATAAGAGAAAAAGAGAAGGTACATTTTTTTGAACCATCAGATATATATACTTTGAAAAGCTATGCTTCTTTATTACAATAAATTAATAAATGCAATCCTACAGTAAGACAGCAAATTCAGCCAGTATTTTTATTATGCAAAATAAAACTAGTGCTAACCTTTACAATCTTGAAATGGAACAGACTGCATATAAAAGAGCAAACATTCAATTAAAATTTATTCAGTCTAATAAAAAGTAATTATTTGTAGGACTCAATATGCTGAGGAAATACTTGCAAACAGAACCAAGTATAGATTCCAAAGCTCATATAATATACCCAAAGATGTAGCTGATACACAGCTAGACATCTGTAAATAATGACAGTGTTTAGAGAAAACAAACAACAAGGAATATATCTTTAACTTCTTCAAATTAAAAATTAAAAGTTCTTCAGGTAACTCTTCAAACTGACCTGTATTTTCTAGATCTCAAGCAATTATAAAAGAACATTACCTATAAAAATGGTGAATACCTTCAGGAATGGATTTGATATATGGTATAAGTACATACAAGACAACAATCATGGATTCCAATGGCCTGAGTGCTTGTGCCCACAGAACAAAAGCTTTTGATTTTTGACCAGTTATTCCCTCTTTATTTTTCATTTTAAGCACAAAGACGCAAAGGAGAATCAGTAGGAAGAAATGTTACTGAGCTTTCTTCCGTAACTACCACAGTATGGAAAATGAGGTATCATAATGCCGAAGTGAGCTCAAGTCATAAAACAATAATGCATGCCAGTGTTCAACTGAATTAGTTGGGTTCAAAGAAACATTTAAACAGTGTTGCAGAACAAACATCTCTTATCATCAGAAACTGCAAAAATGCTACCCACCCATACCACCAGACGGATAACCTGACCTGAAGAACGGTCACCTGTTTTAAGTGGAAGGAACAGGAATGTACCTGGGCAAAAAGTGAGATGTCCGATGGGAAGGATACAAAGGAAAATTAAACTTCATGATCTCCTCACTTCACTGCGGCTATTTTAAGTCTCCTTCCTGACCTTTCAAAGTTTACTTCAAAGCTTGCTTTCATAAACTACATAAAAGGAAAAGCAGCCAAAGTATACTACATACATTTCCAGATAGTCAATAACCTGAATCCTCTCTTTAAGGCCATAAAGAAATTTTTTGCTTTTGTGAACATACAGACAGAAGCCCAAAGATCTTTTTAACTTTGTAGTTCCAGACCCATCAGTTTGCTGTGGAGGCACAGCTTGAGTTCAAAACTATCATCAGTAGAAAGGTTTTATCACTTTTACTTTTGTTCCCATCTCCTGCAATGTGAGCTGAAATTCAGTACACTCCATGCCCCTTGTCAGTGTCCACTTCGCTTCACTTTGTTGCCTCCAACAAAAAGTTGGTTTCATTATTCCATCCTCTACCAAGACAACAGCCACAGCCTACACGTGCCATAGTTGAGAGCAGGCCTGCTGACCCAAATGGCAGCATGGTTGAATTGAGCACCTCACCCAAAATTATTCACTTCTAAGTTACTACACAACAGCAATGCTTGAACTGCTCTGCTTTCTCTCACCAGACTTTGATGACAATTAGTTGCAGCATTACCTCAGCTTCTCATTTCCTTCACTTCTACCATCAAACTAAAGCATTCCCTATTTGAGTGAATGTTATTACTGTTTCAAAGGGGAAGAAAGCTCTTCAATGTTCCTCTGTTTTAGTGCTTTGTCCTCTACTGTTATCTATTTGTCACAAGAGTACTTGTTTACTAACATGGCGTTCCAAAAAAATTACCACTGGTTGGTTCCCTCTCCAGCTGCCTCCCTAGCTATGCTTATTATCAGATATTAACAGATGAGTGTCATGCTATAACTTTTTTAATCATGCAGGAGATCTTTGTATTTTACAATTCGATTTCAAAGAAAACCTTCCCTTTTTCAAACGACACTTTTCTGCAGTGACACCGCCACATATATGCTGCTCCTGTTTCCTCCTTTCGAGGTGCAGGACCAGCAAGATCCACAAGACCGAACTGAACTTTAAGCTGAGGCTGAAGACAACCTGCATGGCACTGGATGATACACGGACAGTGACCTCTCATCCTTCATACAATCTTTCTGAAGTGATACACAGATCAAAAGCTGGGAGCACAAGAATGTTACTTCTTCTCGAACCACTAAAACTTCAGCCCACCACCTAAACTCCATCTTCTTGCCTGTTCTCATTTACCTTCACATCAAATAAAAGGGACTGTTGTCACAACATTTGACTTAGACTTGAAAAAATCTAGTACCTCAAAAAACCGTAACAGGAACTAGACTGACCCTCCTCCTACAACAGACACTGCTATAACAGTAAAATGCTTTTTTAATTCTGTTACTATCCTTTGCTCTCAAGAGCTTTCACTCTGTCACTCTGAAGAAGGACAAAACAAAAAACCTGCAGATGATAACAGACAAATTCCTTCCTGTCATCCTCAGGGCCATGGGTTATAGGACAGGCTACGAACACAACAAAGGAATTCAAGAATTAACTTACAACAGAGGAAGTAAATTATTTGTTATTGTGCAGTTGTTATAGTTCAAGATTAAGATAATTTCAACACTTGTATCTATTGTCGCTTCCTAAATAATAAAAATCCAATTCTATTTACAGCATAAGGCATGGAAATAAAACCTATACATTTAATACTCTTGTAACATAACTTAATTGAAAAAGCAAAAGTTTGCTACTATAATTTACTGATAAGAGGTATCTTTAATACCAAATCTGAATGTCCTTGAGAAACAGAGTACTGGAATGGAATCTGACATGCAGAATGGCTATCATATTTTTTAATAAGTGGCAATAATTTTTGCCAAAAAACAGACTTTCCTGATCAAATGGAAGAAAAGAAAAAATATATTGTTTTTATTCAATCCTAGAATGAATGTGAGCCTCTGAACATGACGCAGCTGTGAAGAAAGCCTAGCAGCTTTCAGATGGCTCTGAAAAATCCATACAGAAAATCATGCCTTCAGAAAGGAAAACAGCCCGCATAACAGTCTTGTACTGTACCTTAAAAGGTTAAACATGTACAGAAACCTCTGAAATGTACATAATTATTTTGATATTACTTTATACGAAGATACTTTTGCCTCAAATTACTGCATCTTACTATTAGTCTGTATGTACTTCAGGTTTAGTCTGATATTTGAGTTCTATAATAAAATACAAGTGTTAAACCTTAATGAAACTGCAGAACCTTTTGAACATACTGAGAAAAACAGTATGCATATATCTTGTTTCTGTCAGAATTCATAAACTTTCTGAAAAATATTTTGCCAAGGCTTTCTTGAGTTCATTATTTAGGGAAAACGAAGAATGCAGAAACTAAAATGTTAAACTTCTGAAAATATTTTTAAAATACAGAAATAATTAGATGGCAAACCTTTACTTCCTTAATGTAATTCTTTAACTCTACATTTCCCAAATCACCATGCTACACATGCCCCTTGCTTCATTAATCTGAAGAATAATGCTTCAGGGTAATTAATAATAATGAAGTTACTATACAGACTAGCTTTTGCTACAGAAATGGAAATGAACAGAGGGATGGAATTTGTTTATGTTTACAGGAAATTTGATTAATTTGCGTACACTATGCAACACAAAGGAGATCTAACAAATTAATGAATCTATGACAGGAGAAGTACATTTCATAGTTGCCAAGACAGTATAGGTAGGTTTCATCTGAGGTGACTACTTCCTGTAAATTCTATTATGAAATAGATGACATAAATCTAAACAAATATGGGGGGAGGCCATGCACTGCAGTGAGCTTTTTGTTTTAAATGAAATAACACTATTCATTCATTATTTGTGACATCAAGACGTTTTCAAACTACATCTGGCTTCACTTCATCTTTTCCTGCCAAGAACAAGTTTGCTAAAACTCCAAAATAAAGTAACAGAACACAAAAAAATAAGCAAGCCAGTTTAGCAAAATATTAGACGGAATCTTGATCTTTAAAAGAGTCAGCACAATTCTGGCATAACGACGGGGCTTTTGTATGAGAAATGTTACTATGTTGGAAGTTAGACAGGAACTACACAAAATAAGCACTTCCTTAGCGGGGAGCGAACAATAAAAAGCAAAAAGTTCAGACTGGTAAAAAAGCATTTAACAGGAGACTCCAAGCCCTTTTTGGAGACTGGCACACTGCACGGTCAGGGTCCGCAGTGCCATCACCCCAGTGATAACTGACTCCATCCTTAGGGCAAAACTTTACCATTCCTGTAGCTCTGAACATGTCTAGCACAGTGAAGCACCACCACTGACTAGGACCTTTCTGACTTCATGCTTTACAGGCAAATTACCAGCTGCCACTATATATATATATATGTATACACCCACATGGTATAAAACACTGCCACTGCAGAAACCAAAATGGCATTGCCAAAATAACCAGAATAACACTAGTCATATAGTTATAAATTTTTTCAGTAAGGTTACAAAGTGCTCCAATTTTCCTACCTTCCAGTTAGCAATGTTATTAAATACAAGTTATGAATACATTATTAAATAAAAACTGCAGAATATTAATTGGAGAACTAAAATATGTAAGCCTTTTATTCAGAACAGCAATTCATTATATAAATATGCATATGCATTACTACACCACAAATCTTAGCCAAGAATTTTAATGAAAGCAGTATTATCAAAAAGCAATGATTTTAAATTTTCAGCTTACAGAAAAATTCACTATAAATTCATACTTATAACACACAAACCTACAACAGACAAAAGTTGGAATTATGCAAGTAAGCATCTATCCACCATTGAGCAGGGAATGTTTGAGAGAGAGAGAGACAGAGAACAAGATCTGAAAGAGAAGAAATATCTGTATTCGATATGGAGTTTCAAAATCAAGAAATTGCAAGGTAAAAAAGTCACCCAAATAACCTTAACTCCAGCCCACCAAGTTCCTATCTTTGTACTCTTCAGCACTGAATAAAAGACAGAAATCATTTTGAAGAAGGTTTTTGCATTTGTATTCAGACACCATTCAAGGTATTCAAATGAGATGTCTGAACTGGATTTGACAAAATTCAAGCAATTCACTGAAAAAGCCTAAAAAAAATAGTAAGTTCAACCCTAATTTCATGGGGAAATTATGCAAATAAGAATGCTGGGAAATACATTAAGAAGTCTGTATATGACATGACACAACTGTACAGTGCTTTACCTTTTATACTATAAGTTACGAATATTTTTATTGGGCTTTTAGGAAGCCTGTATTTCCGTATTAGCTATCTGTGTCTTCATTGATAACTGAAGCCACAAATTGATGGCACGATCTCAGACAACTTTTGACATATCTAATTAAATACACTTCAGACCTTCAGCAACACTGTATCCCACCCATACTTATCTAGGCAAAGAAGGCAAGTGATCTATTGTCACAGGAACTATGCCTCTCAGAATCAAATAGTCAACACTCTCTAATGAAGCAATTGCTTCATTCTAGCTTTTCCCTCCTAAATTGTAGGAAAATGCATCATCTCATAGACAAATGCTATATATTATTCATGACAACACTGTAATGCAACTATAAAACGCTATACACTTCTAAGACATGCCCTACAACTTGTCATTATCTACTGTAGCAGCATACTTTGTCTCAACTGCTTGCCATCTCTATCTGCCGGTACGTATCAATGAATAATGTCCTGGATGTACAGCCAGGTTTCACTGTAGTCAGCAACTTCTACTGACAGTGATGCTACACAAACGAAAAAGAGGCAGCAAAGGCCTCTACTGACTGGTGTCTAATGTATTCTGGTTCGTTCATGACAATCACGCCACAAAGAATGCATGGCATTTCTTCACTAAGAAACATTTCTATTTAAGTTACTTAGCAGACAGAAGAGCAAATAACAAAAGATAAAGAATGCCCAATAAAGTAAAAACAACTCCACTTCCATGTAAGAAAAAGATATAACATAGTAGTGCATGGACTCAAGGTTTTTCATTCTGAAACTACAACTTGTAGCAGACTGAGACAAAAGTAGTTTTAATGCTGATTCCCAAGTCATCATTAGTGACACAATAACATCTAACAGTAACATTTAGACACTGATTAACACTACTGAATCTAGATGTAAGACTAATAAAACACATAGAAAAAGTGCATCTATCCCAGGCAGCTGGGCACAAAAATGTACAGATGTTGCAAGAAAAAATGTTTTAAGCAGATTATAAAACAACTCTGCTGATTCACACACTCACTAAACACTACCTTTGGGAACACTGTCAGCATATTCTCCATCTGTCTCCCATTGCTAATTTAAGAATTAACATTAAAAATCTCCACCTCAAAGCCACAGGCAAATGAAGATTACACTACAGGTGTAGCAAACAAAGTGATCATACATGTACCTTTGTATCCACTTTTCTTATCATTACTATGATTTAACACATTAAAAGTTTCTCCTTTACCACTGTGTAGCTGAGTTCTCTGATTCTTCCCTATTCCACATCTTGACATAGCATTATAATACGCTGGCAAGTTAAAGAGCTAACACTAGTGACATACAACACAACACTGTCTTCTCTGTGTCACTGACGGTCAGAACGAACCCAATTTATTACTTGTCAAAGCAGCAACTGTAATAGTAATAATACATATTCACCACAGTTATCAGAGGGGACCTAAAAAGGGTTTAGAGGGAGGAAGAAAAAACAGGACTGAAGAAAACCAACACTGGGAGAAAGCATCTCGCAGAGGTGTCACCACTAGAGGGGGTCCGGGTCTCATAGACTTGGCCAACACCCTGTAACCGCGTTTCTCAGCAGTTTTCTTCCTCTAGAGACCATCCACAGCACATGCAAAGGACAGAAATAGGAAGGTACACTTTATAGCCCCCAGCACTTCTGTGAATCTATTTCCCATCACAGTTTCCAAAATGTGACAAAGGCTACTCACTTGCAACTATTACTGCAGGAAGCAAATATATACACCAATTTCTAACACGGTCAAGCCCTTACAAAAAAAGTCAATTTCAAGATAGTCATAATGAAGTATTTTTCCCCAACCTTCCTTCAGATGATGTAGGAATCTGAAGTATCCTTGAGCTTTCTGTAGTACAGCAATAGCAACGCTTGGCCTCTTTCAGACAAAAGGGGAATTAAGAGTTAGAGGAGACATTTGACAAAGACTCTGCTTGCAAACTCATTCCACCCCAACAACCCTCATCTACTTTATTTCATCCATTGCTCCATTATGGAATACATAGCTTACTTTTCCACAGTGCACTGTAGCCTTCTAATAAAGCACAGCCAAGTGTAAGAAACATGCGTCCTAAATTTCTTCTCAGGTAGCGCACTAACTAGCCTGAAGCAATCCAACAGCATACGCTAGCTCTCCCAGACACCAAAACTGTGAACAGAGGTCATTTCAGGGTCTTCCGCTTCATCTATGTGAAATAAGAGTGAGGGAAGGAGGGAGCAAAGAAGTAGGAAAATGCTCAGGAAATAGGAAAATACTCGTAAACTGAAGCATGTGCTCACGATTAGCTATGTGGCACACTCCCAGGAGACAAAGGAAATTTCTCTGCAAGAAACATGCTCAAAACAGTATCACAAGCCTGGAAGAATAAAGAGAAGGTTAATACAGCAGTCTACCCTTAGGTGGCAAAGTAAAACATTTAAATTTCTCCTTTATCTTCTGTTTCTTCCTCTTTAGGACAACTGTTCATGGGTTAGGTTTGACAGAAAAAATGCTTCCTGAGGGGGCTCTGTTTACACACAGAAGCTGAACCTGGTGTGGAAGTGCATAGGACTCCCTAAAAACACACTGCAAAATGACTGGGTTCTTCCTGCAGATCTCTGTGTAGGAATAAACAGATTTGGGACTGTGGTGGGTTGACCTTGGCTGCCCACCAGGTGCCTACCCAGCTGCTCTATCACTCCCCCTCCCCCCTCCTCAGCACGACAGGGGGAGAAAATACAACAAAAAAGCTCATGGGTTGAGGTAAGGATCACTACTTATTGTCACAGGCAACACAGACTCAACTTGGGGAAATTAATATATTGTGAATTAATAACAGAGTAGGATAGCAAGAAATAAAAACAAAACTACTTTCCCCCAACTCCCCTTCTTCCTAGGCTCAACGTCACTCATGACTTTCTCACTTCCTCCCCCTGCCCGCCTTGCCCAGCAGCACAGGGGCACAGGGAATGGGAGCTGTGGTCGGTCCATTAACACTTCATCTCTGCCACTCCTCCTTCCTCACAGTCTTCCTCTGCTCCAGCATGGGTCCTTCCCACGGTCCGCAGTCCTTCAAGAACTGCTTCAGCATAGATCCTCTACATGGGGTGCAGTCTGTCAGCAATGGACTGCTCCAGCGTGGGACCCCACAGGACCTGCCAGAAAATCTGCTCCTGCGTGGGCTTCTCTCCAGGGGCTTCAGTTCCTGGTAGGAGCCTACTCCAACACAGGCCCTTCACGGGCTCAAGCTTCCTCCAGAACACATCCTCCTGCTCCAGCATGGGGTCCTCCATGGGCTGCAGGTCAATATCTGCTCCACTGTGGACCTCGGTGAGCTGCAGGGGGACAGCCTGCCTCACCATGGTCTTCATCATGGGCTGCAGGGGAATCTTTGCTCCGGTGCCTGGAGCACCCCCTCTCCCTCTTTCTTCATTGACTCTGGTATTCGCAGGGCTGTTTCTCTCACATTTTTCTCACTCTTTTCTCACACAGCTGCTGTGCAGCAGTTTTTACCTTTTCTTAAATATGTTACCACAGAGGTGTGACCAACACCGCTCGTGGGTTCAACTTTGGCCAGCAGCGGGTCTGTCTTAGAGATGGCTGAAACTGGCTCCGTCTGACATGGGGGCAGCTTTTGGTGTCTTCTCACAGAAAGCTGCCCCTTCAGCCCTGCGCCGGTACCAAAACCTTGCCATGTAAACCCAACAGAGGCACCTAAACTCCTGTATCACAGACAGCAAATACCTTCCATTAACAGAATGACCTTTAATAATGTGTGGTATGAAACCCAGTTCATGGGCCATGAAGCATTCCTCCCTCTCCCACGCCTTCCGCACAAGACAGAGGAAACAAGTTATTAATTTTCACACTCCTTAATAAACAACCAACCCTGAGAAGGATCAATGGATTGTATCATTCCAGTACTGTACTAGTCAGACTCCGCAGGACTTAAAAATTCCACGTGTTTTCTCAGACACAATAGCATTAAGAAGAAATGCTCGCCCAACTCTAAAAACTTCAAAAACTGTTCTTCATAATTTTCAGCTTTTATAGTAGGTTGATGGAGAGTACTGGAGGAACAGAAACTGAAGTGGACACATCATACACTATCCAGTTGAACGTCTTTACTATATCAAACTATATTTCAGTCATCTGCCTGAACTGTTCATACTGGCACATGAAAGTAAATTTGATAGCTAAACTGCGGGCTATAAAGGGGCTTCCATGTATATTGGAGACTTCTCACAGGATTAATACTTGGATTATGAAATTCTTTTCTGAAAGAAGAATAGCGACCACAGCTTTCACCAAATAAAAAAAAGCTGAAAAAGGTGTAAACTGTGTATGTTTGCGTATAAACACACAGGTGCACAACCTTATTTCAGTCAAGCAAAGATCCCAAAGATGCTGGTGGATCCCTGCACGGACATACTCTAGTGTCTTCTATCATGAATCTGTTGTTTCAGCCACAAAGATCTCCTCTCCTAAAGCTGTCAACTTTCGAAACCAACACCTCCCACTTCCACAGGGGAATTCCACATGATGCATTCAAAAACAGCAGGATGCAATCTAGCCCACAGACAACACTACTAGAAGGAACAAGTGGAGAGCAATGTCAAGGTTTGTTGTTCACCTCATTCTCTATTTTAATGGATTTTTTTTTTCCCCTTGGGCTGTGAAGATAGGACACTATTTGTGCTATGCATTATCTTCCTTGGTGATCTGCTTGAAGTGGAGGTACCTCACATTTACCATCTGGTAGAAGTAGCACATAAACCAGATTCTGTAAAGTAGCTCACTTGCCTGCACTCTGAAGACGATTATTTTTCACACCTGACAGAATAAAATATTAGATTTGTTTATTTCTAATTCATTTTTATACATGAACTGTCTCACCTTCTATAAGAAAATTTGCTATGAACAGGGAAATGAACAAAAGTTATTTGATCTTTGGGTATATCAAAGGTGTGTGGGCAAAGACATGAAAAAGCTACCTGACGCTAATTTACAGTGACACGGAAAGCAGAGTATTACTCATCTAATCACTTCCCTTTCTGTCTGCCCATCTCCCACAGATGCCAAGGTTAATCTACCTTATCTACATTATTCATGTACTTCTCCCGAAATGGTTCTTGAAGTCAGCAAAACGTAATTGTAACAGTTTGTCAACACAAATCTGTTTTGTACCGTAAAAGCTGACTTACACTATTAAGCACATCCTTAAACAATGAACTGATTATACGGCTATTACACAGGAGGTACATTTGAAAGAAATGGTTAAGTAATACTTCAGACTTCTAAGCAAAACAATCCGTGAAAACATTATCAGAGACTGAGGTACCAAGAAAGAAAATCCTGGAATAAACAAATATATTAAATTGTAACAAGTAACCAAAAATAGGATGGCTATTCCTAGATAAAGAAAAAAAAAAAAAAAAGAAAAAGAAAGAAATAATAGAAAGACTTCCTTGAACTGAAAGAAAATAAGCACAGTACATACTGCCTCTTCCCTTTAAAAAAAAAAAAAAAATCAAACAAACTAAATCCACCTAGCTGGAAACACTAGAGATATAGATCTGTAAATTTTGTACTGAGATCTCTACCCTAAGTAACTGTTCCCATGGCTTTTTTTTTAAGTTTAAGATAATGTTTCTCAACATTTTTCTCTCCTTCAGAATCAAAGAACCTTGCCTTCTTTGGGGAAAACAAAACCAAAACAGATACCTTATTCAGTATGCTGCTTGTTGGTCAGGGGAGGGGCTGGGTTTGATGGATAACACATGCAACTTTTTTTCTTTTTACTTGCTTTAACAAGTCATAGTTTACATCAAGATTTTAATCTAACATCTTTATGAGAGACATCAGATACACAGACTGCAAAAAGACTAAGCAAAACACACACACCCTCTATTTACAAACAACCCAGCGCCTGTGACTGGGCAGGCAGAAACCACCTTACGCTTGCCATAATACTCACTGGGGGACACAGGTGGGAACAAGCTAGCAGGCACTGGTGGCACTTGTGGGTTGGTCTCCAACCACAGGTAAACATCAGTGCTGTTGGTATGTAACAACTGCATGCCAATGCGCATTTCGAAGGGACAAAAGAATGTTTCCTTCTGGTTTATTTTCTTCATGTTGGTTTGGGGTGGGGAAAATGCACAAAATGACTAATGCTCATCTATAAAGCCTACTAAGCGTGGCCTACAATTCCTGCTTCTGGTGCAGATTAATCTCTACTTCCTTATTTATTTTCTTTGCAAACTATCTTTCAGAAGGTGTAATTTCCATCTTACATGCTAAGTATTACAGTGCTATTTTTCTATAAGAATCATCTTGGACTGAGTTCTCTTTCTGCAGGAATTCTGTTCTGCTTTTGCATGTATCTTACCTTGCATCTTCCTCTTTGCTTGATTGCTAACACGTTCTCAATGTGGTAACAGTGGGTTAGCAGACACAGAACAGGCTGCATATAAAGCAGGAAAGGGACAGGAAAGTGTTAATTCACTATGTCTTCCCCATCAGTAATTAAAACAAAATGTAAAGAACTACCTACTCTGAGGTCTAATCCTGAAGAGGCTACAACAGCTAATTTATTCAGGCCCAAATGAGAGACCTACAGGGAGATAATAAAGAACGGACGGACAGCATTATTTCCCTTTAGTTACCGTAGCCTGTTGGGTAGAAGGAAAGTGTAAGCCAGATCTATTACATCTCAGGTTTAAGAAGTCTGGTAACTGCAAGTGTATGCTATTGTTATATTTTTTGAAAAAATTTTACTCAGTCTGCTTTCTTCCTTCTGATAAAATTCAATAATGCTTTAATGAAACAGTTGGGGTTAAGTTGTCCTGGTCAGTGAAAAAAAAAAGTCTTTGCTGCACAAGCTGTGAACCTGTTAAAACAGTGACAATTAAGAGTTTGATCACATGCTGCTGCAATCCAGGTGGGTTTTGTGAAAAGAGGAATTAAACTAAAAGCTTCAGGATGAGAACTTGGAGGTTTTGGGAGTACACCTTCAACTGTGGCAGCAGAAACTCCCAAAGATTTTATAAAGTACTCAAATTCTTGGTTTGGTTTGTTTATCCAGTGTAGACATTTTTAAATCTTTACTGTTCACTTTCAACAGTTTTCCACCAGTGAGGGTGCTTAACCTGCTAGTTCAGGATGCTGAACCTGCTAACCTTATACTACCACTGCCATCACTCAGTGGCTAAACTTCCACTGACACCATGAACTGGAGTCAGAAATTTCGAGTCAATTCAATTTTGAAGTCATTAATGCACTGCAAAACTCAGTGATTCAATAACAAATACTTCTAACTCTACCCAATAAACATTCTGACTCAATAACTTACACTTTTTAACTGTACCCTCAACGAGTTCATTAATATACAGGCACTTAAAGTGATCCACTAGTGATTTAGTCTATTTTGCCACCTCTCAGAAAATTTTAAAACTAAAAAAAATTATTAAAACCATCAGGACTTTGACTCTTGCCAAATGCATTCTCATGACTCAGTATTTGAGTGTCAGATACATTAGTCATGCCCAATAAGAAGAGGTTATATCTAATGAGAGAACTGTGGTTTTAGTCAAAAAACTACATGGCATTCAGCTCAGATTACAATTTATTTTCTGTATAAGAAAAGCAACAGTCTTGCATTCTTATCTTACTCACTCCATTTCAGCCTCTTTTTACTCAAGGAAAAAAAAAAGTGCAAGAGTTCACAAGAACCTCTAAAATTTTTGTTTGATCTTCTTCCAAAACTGGGTACTCTTTGTGATGCATATACTTCTCAGCTCTTGTCCCTTCTCTTTCTCCTCCAGCCTCTTCAAAAAATTTGGATAGGAAATTCAATTTTTGGGGAAGAACTCTAAAGGGATACACTAGCAAATATACAATTATAAATGCATTTTACTTCTGTTTAAAAAAGGTTCTGCTTATCCAGAAATTAGGAATCATTTCAACCAGCAAGTCTTTCTCTGGAGAGATGTGACACCACCACATACCCCCATATGTTTCATATGCTTACTTCATGGAAGTCTGAAGTTTGTTTATTAAAGATTGACACAATAGCAGAAAATCAACTTTAACACAAAAGGCTGCTAATGTGTGTCTCATGTTGAGCCCTCTGCCAACACACCTGCAGATATATTGAAGGTGTTAAGCAAAAGACTACATCACAGTTCTATATACTCTGCAAGATACTACACAACTGTTGTGCTATAAATTATCAGTCGATTCATTTTCTGTATATAACAGTATTTGATTTCACAGAACGCTAATTTTAACCATTAACTGAGAACAGAAATACCTATCATATACCATACTCTTCTAACAAATGGAAAAGGTTAAAAGGTTGGTAAAACTTTGTTCAAAAGTTAGCTTATACTTTTAAATCAAGCATCTGAAGATTTTAAAATGTCAGAATGCCAGCAAGCTTAAGATATATTCTATTAAGGTCTGCTGTGTCATATGAAGTCTTTTGCCAGAAACATTTGTAGGTAACGAATACTCCTACAGCTCTCCAGTGCAAGAGGCTTTTTTCTTTTTCTGCAGCCCACCTTCTGTATAACTGACCACGCAAATATGTAAGGCTAAGGATCAAGATTGTCCTTTTAATAGTTCCTCCTCTGATCTTTTTTTCCTGTGAGAACAGTACCTTCTCCCAGTCATTCTTCTGCAAGACTAACAAGCAAGCTAGATTCTTCTAGTTTCCTCTTGTTACAGTTTTCCTGACCATCCAAGTAGATCTTTTCTGCACCTGTCTCGGTCTCAAGCCATCTTCCTTGAACACGAATGCAATGTAATCCTCCATAGGATTACGTTACACCATTACCATGCATGACATCACTAAAAATTTCTAGTCTCTGTTGAAATACATCTTCTGATACAGGCTCAGGACAAAATATGATGTTTAAGATTTGTCATATTGGCAGCTCGTGACCACCTTTACAAGTGTCATATCCAGGTTTTCTTCCTTTACTAATCACAAGTGATGATGACTTGCAGCAGACACTTCGCTTATTGACCCTTTAAATCTGCCTTTCTTCTGGACCTTTCTTCATATAGCAATGACTATTTCCAACACTAAATATACCCTGACTGTTGTCCTAAGTCTGTGTTCTCACCAAATAAGAGTGCTTAAGAAACACAACACTGGGTGAAAAAACTGACACGAGAAAATACTTTGTTTCTGTAACAGTTTCCTGTCTCAGAAATAAGTTACCTACTTCAGTTGAAATTAAATAAGAAATTAGAGAACCAACAGCCACCACCAAAAAAAAAAATAATCCAAGTTTTTGCTCACAAAGCTGTAGGCAACAGCAATTTCTATTACAGGTTCATAACAGTAAAATGTTATCCAAGTTTAAGCATATCTGGCATTACAACGCACAACTGTAGTTCCAAAGATAAAAGCTATGATGGTTTACTAAATGAAGCCAGTAACCAGACTACCTTTACCAATGGATTATTTGGAAATTTGTGCTTATTGCCATTTGTTACCAAGTTTTCCTAGGTCAGCTTTTGTCAAGCATCTGACAAGAATCTTACACCCTTCCTTCCCACTAATACATTAGCCATATCTTTATCACGAACACAAAAACCAGTTCTTTACATTTTCCACTAGCAAAGCACTTTTCAGAGGTTAAATAAACCTAAAGGTTATTTATGCTTATTTTAAGTTTATTCTAGAGGTTAATAAACCTTATTATTAACAAATATTTTAGAGGTTAATAAACCTTTAGAAAGAGGTTTATTTAAACAAACTTCTTTTACACCATAAAAACTCTTGAATCAAGTATGGACAGATTAAACTTACTTTAATAAAGTATCTGGGCACTACACTTGTGGGACAATCTTCTGATGTAAAATGACATCAGTCATTTCTCAACAACTCCCAGTCAATGTCAACAACTTGCAGAGGTACACACTAGCATTTCCATTTCGTGTTGTGTCTTTCCCAGTGCCACAGAATCCACATAAATAACCTCAACAACTTCCATCAGAGAACACTCATTTGTTACCCCAATGTTCGTTTTTTACTGAGAAACAAGAAAAACTGCTGCAACAAGGCAAGGTAAGTTATGAGTCTCAACATCGTAGCCAACTTCCAAGAACACTATTTATTACAAAATACATAGTTGTATACACAAATATTTTTCAAAAAGTGGAACAAAAACTAGCATGCACAGAGGAAGGAGGGAACTCAGCTTTTCCTTCAGACATGACAAGTCCTTAGAGAGTGCAGCATAGAAACTTGGCAATGTGGGCAAGCTAGCGATTCATTGAACATACTGGCCATCAAAGAGGACATCTGTAGGAGCAGCAAAAGGTTGACACAGACCTGGACCAGCATCCCCTTCATCATGCAACTGCAGGCCTTGTTGGAGGACACTGCACATCTTGACCAAAAATACAGTGAAGTCCAGCTGCAGTTGCTGTTTGCAAATGTTAAAGACACAAAGTAGGAAGAGGAAATAACAGCACTCAATGAGAGGTGAAAAACCTCTATTTTCTTGGCTTTAGTGACTAAGTGATCTCCAGCAGCATGGAGGACAACACTTCAAAAGATTTCAGGGCCATGGATCAAGGAATGACTCAACTGGAGTTATTAACAGACCTGCTATATCACTGCCTCTCACAGAAAGGAAGGGAAGCCAGAGCTGGGGTTCTGCTGCTTTTCCTTCAGCAGGAGAATGTTCAATGTAGCCAGTGCTTACCAACTCACTTGTCTGTTTTTCCAAGGACATAAAAAACACAGTTTCACTTTTTCATTTGGAAAAAAAAAAAAATGGAAATAAGCCTCAGAGACAGTAACAGAGCAGGAGCATTTCCTCCACTGAATTCAGTTCTACTTCAGATGTGCAATGCATACAGACTACTTTCTCCCATTTCAGTAAGTTTTTTTAAGAGTTTATCCTCCTATGTTATTTCATGCTACTGATAGTGAAGGGAAGAAATGCAAAGTCACCACCATCCATTTTTCAGGTTTTGAATGCTGGAAGATGTTTTAAAGCTGAAAGCAGTATTTTCTTCTCATGGATTAGCAATATGATGGCCTAGGATCACAGTGTAAACTACATCTGTCTCAGGGGAAACCTGAGCAAATTATGATTACAACATACAGATATGTTTCAGAAAAAGCAGAACAACTTCAACAAATAAGACTACATTGTTTTAAATAGCTATATAAAGGTTGATCTAAGCTGGAGTTTTTTAAATGATTTTAATTATTTTACACTTTCTACAGCAGACATTACCATAGCTTAAATGCACCCAAACTGCTTTGGTTTTCTTTAAAAGAAAGTAAATTTCAATTCCGATACTACATGACTGTTACAAGAACAGCTCTTCACTGACTGGAACAAGAAAAGAGGCGGGAGGAAATCTCAATGCTTGCATATGCTATGCTCATAAAAAACATGGGTAAAAAAACCCTCTCAAAAGAACTAATGTCACCAACATACTAACTCTTTAGAATATAATATTCTAAGTGCGTATGTAATATTATATGTATTTAACTAATCGCATGAAAAAAATCTCCTTAAGAAAATAGTTACTTGAAGTCTCTGGTAACATATATTTCATTTCTTTTCTTTTGGCATATGAAAATACAGCAACTGATATCAGTGAGTTGCCTCAAGCTGCTTCTAGTTGTAGACAAAGGACTTCATTGCCAGCAGGAGCAGTCTACATTTTTTAAATTGTTTCTGCATTCTCTGTATACAGATTGTCGAATTATTCGCATGTGGTAGACTCCTGTCATTTCCAGCTGTTCCTTGGTCCTTACTGTTTTGCACCAACATAACAACTTTCAGTACAGCTTATTGAAACTTGGCCACTGAGCAACCCTGTCTTCCAAAACCACAACTAAACATGCAAAACCTCTCTCCCAGTCATTAAAAGGTATAACAAACAAGAAATACAGCCCTTCTTTGACAGCTGACAAAGCAAACAACTCAGTAGCTTTCATTCACTGTTCTTCAGCAGCTTTCACAGCCCAATTCTGATAGGCTAAGAGTACATTCTAAGCCTTTAAATTCACTTAAAACTGATTTAGCAGTACTGTAAATCACTTTTTAGGATTTCTATGAGCCCTTCATATATTTTAAGCAAGTCATACACTAATTTTGAAAACTTATAACTGATAAATGAACTCCAATGCCTATAGTTTCTATGCATAAGACTCTGCACTACAAAGGCAGCTGGTGAAAGTTTGTCACATCCCTTCAAAATTTATTTCCAGACTTTTATATTAACTTTTTAGGTGTTTCTAGAAGCTTTCCAGTCTTAAGTACTTCCAAGAAAATCCAGCTGAAGAAGGAACTATACCCTCTGCTTTCACATGGGTTTCCAGCATTGACTTTGCAATATGACTAATCTTGCACTGAATTGTGAAAATGGTGTTCAAGTAACTTACAGTCTGATTATAAATAACAATTTTTCAGTGTCCTAAATTGAGTGAACTATAAAGTTCCCTAACTCTTCTGTAATGCTCAGTGAACTGTAAAGTTCACTAAAAACTTACCCAAATCACTATCTGGCTAATTTGAACCTGAAAAGGATCACACAGATTGACAGGTAATCCATACAGTACTCAGATCAAGAGTTCAATCAAAAAGTCATGAAACAAGGGGGAAAACACTCCTGATTTTAGACTGGGCTCTAAATTGTTATCCTTTTTGCATGACATGGATAAGGGGGTGGTTATCTTCTTTGCAGGATATGGATGAGGTAAAAAACATTCTATCTAGGAATCTAGAACCCTTTTCACAAGTCAGAAAGAAAGTGCTGTAACTCCACAGTCTTTCAGAATTAAAAAAGGTTTCTTCTCAAATTCAGTTATACTGTCCACAGCATCAGCTCACCCAAATTTCTACACAAATCCTCTCCAGTTTGCTTTGGCTAGATTCCTTAGCTGCACACTCTTGAACAAGGTTATGTGACCCCCAGTACCATACCCGCCACAGCAACTTCCCACATATGACAAGCCAGAGACTTTTGTTCTCTGTTTTCCTACCAGCCACCCAAACCATTATTAACACAATGAATTAATTCAGTCTGAAATCTTTCACAATGAGAACAATCAGCCATTGGAATACTCTCCCCAGGGAAGTGGTGGATCCCCCAACACTGGACACTTTTTAAGATTCAGCTGGACAGGGTGCTGGGCCATCTTGTCTAGACCATGCTTTTGCCAAGAAACTTTGGTCCAGATGACCCTTGGGGTCCCTTTCAACCTGGTATTCTATGATTCTATGAATTCCCATACAACTTCTGGCCTTTTTCCTACTGACAGAGAATTATCCATCTTACCAGTAACAAAAAGAGTATTTCGTTTAATAGAATTCAAGAGTTAGAAGAATTATTTATTTTTTAATTTCTTAACAGGAGTGTAGACATGTGCATTAACTAAAAAGAACCCCAAACGACTAAGTAGTTTGGAAAGGCCAAGGAACTGTAAAGATTAATGTACCCTCTTCAAGTCCAACGTGTAGTGCTCACAAAATTTATTTTTCACACTTATTTTGTAATTTGGCCTGGAACTCTGATATCCCCTTGCCATGCAGGGACACTCATGTCAGGGCAAGAGGTCAAGGAACTTTCATTCCACTCTTGATCTAAGCAAAATCTGCTTTTTGATGCATACGTGACTGCAGATTACAGCACTCCGTTTTCTTCTTCATACCAGCACTGTGCTGACTGATTCCTCTCCTGGACAGTTTTTTAACTCACCAGTCATTACCCAAACATTTTCAATAGAGCAACACGGCCCCCTAATATTTTCCCAGAACATCGCAAACTAATCTAAGTCTGAAGACCAGGGAAGTTGCCTGAAATTAAAAAAAAAATAAAAGAAAGAATTCAGCCTCTTTTCTTCCACCTTTTATCAGTAAAAAAATAAAATTTCACAAATGTGCGATTTTATGGCTCCAGGAACAGCTAAATCATATGCAGATGAGAGTGACTGCCCATACAAACACAACATACAAAGTTCAGGAGGAGTCTGAAAGCCTTCAGTTTAGATTGCAATCAGTAGCTGATACACAAGAATGAAAACAAGACTGTTGTGATACATAGTTTTCAACTATTAAACTTCTGAACTTCTTGTGCAAGTCTAGTCAAAGTGGTGAGTTTATGAGGGAAAAATGTTAACTCTGCTATTATTAGTATACTGTAAATACCTTTATTCACAGACAACTGAACTGTCTCAGCTGTTGCTTTGAATGCTTAAGCATATAATCTATGCCAAACTCTCATGGCAAAACAACAACTGAAAAGAAGCAAAGATGACAGAAGTTTCTGACACTGCTTAAATTCAGTACCAGTAAAGTAACAACAAAACAAGAAAAAAAGGACATCTGGAACTTAATAATATGCAACAGAAATTTAGTTTTACTTTTATACCATTGTTTCCACAGTACTGCAGGTTCATTTAGTAAAGTATACTGTGTATATCCAAAATACACCACTTGTTACTCTACACTGAATGAGCAACTTCATAACTAAAAGCTGTAATACACTATTTATTCCCTATAGAAAACAAAGTTTAGTGTCCCTACCCTTGCTTGCAGCAGGTGTGAAGCTGTTCAGACATACTACCTCTTGCAACTGAACACAGCAGAATTAATTCAAACTATATTAACAATCAAATGTGCCCAACCATCTAAACTGCTTTAACTGGGAGTCCCAAAAGAATGTTTAAGTTACTGTATGGTCTACATAAACCGAAACTTATACAGTACTGAAATTAAAAATAGTATCACAGAAATCTAATACAAATTGTTCTGCAGAGGTTTAAGAATCTAAATTAAAACAAATTTAAAAAACATTGAGAAGAAACTGCACATACTATTGCTTTTTCTTCTCATTCCAGCTTATGCTAATCTTACAATTGAAAAGTTCCCATCTACATTGTTTTCAGCAATGTCTTTTACCACTATATTAAAAAGATTTTGTTTATCCATCATGAATTTAGTTTCAAAACAATGAAAAGTTAGGACTGCCTCAACATTCCCCTTATTTGAAATCATTCAAATTGCTAAGAGGATTTTGCGTGTGCATGCATGCAAGTCAATAAAAGAGCATATCACCGGGCCTTCAGCTTTATTGCTCTGGAACTACAAGACAAATAAAGGGCACTAGCTGAATGAGAAGAAGGTATGATAAAGTTAACAGGGTCAGATCGAAGAGCTTTTGGAAGCTTTTACCTTTCTAAACGAGGTCAGTTTTTAACAGTTCTTTTGCAAGCTGTAAAGTAGTTCCACCCTGATCAAAGGGAGAACTTCAGAGCAGCTGTTCAACTGTACATATATGTATGTATATTCTTGGTAAGACAATAATGCTGTTTGCATTCTTTAAGTCAAATAGTAGCCTGCTAGATCGTGACCGAGTTAAGCATTACCACTACACACTTGATAGTACTACACGTCTCATGGCTGTAAACACAAAGGTCAATTTATGTGTTGTCAAACAACACTGTGACACTGAGCAACCAGTGCTACACAAGACCACGAATGAAGCATAAAGATAACCCAGTGGTGGGTGAGAATCTGATTTAATGTACCAAATAATGGGTTTTAAGGCATGGGAATAGAAAACCTTCATCCAGCAAAGCAGGATACAAGAGTGGAATATGAACTTGCCAGATAAACGGAAAGTACTGTTTTTTGTATTTTTTTTGCACTGTTTGCAGTATGCTTAATGCTTTTCTGTACCACAAAAAGAGGCATTCAGTAAGCAAAGTTGGATGACACTTCCCCCCCCCTTTTCTGAATTGTATGTTACTTCAGAAGATAAAGATTTTTGTTTTATCACAGGTTTATGAAAGGGCACAGCACAATGCTAAATATCAACTGTAAAAGTAATTGAAACATACAGAAAAGCAAGCAAGGAAGGAAGCTTGAACAAACTAAACAGCAAACAACAATTCCACCGTGTTTATCCATGGCACATTCTGTTTTGAAGACTGCATGTGGTTCTAGTGGCCCCTTTACCAAAAGAATCTGGCCAGGACTAAAAAGGCCAAAGAAGAGTATAAAATAATAACAAAAGCTTTGAAACAATTTCCATAAAAAGCAAGATTAAGTTGTTTAAGATTCCTCAGGCTGGAGATAACCTGGTGGAAAGGATATGAGAGTCAAAGTCAGGACTGAAACCAATATCATCAGTAGAGAATGATAATCCAACTGTCTCTAATACAAGCAAAAAAAACCAAAACAAAAAACATGGAACTTCTTACAAGAGTTTACCGGGATTCAAAAAGGAACTACACAAACTTTCTGAAAGAAATACCCACTGAGGACTGAAAAACAAAGGTGACAATTCTGCCTCATGAAGTCCCTTGGCTGCAAAGTTTTGAAAAATGGCAGGAACACACATGAGACTAGTCGGTACACTTCTCCAGGTACACACTATGGGCTACTGGGACAGGCTACTGGGCTAAGCAAGTTACTGCTACTTCATCAGGATATAAGAAGTCCACATGAAGTTAAAGCTGGCAAAAATTCAGGGCAATGGCTTTGTTAAAACTGCCAGCTGACAGTAGTAGATTATGATTACTGACTGAAGTCTACTGATTTACCATAGCCCCATAGCTGCACAACAATGGAAAGAAAAGCTACTACTTGCCATTTCATTGCACAAACATATTTTTGCCATTTCACTGTGCCATCTCCACAGCAAACCTGGTATACAGAACTTTTTAATCCAATGTCAAAATCATTTTAAGGTTAAAATAGACATTAATTATGCCTCGATACACTTCAAGACTTCTAACACAGTAAGTTTTGTATTCATGACAGCCTGGTATTTTAAGATGACAGATGAATGAAAAGAACAGGACTTCTAATGGAAAATGGTTGCAGCCACTCTATCAACATAACGATAGCTTTTGGTTTGAATGGAATATGTATGCAGACTCCTAAAAATAGATTGGAAAAAGAGCTTCTTCATATCCCAGCAATATGCGCATTTCATAAGATAATAAACCATATTGTTTTAGGGGCACATCAGTATAAAAAAGCTACATCCACATACAGGAGAACTGTTCACTTTATATGAATAACTAACATCTGTTACACAAAGAACAAAATAATCTCTTCTCTGACAAGTTCTTAAATCTAGAGGTAGACAACTACACGTAGCAGATGTGTAATATGCAGAAGTTCACAGGCTCAGTTCTCTAGCAGACCTCACTAAATTCTACATGAACGATGCTTTTCAATAATAAATAATCATAATCTTCACCCAGTGTTCCATTCAGAATGTCACTAAGTTACACAATACTGGATTTACAAGCAGACAACTAGAACCATACCAAAAGAAGGAAATGTGACCCACCTGCCTTTCTTCACAAAGCTGGCAGATCCTAGCTAGAATTATTTTTTCCACCAGATAACAAAGGGCAGGCAACAAAAAGTGCTAAATAAAACAACTTTCTGACAGGACTTCTGTTCAAAACATCTGAAAATACATGAAGTCATATACTAAAATTCCCAGCTTTGTGGGATTCCAGCACAGCACTGCAGTTGAGACAAAAAAGCACTTACATTGCTTGAATCTCTGGTTGAGCAGTTGAGGTGCTTTCTCCAAAATTGTTCGTAAATGATATGTGATAAAGCAAAACATGTTTTATTCAATTAATCTAGCAATTGCGCCTGTGAAGATGATGATGCGCCTGCATCTAACCCTTAAGGGGGCACTGGTTTTCAAGCACAATGCTGAGAGTGAATTTAACAGATGAAATCCAAGCTCCTGCAAAGAAGGAAAGGTGCACTGATTTCATTATGTCTGAGATTTGACTCTCAGTGACTGTATTTCTCTGCACCCATTTAGTACATATATTCACCATTCTGCAAACATGAGAGAGCTCAAATGTAACGATTGCCATTTGCTTCCTCCTTTGGCTTGAATGTTATGCCAATTTAGACACACAGTGCTCTTCTGTCTGAGGGAATCATGACCCAGATAGGAGAAATTGGTTTGACAGATGACTACTTGCTTGGTAATTTTGGGCAAAGTCAATTAATCCCCCTGCAGCAAATTTTTCAGCAACAAGTGGCAAAAGCGTAAACCTCGTAATAGCCCTACAAGGGCTGATGAATTCTTGTAAACCTTTTCAAGAGAAAAGGGTTGGTAAAAATTTAAAGCATAAAATCAGGAACAGTTTGCAACAAGATCACCTACTGACAAGGTCTGAAATAATTTAAATCCAATTGTTGCCAAATCTGGTTTTAGGTATAATGTTGCCTAGGATGTATCTTTGTTTGTATACATAATGACTTTATTGCAGATTGACAGAAAACACTTAACAGAGTAAAACTAAGTCTACCTGGCACAGAACTTAAACAATCTGGAAAAAATAACTCCAAACCAGATGTCATTGTCTTTTTACTCACAAAACACATGGTGTTGCCTAACAAATGTAAAAAGAATGTATATCATGTATACAGACAGCATGAATAAAATGTTTTATAGAAATAAGTAGACTATGGGTTTAGGTGAACCATGAACTTTTCAAACCCACTTACAAATGTGGCACAGTATTAAACAAAGACAGGAGTTTGTATCTATCACTTTGTTGTGTTGCATAAAATCAGTGACTAATTTAGATTGGAAAGGACCTCCAGAGTCACCTGGTCCAACCTCCAGCTTAAAGTGAGGCCAACTAAATTATATTATCAGGGCCCTGAGCTAAAGCATTCTGAGTATCTCCAAGGACGGAGGTGTCACAGTACCGCTGGGCTACCTGCTCCAATGGCTGCCCTCACAGCCACTGGAATTTCTCATTACAACCTTTGGTCAGGCATTGGAACAGGCTGCCCAGGGAAGTGGTGGAGTCACCATCCCTGGCGTGATTCAACAAACGCGTAGGTGTTGCACTTCGGGACATGGTTTAGCAGGCATGGTGGTGTTGCGTTGACGGCTGGACTTGATCTTAGATGTCTTTTCCAACCTCAATGATTCT
>Ga0181612_125390_pt1 | contig 25832 bp, 18 predicted proteins | sample HoacroProtozoa21_FD_119630 | JGI IMG/M metagenome (GOLD analysis project Ga0181612, IMG submission 119630) | Hoatzin crop microbial communities from Cojedes, Venezuel. Combined Assembly of Gp0051906, Gp0051904, Gp0051908
AACGCGTACTTCATCGAAATGATTTTTTCAAGGTTCGGGAAATCCGCGAACCTCAAATTAATCGACACTGATTTCAAAGAACTCGTATTATTCGGCGTCAGGGACGCCTGTTGATGTCTAAAAAATTAACGAACTATTGATAAAAAACAAATTGAACTTCCTGCTATACATAGGAGTCGTTCTATCCAAGTTAATATCTGGACAATGAGACATTATTCTCTGTATTATTTTTTTCTTTGCCAACGACCTTCCTTCGAGCTCTCCCCTCTTCATCCTTAAATTATAATTTATCGCCCCCATGAGGACATCTGCTATTTGAACATAGTGACTCTCCTGAGAACGGATAAACTGAAGATTTCTTATTGCAGTATTGAATCGAAGGAGCCTCTTTAGTTCTTTTAATTTTTCATTGCCACATGTGTCTTTTATATCCAAGAAGACATTATAATTATTTTCCAGATTTGTCTTATGATGAAGCAGTTGATAATACATCCTGTAGTAAAAATCATTAAAAGTATAGTCTTCACGATTCTCATCTATCTGATCTTTATCAACAACCACGGCCCTAAACTGCATGTCTGTCATGAAGAAATAATCGACTATATCCTGATATAAGGGAAGAGTCGCTTCATGAACGTTTATCCATTTAAGCTCTCCTAAATAATTATGCCTACTTTTTATGTCCTGAATCTGATTATTTGCCAGTTTGATTTGATTATACGCAATACTAGTATACCCCATCAGCATATAAGGATGTCCATCATTTGGCAGATGCGTGCTCTCGTCGCAATAAATATTAAATGTCTTATTATTCTTCATAAAAACAAACCATAAAAATCATTGCTGCAATTGCAATTATACTGTTTCCCTTATTTTGCCATCTAAATTAGCGCTTTTCAGCTAGATTTCAAAAGACGCTTCCGAAATCATCCCGACCGACAATATCCCGCAAAAGCGTCTCCCCCTCCTGAACCGTTCTACACAACCATAATTCAAGGTGTAAGATGACAGTCTCATCAGTCTTAATTCTTACATCTAATTCAATGTGAGAATATATGACCTGCTCAAGACTTCTTCTAAAGATATTTCCCTTTTACCGCAGTACTGGTCGCAACGCCACAAAACCAGAAGGTCACTTCTGCAAATCCAGTGAAGTCGTTCAAAAACGAATAGAAGCTGAATAACTGTTAATACAGAAGGCCGAACATCCATAGAGGGATTCTTAGCCCATGGCCGATTTCAGTATTATCCACAGCAAGGAAACTGTCCGGCATATCCTTTATCTGCTCGAATGACTTGGATTTTCCTCCGACTTCAAAAAGATACCTGTCATCCACAAGAAAATCCCCCTTTCCTGGATAGTTTACCGTGTGACCCTGCTGAAGCTGATTGAAGAAAAATGTTTCCCTGACCATGCCTATGTTCGGTCTTGATGCGAAAGAATACATAAGATTGGTATTGTTCAGGAAAATCTTTTCGGGACGGGACATCTTGTCAAGTGTCTTTGTCCTATCCGTCAGCAGATTGAAAAGTCCAGCCCTCTGAAGCGCATACAGTATCTTAAGCCCCTGGTTGCGGTCTGTCTCCAATTCGTTGAACAAAGAGGAAAGATTTACTTGCCGCGGTTCTCTTTCCGCCAAAATCATGAACATCTTCTTCGCCTTGCGAATCGTTGACACCTTGACATCATCGTTAAGAGGATAGTCACTCTCAAGAATCTTGTCCACAATCTGCTGCAGTCTGCTTTCATACCCGGCATAGACGGACTTGTAGAACGGATAGAACCCTTTCCGCAGATAATCGTCAAAATGCTTCTGAATACGAATACCTTTTTCATTGACACTGCCGGCTATCTCCACATGGTGTAAAAGCAGGTCTTCCAGGCTTACCGGAGCGATGTCAACTATCCCCTCATAACCGAGATATTCCCTGAAAGACATTCCTGCAAGCGTGTAAGAGAGACTCCGCCGCGAAAGGTCTCCTCGTTCTGCCTGGTCCAGTTTCAGCATGGAAGAGCCGCTATAGACAACATTCAACCCCGGATAGTCATCATTGATATTCTTGAGGAACGTCTGCCAGTCAGGATAATAGTGTACCTCATCGAGAAAAATATGGGTACCCCCATGGGTGTAGAAATCCTCTATCAACTCCTCCAGGGAATTCGTGGAGAACCATAGATTGTCCAATGATGCATAAAGGGCCTTGGACCTGTCTGGAAAAGTCTCCTTTATATGCTGGAGCATCATGGTTGTCTTTCCCGTTCCCTTGGGCCCCTTTATTCCTATGAGATTGTCTCTCCAGTCTATTTTTCCGTACAGATATCTGTGAAAAGTCGTAGGAGTTGCACTCAGTCTCCGGCTATAAACACGGTATATTTTCTCAGTGTCCATCTGTCTTATTTTAGTGTCTTCGCAAATATAGGAAATTAATGTCTAAAAACACTAAATTTCTATCAAAAACAATGTTTAAAAACACTAAATTATTACTAAAAATAATGTTTTCAAACACTAAGAAATTCCAGAAGCTCCTCTGAATCCATCTGCTATGTGAGAAGCCTCCCACTTTGTAACCTTTCTTTACAACGGAAGGCTCAAGGTGTAAAAATCCTTTACATCCATCTTCTTCCTCGTTAAATATAACAATTTACCAATCAAACCTTTACATCCTATGGCACGTTAATGGATTATCCCTTTGTCAGATACATATGTCCAAAAGATGACACTTAAGAAAAACATATCCATGCTCCTGGCCCTGTCCTTCTGCACAATATGCTCTGCGGGAAGCGGTCCCGGAGGCAGCATGACCCTCCATGACTGTATGGAGTATGCCATATCTAATTCCACGAAAATGAGAATCCGGAAAGCCGCCACGGGAGACGCCCAGATAGACAGGCGCACGGCCATCCTTTCCGCCTTCACCCCATCCATTTCCGGAAGCTCGTCTGCATACTACACATTCGGAAGGTCTATCGACCCCGAGACAAACACCTATGTAACCAACACCACTTTCTACAATAGCTACGGCATAAGCGCAGGTATAACCGTCTTCGACGGATTCAATGCGGTAAACAACATAAAGATAGCAAAGACGTCCCTTCTGATGGGCCTGTCCGGAGAGGAGCAGGAGCAGGCTGCAATCTGCCTTGCCACCATGGAGGCCTTCTACAATACGGTCTACTACTCTTCCCTCTCGGACGTCTACAGGGACGTTGTAAAGACGGCAAAGCAGAAGGTTGACGCCGCAAGGAAGAAGGAGGAACTGGGCGTGAAAGGATATGCGGAAGTCGTCCAGATGGAAAGTGAGCTGGCCCAGCGGGAGTATGACCTGATAAATACCGAGAATCTCTACAACTCGGCCCTCATGACCCTGAAGGACGTGATGTTCTGGCCAGCCGGACAGGAGCTATCAATAGACACATCCGTAGCTGACGGGAATCCGCTTGTCGCGAATGAAGGCATGAGCGTTGACGAAGTCGTGGAATATGCAAAGGAGAACCGTCCCGAGGCAAAGATTGCAAAAGGAGCCATGACAAATGCGGAGCTGAGCCTCTCGACAGAAAAGATGAGGGTGATTCCGAAGTTCGGACTCTACGCAGGCTGGAACACAACTTACTACAAGTATCCTGGCAGCGACATACAGACCGAACCCTTTGCCGACCAGTTCAGCCACAATGCAGGTGAATATATCCAGCTCTCGATGAGCATTCCGATATACGACCGCCTGAGCAGGCTCTCGACAATCTCGAAAAAGAAGAACGCCCTGCAGAAAGCATCCGCCGAGTACGACCAGAAGCTAAGGGACATAGACTCGGAGGTAAGGCGGGCTGTCCAGGACCGAGACGGGGCCCTGGCATCCTACACCCAGGCCCAGAGAAAGGCCGACGTCCAGAGCGAAGCCTACAGGATGAACACGAAAAAATACGAGCAGGGGCTCATCTCCCCCATCGAATACCAGACCGCGACGACGGACTATCTGAAGAGCCGCTCGGACAGGCTTGATGCGATGTTCAGGTACTTCATAAAGAGTAGCGTAGTCCGCTACTACGCAGGGGAAAGCTACATAAACCAGTAAAACACACCTTCAATGGACAAGATAATCGAAAAGAAGAAAGGCTGGAGAAGGGCCTTCACAAGAAAGGCTCTCCCATGGTGGGGAGCGGGAGTGCTCCTCCTGTTCATAGGATGGCTTATCCTCAGGGACAGTTCCAGCACGCTCATAGTTGACAAGGATACCCTTTCCTTTGCCGATGTGAAGGAGGGAGAGTTCAACGACTATATACGCATAAGCGGACAGGTTCAGCCCCTTGTCACAATACAGATAAGCCCCATAGAGGGAGGAGTCGTAAGGGAGATCATGATAGAGGAAGGAAGCCAGGTGCACAAGGGTGACGAGATTCTCCGCCTGTCAAACGACAACCTCGACCTGCAGATCCTGAACGCCGAGGCGGAGCTCGCCGAAAAGGAAAACATCCTGCGCAACACGCAGATCCAGATGGAGCAGGACCGCCTGAGCGTAAAGCAGTCACAAGCGGAGCTGCAGATGAACGTGGGCAGGCTAAAACGAAACTACGAGCAGCAGCAGGCCCTCTATGACGACAGGCTCGTATCAAGGGAGGACTACCTCAAGGCGAAGGAAGACTATCTCCTAGCGAAGGAGAAACTCTCCCTGGTCAGTGAAAAGGACGTCCAGGACAGCCTCTACCGCAGCACCCAGGTCGTCAGGATGAGCGAGAGCCTGGACAACATGATAAGGAACATGCAGATGATCCGAAAGCGCAAGGACAACCTCACCATAAAGGCCCCGATAGACGGGCAGCTCGGGCTTCTGGACGCAGTCCTTGGAGAGAATATCGCAGCCGGGACCAAGATCGGTCAGATATCTGACATGTCATCCTACAAGATAGAGGCGCAGATTGACGAGCACTACATCGACAAGGTGACTCCAGGCCTGATGGCAACCATTGAAAGGCAGGGGACCACATACGAGGCCATGCTGAGAAAGGTGTATCCAGAGGTAAGGGACGGAAAGTTCAAGGCAGACTTCAAGTTCGGAGATTCGGTTCCCGACAACATCAGAAACGGCCAGACATACTACCTCAACCTCCAGCTTGGAAGTCCTGCGGAGGCCGTAATAATTCCCAGGGGAAACTTCTACCAGAAGACCGGTGGCAAATGGATATACGTCCTTTCCCCTGGCGGAGACAAGGCCGCAAAGAGGGAGATAAAGATCGGCAGGCAGAATCCCCAGTACTACGAAGTGATGGAGGGGCTGTCTCCCGGAGAGAAGGTCATCGTTTCGGGATACGAATCCTTCGGAGACAATGACGTGCTTGTCCTGAAATAGGCAGAGTCTTCCTAAACTGGAGAACAATAGGGAAAAGGTGTGCGAAAGATATGGCTACTGACTAGAAAAAAGCATATAAAGGCATGAATTTCAAGACGATTACGAAAAACTGGGTATCTACGCTTTTCAATATTGCGGGAATGAGCATCGCCCTTGCGGTGTTCATGATAACGATGGTGCAGGTGGAATGGTCGTGGACCTATGACAGGAACTACCCCGGCAGCAGGCAGACGGCGCTACTGGAGCACAGCCTCATGAGCGAAGGCGAATGGAGCATGAGATTCTGCCGACCGCTCATCGAAGAGACGAAGACGGCGAGCCCAGACATTCTCTGTGTCGGGACGTTCTCCCCCAGAAGCGATGCCGAGTTCTACCAGGAAAACGACAGGGACCACAAGGTCACGCTTAGCCTGTCCGAAGCCGACTCATCATACTTTGACGTATTCCCATTCGAGTTTGTCAGCGGCTCGATAAGGGACTTCGGTGCAAATTCGGCGGTAATATCGGAAGAATCCGCCCGCAAGCTGTTCGGGAACGAGGACGCTGTCGGCAGGATGGCCTTCACCAGTGACGGCCTGAAGGTGTCCATCGTTGCCGTATACAAGGATTTCCCAAAGAACTGCAGCGTAAGGAACGGAATCATCTCAAACATCGGCAAAGGCTACCTTGACGATCCGAGCGAATGGTCTTTCATGTGCTATATGCGTCTTTCTGATGAAAGCAAAAAGGATGAAGTGATAGCTAGCATAGCGGAAAAGTGGCTTCCACTGGTATCCAGCCCGGACTCGGACACGGAAGAGAACCGCAAGGAGCTTCTCACAAAGACAAGGGTAAGCATCCTGCATGACGCATACTTTGAAAGGGACCTGCACAGCGCCAACATAAAAGGCAGCAGGCCAATTACCAGGATACTCTTTGTCATAGCCCTGATGGTCATACTGATTGCCATCATAAACTTCGTGAACTTCTCATTTGCAAGGATACCGTTCGAGATAAAGGGCATAAATACAAGAAAGATCCTTGGAGCGGAAAAAAGCTCGCTCATAGGAACACAGCTTCTTCGCGCGGCAATCACCGCAATGATTTCATTCGCACTTGCCGTGCTTCTCATGCATGTAGCATCAGGAACTTCCATATCCGGATTCATCTCCGGAAGCATCAAACCTTTTGACAATCCAGGGATCCTCCTGCTGGCGGCCGCAATAGCAATCCTGTGCGCAGTCCTCGCAGGGATAGCACCGGCACTTTACAGCACCTCGCAGCCTACATCTACGGTACTCAAAGGATCCTACTCCATGTCCGTGAAGGGAAAGGCCCTCAGGAACATCCTTGTGTCACTGCAGTTCATCCTTTCCTTCATATTCGTGATATTCACTCTTTTCATAAACAGGCAGACACGCTTCATGCAGGATAGCGACATGGGGTTCAATGACGAGCAGGTGCTGGAAATAGACCTCGGCTGGAAAGTCGGGGAGAAAAAAGATGCATACGAAAACAAGCTGAGGCAGAACCCATCCATCACCGATGTGACATTCTCCGATTCACGCCTTGTCTCCCTGGGAAGAATGACATGGGGAAGGAACTATGAAGGAGACATTCCCTTCTATGCCGAAGTGCTGCCCGTAAGCGTCAACTTCCTTGATTTCTTCGGAATCGAGATCGTCGACGGAAGAGACTTCACTCCTTCGGATGACAGCAATCCCTGCGGAACCATGATTGTGAATGAGAAGCTCCTTTCGGAATATCCCGGCATTCACATTGGAAGCAAGATTGCAGGACATTCCGAAGAAGGGAATGCCGAAATCGTGGGCGTTGCGAAGGACTTCAACTTCAAGCCTTTGCAGTATCCGGTTTCACCTATGATAATATACAACTGGGGTAGCGATCCATGGAGGGTTTTCTCCGAATCATACGTGAAGATGGCTCCCGGGGCCAATGCCAGGGAAGTCATGGATTACATAAGGAAGACCATATCGGAGATAGACCCTGAACAGAGCAAGGAGAACGTTGCCGTAGGGTTCATGGACGACAGGATTCAGCAACTCTACGACAGCGAAACGAATCTTGGCAGGCTTATTTCAATGGCTTCTGTCGTAGCCATCATCATAACCATCATTGGAATCATAGGGCTGGTGTTCTTTGAGACGCAGTCCCTGAGAAAGGAGATAGCGGTAAGAAGGGTCAACGGCGCCACGGTGGAGGACATTCTCTCCATGATAAACCGTAAATACATCCTTCTGGCGATAGGAAGCTTCGCGGTAGCCTCGCCAGTGGTATACTTCATTATAAGGACATGGAGGAACAACTTCGCCTACAAGGCCGGAATACCAGTATGGATATTCCTTCTGGCCCTGCTGCTTGTAGTACTTCTGACAGTGCTGGTTGTAACGCTCCAGAGCCTGAAGGCCGCTTCAGTCAATCCGGTGGAGTCGCTCAAGAACGAGTAGTGTCTGCCCAAAGGACCTGGATTTTCCTCAATCGGTCCAACATTTTGAGGAACTTTTTGTGTGCAACATTTTCCAGAATTTAAGCACAAAAAGGAGTATGTGGCGAATTGACTCTGTCGAGGTTTTCCATCAGGCTTTCCTGGCATAGATGGCCCATATCATGAGAAGCGTACATATTGCACACAGGATACCACCTGCCGCCATGGTTACGGAAGTGCTCAGATGCAGCTCTCCAAGTCCCACAAGTGGACTCGCTATCGCTCCCGCAACAAATCCGGCCGCTCCGAATATCGCACTCGCTGCACCTGCGTTGTCTCTCTCGGAATCGAGTGCCACTGCATTCGTTATGGCCTGAAGTATTCCATAGAAGAACATGAATAGAAGGTAGGATGCCATAAGGAGAATGATGCTGCGCTTTGTCATTATGCAAAAGGCGATGAGTCCCACGGATACCAGTATTCCGGCGGCGGACACCCTCAAGGACTTCCGCATGTCGGGGAACTTGGCGCTAACTGCGCATCCCACGCTGATCATGACGGCATTGAGTCCAAGGCATACACTGTACATCATAGGAGAGAGGCCATAGGACTGCTCCATGATAAATGAAGATGATGATATGTATGCGAAAAACGTAAACATGGCGAACATGACGGCAAGGGTGCTTGTTACGAATACCGGATTACGGAGAACCTTGAAGAGGTTTGCGTAGACCTTTCCCACACTCCCCTTCTGCCTGTTTTGAGGAGGTAGCGTTTCCTTGAGGAACAGGGTACACACGGCAAGGACGGCTCCAAGTGCGAGAAGCGCCACGAAGAAGCCCTTCCAATTGGTGAAATAGGTCATCACCCCACCTATGACAGGTGCGGCCACAGGAGCTACGCCGGTGATTGCACCAAGCAGCGCCATGAATTTCACCAGCTCGTCACCCGTGAAAAGGTCCGTAGCCATGCTCTTTGATATGACAATGCCGCCGGCTCCGCCGAACCCCTGGAACAGACGCATGAGGTTGAGGAAATGTATGTCCTTTGAAAACAGGAGAAGGATCGTGGAGACGATAAACAGTATCATTGTCCCGAAAAGTATCTTCTTCCTGCCCCACTTGTCAGTGAGCGGACCTATGAGAATCTGCCCTGCGGCAAGGCCTATCATGCTCATCGTAAGGCTCGCCGAGACAAGCGAAGTCGATGTTCCGAAATACTCCGCCATCTCTGGCATAACCGGAAGATAGAAATCCGTTACAAACGGTCCGAAGGCCGATAGCGTCCCAAGCGTAATGGGGACGAATGGGGATATTTTCGTTTTGCTCATAACATTCATTTAAAAGCATGCATCACCGCATCAAGTTGTATGCCAAAATCGCCCTCACAGAGCCCTGCAGTGCCGTTTTGGCCAGCATCAGAATCAATGATTTGTGGCATCTGGCAGAGGTGTGGCGCAACAAATGTCGCATCTTCATTTTTTTATTTTCATGGAGAGTTTCTGCCAATCTGCCATATAGGGCATATCTCCTGTCTATTTTTTTTACACTTTCCAGCAGGATTGTAAAATTTCTTTACAAGACAGGTCTGGTCCATGTCAAATAATTCATTATGATACAATAACTTACCCTTTATGGCATGTCTTTCGTGCATATACCATCAAAGAAAACAAACTCAAATCAATATCATGATCAAAGTAGAGAATCTTTCGAAAGTATTCCGCACAGAGGAGATTGAGACTACGGCTCTTGACAACGTATCCTTCGAGATTGCAGACGGGGAATTCGTCGCAATCATGGGCCCCTCCGGCTGCGGAAAGTCCACCCTGCTCAACATCCTCGGCCTTCTGGACAATCCCACAAGCGGATCATACCAGCTCATGGGAACCGAAGTCGGAGGTCTCAAGGAAAAGGAGCGTACCCGCTTCCGTAAGGGCAACATAGGATTCGTGTTCCAGAGTTTCAACCTCATAGATGAACTGAACGTCTACGAGAACATCGAACTTCCGCTGCGCTACCTCAGCATTTCATCATCGGAGCGCAAGGCGAAGGTAACCGAAATGATGAAGAGAATGAACATCTCCCACAGGGCCCAGCATTTCCCCCAGCAGCTCAGCGGAGGCCAGCAGCAGAGGGTGGCAATAGCTAGGGCGGTTGTCGCAGGCCCCAAGCTCATCCTCGCCGACGAGCCCACCGGAAACCTCGACTCCAAGAACGGAAAGGAGGTCATGGACCTGCTGAGCGAGCTCAACAGGGAAGGCACGACCATCGTAATGGTGACCCACTCGCAGAGGGATGCCGCCGTGGCGCAGAGAACAATCGACCTTTTCGACGGGCAGATCGTAAAAGACGTAAAGAACGAACTTTAGGCCTAGGTGCACAGTTCCTGACAGACAGCCATCAAATATCTAAGTGAAATGAAGACAAGGGAACTTCTTCTCAAGGTGCTCTCGCTGGGCGTCGGCCTCGCCATTGGACTCATTCTTGTTGCCAAGGTATTCTTTGAAATGTCCTATGACTCGTTCTACAAGGACATTGACAGGGTGTACCAGATCGTCACCGACTATTCCTTCTCCGTCGGAGGCGAGAGCAAGCAGTACGGCCAGGTGAGCGGAGCGGTTGCCCCCGGAATGAAGAGAGAAGTCCCCGGCGTGGAGGCGGCGACAAGAATTACCGGCCTCTACGACAGCGACAGGTACATTGACAGTGAAGGCAACATCCTGGAAGGGCGCCTCTATATGGCGGATTCCTGCTTTTTCGACGTATTTCCTGTCAATGTGATAGCAGGGTCACCAGGGAAGGCGCTGGGGAAATGGGGGTGCGTCATGGTAAGCCGTTCCTTTGCGCAGAAGATGGGCGGAGTGGAACAGTGCATGGGAAAGGTCATACGCAATGACACGGACAGGGAATTCTCCATGACGATCGAAGGCGTATTCGAGGACCTGCCAAAGAACAGTTCCATGCAATATGACATTCTTCTTTCCCTGGCTACAATGACAAAGGAGAGCACGGACAACTGGGTCGGAAACGACCGCTACAAGGGATTCGTGAAGCTCTCTCCGGGCGTCGACCCTTCATCCCTTGTCCCCGCAATCAGGAGAATGCAGGAGAACAACCAGCCCATGGAGCTGTTCACCAAGAGAGGCATGACGCTGGAATATTCCCTCACCCCATATGACAAGCTCCATACATCCGACCAGTACGTAAGGACCATGATAATCCTCCTCGGGATAGTGGCGGCACTGCTTCTGCTGGTCAGCGTAATGAACTACGTGCTGATAGTGATATCATCCGTAGTGAAGAAATCCAGGGAGATAGGCATACGCAAATGCTATGGCGCAGAGGGCTCCGACATCCTCAAGACCCTTTCCGCAGAGACTCTTCTGAGCCTTGCGCTCTCGCTAGGCGTCGCCCTTGTGCTCCTGCTGGCCCTGAGAGGTCCGGTAGAGAGCCTTCTGGGGGTCAGGATAATAGACCTTTTCGTTCCCCAGACCATATGGGCCGTAGCTTTTACGCTTCTACTGATATTTGCGATAGCCGTATTCATTCCTTGGCTGCTGTACACCAGGATTCCGGTTTCGCAGGCCCTTCGCTCCTACAGGGAGAATTCCAGAAAATGGAAGCTCACACTTCTTTTCGTCCAGTTCTTCATCACGACGTTCCTCACCCTCATGGTTGTTTTCACAGGACTTCAGTACCGAAGAGCGATAGACGGGGACATCGGATACGACCCATCGGATGTGATAACATTCACGGTCGGTTTCCAGGACCAGAATAAATACGGGGCCCTAACTGACGCACTATCATCCATTCCACAGGTAAAGGGCATAGCCTACAGCTACGGCATGCCAAGCGAAGGATCAAACGGCGACAACGTATACATGCCTGGAGAAGATACCGAGCTGTTCAACATTGCAGACCAGTACGAAGTGACACCAGGCTATCTCAGTCTCATGGGCATAGCTCTCCTCGAGGGACGCATAATGCAGTCCCATGACGAGATTGTCGTAAGCGAAAGCTTTGCCCGGAAGATCTCCCGAATGGCATCCTGGAATGACGGAGCGATCGGAAAGGACGTAGCCATAACCGGACACGATACGCAGAGAAAGGATACCAACGGCCAGTGCATATTCACCATCGTCGGCATATACGAAGACTACCTCATAGGGAACCTCAACAACACGGACGAGCGACCGAGCGCCCTGTTCTACGGCGAGGCGGGGCAAGACCCCATGAGCCATGTCAGCATAAAGGTTGACGAGACATCTCCCGAAAACCTCGAAAGAGTGGAGAAAGTCGTGAAAGAGATACTTCCAGACTGCAGCTCAGACATCCACTATCTTTCCGGTGAGATGGCAAAGGCCTATGACGGGACACGCAAGATAAGGAACACCATAGTCCTCGGCAGCATATTCTCTCTTGTAATAGCCCTGTTCGGACTTGTCGGTTACATTCGCAACGAAAGCGAGCGAAGAAGCAAGGAAATGGCCGTAAGGAAGATCAACGGAGCGACCAGGGCGGACATAACTGGGCTTTTCCTCTCCAGCGTACTGAAAATAGCCGTTGCCGCTGTAATTCTGGCCGATATCGCCGCATTCTTTGCGGCAGACAGGTACCTCAGGATGTTCTCCAGCAAGATAGAGCTGTCCCCCGCCCTGTTCATTGCAACTGATATCATCATCCTTGCGATAGTCTCTGCTGCCGTCATTCTAAACAGCATCAGGATTTCAAGAGCGAATCCCGTGGACTCGCTAAGGAGCGAATAGGGGGCGATCCAGCCTGTAAAAAATCAGCTTTTGCGTTAGATCGAGTTTCTGAACGGTCGAAAAATCGGCTTCAGAGATCAAATCTAACGTATTTTTTCATATCTTTACAAGAAAACGATGATATGATCATAGGAAGGAAAGAGGAAAAGGCGGAATTGCTCTCCGCATACGAATCCGAGTATTCGGAGTTCGTGGCCATAACTGGCAGGAGAAGAATTGGAAAGACATTCCTTGTCAGGGAAACCTTTGACTACAGATTCGCATTCCAGCATTCCGGGATTGCCAAGAAAAATACCAGAGTGCAGCTCAAGGAGTTCAGGGCGTCTCTTGTCAGGTGCGGGATGGGGAAATGCCGCATACCGAAGGACTGGTTTGATGCCTTCCATCTGTTGGAGAATCTCCTGGATTCCAAGCCTGATGGAAAGAAAGTGGTATTCATCGATGAGCTTCCATGGATGGATGCCAAGAATTCTACGCTTGTTTCCGCCTTGGAGCATTTCTGGAACTCATATGCATCAGCTCGGAAAGACATACTCCTCATAATTTGTGGGAGTGCGACATCATGGATTGTCAACAAGGTATTCAAGAACCATGGGGGACTCTACAATAGGGTTTCCCATGCGATAAGACTTTACGAGTTCACGCTCAACGAATGTGAGCAGTACGCAAAGGAGAGGAACCTTGGAATGAGCCGATATGAAATCATGCGAATGTATATGGCGATTGGAGGTGTCCCTTTCTATTGGTCGCTTGTTTCGAAAGGTTTGAGCGCCACACAGAACATAGACCGTCTCCTTTTCAATCCTGAGGGTCGTCTGCATGGAGAGTACGACGAATTATATGCGTCCCTTTTTGACAATCCGGCCCCATATATGGATGTCATATCATGCCTTGGGAAGAAAGGTGGCGGATTCACCCGCAAGGAAATTTCCAAAATGACTTCCATCCCGAACAATTCCAGACTGACTGTAATATTGGAAGACCTCACCTCATGCGGATTCATCCGAGAGTATAAATTGCATGGCGCTAGACGTCAGAAGAGTCTGTACCAATTAATGGACTCATTCACCTTGTTCTATTACAGGCTCATGAAGGACAATTCCGACGTGGGCGAAGACTTCTGGATGAGCATGACAAAGTCATCTCTGCGCAATGCCTGGGAAGGACTTGCCTTCGAATCCCTGTGCTTCAAGCATCTGCGCCAGATAAAGAAAGCCCTTGGAATATCCGGTGTGGCTACACGCACATATTCCTGGAGAGCCGAAGAGGATCCGGTTCTTGGAAAAGGGGTACAGGTGGATATGGTTATCGACAGGGCCGATGGCGTGGTAAACCTATGCGAAATGAAATTTTCTTCCGACAGGTATACAATAACCAAGAGTGATGATGAGAGCATAAGGGCTAAGGTCTCGCGTTTCAACTCTTATGCGCCAAACGTCAAAAGTATCTACGTAACAATGGTAACTCCATGGGGCTTGAACAGAAACATATATTGGAATAATGTCCAGAATGAAATCACTGCCGATGACCTGTTCGCTGGATAGGTTCTGTTTTTGCGTTAGATCGAGTTTCTGAATGGTCAAAAAATCAGCTTCAGAGATCCAATCTAACGTATTTTTTCCGGAATCACCCTGTCAACAATACCAGCCAGCAAGACGGTAACACAATGACACGCAAAGGAATATTCGCACGGCCTACTCCACGTCCTCGTACAAGAGCGCACCTTTGCGGAAATGTTCGGCCAGATTCCTGCGGATGGATTCCGGAGATATGACCCTGCAGTGCTTACCGTACCCGAGAATATCCCTTTCCAGCTCCCTGTTCGGAATCACTTCTATGCTTACAGTGACGCCATGGCTCCTGTCGGAGCCAAGGACCTTCTGGGATGAATGGATCGGCTTTGTGAGGATGTATGGCGCCTGGGAGGAATCGAACCATAGGACGACTTCCTCCTTTCTGGACTTCAGTGAGCGTGTAACCCCCACCACGTCGTCAAAGTAATGTGCCGGGTCGAAGAAGGTGTTGGGAACATACTCCAGGGTCCTGTCGTGGGTTATCGAATGGATTCTGTCAAGAGCCAGCAAGGTGACATCATCCTTTATCTTTCCATAGTAGCACACTACGAACCAGCGGTTTCTCCATTCCTTCAGAAGATATGGGGAGACTATCATTTCAGTAGGGGCGTCCTTTCTGCTCTTGAACGACTTGTATCCTATTCGAAGAGGCTCCTTGGAAAGTATTGCCGCGTAGATTTCGCTAATGTACTCGAGACCCTTTAGCCTCTCGTTTCTTTCAAGGTCTATTGCAGGCGTCCTGTGACGCGCCTCCACGTAGATCTGGTCCTCCAGGCGGCTTACTATGCTGGACATCGATGAAAACTGGCTGAACATCTGGAAATGCTTCAGGACGTCCATCGCCTCGCGAAGAGTCAGGATGTCGTCTTCTGAAAGCGGAGTGTTCCTGATGCTGTAGTCAGGATCTTCATAGGTGTAGTATTTCCTGTCCTTCACCACTATGGGTGCATTGTAGCCTAGTTTTTCGCTGCGCATGAGGGCCAGGTCGTTCTGGACCGTACGGCGGCTCACTGGTTCATCCCTGCCCTCGAACTCGTAAAGGGCGTCAGAGCAGGCGTCGATAAGATCCTCGAGGGTCCACCTCCTGTGGTGGTTGCAAAGGCATCTGTCAATGGTGGTAATTCGAATGAGCTGGCTTCGGTTAAGTGGCATGGTGACTTTTTTTGCAAAATTAGCAACTTTTTTAATCTGCGCAATTTGATTGCGCACACAGGACGTTACTTTGCACCGTAATCAAGGATTTTAAAGATGAGAGTATTGCAAAACAACAGGGTCCCACTCAAAATGTGGCTTACTGACATAGAGGAATCCGCACTTGAGCAGGCAATCACCCTTGCCAACCTTCCCTATGTCTTCCACCACGTAGCCATCATGCCGGATGCGCACACCGGCAAAGGCATGCCAATTGGCGGAGTGATAGCGACCGACGGAGTGTACGTACCCAATGCAGTCGGTGTGGACATCGGATGCGGAATGTGCGCCGTGAAAACAAGCCTGAGAGCCGAGGACGCTACTCCCAAAAGCCTCAAGGCCGTAATGAGACTCATCCGGGAGAGGATTCCCCTTGGAATGGATTCCCGGAAAGAGATGATGGACGAGAGCCTCATGCCCCAGGGTTTCGATATCGATTCGATGGATGTCGTAGGTCCCCAGTACAAGGCGGCGAGAAAGCAGCTCGGCACCCTCGGCGGAGGCAACCACTTCATAGAGATTCAGAAGGACGAGGATGGTTTCGTCTGGATGATGATCCACTCTGGAAGCCGCAACCTCGGATTCCGCGTGGCGCAGCACTATGCGGACATCGCATCCGAACTATGCTCCAGATGGTATTCCTCCGTCCCCAGGGGGCTGGAGTTCCTTCCAATATGCGAGAAAGAGGCGAAGGACTATTTCGACCAGATGACCTACTGCATAAGATACGCCTTCTGCAACAGGCACTTCATGATGGACATCGTCTCCCAGAGCATGGCCGAGGTATTTCCCGACATCACCTTCGAAAACATGATCAACATCGCCCACAACTATGCCGCATGGGAGAACCATTTCGGACAGAACGTGGTCGTCCACAGGAAGGGAGCCACAAGGGCCAGGAAGGACGATATCGGGATCATTCCGGGATCCCAGGGAACTCCTTCATACATTGTCAAAGGCCTCGGAAACCCGGAGAGCTTCAGCAGCTGCTCCCACGGAGCCGGAAGGGCTATGAGCAGGACCAAGGCGATCGACACCCTTGATCTCAAGGCTGAGATAAAAAAACTTGACTCACTGGGGATTGTCCATGCCGTAAGGACCAAGACCGACCTTCAGGAGGCTTCCTCCGCCTACAAGGACATTGACGTTGTAATGGCAAACCAGAAAGACCTCGTAAAGCCGATCGTAAAGCTTGTTCCCCTGGCAGTCGTAAAAGGCTGACAGGCTTGGCTTACCTAGCCTTCCCGCCAGGATTCCACCTACGGGAACCGCACAATGCAGATATTCCATAGCGCCAGAGCGTCCTGTGAACGGGGCCTTTGGCGCTTTTTCTTTTCCCCACATCCTTCAAACTTTCCCTGGCCCTGTCAAATAGACCTGGCGCATCGCCCATTACAACATCCGGACATCTTTCAAATGACCTAAGAAAAGCTTAACTTCGCATACAACCATTCATCAAAGCCATGAAATCAATCCTTCACCCCCTTATCGCCATCTGCGTAGCTATGCTTCTCCCTTCATTTTCACTGAAAGCGGACGAAGATCCCTGCAAAATCGCATCTTCTCTTGCCCACAGGGTCATAGGGGATGCCGCCGACGGGATTGTCTTCCATCTGGAAAGCGATACCTGCGACGTCTTCAGGATCTGCATGGAAGACGGAAAGGTCGCCATATCGGGCAACAGTGCCAACTCAATGGCAGCGGGGCTCAACCACTACCTTAGGTTCTTCTGCAACGTAAACATAGGGTGGTTCGCCTGGGAGAAGCCTTCATCCCCGGTTCTCCTTGCGGACGTTGACAAGGAGATACGCATAAAGGCCAGGGTCAGGAACCGTTTCTTCCTCAACTACTGCACATTCGGATACTCCATGCCGTGGTGGCACTGGGAGGAATGGGAGCATTTCATAGACTGGATGGCCCTTAGTGGGATCAACCTTCCGCTCGCCATAACAGGGCAGGAGTCAATCTGGTACAAGGTATGGACAGAGTTGGGCGTAGATGAAAAGAAGGTAAGGGAGTATTTTACAGGCCCGGCGCACCTTCCCTGGCACAGGATGCTGAACATAGACCGATGGGGAGGGCCGCTTCCGGTAAGCTGGCTGAACTCCCAGGCCGAGCTCCAGAGGAAGATCGTTGCAAGGGAGAGGGAGCTTGGAATGAAACCTGTGCTTCCGGCTTTTTCCGGACATGTTCCGGAGGCTCTTCTCGAAGTGTATCCCCACGCAAAGATCACAAAAATGGGCTCATGGTGCGGATTCCCCGAGGAAGACGTGCCGTGTTTCCTCGATCCCATGGATTCCCTGTTCCCCCAGATCCAGGAAAAGTTCCTGTCCGTACAGAAGGACATCTACGGGACGGACCACATCTACGGAATTGACCTTTTCAACGAAATGGACCCTCCATCGGGAGATCCCGAGTATCTTGGAAGGGTCAGCCGCCAGGTATACCAGGCCCTAAGCCAGGCCGACCCAGATGCGGTATGGCTGCAGATGACATGGCTTTTCTGGAATGAAAGGGATTTCTGGACAAACGACAGGGTGAAGCCCTATATCTGCTCATACCCTGCGGACAAGTCTCTGCTGCTTGACTACTACTGCGAGAGGCAGGAAATCTGGCAGAGGACTGAAAAGTACTTCGGCGTTCCGTACATATGGTGCTACCTCGGGAACTTCGGAGGCAACACCTATCTCGCAGGAGACTTCGCCGAGGTAGGAAAGAGGATAGAGAACACCTTTGAAAACGGAGGAGACAACTTCTGTGGCATCGGAGCCACCCTCGAAGGGCTTGACTGCAACCCCTTCATGTACCAGTACGTGCTTGACAAGGCATGGGACTTCCCTCTGCACAAGGACCGGGAGGCATACTCCAGGATGCTTTCAGACAGCAGGACGGGAAGAGCCGACCCCATGGCAAGAAAGGCATGGGGCATACTGCTTGACAGCATATACGTCGACAGGACGGTTCCGGGACACAGTCCCCTGATGAACCTTCGTCCGTCCCTTGGAAGGTCGTCATCATATCATTCAAGCGTAAGGTTCACATACGACAACGGCCTGCTCCTCGAGGCGGCAAGGCTTCTTCTCTCATCGGGTGGAGAGGGCCCCTCATACGAGTTCGACGTAGTGAACCTGACAAGGCAATGGCTGTCAAACCTCTTTGACGGGGTCCTGGCCCAGTACAGGAAGGCCTACGAGGAGAAGAATCAGGAAAAATGCAAGGAGCTCGCAGAAAAGATGCTCTGCATGCTTGATGACATGGACGCACTTCTTTCCACCAACACATGCTTTCTGCTAGGAAAATGGATTTCCGATGCAAGAGGATGGGGTGCAGACTCAGCCGAGGCCGACTTCTTCGAAAAGAACGCAAGGAATCTTCTCTCCAGCTGGGGAGACGGCGGCAACCTTCTGACAGACTATGCCAACAGGACATGGGCAGGACTCGTGTCATCATACTACAAGCCAAGGTGGGAGATGTTCCTTTCCGAGGCCCAGTCATCCCTTGAAAAAGGCTCACCCCTTGACGAGGATGCCCTGAAACAGAGGATGATCGCCTTCGAGAAAGAGTGGTGGGATTCGCCAAAGGAGTCCTTCCCCAGCAAAGCTGAGGGCGACTTCCGGAAAGAAGCATCAAGGATTATTGCAAAATACGCCTTGGAGTAAGTGCCAGAGGGACCTTCCTTTCACCTAAAATGCGTAAATTAGAAGTCGCATTTGCGACCCTTTCTCAGCGTAGTTGACAAAGAGGTTGCAGATAAGCCTTTATGTTATGAAGAAGCAAGGAAAGATACTTGTCGTGGATGACAATGCCGGCATACGCTCGGCTCTCAAGATATTGCTACCCATGCACTTTGACAAGGTGGAGCTTCTATCCTCCCCGGTAGACATCATAAGCAGGGTGGAGTCCTTCAAGCCGGACGCCGTCCTTCTGGACATGAACTTCAAATCGGATATAAACTCCGGCAACGAGGGCCTTTACTACCTCGGAGAGCTGAAGCAGAGGTTCCCATCCCTGAATGTGATACTGTTCACCGCATATGCGGACATCCAGCTTGCCGTGGAAGGGATGAAAAGAGGAGCCTTCGACTTTATCGTAAAGCCGTGGAAGAACGAGCAGCTCATACAGACCCTTTCCAACGCCTGCGGAGTCAAAAAGGAGAAGAGCGAGGCAAAAAGCGAAGGAAGCGCCATGTACTGGGGAAGCGGAGAGAAGATGACAGCCATATCGAGGGATGTGGCAAAGATAGCCCCGACTGACGCCACAGTCCTCATAACCGGAGAGAACGGAACCGGAAAGGACGTCCTTGCAAGGGAGATCCACTCCATGTCACAGAGGGCATCATCCGTCATGGTCAGCGTTGACGCTGGAGCCATTCCGGAGACTCTTTTCGAAGACGAACTGTTCGGCCACGTAAAGGGAGCCTTCACCGACGCCAGGAGCGACCACGCCGGAAAATTCGAGCAGGCCCAGGGCGGCACCCTTTTCCTGGACGAGATAGGGAACATCCCCCTGCAGGCCCAGGCGAAGCTCCTAAGGGTGCTTCAGAACAGGACCGTGACACGCCTTGGAGACACAAGGCCTATTCCCGTAGACATAAGGCTAATATGCGCTACGAACATGAACCTCGAGGATCTCGTATCCCAGGGAAGGTTCAGGGAAGACCTCTACTACAGGATAAACACCTTCCACATCGAACTTCCTCCGCTTAGGGAGAGGAAGGATGAAATCATTCCCCTGGCCCAGATGTTCCTTGAGCAGTATGCGGAAAAGTACCATCGCAGCGTCACCTCCATATCCGAGGAAGGAAAGGAAGCCCTCCTGTCCGGAGCCTGGAACGGAAATATCCGCGAACTGCAGAACTGCATGGAAAAGGCGGTCATACTCTCCGAAGGGGACATCCTCGGAAAGGACGATTTCCAAATATCGGGGAAGGCCCCCGAAAGCCACCTCACCCAGACCGGATCACATTCCATCGACACGCTTGAAGAAGCCGAGGAGAAGGCCGTCAGGGCGGCGATGGACGAGTACAAGGGCAATCTATCGCTAGTCGCAAAAGCCCTCGGCATAAGCCGGCCCACCCTGTACGGAAAGCTTAAGAAGTACGGAATTTGACGACTCTGGGCTTCATACTTGCCATGACTGCAGCCGTAGCGGCATCCGCCACGGTGACGGCCCTGATTGTACGCAAAGGTGTGCATAAGAAGATATCCTTCATGCTTGACGCTCTTGAAGACGGAGAGACAAACTTCCGGTTCAGCGAAAGGATGCGTCCGGGACGCGGTCTCAACAAGACACTGAACAGGATAAGGACTATTTTCCGGAAGGAAAGGCATCAAATCATGGAGCAGGAGAAGTACTATGGCCAGATGCTGGACAATGTCAAGACCGGAGTCATAGTAAGCGCCGTCAAGGGAGAGGAGGTGCTCTACTGCAACAAAAGAGCCCTTTCACTCCTGGGGTTTTCATCCCTGAGCACCCTCAGACAGTTAAAGAAGATATCCCCCGAAGTATACACCGCATTCAGCTGGGTTGACGAAGACTCGCCTCAGAAGGCGGGTTTCTTCTCAGACAAGTCCCCCTGCAACATCTCTATTGCGGCGACAAGGACACTTATGCAGGGAAACGAGGTGAAAATCATAACATTCAACGACATAAGCGGAGAGATAGAGGATAACGAGGTGACATCGTGGACACGCCTCATTAGGGTTCTGACCCACGAGATCATGAATACCGTGACTCCTATCGCATCCCTTTCGGAAGTTCTCCAGACATGCGTCGACGACCCCGCCAAGAAAGACGACCTCAAGGCTGGGCTGGAGACCATATCCACATCGTCAAGGGGGCTGGTCAAGTTTGTGGAATCCTACAGGAACCTCACCAGGGTGGCCAACCCCGTAAAGAAGGCCTTCTTCGTCAGGGACATGGCCGCAAAGGTCATTGATCTTACCAGCGCATTCGGAGCCGAGGTGACATTTGTGGAAAAGACGGAGGATGTCCTTCTGTATGCAGACGAGGGACAGATATCCCAGATTCTTGTGAACCTTGTGAAAAATGCCGCCCAGGCCGGGGCGCGCAATGTCGGGATATCAGCCGAGATAGACTCCGCCGACTCGGTGATTGTAAACGTATCCAACGACGGTCCTCCCATAAGCGAACCGGCAAGAGAGGAGATCTTCATTCCTTTCTTCACGACAAAGCAGGACGGTACCGGAATCGGCCTCAGCCTTTCCCGCCAGATAATGAGACTGCACGGAGGCACCCTGCGCCTGACGCGCTCGGATGAAAAGGAGACGGTATTCTCACTGATTTTCAAATAGGATACGCAGCGAGTACCCAATTGACATGGACACGTCTGCGCACAATAATTCAAGGTTTGTGAACTAGTCCCGAAAACCCCTATAAATAAATACTCAAGTCTCCTAGTAAAGAAGACCGAACATCCATAGGGGGATCTTATTTCCTGAACCCAATTCAACACTGTCGATAGCCAGATAGCTTTGGGGTATGTCCTTTATCTGTTCGAAGGACTTCCTTGCCCCACCGACTTCAAAAATGAATTTGTCGTCAACCCTGAAATCACCCTTGTCGCTCAGGTTGACCTCATGCCCTTTTGACAATTGATTGACAAAGAATGTCTCCCTTACGCTTCCAATGTTGACGTTTTTTGAAAACGCATACATGAGATTCGAGTTCTCAAGGTATATCTTGTCGGGACTGGACATATGCTTAAGGGCCTTGGCCTTGGATTTCAGAAGCAGCAGCAGACCGCCTTTCTCCAAGGCATCCAATATCATCAGGCCTTGTTCCCTGTTTGTTTCCATCCCTCTGTAAAGTTCAGCCATATTCGGCACGAAAGGCACCTGTACGGATAGTATCATCAACAATTTCTTCGCTTTTTGGACTGTTGAATATTCGACATCCAAAATTGCGGGAAGGTCTTGTTCGATAACCTGTTTGGCTACTTCCTGCAACCTTATGCCGAAGTCCTCTGGATCTTCCCTGTAAAAAGGATAGTATCCTTGTTCCAGATAATGCTCGAAAAGGGGAAGGACTTTTATTTTGGTGATGATCCCAGAAGCTATCCTTTCATGATTTTCCAAAAGGGCTCCCAGTTCCACAGGGCCCATTTCAAATGCGCCCTCAAACTCCAGAAATTCCCGGAAGGACATTCCAGGAAGATCATATACCCTTTGCCTTCTGGACAAATCTGCCTTGGCCGTATCCAGATGCAACATGGATGATCCGGTGTATACGATGTTGAGATCAGGATAGGAATCATATGTATTCTTCAGGATGATCTGCCAATTGTCGTATTTATGGATTTCGTCCAAGTAAAGATACTTTCCTCCGTGAGAGTAGTGGTAATCGATGAGATCGACAAGAGAATTGGACGCGAACCAAAGGCTGTCCACAGAAACATAGAGCACCTCTGACAAATTCTCATGGGCCTCCTTTATATGTTGCAGCACAAGCGTGGTCTTACCCACACCCTTGGGGCCTTTGATACCAATCAACCGGTTATTCCAATTTATTTGATTGTATAGGGACCTTTTATAACTAAGGTCCGTCAGTTCTATCTGACGGAGCATTATACGCCGTAAGGCGGAATATTCGCTTGAATCCATGATTATGCCATTTGTGCAAAGATAAAAACAATTTTTAAAGATTGAAATAATGTTCGATTTTCAATCTTTGAAGATTACATTTAAGGCCGAATTCAAATCTTTGAAAATTGAGCATAGTAGCTAATTTCAATTATTGGAGATTGAACATGCCGAAATAGCTACAAGTTGAATGACCACTCAGCATCTTTCTTTTTTTTGGGGGCAGCCGTCGATTCCTACAAACATTTTGCCCTTTGAATGAAAATTCAGAAATTTGCCTGTTAATAGGAATGGTCCAACTTCGACAAATGCAATTTTAGATTTATGCAGATACTTTCAAAATCGATAACCAAGGCTGAACTTTCCGAATTGGCGCAGAATACCTTTGGAGATATGATCAAGTGTGTAGCAGATGTTGAGAGAAATCTGTTGGCGGTGGATGCTGACTTGCATGCTGATTTGGAAACTTTGCTTCTGGAAAATGGCTCCAGTCAAGAGGCGCTATGGGGGTTCAATTTGTACCCTGATCTGGATGGAGAGGATTTTATCGAATATGATTCCTTGATCAATATTCGCTCTTGGCAGGGGAATATGAGCAGAAGTGTTGAGGATGAGCGGAATAGGAATAAAATTGTACAAATTGTTAGTCAATACATTACGGAATGATGCAACACTCTGGACTTGAAAACGGCAGGTGGGCGCAGCTGAGCTTCAAGGCCCAGATGGCAAACATCGGGAGCGAGGTGTTCCGTATGGAGAAATGGATGCTAAAGGGAAACACCGATCAGGCCCAGAAAGCGTTATACCGTGCTCTGGAACTTATTGACCTAACCCTGAAATTTGGGCGGGCAGATGAACCTGTGGCATTAAGGAATTCGATGATTTACGAAGTCTGCAGGCTACGCGAAGCTCTATGCTATTATTTCTACGCCGGAAGCATCGATGATATTCGTGGCCTATGTAAATACCTGGATGCTTTTGCGTCATAAAGGGCATTCCGCCGCGTCCTTTTGATGATTCCCTATCCCGATGGGGCTTAAGGCGCACCTGAAAACGTGCAACACATCTAACGAACAAAGCGCCTGCAAGTCACCCCGCAAGCGCTTTTTAGTAATTTTCCTGGCGGAAAGACAGGGATTCGAACCCTGGAGCCGCTTTGGGCGGCCACGCGCTTTCCAGACGCGCCTCTTCAGCCACTCGAGCATCTTTCCAAATGGACTGCAAATTTATAAAAATTATTTTAGAAATGAGCAAATTATCCTAAGTAGTTTCGGCTTTGATTTCACGAGGTACGCATTTTGCGGCACCACAGACAGACTGATTCCACTTGTCATGAAAAAGCTTTTTGCAACCATCTTACTTATCCTATCTGCTGTCTTCTTTGCAAATGCGCAGAATTCTCAAAGAGACACTTCAGCCAATGACGGCAATGACTCCGAAAAAGTATTCGTAGCGGCAGAGCATCCATACCTGTACAACACGAGATTCAAGATTTACGACTACTTCCCCGACAACCAGTACGCTTTCTACAGGCTTGACACCAGCACAGGAGAGATGTCCTTCTTCGACATTGAATTGCTGACGGGAAAGATTACATCATCCACTATCATCGAAAGCCCGCTTGTAGAGGACTCCGGACAGTACATAGGAAGATTTACATTCAGCCCGAGGACAGGCATACTACTTGACACCAGTGAAGGCCAGATGTGGTACGTAAGGGAAAAAGGCGGACTGCTCAAGTACAAGTTCAAGGTCATTCCCATCGAATAGCCAAAGGTTAGGATTGGGCTATTCACTTTTACGGTACATCATAAAGTCAAACGGTTACAACGGAATATTTCCGCCGTTCGCTATTGTTTCGTTCCCGCTCACTTTCAGGCCGGTGGGGAAGGTTTGGTTTTTGCACCATAAAGGGCATATTTTGAAATTACAAACCTAAACCAAAGTTGTTTTTATGAAGATTGGAAAGACACTTCTAACACTTGCCGCCGCAATCCTATGCGGTAGCGCAATCGCCCTTGCCCAGCCTCCCCAGAATGCGGGACAGCCCCAAGGCAAAGACGGACCTCAGATGATGGATTCCGGAAAGATGGCACAGATGAGGACAGACCAGATGGTCCGCAAATACGGACTTGACCAGAAGCAGGCAAAGAAAGTCCTCCGCCTCAACAAGAGATTCTTCTCATTCCAGAGCGGACGTCCAATGGGGCCTCCTCCCCAGGGCGGAATGCCTGGAGGAAGACCTTCCGGCGGACAGGCTGGCATGAATCCCGGTGGGATGCCCGGCGGAAACCAGGGCGCAATGCCTGGCGGCGGACAGGGTATGGGCAGGCCTGAAGGAAGGCCTGGCGGAATGGAAATGGACAATACCCAGATGGAGAAATACAACAAGAAACTCTCCCGAATCCTTACCGACAGCCAGTACAAGGCATTCCTGAATGACCAGCTCAACAGCCAGATGCCTGCTCCCTTCATGGAGGGTGACGGCAACAAAGAGCCAAAGAGATAGACTCGCCCCAATATAGACTTGAAGCCGGCATCGCTGCCGGCTTATTTCGTCTCTGGTACGCCCCTACTCCCGTCCGGAAAGGTGCCTTGCCGCAAGGACAAGGAACATGTAGCGGGAGGAAGCCCCTCCGATGCAGTACTCCGACTGCTGCCATAGATACGGGTATTCCATCATTTCAGGGAAGTCCGGCCCTACAAGCGCAGTTCCGGATACCACTCCGCCAGGAATGTACGACCAGTCCGCCCTGTTGGCCCCGTAGGCTATGGTAGCGCTCCTGGCTCCGACACCTGATGCAAAAGAAGAAGTGTTGCTTCCCGGGTGGCATCCAAGCACGAAATCAAGGGCGGCATAAATAGGAGCGGAAGAGAATTTCTCAGGATATGCGCTCACGAGGAAATAATGCCTGTACGCGAACTCCTGCACG
>Ga0181612_144870_pt1 | contig 25826 bp, 15 predicted proteins | sample HoacroProtozoa21_FD_119630 | JGI IMG/M metagenome (GOLD analysis project Ga0181612, IMG submission 119630) | Hoatzin crop microbial communities from Cojedes, Venezuel. Combined Assembly of Gp0051906, Gp0051904, Gp0051908
AGGCAGGGAGGGCGCGGGAGGGGTGCGTGAGGGGCTGTCGCTGGTCGGGAGGGGGACAGCAGGGCCGCCGCGTGTTCTGCCTTGCTGGCGGCGGCGCGTTGATGGTTGGTTGTTTTCTCCAGTCTCTGCTTCGCTCCTTGTCCGTGGCGGCCGCTGGCGGGGAGATGGCAGCGGAGAGAGCGGGCCCCGGCTCCGCAGAGCCGGCGGGGCCCAGGTGCCCCCAGCTGCAGGAGCCCCTGGGGCGCCTGAAGAAAAGCAAGCAGCAGGTCTGCGACGGATTCACGATTAGAGCCCTGATGAGAAACACTGTGGTATGTTTGCCGCTGGTATACAGGTGGTGCTAATTACTGTAATCCCACGTGTCCAGAAAGTGTAGCGAGTTAGAGCTGGGGATACAGCGCATCAGGAAGGCGCGTGAGTTGCTAAAACTTCATCTAGAGTTTGCTGGCTGCTGAAATTACCTTCAGGCTTTACAGAAGTATTATAATGAGGTAGCTGTGCCTGTGGAAATGGTGATGCTTCGCCTCCAAGCGTATTGCTTTAGTGCCACAATTTTTCTGTATTGTTTTGTGTTGGCAATGCACGTTCCATTAAACTGTCAGCCTATAGAGTTGTGTGCAAGGCTTACCACCTCGCAGTTAGCAAAGTGCTGTCAAGTGATACGGTAGTATTATTTGAAAGTGTTTTCATACACTGTCACTGTGTGGTATAAATTTGATGTGTAACATAGGATGGCAAAGATGTGGGAAATACATTCACTTTTAAAATGAGTGAAAATACTAGCATAAAGGCCTTTCGAACTGCTTTATATTTTTTTATTTGTCTACTTTGGTCAGATTTTAGGAGTAAAACCGGCTTTGGCTAGTACAGAGGGCAAATGTTCAACAAGGGAGTAGGTGAGCTAATATGAGCACACATCTGTCCTTATGCTCCTGAATTGTATTTTTCTTTATTTGGGCACTGTTCAAGGTGTTAGTAAAGAAAGTCTTGTGTTCACAAGGTCTCTTTAGTTCTGTATATTCTTCTGACAACAGTTATGAAATATATTATTTCGCTTGTTTTGCGAAACAGTTTTCCCGGAGCAGTCTCTCTGGACTTGTTATCTGTAAGAGCACCCTCTTAAAAACCCAAAGAAGTCCATCTTTAAACAAATTTTAAGCGGACGGGAACTTGTGTACATTAAAAACTTTCTCCTTATTAGTAAAGCCAAAACATGTTTCACCTTAGTGCAAAGAATGCAAAAACAACCAAAACCCCTCTTTTTTGTAAAGATTGGTTGGTTGGTTTGTTTTTAATTCTAGAGATGTGTGGAATAGACTATAACGCTTCAGCAAGTTTAAGGATTAATTTTTAAAAGACATTTCCTCTTCTCTGGACAAAATTCAGATCATGGATAGCTGCACGTATTTGTTTACACCTTGATAAGTAAAAGATGCTTGATTTCATCTAGAAGAATCAGCAGTTTCAGTGGAGTTTGAGAAATATATATTTAAATTTGAAAAAGGATCTTTGACTTGTGAACATAACCAGCTATGATTTTAATCAGAATTTCCTTTTAAAGTTTTATGGCTACAATTCTAACTTCCTAAACATGAACAGAATGTTAAATCATGTGGTACTGTCATTAAGCAACAGCAAACAGGTAAATCTACTGCCTTTGGAGCTACTCATTGAATCATAGAGATGATGTTTTTATGGCATGGACTTCTGGAGATCATCTAATCCAACTTCCCATTTGAAGTGGGCCTGTCACTAGTGCTAGATCAGGTCAGTCATGGGTTTCCCTAGCTAAGCTGTGAAACCCTCCGACAGCAGAGGATCCCTGACCTCTCCAGACAACCTGTTTGGTGGCTGCCCTGCCTGCCTGCCCCCTTGGCGCCCTGTCAGAGATAGGGTTAATAGTGTTCTGACCTGCTCCACAGGTTCTGCTCCTAACTGGGTAGGAAGTGGTGAAACTGTTAGAGCTCCTTGAAAGATTCCTAGTGCCAGGGCCGTATTTTGCAAAAGCTCCAAGTGAGAACAGGCAGCCACTGGAATCATTTCCCAAGGGTCAGTGTGCAAAAAATCAGGATAGGGTAAGGCATATCTCACTGCCACTCTGTGCAGAAGCGTGTCTCTCTTCTCTTTTCCAACAATTGGTTAAATGGAGCTTCAAATTTATTAAGTACTCACTTGTCAGAGGTTGATGTCATCGATGAAGTTCTCATGGAAGGCGAAGGAATTGACTGGAGGGTTGAAAGCACAGCAAGCAAATATAGTTAAGACATGTTAATTCTTGTTATTAACAGCGTGACAAGGCATGGGGTTGTCAGCAATGCGTTGAGCATCTCCAGGTCAAACAACTAGGTACAGGTTGATAGCCTTTGATGCAAGCATGCAGTGGGTCTTTAACACTTAGCGTAGAGTCTAACAGATTACCATTATGCATATATGACTGTAAATAGTGTAGTGCAGGTTCCAGAATTCTTTGATGTTGTTTGTGCAAAGAGCGTTTTACTAAGCCACTTTCATGAAAGTTGCTGGATAGAATTTTCTTCCCCAGTCTGCTCTCATAACCAGTACTAAGTACAGGAATTAAGTACATACAATATGCAAGACTTTACTCAGCTCTGGCTAAATCTAATATTTTCTTATTGAAATACATTACTTAATAAATATTCACCAAAAAAAAAAATGTTCCTGAACTGAAGAAAGTGTTTTGTTTTATGTTATTCCAAAACTGTAAATTCATATAGCAGTTTAGATTAAGGGCAAGATCCAATAAAGTTCTTCTACACTAACAAGCTAGATACTGACATTTACATTTTAATTGTTTTGTCCTCCAAGTAGGATCAAGAATGCCATGTTATGTGCTCATAAGTCACATGTACTGCACAGGCAGAATTAGGAACATAATTAAAAATTAATATACAGACTAGCAAGTAGAAAAGTGTCTGTACGTGAATGTGCACAGCAGGAAGATACCTCTGTTCACTTCTGATCCTCTGCAAATGGTTATCTTTCCTATTTTCTGCAACTATACATGGGAGAATAAAATGTTAGTGCCCCCCTTCTCTGTAATAAACTAGTAGTAAAAGCACTTTTTCAAGAAGATTCATTTAATTACTTAAAGGGAACCATAGAAATGGAATGCTAGTCTATCTCTCAACTTTTAAAAGGTTCTGAACCAATAAGTTTCCAGGTTACTGATGTGAAAAAGATTTCAGAGTCTCCACATGTCCTTTCAAATCGCTGTTACTGTGCTGCAAAGAGTTAGGGTTCATAGGGCTAGAAAGTGGCAAGGTAGGAAACTCACTAGACAATATATTTTAGTGATTACATGGTTCATGCAGGAGTTTTGGAAGCTTTGGGTTTTGTTGTTTTATGTCCATCATTGCTTGCTGGAATGAATCTGATGGTTTTGGAGTAGAACTGGAACTTAAGGCATCCTCTCCTGAGTGCAGAGCCAATAAAACTGTGAAAGGATGTTCTTTTTCTGTCTGGTTTTTCTGAACCTTGAAGTCCTTACTACGAAATGGCAGCAGTTCAGCAGGAAAGAATCAGTTTACCTTTTCTCTACAGGTCCTCCTTTAGTAACACTATTGCCAGTTAAGTTGAAGTATCCTGCAGTATGAAATTGAACTCCTCTGGCCAGGGTACTGAATCTGGGTTTGCTTCCTGGCTTAGTGCGTAAACCAGGTTTTATACAGAAAATATCACTGCTACATCCATCTGTGTTCCATGAAAACAGTCCGCAACTGCTACAGTAATGGCCATGTCCAGCCGGTGTGTAAGGGATAAAGTGAAAATGTCTACTGGATGGCCTTAGAAGGGGAATGATGCTAAGAATTGTTTTGTTCCTGGATTTCAAAAACCAAAGCAGAGCTATTCAACCTGGGAGAGTCTTGGCCATGTGCAGAAGCACAGCTCCCATCTCCTAAAAGAAGTGTAATTGCTTAAAAGCAGAAAAAAAGGTTATTTAGATTGCAGTTCTGGATTTTCATCCCTCTGTTCCTCATTTAGGAGTCTGCAGTCTCTCTGTATTGGAATGAGTTCTCAATCTTTATTGCTTAAACTGCTTTTTCAAGCCATTAACAGTAATGTGTGTGTTCTTACCCTTTACCTTTTCATAATAATTCATAGCAAGGGTTTCATTTTAACCATAGAGATAATGTGATTTGTTTACATTCTGAAACTTGTGATCTGATATTCTATTTATATTCATCCACGTTGTGTAACTAAAACTACTTCTGTTATTTACCTTGTAGCAGTAAGTTTCTGACCTGATTTTAAGGCTACAGGAAAGCATTATTTACAAGAAAAAAGTCCTACCTTTCTATTATAACAGCTAATGTATTGGAAAAGGCAGTGTGTTTTGGGGCAAGTAGATGTCAAGTTAAAGGAATGTTTTGATAAATGTTTATTGGGCGGTAGTATGTCCATCTTGGAGGAGCTGCTCCAGTTTAACAGTAGCAATTTTGTACAATCTATAAGTACACTTTAGTGAAGACTTGAGTCAATTTAAACTGTCAGTGTTCTGCACAGCAGTCTTACCTTCTTTCTGTTTCAGACGGTTTATTACTGCTGCCCCTTACTGTGCCCACATTTGTACAGTGCTGGCTTATGAGGGAACTGATCCTGCTGAAAAATACTCCAGCCTGTTTAAGCTAAACAGTGTCAAACTGCAGTCCTTGGGCTTGAGGCAAGCAAAGCTCCTGCTGCCACCAGGCTCCTCTGTCCGCCCTCCTGTCCTAGCTGCATGCTTCCATCTCCCCTTTTGCATTTACACTGGTGCTTCTTGCAGCTACAGAGAAGGCTGAGTCAGCTCTAACAGCTGTTAACATATACAAGGAGGAGGTGAAACAGGAATATGTTGTCAGCACAAGCTGTGTGAGTGGGAATGTACCTCTTGGCAACATCATGGTTTGGTCCTAATACACTTAATGAAATTGGGTTCTAGCAGAGTAATTCCACAAAGCATTCAAAGCACCATAAACTTGCACCACAATTGAAAGATGTGGTTATCATCCCTGAACATTTGTTCTTTGTGCAATATAAAGTTTTGTGTAATCTAGTTCTAATGCAGTGAACTAGACTGGGGTCCTGGTTAAACCAGATTAAAAGCAGCTCGGCACTTTTTTCACAACAGTGCAGACTTGATGTATAGTTCGGTAACAGTGTGAGCTAAGTGGTGGCTGCTACAGCCCTGCTGGCTTCTGCTGCATATTTGTACCTCCTCCTTTGTGCTAATACACGTAGTAATGCAACTGAATTGATGAGGCACCTCAGTTGCACTAGATCCAAACATATAAAGATTCAATGCAAGGAGGTTTTCATTTCCCATCATAAAGTTATGTTCCTTTCCAATTCCGTGCTTGTTTTTACGGGAATGATCACATTGATAGTATAATGTAAAAGCAGAATACACAGGAAAAATACTAATGCTTAAGACCATAATGTCTTCTAAAAGCTTGTATTTCATATTATATTTTCCAGCTATAACTTACGTGGCTTAATCGTACTGCTTTTGTGATTTTAAAAGACTTTAAAATCAGTCCTTATTTTTTGCAAATGTGGGGAAAGGTTGATATTGTTCATAGTTGCAGTGCTAAGTTAGTAAGATTTGTTTAATATTCTCAGGAATGAAGAAATCGTGAATCTCCAGTAAAGATTTTTTTTAATAATTCAGTCCTATGACTTAAAACAGATAATAAGTAAATTATCAGTTAGACTCCATTTGAAGTTTTGGATTGACATTTCTTGTTGTCTTAAATCACTTCACTTGATTCATGTTTTACCTAGAAAAAGACCTTGGAAGGTTTTAAATTTCATTCCCAGAGAAAGTAAATGTAAATTGATTTTAAAACATTATGATGGTGATGTTTCAGGACTCCTCTACTAATCTGTTTTTTTATGAACTAATAAATAAAATTTTCTAAGTCGAGACAATTACAGAGATAGTTGTCAAATTCTGTCAATTCTGGCATTGGAATTAAACTTTTTTAAAGTTTGCAGACTGAAACTAGTATAAAAGAACAAATATTAGACTAAATTCTTTTAAGTGTGTGAGAGAAAAGGTCTTACGTGTTTACAGATTTCATACAACTTAAAATCGTGCAGTGGTCTGAGTATGTGGGTATTGTCGTCTGGTGTTTCACTGAATGAAGTGGACATTTTTCAGTTTTCATGTATTTGACTGCAAGTGTCTGAATTCAGAACAAAGTATTAGAAAATAGTTAATAACAGTAGTCTCAGAAGAAGATTTTAAGCAGTCAGCTTGCTGAGTGGGAAATTATCTAAAGTCAGCGTTTCCCACGTGCAGCTAGGCATGCCTCTGCAGCTAGCCAAGAGAAAATGTGAGAGTAGTTAGAAAGCATCTGCCATAACATCTTTCTCAGCACCCAGACTCCAGAGCAGTTTCCAAAGAACATTTGTACATACTCTTTCTTTCAACCTGATATCATTCATTCCAGCTAAAAAAAAAACCTGGTCTTTTTGTAGGCTGCAGCCTTTATAGTCTTCCCCCTATTAGTTGACTGGGGATGCTATAGGATACCTGGTGTGAGTTCCGTGAAGAGCCATCAAGACAGGGTTCTGGAGCACATGTTCCATGAGGAGAGGCTGAGGGAACTCTATTTTTTCAGCCTGGAGAAGAAAAAGCTGCCAGGGTACCTAATGGTGTTAGGTTGTGACAGAAGGCTGTGAAGAAGACAGAGCCAGTCTGTTCGCACAAGTGAATGATGGGAGGACAGAAGATGTGAGTTGAATTTAGGTGTTCAGGATGGTGAAAAGCTTTTTCACTACAAGGATAGTCAAGCAGTGCATCAGGTTTCCCAGAGCTGTGCAGTCTCCTTGGAGGTTTTCAAGACCCAAATGGAAAAAGCCGTGGGCAGGCTCCAGGGAGACCTTATTGTGGCCTTTCAGTACTTAAAGGAGGCTTATAAGAAGGATGGGGACAAACTTTTTAGCAGGGCCTGTTGTGATAGGACAATGGGTGATGATTTGAAACTAAAACAGGGTAGATATAGACTAGATAAAAGGAATAAATTTTTTATACTGAGGGTGGTGAAACCCTGGCCCAGGTTGCCCAGAGAGGTGGTTGATGCCCCATCCCTGGAAACATTCAAGGCCAGGTTGGATGGGGCTCTGAGCAACCTGGTCTGGTTGAAGATGTCCCTGCTCACTGCAGGAGGCTGGGCTAGATGGCCTCTAAGGGTCCCTTCCCACCCAAGCTGTTCTGTGAATCTATGATTCTGTGAATCTGGTCTGATTTCAGAGATAATCCTGCTTGGAGAAGGAGTTTGGACTAGAGACTTCCTGATGTCCTTTCCAACCTTAGTTTTCCCATGACTCTACCTCTTCTTCCATAAAAGAGTGGTTTGTGGCCACTCCTTGGCTCTGCTAGTAGTACTAAGGCCAGAGAAATTAGTGATGATTAAGTGACTCTCGAACTGGGGGAAGAAAAAGGAAAAAGGCATTTGAGAGTTTTTGCTTTAATAACTTTGCTGCTTTTCTGAAGATGTGATGTGAATGGGGTAATAAATACTACAACTGAGAAGATACTTTATTTTTCTGATAAGTCAGTCTCCTTTCTGACCCTCAGAAAAACTATGTAACACCACAGTTGTTCTGGTTATAATAGTGATCCGCATCATAAATCTAAGGTTGACTTTATAGATACGATTGAGTAAGCCTGCAGCAGTGTTGGGTAGCAGCAGCACGTGCTTATCAGCTGAGACCCCTACTGCAGCTAATTATTCTTATATGGTCTGCTCCAAGTATGCAGCAAGAGCTGCTGCCAAATACGCAATGAATGCTGCGAGGAATTGAAGCAGCAGGCCGTGTCTGTAGCTGTCAAGCTGTGGATGCTGTCCCTTGTGTCGCTGTCTCCTCTTGTCACTGCTCTAACTTAAATGACATTGGAAGCTTTAAGTGGGTGAAGGAGACAGGAGAGGTAGCATAGTGGCATTTGTGCTAGAGAAAGTATTGGGAGAACACCAAGGAAACAGGAGGGGAACTGTCACTCCCCAAAGTGGGGACCTGGGTGATCACTAACCCAATATGATTTTTGCTGTGGCTTTGCTCCCTGAACGTAGGTACTGATGTGCTGAAGCCAGTCGTTCCCTTGTTGCATGCAGAGAAGGCTGGAGTCCATACTAGGGACATGGAAGTTTTCTTTCTTTTGCTTTCTGATAACATAGCTGATAATATCAGTTAATATATATGACTGGTCTATGTTTAACTAAAACAACCTGGTACGGCTTTGAAAGGATCAGGGATCACTTGTTTTTTTCATCAAGTTTTCTGAAATTGTCATTCTGAAATGACAATTACTGCAAAGCGAAAAAAAAAGTAGCAAACAATACTGTTGGTAGATTGATAAAATATCTAGGCAATGTGATAGACAAAATGCTGTTAAAGACTGAGTGGTTCCTCCCAGCAACAGTTGATTCCTTGATATACTTGACATTCATATAAGCAGTTTGGCATAGTTTTTCATTTTGAGAGTTACGTAATTTTTGCTGGAAAATTGACTGCTCTCTGGTAACTGCCTTTCTTAGATAAAATACATGTCAGATAAGATTAAGTTGTAAAGGTCCAGTATGCAGTCACATTGTGCTGAAGGCTGCGTTGTGGAAGTCTTGTGTTTAATAGCTACACTCTGACTCTGGGCGACATTACAAATATTTTGCTTATTATAGTTGCAAATTTTGGTTTCTGGGTGTAAGTAGAGGGGATGCATGAAAATAAAGGCATTGTTCCTGAGAGCAATATAATTCTAGGGTCAGATAGACCTTCAACAGAACTCCAGTCAGGACTCTTCCTTGATGAAACAGAATCCTGATCAAATAATAAAACCTGCCTGAATTGTAAGATAGTAAACACACAATTTAGCTTTTCATGCATTTGTGAGTTGTATTTTTTAATGTATATGTAACAGTTTGCATGCTTGTGTTTGAAAGCAAGTTTTTTCTTAAAAAAAAAAAATTACTCTTCATCCATGTTTTTGTAAAGGATGATGTCAAGATCCTGGTAGCAAGAGTGAATACAGATTTATTTTCAGTTTGATAACAGAAGTATGTGGATACATGTCATGCCTTAACAGAAAGCTAGTATCATTAGCCTATTTACAATCAGATTAGCTTTTTTTTTTTGCAGTGGAAGACTATCACTTGTCTAGAGTAAACATTTCTATATTGCAGTAAGTAGAAAACTTCTGTGTGATGTGTGACAAAGTTAAAACATTATAAAGTACACTGTAGAAATGAGTGTGGAATGAAAACTCTTGAATGGTTTGAAGCAAGCATGGCATAATTTTGAGTTCCTGTCTAATAACCATTTGGAGGAAGAATAGGTCTTTAAACTTATGTTTTGAGTCAGAAGCATATTACTGATATTTTTTTTGGTGTGGTTGGTAGGCAATACATTGTGTTCTGCACAAAACCCTATGTAAATCCGTATAAAAGCATACAGTATTTTTCTTGCCTGTCTTGTGTGGTTAAGATCCATTAGTTTTGCCATTATCACATGAGCTTCTTGATTATAATGTTTGTCTCACTGTGTATTTCATTATATAAAAGGAAGAACTACTTCTGCAAAGGTTGCTTGGACTTACCCATGTGTCATTGAAAATACCTGTAGGTGTTAAGTATTCTCAGGTTTAGAAGATCTTTCACTTTTTCAATAATTGTACAGTTAGGATTTTTTTTTCTGTTATTTCTGTGTAAGATTTGTCTTAATGACAGCTGTATTATTAAAGCCCATGTTTTATGGAATAAAGATAAAGAACTGGCTAAATGGCCGAGCCCAGAGAGTGGTGGTGAATGGAGTTCAATCCAGCTGGCAGCCGGTCACGAGTGGGGTTCCCCAGGGATCAGTGTTGGGTCTGGTCTTGTTTAACATCTTTGTCAATGATCTGGGTGAGGGGATTGAGTGCTCCCTCAGGAAGTTTGCAGATCACACGAAGATGGGTGGGAGTGTCGACCTGCTTGAGGGTTGGAAGGCTCTGCAGAGGGATTTGGATCGATGGGCCAAGGTCAACTGTATGAGGTTCAACAACAGGCCCAAGTGCCGGGTCCTGCCCTTGGGTCACAACAACCCCATGCAATGCCACACTCTTGGGGAAGAGTGGCTGGAAAGCTGCCTGGTGGAAAAGGACCTTGGGGTGTTGGTCAACAGCCGGCTGAACAGGAGCCAGCAGAGTGCCCAGGCAGCTATAAAGGCCAACAGCATCCTGGCTTGTATTAGGAATAGTGTGGCCAGCAGGACTATGGACGTGATCACCCCCATGTAAAAACGCTAGAATTTTAAACAATTATTTTGTTCTACTATCGGAGCCAAATTTTCCCATAGAAAAAATAATTCCCTAACGCTTTCAATCCTGATACAATACAATTTAACTATCAGTATTAAATTAGATTTAAAAGCGTTACCAGGAAAGGAAGAGTAATGCATAAAAAGTTTAACTTTTCTGAAGGTTAGATGCTACCTAATGGATGGGTAGACAGTGTGCAGAGTGACCTACCCTGCCTAAATGGTGGACTCATTAGCCAGTATCTAAACTGGGTTCATTGCTAAACCTCAAGAAAATTTAGAAGTGCCAATATAAAAAGGCTGAAGGAAGAGCTATGTATTGATACCACTGGGTGGAGTTCTGATCACTTTTAAGAGGGATGCAGAAACAAATGTGTATACCAAATTTCACCACCTAAAGGTCAAGAGGTACTGAGGTCAGAATTGACTCCTACCGAATACAAATAAGAAGTGCTCAGTCCTTTGATGCTCTTCTCCTAAGGAAGAGACACTTTCTTGAAAATCTGTTTAGGACTCTGACTAACAGAGTTAGCGACTTTGGTGCTTTCCCAACAATCAGAGGTACCAACATAAACTGACAACTATATGACAAAATGTAAGGTCAGCTAAGGGAGGGACTATTGCAATTTACTCTAAAGGACAGAGAGAAGATCAATCAATATTTATTACTAAAAGACTCTGTTGGGAATTTCCATACTTCAAAGGAAGTCAAAATTTGTCCTTGAAGAGTGAAAAAACCGTGCTTTTCTAGAAAAGTGACCTGACCAGAATCCAAATATTTGTTCTAAAAATTCAGACTCCTGCCAGGCTCTGACTTCAGGAATATCCAAAATCAATATCCTTAGCATGCCTCCACAGATCTCTGTGCAGAATTCTCATTCCATGTATTAACAGAGAACGCTATGCCAGAAGCAAAACAGAAAAGACACTACTCCAAAGCAGTCTCCAGATTTTTAAATTGTTCTCTTGAAAACAATAATTGGGCTGGATTATAGGATTTGCATCTGACATCTGAGGCAAATTTACCTTGGTAACTAATTTAATTGTCTCTGTTACACATACGGGACACGTGGAGTGTATTGCAACCATAAGAAGATATGGTTTGCAGTTTGTTTTTAAGCTCAATTTAGTCATAACCTAGTTTACTAAGTTACCTTGTTCTTTGGTCTTAATGTCGCTAAAGTATAAAGATGTCACAGTTCTTGTAGTGCATTTGCCTGATAATATGTAGTGTATGAACCTTAGAGTAGTATGCATTCTGTCATATCTTTCTGAGTTTATTGTCTTAGGGTTGCCTTTCATTCTAAAGGTCACAGAATTGTCAGGACACTAGAGGTGTCCTGTCAATTAGCCATACTGAAGCCATATTTCTTGCCAAAACCAGGATACCATACTACTAAGCCATAGTGCTGTCATACTACTACAACATTAGCCATACTAAAACTAATTGCCAATTTAAACATAGCTAAGGATTTACTAGTACTATCAACACCATTCTTTTCCTACAAGTTCAGCTCAGCTCATTCTCAACCCCTCTTCTGTTCTGTGTGTGCACAGAAAGTAACATATGCAAAGGAGAAAAATAGCTCTCTCCCTTTTATAATAGATATCATCTGTGTGCTGGAGGGGCAAAATAAGGAGAATTTTCTCATAATTCCTAGTCTTGCTTAAACCTTTGTGCTTGCATTGAATAAAAAGCAGAATCCATTTTTATATTCATTTTCAAAGTGTTCTGTGTTTCTATTTATGGAAACAATTCAAAGTGTGCAAATACCACATTTTTTATAATTCTGCTATATTTACGCTCTACCTCAGTAATTAAAATACACAGTGATTACCATAACTAAATACTAAAAGCTCAGAGTTTTGTATTTTTTTCTTTTCTGTACCTTAAATTGCTCAGTATTTATTCCTTTTTGCCGTACGGGCTTTCAATTTAACAGTGTATTAGGAGAGTGTCCTTAATCTTCAGAGTAACACAAGCAGTACAAATACCTCACTGCACTTACTGCAAGCATTTAATCAATCTTCACATTAATTATTTTTTTTTCTCTTTACATGATATTGAAGTGGACTGATTTTTTACCTTCCATTGTTTTTAAAACTAACCCCATATTAAACTGGAGCTCCTCTAGCCATTTGGACATTCATACAATACAGACGTCTTGTAACTCAAGTCACTTCAACATTATTCTATCTTCTCTGGAATATGCATATAAGGATGCTATATGACCTTGAGCAGTAGCTGGCAAATGACCTTGAATGTTCTTTCGAAGTCATATACTTTGATTCAGTAACAACATCCTTAAGAGAAACTATCTATTAATTTAACTATATTGTACTACCCAATCTATTTATTTTTATTTTATTTCTTCGTTTTTAAGGATCTTTGATGTTAATTAGACAATAATATTGTTTGAGACAGGTTTTCTTCACTAAATAAACATATATTACTGAATTATCTCTCTGAGTCTGATTACTAAATTATGTTAATAATGATTACTCTTGTCTTCCAACCATGGCATAAAAATATCCTTTGAAGTTTTGCATGTTCTTAGTAATAGGCTAAATAATACCACAGTGGAATCCCATTTCTTTTTGAAGATGTTGGCTTCTACATTAATCATTTTATCTTTTACTAATTCATTACTAATTACTGCAGCGCCCCAGACACCTAGTCATACACCAGAATGCTCTGCATCATATGAATACTGAACAAACAAAAGTTTATTCTTTCAAATACAACTGGAAATACTGTTAAAACTAGTGACAGTCATATTTCAGTAATATGTATGCTTTCACTCATTTATCTCTTATTTCGTGAAGTGTTATTCATCTGTATATTTTTGGAAGCTGTTGATTTTAATTATTATTTTAAAATTTTCAATTATTGTAACAAACATTGCTTTATTTCAATGTGTAATTCTATTTTTCTATTTCTGCAACCTCATTTAGTATCCAAAATGGGATAGGAATGGAGTATTAATCTCATGAACACCGTTTACCAATAATTCCATATTTTACATATGTTGATGAAGTAGGTTGGTGAGAAACAACCAGTTAATGCCATCCTGCTATTGAGCATGATAATATTAGTAGTTTTCTTTCCTTTCTGGTACAATTCGCGTGAAAATTTACTACTGACTAGCACTTTGACCTATTACTCTCCTCCCTGTGATTTCCAACTTGTAGAGACAACATCCGATCACAGGCATCCGTAAGGTTACCCCACCCCTGTCTCTGGCTGGGTGGCTGGTAGGCTTTCCCTTGCCACAGGCTCCTCAGCCCTAAACAGAATCCTGTCCTACGGAGCATGAATCGGAGGGAAGTCTACAGTGCCCAGTCATCATCACTTTGAAATCTAGATGCAAAAATGCTGGGTTTTGTGCATATTTTGCTCACTCCCCCTGTATTTACAAATGAACAAAAGTGAAATTTCTGCATTGGCAGAAGAGAACATTCTAATACATTTTTAGTTGTTTAATATTTTTTCTGCTTTAATTGATCCTGCAGTGTTTTGCATTTCACAGAAGTGCTCTTTTGACACAGCAAGTTGTTGACCATATACTTGGCAAAATAGTGTACTACTCACAAGAAATCTTGCCTAAAATAAAATAAATTATTACAACAAAAAAATTACAATGAAACTATTGTTGACAGATTTTAAAGTTGTTTTGGTTTTTTTCTCTGGAGAGAGATTCTGCACAAGTAACTGCACTGAGAGTTGCATGTTTATTGACTCACAGTCACTTTCAGATCCAGCCTGCTTGGTTTACAGAGAGATTTGTTCTGACTGTCACCTGCAAGATTCTGAGAGCCAAGCCTGCAGATTCTAGAATGGGCATCATACCAACAAATCTGGCAGCCAAGATTTGTTATAAGGAAGACCAGCTGAGGTGTAAAAGTCTCTTTGGACATTATTTGAGGTGGAGATTCTGCAAGCAAATTTTAGCTCATAGTTCCTCAGATAACAGGCAAGTGAGAGTAGAGACCCACTTGTTCTCTGTTGCCTGTAGTCCCTCCACAGCATTAGCAGACGTGGAAAGCAATCAAAAAATATTGTCAGAAAATTTCGTAGATCATGTTCAGGAAGGAAAGCAGAGATGGGAGTTGGAGGAGAGCATTATGAATCACATGTGAGTAATAATACTTCTTCCAAGTGAAGGCAAAAGCAGTTGTCTGCTAGAGAAAAAAGTGCAGTCAAACCTGTACCAAATATTCAAATGCAATGTTTTCTATTTTTCTTTTTACTTGAAGATTTGGGAATGGAGAAAAGCAATTAAGAAACTATGGAAGTGTACATGTCAAATTTTAAGAAGAAACATTTTCTTACAGAGTACTTGGTTTGATCAAAATCTTAGAGAAGCTCACCCCCAAGAAAGCTGGTGCCTAATACATCACAGATTCTCAGTGATTAAAGCTCAGGGGAGTTCATCTGGGTCTCTGAATTACAGGATATTGACCCATCAAGACAAGGCAGTGGTATGCTGCAAATGGAGAGGAAGTTTCCTTTTCCCAATAGATTTTGCTTTACTTATTAAAGAGAATTGCTACAGTCATTGCCTTATGAAGCTCCTGAGCTTATCCTATAACCCCTGAATGGAATCAGGCCCAATACAAACATGTAAGTTAGGGAGCAAGAGCTGTTCTTCATGCACAGGTGCTAGGCAAAGAGTAATTTGACCACACGACCTAACATAGCTTTCCCACAGAGCCCCAGAAAGGGGTAATGTGAACCCACTACAGCTCCCAATTCTTCTGCCAGAAGCATGCTCCCTCCACACCTGACGAAGACCTCTGCATATAGGCAGAGCTCATGTGTATGTCCGGGGCCAGAATATTGTGAAAGGCATGGGTGTGGCCTGCAGCAGAGAGCAGCCAGATGACCTCATGGTGATTTAATGCTTTGCGTAGATCCTAGCATGCAGGTCCCTCAGGACTTCACTCACTGCACTCTATGCATGAAAAGAAAATTACTCTTTTAGTGTTGCTTGTATGCAGTGAAGATCAATTCCAGATCTAATTCTTTCCTTGTATTTGATGTAACAACTCTTAGATAACATGCAAGAAACAAAAGGCATGTTGTTGTATCAGGATTTTTAAGAAGTTATTCATTGCTATAGTTTAGTTGAGATCTGTGAAGAAACACATGCGGCATATTTTGAGAATGTGCTATGCCAGGTTACCCGAAGTCACAGTGTGTTTAAACAACCACTTTATTCTACCATCTGGTACATGATAGGTTTCTGATAAATACGTGCCTGTGCTTTGACTGTGGGATGCACACAAGTATGGAGGCTGGATTCTTGCAAGATGTTTGTCTAAGTCTCAGACAAACAACTTTGGCAATGTGCAGGAGCTTTCTGCGGGTGCAGCATTAATCATTCCCCTTAATTTCTCTCAGCCCCCACCACCTTTCCCAAAAAACAGTGCTGGGGCAGCGGAAGTTGAGCTCGTACTGTTTCTGTAAGTCAAAGAGGTGACCATAGATAAACAAATGTACTCAAGTACAGGACTAGATTTTTGTAGAGGCAAAATCAGCACTTGCCCAATACAGCTGACTGCTGAGCACTCCACAGTCCCTGCTTTGGAGAAACAGAATAGTGAGAGGGTCTGGTATTTGACCAACACGTTATGCTAACCCTCCAAGTTCAATCTCCAAAGTCCTCTGCCACTGGTCTCCTGTCTGGCCTCTCCCCACCTGCTTACATTTGCCCTTTCTCTGCCACAGGAGAAGGCCTTTCCCCTGCCTTGTTCCCTTCCCTCCTTCGTCACACAACAGCAGCTATTCAGGTGAGCAAAATCTCCTGAGGGAGCAGCAGGAGGAGGATGTTACAGAAGAGAGCGACGACTTTTGGCAGAGATGCACAGGTACATGGTCACCTGGGGCAGGAAGAAGCAGCTCCAGTACCAGAAGGAAAGCAGTCACAGGTAAAGAAGCAGGGTGTTTTACTCCAGAAAATGACAGGCTGAGGGATAAGAGAGAGACAAACAATGCTGTGAGCATCTACAACCCTCCAAAGTCTGCATGAGCCCCTATGAACACCGTAGACCTCTCCCAGGGCCACAGAAAACTCAGGAACCCCTCCTGCTCTCCCTCTTCTATCTGCAAGTCCTGAAGCTGTGGACATTTTCCAGCCTTCATCATCCAATTCTCCTCAGCGGTTCATGTCATCCTTCCTCCACTCTTTACTGCCATCAGAATTGATCATCTTCGCCCTGAGAGAGTCCTCATTCTGCTTTGCCAACACCACTGAGAAACCTTGAGCTGGTTCCAAGCTGTTTTACTTTCCATAGATAGTGGCAATGTCACTGCAGTAACATGTTGCTCAGCGCAGGCTGCAAAGCCTGCCCACAAACCTGGTAAATGCTCAGATTTTTAAGATGTAAAAAGATGGAGTTGTGAGGTCAGGTGTGCAATACCAAGCTCAGCTGTCTAAACAGGTGCTTCCCCAAGCTGCAGTCACACACTGCTGACAGCAGTCCTGGTATATTTATGTTGAGCACCTAAGGGCCTTTCTGGCCAGTGAAGGTATAATTAGATAACACTTTAGAGAATATTTTATTGAGAATAACTCCGTGTAATGCAGAATGGAACAGACAGCTTGGGTCTGATTCCCAAATCTACCATTTTTTTTGTTCTTCTCAAACTTCAGATCCTAAGAATTTGTCTTCTAAGCCTTGCTCTATATTTCAGTCTCATCTTGGTACACGAAGCTTTCTGAAAACCTAACCTCTTAATATTTCATCTATTTTGTGGTTGAAAAGCATATTAGATAAAATATGACAGAGACAACCCAACCCCAGTGCTCCCTAGTTTTCAGGAAAATTACCATTCCAGATCAGGCCAGTGACACGTCTTTTCAGACATGTTACCAGTGTTGGCCAGTGTCTGACAGGGCTTTAGAGAAAGAAGTGTAAGCAATAAATACCCTTATGACTAAGATGAAAGTTAATTTGTGTTCCCACTTAATTATTTCTTGATTTATACCCTGAAGTGCAAGGGTTGAGCTCTCATAAAACTGTGTCCTTTGGAAAATAAATGTGTGTTTCCATTTCTTATACTCTACCATAGTTCTTTTGACTGCTATCAGCACGTTGTTTTAGTAATATCTTGTGGCAGTAAGTTCCATCAGGGGTTTTTTTGATGTATAGTACAAGGGAAAAGAGCCGAAATTTTGGAGAAGTTTTGTAAATTGTTATTTACGTAGTACTATATAGCTACCCAGTGAATTACAGAGGAGTCCAATCCACTGCCTTTGTCAGACACCCTCTTATAGACCTGTCTCTTGCAGACCTATCATGCTTTCTGTTATACATTCAAGGAAAGAGCTACTTCTATCTTGTTTCACCTCCTCTTTCAGGAAGCTCATTGCATACTGCTAATCATTTTCATTGTTATTTCTGGGTCTTTCCTACTTCTTCCTCCTTGCTGAGGTGAGACAAGTAAAACTGAGCAGTAGCTGAGGTTAGCACATTGTAACCTTCATTATTATTCACTGAGCACTGCTATCTGACCTTGGAAGAGTGTTATATGTTGTTCAGGTTTGTAATTCTGTCGTTTCCTTAAGTAGTTATAGTTATTTGTGAACACAAACCACGGAGTTGTTCTCCCCGGCGCATACGCCTTGCTTTGCTGAAAGGAACATCTTGAACTCCTCGCATACGTTGACTCATTATGACGGATGAAGTAGGATGTGACATCCCACTTACAGTTCCCCAGCATAAACAGTTGAAACATAATAAGAGCTCCCATCTGCCTCACTCCCTTACTGCCCCAAAACTGAAAGCAAAATGAAGAACCAAAGTGATTCACATCTTCATTCAAAGAACAATCATATTAAAAAGCAAGAACATCCACATTTTTAAGTAGGCATCAATGCTGAAGTTATGCTACTCTTATTTCAAACACCAGCAAAATTCTTATTAGCTTTGGAGAAAAATATACATGAAGGGGAATTGTTCCTGGTATAATTTTATGTCTTCCTGGAGATATTTTGTCCACAGGCTGGCTAAGGTTAGAGTCTTCCACACTGCACACTGGTATCTGACAGCGCAAACTGAAATTTATCTCAAGTGAAAAGATGGGGTATGCTATTTCTTAGCACGACATGGTTGTAACAGGAATATGATAATCTCTGGGACTGGAATCCATTTCTTGACCAGATTTTTTTTCTGTAATTAACAAACAGCATAACAGTTCACCGAAAGTCTCAATAGGACTGCAGTGTACACAAATGTTTTCACAGGTACCCCACTGCAGCAGAATAAACCGTAATTTTCCTATTTCATGTAGCTACTTCCAGACAGTGAATGCCACCCAGGACTTCAGTTACCAGGAATGGAAAAGTAATTCATGCCCAAAGCAACAGGGAAAAAAAGTCTGTAAAAAATGAACTTCAAAAAATTACCATTTTACGGTGATACATTTTAGGAAAAAAGCTTCAAAACCCAACTGAGATTTAAGCCACATAAGTCCAAAGTACTTTGAGAGCTCTGATGGAAAAGATGTAAAGCATTATTTAAAATCAAATTCAACCTCTATATAGTTCTACAGGAATTTGACCTATCCTATTTCATTTTATTACCACTACTTGATAGGTCAGGGACTGTTCTGAGTTTTGATAAATAAAAACCTTACATGCTCTCACTTAGATGAAATTGTTGAAACAATTTATTTTTAAAATATTTTTTAAATTGTAAAACTTATTGAAAGAATTTATTTGTAAAAGATCATTGTTAAATAAAATACTAAAATTAATTAAACATTTTTTATTATTATTTAGTGGGAAACTCACCCTCAAAGAGCAATTAGATATGCATTTTGGACACTGACTATGTCTACAGAAAGAAATCAGCACAGAAACTGAGGTTGGTTCTGTATAAATGAAGCATTCAATTTGTGTTAATGGAGTATTTGCCCCACTTTATTTAATCTTGTTGAGAAAAACATATTCACCTGTACAGGGCAACATTCCATCTTCATCTCGTCACATCAGAGGGTGTATTACAATAGCTGTATGGGAGTCCATGTGGCGCAAAAGGTCTTTCACTCAGAGTGGTGGATGCCCTGGGAAAGAGCACAGACCAGTCCTCCCCTGGCCTGCTATCCCACCAAATCAAGCAGGTCCTCAGCCACAGCTGCATCAGAACTTCTTATTCAGTAGCCCTTGATGAAGATGTCTCCATGAACTTGCTGAATTCTACTTTCAGTCCACTTAGGGTTTTCAAAACCAGTTGTATTTTAACCTCCACAACATCTTGTGGCAATGAATTTTACAACTTCAGTTAAATGGTGAGTGAAGCTCTACTACTTTTCCTTTTTTTGTCTTCAATGTACTACCTAATCACCTTGTTGGGTATCCCCTAGTTTTGGTATTATAACAAACAGTGAAACTTATTCCCTAGTCACACTGTTCACAGCATTCTTGTTCTGTTACCCTTGTTAGTGCTTATTTCTTTTCCAAGATAAAACAGTGTACTTTGACTAGTGTCACTCAGCAGGTGAGCTATTCTGTGTCCTTGGCCACTTCTCTCCCTTCACTGTACCTTTTTTGTTCACTGAGGTTCTTTCTGATATACCAAGATCAGAACTGTAAAGTGCTCAGGATCTATGTACACAAAGAAGTTTAGGACAAACACAAGGTTTTCCTTTCCAATTTTCATCTTTTCCTTTTTTCCTGATCCAATGTGCTTTTTTGAACACTATAGACAATGAGATGACTCTTTCAGAGGATTATTCACAATGACTTCCCTAAGGACTCTTTCATACCAGCTAATTTAGAGAGTATTATTACATTTCTACACTTAATATTACTAGATATACTGGGTACAATCCTACCCACTTTACCACTTAGAGTAATAGGCTACCACTCTCACTATTATTATTACTACTCTCCCATTTACTGTCTGCTGGGTTACTGGACAATAAGATACAGCAGTATCTTGGGACAGTACTTGTAGCAATGTCAGGCAATACCCATAGCACATATATTCAGTTTACTAATACATCTTACTGCACATACATTTTTATGTTACAGTCTTAATTCTGTCCCTTGTAGATGTTTCAGCTTCAATTCGGGTAAGTTATTGTTCAGTAAGAGGATTTCCAGAATAGATTATATCATGTTTTCCCAGATACTTTCTCTCTATATATTCTTTTCCGCCCACCTCAGACCCACTTACCTGTTCACTAGCTGCACCACATATGGAAGTTTATCATTTAGGTTTGAAATTGCTGTTCTTTGTGAAAAGGTATAAAATAATATGCACATGTAACACACATGAGATTAATCCTTCTTTTAATAAACAGGTGCATTACTTTGTGTCAAATTGAAATCTCTTGTATAAATAGCCTGTTGTGACAGACTGTTGCATAACTCATTGAAAATATATTCATTTATGCATTTAGGTATTTATGGAAAGCTTTTTTTAATTAAACCTTCCAATATATTTATCAAACCCTATAAAAGGTTCTTCCATTCATTGGGGTCTTACTGGGAGAGAAATTTACAACTGCTGAAAGAACCTATTTCAAAAGCGTGATAAATCAAAAAGATTTTAGGAAGATACTTGAGGGGCAATCAATAACAATTTTTTTACAAATCTCACCATAAGTTTTTGTATGATTTGCTGGGGAAAAACTCTGTCCTGGAAATAGGCAATGGTTTTGAAGTTGCACGTTTAGCTTTGGTGAAGTGGGGCTGGAGAGCACCAGGATCAGATCAAGTCTAGATATGAAAAGCAGACTTTCTGGAAGAGGGAAGGGATTGTTTCTATTTGAACTATGTAACAAATATTGAAAAGGCATGGTTTTCGGGGGCATAAGTTCTCCACAAGCCAAATTCATTGATAAGTCACTTCAGAAAACAAAAGTTCTTGACTTATCAAAAGAAGACAGATGCAAATGCTGGAGGAACCAGTGTTGCATGTACCATGCTGTATCACTACGTACAAATGCAGACAGACACCTATAGTTTGGCTGAACTGTTCAAGAGCAGCTTACTGCTGACACCTTGCATGGAAAATTGTGCCCATCTGCAACATGAAACCGGGCGCCAGCCCAGCGGCTCCACATGCAATGTCCAGTGACACCTCAACAGACAAGTACGCCAACTTTTCACGTGTGTTCTGGGAGAGCAGCCTTAAGAGACAGCTTCTGAGATGGGCGGAACCTCCCTGATGGGAGGCTGACAGAGGTAGCCCTGATGAGAGGAAGGCAGGATGGTCAAGAGACACTGTTGCTATGGCAACACTGCCTGGGAAAGACAAAAGAGGAAACCTATGATTAAAAGGGAACAGCTGAAATAGGAGGGAAAACGGGGCTATCAACGCAGTGCCAGCCCAGCAACAGTGCGTGCTGTGACAGGCTGACACGCACTCATCACCTCAAATGACCAAAGCTGCCAGTCACTCTGTCAAGCAACGGTTTCTCTCGGCCTTTTGGCCAAACTCTGGGTGCTGCTAGGAGGCCACAGACTGAAAATGAGTTTGGGGTGTTCGAATAGCCTTCAAACCGTTTTTGCGAGGGCACGGTGCCCAACATAGCTTGCATGTGTAAATAGGCCCCAATAGGTCTCAGAAGTCTGTTGCCATGCCCCAGTACCAAAGTAACTTCCAGAAAAAAAAATTTTGCTAAATAAAGGAAAGTATCCACTGCACCTACATGATTCAAATCTGAAGAGAAGAGACGGAAACTTGTAGGCATTCTTACGTGCTTATAGTAAAAGCAATTGCAGGTTGGGTAATCTTGACTTAACAACTCCGTGGCACAACAGCAATTGCCAGTATTCTCTTTGTGAATGGATCTGGGCAGAAGAACACCCTTAAAATCACCCAGCTGATTTAATAGAAACCCAGAAGATGCAGGACATTGCAAATTATTTTAGCAAAGCTGAGTCATCTATACAGAATTTGTATACATTGATCTGTTGCGCAGACCAGCTAGTAAAAAAAGAATTTATGACAGAAACTGACCTAAATTACAGCAATTTGCAGACCAACATTCACCTATCAAATGACCATGTAAAAGTATGGCAAGCTACTCAGTCTGTGTACTTTCTAGGGGAGTTCTCACTGTCTATATACTGCTTCTAGCCAGAAGAGAAAACCCTTTTCCTTACATACAAAAAACTCCAATGCAATTAGATCTCAAGACACTCCGGAGTAGTACAGGCTCCTGCATCACTATGTTCTACTAAAATCACAAAAAAAGGCATCTAAAAGAAAACAGAAAAAGGGGAGGAAGAAGAGTTACATATCAATGCAATTACATATACTTGCCTTGGCTGTTTACCTTGCAAAATTTTTATGATATATTTTCACGACGTTGTTGAAAAGAATGGAAAATAACAGCACCCTTTTGTAGCATGGAATTGATACATAGTGAGATTAAATGAATTACTGAAGATGACTCAGGAAATCTGCACTGGAGCAAAAACTTGTGTTTCTCATGTTCTCGCTCTGCACCTAAGGATAAGGTTAGTGTTCCCTTAGGCAGTGGTACTTCTGCAGCACTGCAATATACATTGGGAAAATAAGGCTGCAACAACCACTGAACGTTACACATAGAATGGGTTGATTTTTTTGTTGGTTTTGTTTTACGTTTGTCCCAATGCTCCTTCAGAAGGTAAAATAAGTTATTCAGGCCCTGCTTTTTCATAATCTCAAGGGTACTTGGTGTGCGGATAAGCCATCGATTTTTGTTCTCAGTCTGTTACAGTCACATACATGCAGTAAAAGTAATTTCCTCGGGACTAATATCATTTGTTCTCCGGGGTTTTTCCTTATGAAAACTGAATTTTGAACAATCCTTGTGTAACCTTTGATGTTAAGGTTACATGAGATTGAGATCCATTTTTGAGATGAGAAAGGTATAAAATTTTGCTTCTGCAAACTTTCCTGATAATATTCTTTATGTAAGGGAAAGGATGAAGGTTTTTCTATGTGATAAAATTTTCAATTGAAAATAAAAAATCTGTTAAATTACTTTCCCTTCCTGATTTGTGCACCAATTACATTAAAACATCTCTTTAATCTAATTTTGACTTTCACTCTAAAGTTATTAAAATTCAGGTTTTAGGAGACTATGACTTTTCCCATCTTAGAGAAGTACGAATATTTCATTGCTATATTTATTCTAAATCGGAAACAAAAAAGCTCTTAAATGTAAAGAAGTTGTTATACTAGAGCTTGATGAAGGATTACACAGGAACATGAGTAAGCCTTTATCTTGAGAAACTGGACTGAAACTTTACTTCAGTAATACAAAAATATATGTTTGGACTACAGACATTTGTACACCTTAACTAAAGCAATATTTAATTAGAAGCATTTTTTGTGAGTAGCTTCTCCTGACAGACAACTCCATCCCAAACAAACCACATCACATTGGTTGCATTCCTGAGGAAGAGCTGGTGGGGACAGACTGCCATTCTCAGATGTAATAAAGAAAGCCCACCCATCCTGGAGCAAAAATAAAGCGGTCCTCCTCCCCCCCCCCCGCCAAAATCTTACTGTTTTAATGCATCTGCAAAAAAAGCCTGGTGTAGGACATCTGACCTCACTGGATATTGATCCTTTAGTTGTCAGCATCACATTGTCAGTGGCAAGAGGTTTTCCTCATTAAGGCACTGTGGTCACTACAGTGTGCAACACCACTGTGATGTGACTACAAGGCACAAAAATCAGATGCCTGCCAACTGCTAAGTGGCAGACCTTTCTTTGCAGCTGGGCAGCTGCAGTACATCCATATTGCTGTCGTCAGTTGAAGTGAACTTCTGAACAGCAAGGCCTGGGGCGTAATATAAGAGGGAGTAAAGGACAGTTGATGGGTAGGAGCTGGTGGAAGTGCTACTGTGCAGCCATAGGACAGTGGGATACCTTTATTTAGAGATGGCTAAAAGCAAGATTTCCTCAAAAAATTTCCTTTGAGTTCCTTTTAAAAAACAGATAGAAGAACAGTACCTGGATCTTCCTTTTATTCATATTGAATGTGTTTGTCTCTGCTTGGAGGTGATATTTGAGATCTCTTAAAACTAGTATAATCAGAAATAAATACATTATTCTTGTCTGAAATGTGACTGAAAACAGACCAGGAAAACCCTCTTTATCTCCAGAAGCATGAAAATATCCCTGAGAACCCCCATCATTTCATGGAACATCTCTTTCTGTCCTGGAAGAACAGCTCTGAAAGTGGTGTCTTGGTGCTCAGGGACGAACACCTTGATGTATTTCCTGACCAAAGCTGGGATCAGGAGTCATATCTTTGATTCCCCTCCCCAAATCAGGTGTCCACAGGAGCCAGAGCCAGGCTGGCCTCTGGGTGTTCATGCTGCGTCCAGCACACTCCATGTTCCCTTACACCATCCCATGCTACTGACGTGTGCCCTAGGCATTTCCAAACAAAACAACCCTATGGAAATAAGTGTTTTTTATGCCAGTTTGTGCTTGTGAAGGATTTAGGACAGAGGAAGACAGATCAAACACCCTGCTTTATGTAAGCTTTCAACCGTGAGCTTGCTAGCCACCTCCCTTTCACCTGCACAATTCCTAATATTGTCAAAAGTAGAGAGAAACAGGAGATGACACGCATTGCTATAGCTATTTGTGGGTTCCACTGTGGGAGAAACAAGATCAGTGTGTGACCGGGAGACATCCACTGAATAATTTTTATCTACATTTTAGGAGAATGAATGTCCTATCCAAACTGCTCGCATCCAGCAGGACCAAGAGCATCAGAAGAGAAAGTACAGTACATCGTGAAACAGGTTTTTTTCCACAGGGAGCAAAGCACATTCCCAAATTATATTGGTAAGAATAAACCTCTGAAATAATATAGTACATTTCTCTCCAGTGAACGGCATCGTTCTGTATTCTTCAGAGCTGGGTGGAATAAAACTGCACAGAACAAAGGTTTCAAGTTTCCCTTTTTGATGCTTTCAGACCTGAGCAAAAATAATTAATTTCTCTACCTCCACAAAGGATTTTGGCAGTTATGCCCTTGGTGGAATGCAATAATTGTCAGTAAAAAGAGTCAATTTCCACAGAGAAACTAACATGCAAGAAACCAAGCAACACACATGAGAACACCTTCTCTTCTTCATTTCAGATCAGCTTGGGGAGAGGAAATTGTTTTGGTTTACTTTTCAAAGTAATGCGGGGCACAAATCTTAACCCTTCTCTTGATTGTTGACAGGGATGTCTGAGGGTATGAGCACACTCCTGCTATACGCTGTTTGAATCACAGGCTAGCTCCCCTTGTTTTACAGCTGGGTTAGCAAGCTTCAGGGCTCCCTAATCTGAGTATTGCCTCTTCTTGGCACACAAGATGTGAAGAATGCTCCTCCATGGCTGTGGTGCTCTGGGACACGCCTGCCAAAGGTGGGTCTGACCATGTATAGGTGACTCAGGCCCTACATCTACCAGGAGTGTATATGGTTAAAGCTTCCCCTCTCCCTCCAGTGCTGCTCACGATTTGGACAGCTGCGCAACACACCTTGGATGTGGGCTGGTAAAACACAGCAGTAGAGGTA
>Ga0181612_155072_pt1 | contig 25825 bp, 14 predicted proteins | sample HoacroProtozoa21_FD_119630 | JGI IMG/M metagenome (GOLD analysis project Ga0181612, IMG submission 119630) | Hoatzin crop microbial communities from Cojedes, Venezuel. Combined Assembly of Gp0051906, Gp0051904, Gp0051908
GTGCAGCCTGCTGTAGGTGACCCTGCTTCGGCAGGGGGGTTGGACTAGATGACCCACAGAGGTCCCTTCCAACCCCTACCATTCTGTGATTCTGTGATTATCACATCTCTAAAAGGAAGATGTTCAAGATTTCACTAAGAAGACGAGGTATACTAGATGCTTTTTAACAAAGAGTCTGTACTTTCAGCTTAGAAAACATTTCTTGTTTCACAACTGCCTCTTAAGCATGAGAATTCCAGATGTTAATCCAGAACAAAGAGTTTAATGCAACTGAGCATTAAATGGATCAAAAGTAATGTTACATGCTGCTGAAAGCATGTGGGAGGTACTTAAAACATTACTGCTTTAGACTGTAGATTTGATAACTGGACAAAAGGACTAAGACAGAGGTAAGCAAGGCCTTCAAGCTACAGAGGGGAAAACTTGCTATGCAATACGTCTCTTAACACCTAGGAATACTCTCTTTGATTTTGGAACACTATCCTGAGTAAGATACTCATGTCTCTAACTCTGGCTACTCCAGAACATAGGTGAGCTGTCTTCAGAGAAGAATCACAGAATTCTTGATGCCAGCAGGAATCTCTGGAGATCATCTAGTCCACCTCCTCTGCTCCAGCATGGTCAAGGGCTGCTCAGGTTGCCCCGGACCATGTCTAACTGGGTTTGGAGTATCTCCAAGGGTGGAGACTCCACAACTTCTCTGGGCAACACTCTCCACTGTCTAACCATCCTCAGAGTAAAAATGTGTTTTCTTATGCTCAGATGGAATTTCATCTAACTCATTTGGGCAATTTCATTTTGTGCCTAAGTAATTATTTATACCTATAATTAAGATGTTACACTATTGGCTGAATAATGTAACTAGCCACAAAATCTGGCAGACCTTTAAAATTCATATTCTCTAAAGAAAGAAGCAGCTGCATTAAATACTGTAGCTGGGGTTTTTTTTTTATTCTTTGTATGCATCTAAATATTTCTATATTCCCTAAAGCATTTTTCACAAGGTTCTAATGAGCCACTGATTGAACAGAACAAGATCCATTAATTAAATGCAAAGGAGACAAAAGACAATTACACAGTAAGGCTGATAAAAATAGAAAAATGATTAATCTAGTTCAGGACAAATTAACAAATCTAGAATAACTGCCGAAATTACTACTAATCATTGCCAATCCTAAATCAGTTACTGAACCATAATTTGTTCTTCGTACAAATTTCTTTTCAGAAATATTACCTGCTGCAAAATACTTGTCCCCCACACCAAGTAACACAAGTTAACCTGTGTGACTTGGTGCATCATTATCTCACTCAGATAATTTTTCATTTTCTTCCCTTTTTACATAGATTCCTAAGACTAAGGTCAGTATAATATAGCTCAAAAAGAGAAAGCTGAAATTTCACCTTGCCAAGCGTATTTCTTCCCATTTAAATCAATAGCAAAATCTTCAGGGTAGAAGTCAATTATGCTTGATTCCTGTATTTGAGAGAATTTAAAAAAAAAAGCCAATTATGAAACCGATTCAGAATGTCATGTAGTACTGTACTTCGCAGACAGCAAGCAAACACAAAGCTAAGGAGGACACAAAGAACTATGACTAATAGAAGCATCTTTTATTAAATGCCATTTAAACTCAAAGTGTGGTAGGGCACTTTCATTACTTAGAGTATCAAAACAAGAAACTCAGCAGGATAGAATAATTCCAGATAACTGGGTTAAGGTATCCACTCCCCAGTTAAGTTTTGCAAGGTTTCTATAAGAAAGTAAACGATTTTACTACAGGATAAAAGTCAGGAAATAATCTCTCTCACTGAAGCACATGAATTCAAAAAATCGCTTTTAAGGATCTTTCAAGAATATCTGCAATCTACCAAAAATGTTCCCTCCTGGTCTCCATTATTTTTCTGTCTGAAGTGTGAAGCAGCAAGTCATGCTCACACAACTGCAAGCCAACATAACCTTAGAGGAATAAAAACAGGATTCTTACTGGATCTGTCATGAGCTTCCTCCACGATGGTGGTAGAAAATTTCCACTTGCAGCTGGAAATACTCCCATAAGTTGCTCAAGAGGCTTAAACTGTTGAAATTAAACAAGCAGATGTAGAACACTTCTAATGAACTGTTAAATCACAAATAAATAAATAAAGATGACCTACCGGTTTTGAGCCCTTCTCAAAATCTGAAGGCATGTCTGCAATGCCCTCAAAGTCAGAAGCAAACGGAGCATAGTGAAAAGGGTAATACCAGTTCCAGGATGCACATCCCTAGGACACAGAAACAAGAGTAACAGAATCAGACAAATCAGAAAAGTAAAAAAAAAAAAAAAAATAAAAATCACGTAGCCCAGTCACTAAAGATGACAAAATTTAGCCCAGCATCAACTGGGAGAAAGCGTCCCCATGATTAGAAAAGAAAGAGCTCTTGCCTCTAAAGGTACTCTGGACTTCAGGTTGGGACTTAACTTTTCATAGCCAGACTAGAGTTCACTGGACAGTGAATGGAGACCTCGGGCATTTCCTCAGCAGCACAGAACAGCAGATAGACTTCTATGCCAAAGTACTCTTGCTATGTGCTAGGTTTGAGTCACTAAGGGAGACAGCCAAAGAGACAGGACCTAGCACCAGAACGACACAAAACACCTTACAGCAGAATCTTAACCTTAGCTTCAGGACACTGTAACGTACCTCATGCTTTTTTCCTCCCCCTCAAGAAAAACCACGTAAGCATGTGCACAAAGTCCAATAAAACCAAGCACAAAAACTTCTTGCAAAGAGTAGGCAATCACAGTCCATCCATACAGTTAACCAGTCCCTGGGGCTAAACTGAGGAGCCTGTAACAACTGGACACATTTTCAACTTGTGTAGAGTTGTTACCACATCTCAAATAGGGAAATACACATAGATGACACAAGAGGAGGAATTGGCAAGTTCTCCATAATCATATAAACAGCAGAATCATGCCAGTCAGAAAGCCATTCCAGAGGTCTCAGTAGGAACAGAAGAGTATTTTTCTGGCAGCATACAGTTTGCACTACTGTTTTTGAATGCAAAATCCCACTGCTCACTTGGGAATATGAGGGACCAGAGAACCCTGATATGAAATGCTCTACAAGGTGTGAAAATGTGAACAATATTTGTTGCAGGTTGAAAAGTATTCTGCTTTTAACTGTTACTTTTCTATTCAGAACAAACACTAATACACACTTTGTTTTCCCCTCATTCTTCTTCTTGAATATTAAGAAATATAAAGTGCATTCACTTGAAAGAGGCAAAATAATCCTCAAAAAGGAGAAAATAAACTCGAACACATTAGAACACAATTCACTCTGTAAAGGAAACGTGGCTCTAGAAGGTCTAAGTCAAGTTTTCACCTCCTCAGCTATTTTTCTTAGCAGCACCACTTGAAACAAAAGCCTACTATTTTGGCTTCCAATTCTGACTAAGTAAATGTCAACAAGGCTTCTCCAGAAATATTTTTGGTATAAAATTACAGAGACTATAATTATTAGATGCAATTCTTCATATGGTTTCAGTATGTTTCAAAAGCCAGGTGGATTGGTTTCTTTCTTTTCTCTCTTCTTTTTTTTTCTCTCCAAACAGATGTTCCCACTAGTAGGACATGCTCTGCATTATTAGCGTTTTATAAGAATAGAAAAGCACGTAATGTATTTTGTCAGATGTTTTACGGACAACAAGCAGTATTTATTGGAAGCTACTCTTATTATAGTAAAAAGAAAAAAAAAAAAAAAACAAACCCCAACCCTCACGCAAACATATTCTGAAATTCACCCAGGCCAACAGCTTCCTAATCTAAATTCCATATGGGCAGAAAGTGATTTGACTGCTGCTCCATACCGATACAAACGAATGTTCATGTATAGCAGGTTACAGTATTTTGCCTACACATAGTTCTGTTATGCAAGCACAAACAGCAGTAGTGCAAGTATTTCACTGCTGCACTGTGTAGACTGTATAAAAATTATGTTGCAGACTTAAAAGAGAGACTTGTCTTCTTTTCAAGTAATCTGAGTATGAAGCAAAACATAAAAAACGAAGTCTTAAACATTTGTGTACTTTCATCAAGTTTTTCTCTGGTACATTTCTAAACCAGAAAATATTTTCTGTACCGTCACTTTTCTTTGAAATCTCATTAGCACATCTTCCCAATTTTCTTGAGAGCACTATGGTCCTGCCTGAACTCTGAAGTTGTTGTCAACCTCACTGACTTATTTTCTTTGCATCTGTAATCGTCTATCACCCCTTTATGCATCAGTCACTTCAGCTGGAATGTCTACAAACTCAGAATGACAAGGAGTCACCTACACACATCTCAATAACTAAACTGGTTCTACAAACTAAACTAGCAAGTGTTGCACAGGGACTTGCCCATATTGTTTTAAGTTTGTTATATGCCTGTCTTCCAGCTCCTACAAATTTAAAGACACAAATCTCTCAACAGTGCACATGCAAATGCAACCCTGGTTTGATCAGTTATAAAAGCACACAATGTTGTCTGCACAAGGCCATGGCCTCTGATCATGAGGCAATGAACACACACCCCATGCATGATTCTTTGAATAAAACAAACTTCATTTTACAGTCTTCAAATGAGCATCAACAGTTTGGCCATTGTGTAAATATTATCTCAGTTTCATCGTATACTCCCTTCCTCTAAGACCTTCATTTTCCCTTAAAATCCAGACTGCCTTTTGCAGTGGTTTTGTGCTACTGCATCAGTGGAAGTCACACTGACAGTTTTCCAGCAAGTAGACACCTACAGCTAATCTGAAGATTCATTTACATAGTTTGGAGACATATTGGTACGTATAGAGTTCCAGGAATATATCTTGCCACGGTTAACACGAACACTGTTTGCTTTCAGCAGACCTTAACTGGGCACAGGATCATGGGAATTTCCACTTATAAAAGGTGTACAGGTGACATGTTACAAGGAGTACATGTTAAAATAAACTAACTTTAAAACTGTATAGTTTTTTTGCAGGCGCTTGAGGTATTTGCCCTGCCCATGCTCTAAGTTGGACAGGTGTGAGCCACCTACAAAAAATGCGCAGTTTTATCAACATGGCACTGTATTCAAGCTACAAAGCCCTACCAAAACAGATAAACTTCATCAACTCGAGCACATTCTGTTCCCAGGTCACACACAAAATACAACTTGCTTTGTCTTCAGGGCACGAAGCTACTTATTAACCACCAGTGCAACAAACCCCAATATGTCTAACTAATCTCTTGCCAATCTAACATCTCAATTATCAAAAGATTTAAATCAGATACAGATTACTTCAATCACAACGCACTTCATAGAACATCACTACAATCCACGGAGGAGACTGACAATTCTGTTCCTTTCAAACTCTTAGTAGCATTCCAGAGGCTTTGTCCTCTGTTCACTCATTTAGTCATCTGCAATTTCACTATGCATGGCTATGTATTACAAAGGAAAAATGTGCATCAGTCCTTAATAAACTAACAAGTGCTGCTACTGTATGTGAGAAACAAAAACTGCATTCAAGTCTCCAGTGTCAAACAGAATGGGCATGTGCTTATTTTATATCTTCAAAAAAAGCACTACTTTTCTAAAGCGAGCAATGGATAATAATTATTTCCTGAAAAGAAATTGGGTGCAGACACAAAAGAAAACCAAAGTTTCAGAGAAGACATTTTTAATTACCTGATAATAGTATCTGAGAACCCAGCAAAGCCCTTCCACATAGGACTGTACAACTTTACGACGGAATTTCTCATCAGATGCGTCAACATCAAATTTGTTTTTATAGTAGCGCTGTTTCCAACCAGTTTCCCATAGCCTGCAAAACAAACACAAATATATGTCAACACATGCACATTTACATATCTGAATTAAAATATAAGACAAAGTCACTTGCTACTTCAATTCTCATTTTTCTACAATTTAAATGAAAGGATAAAAACTGATGATCAACAGCAAGAGACTAAAATTTAATGGTTGCCATCACAGAAAAGCCAGATGAAATTCTGAAACTACCATCCTGATAAACACATCTTCAAACTACTCATTAGGAGCAGGGTAGACTTTCAGATGTGTGCCTACTGCTGTCAGGATTCTTCAAAACAGTATTGTTCCTAGTTGGCAATTTCATCTTTCTTATCAGGAATCTACTACCAAAATTGCCATTTGAACTTTTTCTTTAACTCTTCAAACCATTAGAAAGAGAAAAAATTCTTCCCCTTCCTCATTTTCTTTAATCTATCCTAGGCTAAAAATCCTTATCTTACTGGAAGATCTTCACACATGAAGTTCATTCCTCTTTTCTTCATACCCATCACAAACAGAAAAGTGTTACGGTTTCTCTGCTACTCAAAATAAAAAGCAAGCAAATAAACAATACGCAGCAGCAGTTTGATTTCTATATTCTATTGCTGTTCAGACAAGCTATGATTACTAGAATTATCTGCAACTTGGGAATCCCGTGCTTGCTGACGAGTTCCCTTTTACACAGGGATTTTGCAGTCTTTCATGCTAGAGATGGATATCGGAGTCAAAAGAGCAGTCTCAGACACCATTTATCCTTACTTCACACAGCTCCCCCTTATGTCTGTCTACGGATGGGGCAGGGGAAAACAACCACTTGCTCATCTTTGACAGACAAGCATCTGAATCCCTCAGCTCTAATGTATATGTCAGGAAAAAAAGAGTGGATAGTGTGCTATATTGTGCCACTTTTCAAGCAAGAATATTCTGTAAATTAATCTGAAGATTAACAGAAAACATAGACCATAGGCTCCTCTAAAAACTGAGCAGGCAGGGGGAATACAGCTGTAGTAGGCATTGGCAGCAACAGAAATCACTGCCTGCAGACTCCAGAAATTTTCTTCCTCGGACATTTTATCCGTTCATTATATCTGCTGTGTTCCCTGTCATTCAATAGCTGACATGTCAATTTTAAGAGAACAGTTGTGCCACAAGCAAGAAGCTATTAATACGCACATAAAACTCCAAGTTGTGAGTCCCAGCAGACACCATGTAACCTTGTGGGAAATTCCACTACAATTCAGAGACTGCCATTTAAAAAGGTAGTTTAAGGAACAGAAAGATTAAGCTCTACTTAATATTTGGCTCAACCATGATATCCTGCTTCAGGACTAGCCTCCCTCACAAAACTATCCAGGTTGTTTTTTGGGTTGTGGGTTTTTTGTGGTGGTGTGTTTTTTTTTTTTCCTTTCTTCATTTAAACCTATTAATCACCATAGCGTACGCATTTTACATAAACATCTCAAAAGTTCACATGAATTTTGGTATTCAAGCAAACTAACACAAATTACAAATCTGATTTAGTAACTGGCTAAATCAGATAATCCCTCGGTAATGATTTTTTCTTTAAATAGAATTTTATTCTCAGCAATTCAAAACTCGGCATTGATTATCACATCTGAAAATCATCAGGCCAGATCACTTTCCACAAAGACTGTGACCAGTTTAAACTACATACAGAATCTGAAGCACACAAGTAATCTGTGAGGTCAACTCAAACTTACACTCGTCAGAATCTCACAGTGCAATAAATACAGCATATGAAGCCTTTGAGACAGAGCAAAGATTTATTTAAGCTTTTTCACATGACACATATCCTTTCAGTTTTGCAAAAAGGATATTCCCTCACTTCTGCTTCAAGCCAGTTGCCCAGTACAGGCATACTTTCTAAAACCTGACCTGAGCTAGTTCAAAGATGATTCAAACTGATGAGGAGGTGGAGAAACCAAGAGATGTTTTCAAGAGTTTAAGAAAGCCAGGTGAACAAGGACAGAGCTATGTGTGCTGAAGTCTTGAAGGACAGAGTCAAGCACATCTGCAGTCTATGCAGCATCTGACCCTCGGAGCTCCCTGGCAGCTAGACACTTGCATAAATTTCAGAAACCTTTTCTCTAAGATAACAAAACCCAATCTGCTAGCTGACTAGAACTATTTATTCTAGTTTGAAAGTAATTCTAAATACAAAATACACTTTTGCAAATCACTTTGTTGCATCTAGTACATTTACGCAGTTGTTTTTACTCACAATGAGAAGCATAAAATTATTTTCCACTCAGAAAAGGATCTAAATAAACATTCTGAGCTACAAAAGAGCTTAACTGCAGACGAATGTAGCATGTCCTTTTGCTTGACAATAGCAATTCTGTTAAAGCTATTGCTACTCATAAATCACCATGGTTCATTCACACCAGTTGCTACAAAATTGTTAAAGCTTCTTTTAGAACTAAAATTCATAATGGAAAGCAACATTAAAATTTATCCTAATTTTAGATAAAAATTCAGCTTGCTTGATTAAAAATCAAATAAATCAATCCATTCAGATCTGCACATAAAAGAAAGAAAATAAGAACGAGAGCTAGAATATCTGATAGGCTAGATGTCACAAATATGTCAACAACAACAGTGCTGGACACTAGTGATTAGTACTTCATGCTGAAGTAACCCTTATTGTTTTTGCATGTCCACCTACATCCTCTGACTCCACAGAAAACAAAAACCCACTGGTTGCATTTATGAGGGCAGAACCTTTAAGAAAAAATTAAACAGCCTTCACCCTCACTGAAAGGGCGATAGCTTGATTTAAACCTTTGATAAATGCACACTCACTGGTAATTCACTGTCAGTTAATTCTCATAAAATTCCTATCCGTTAATCATCTAGGGATCAGCCATCTAAGACATTTAAAGAACTCGTCATAAACAAAACAGAGCCTGCTACAAATCAAAGATGAAGGAAAACATACTGTGATAGTCAAGATAAATAATGCTGCACACGTGAATGTACCTGAATGTTATGGGTTAAACAGCTCAAAAATTCAACTGCAGAACAGCGGCATTCAGCTCACATAATCAAAGCTGAACAGTGAATGTCTAGCCAATCTAGTGCTCGGTCTCAAAGGGAGTAGTGGCTTGGAGGATGAAAACCTGCACGCATACTAATCTAGATACTTAGATTTAACAGCTATAGCTTACACATCTCACTGGAATTTAGTGAATATTCTAACCCTCCACATTAATTACCGGTGGATAAAAAGATCATAGGAAAGCATCTGAAGGCACTGCTGCTCTAAGCTAAATGGCATTAATTAGACTGCATCTATTTCAGCAATTTGCTAACAAAGTGCTACAAAAAAATGGCGTCACCTGATATTATCCTCTGGCTCAGGTTCACTGTCACTATCTTCAGCTTTTCGCTTAATTCCTCCTGCCAGAGATGGGCTGCCATCAGAAGTGAGGCTCGTATTTGGAGACGATGAAGTTGTCTAAGGTCAGAATTATTACAGATAGAGGGTCAGAAAAGGATTTATTAGGCATTTTAAATTCAAGTTAAAATGCAGCTTTGTGATCAAGAAAATCACATGCATTATTTTTAGTTTCTCAAAAACTCAAGGCAAAAGCTACACAATCCTTAAACTATTAAGTCAAGTAGCAAAAGAAAAGAACAACATATCATTGTATTAGAATTCAGGCATTGACGTGTACAGGCAAAAAAGTCCATTGTATTTGAAAAAGAAAAAGATTCAACAGACAACATAAATCGATAAAACATGCAATTTTTGAATACAACTGTTGTCTCTAGTTCTACAGCTTATGTTACAACTTCATTTTACAGCAACAGTGAAAAACGCACATGCAGACTACTGCAAAAATGCTGCTGTTAATTCAGAATTGACAGAAATACTAAGCTTCTTCACAACTGATCTTTTAAACTCCTTTCAAATTTAGCTATTTTGATATTACAGAATCTAAAAGAAACTCTCCCCATGCCACAAAAGAACTGATTTGCTTAACCCACGTGCAAAAGTTTCAAGATTAAAAGGAAAGAATAGTAGAAATAATACTTTAAAAAAACCAATTAGTTGTATTTATTCGTATTTAAACGACAGAAAACATCTTTATGATAAAAGAACCTTTACTCAAAAATTTGTTTGGATGAAGACTTATGCCCAGGAAGAACATATTTGTTGTAATTATTATTTAAAACTAACAATCAAGACTTCTAAGAGAGCACCCAACTTATTTCCAGTTTTCTGCCACTTTCTAATACCTTTCAAAAAATTTCATCTAAGTTTCTCCTCTTCCCAGTGACAGGCAATGCTCTGGAAAGCAGTCTGACAAACACGTAGATACGCAAAGCACAAGTTTGCAAAAAACACATATTTAAATCTGTGTGTGTATGTATGTGTGGTTTTTTTTGTGAGAACAGATTGAAATATAATGGAGACATAAGGCTCGGGAGAAAATCAGCGTGTGTGGGAATGGTGTCATATTTTGCAAACACTAATTAATGGCAGCTTGTATTATTTTCTATCTATACTGGCCTTTCAGCTTACTGCTTGGAACTAACTCTTTATACATACAGATATCAGAAAACCAAGTAAACAAAATGCACACACTCCATGTGTATTTCACATACACCCTCTCAAGCACTGAAACCTGGATTTAGAAGTAGTTTCAGCATAATCAAGCTATGCCTCAAAAATTCTGAAGTTATTTCAGCAGTTCTCGACAGTATTGCGAGACAGAAAGTCCCCACAGCAAATTAATAACCAAATGGGTCTACAAAGTGGAGAGATGTCACAAATTCCAAAAAGAATATTAAAAGATCTCCACCTCAGGGATTCAGTTCGTGTGTCTCAAACATACTGAGGAAGTTCCTAAACCTGTACTCACAGGAGGTTCAACTCCACAAATGCCAAACAAGTTTGAGAAGAGCCACCATATTTGACTTGGATGCATTCACCTCACACTTGCCCTCCCAGAACTATTTAACAAGCAGCATCATACCAAAACACTGAAATAAAGAACACAATTTTGTTCAAGTAGTATCACAAAAATCGGTTATTAAAAACCACTTCCCTGAAAAACAAGTATTTTTTGGTCTGCCTTTCAAGAAAGCTTGACAGGATAGAGAAAGAGGTGTCCAGAGTAAAACAGGATGTGATTATTTCCCCTTCAGTGTGTGAATACCTTTGAACATCTACTTACAGAATTCTGTCTGTCATGCATTCTCATCTCAAAGGCGGCTTGTCTAGGGTTACTGATTGCCTGAGGACTAGATCGATTTCCCAGAGCTTGAGGAGAAAACTGTCCGCCAGGAATAAAAGAAGGTTGATCCCTCTAGAAGATAAATATATACAAGTATACTGAAAGAGCTGTGTAATCTCTACAGCAGTGTGATGATGCTTTCTCACAATTTTCAAATTAACATGTTCTGTAAACCAAGCATAATTAACTCATTCACTCAGTTCAGCTTTAATTAGTTATGTTTAACAATCTCAACCAGTTATAAGATGACACAAGTGAGACCCTTATATTCCTATAATTTATTGAGCTCCTTCAAAAAAAAAAAAACAAAAACAAAAAACACCCAAGCAAACCCTACATTCTGTGCCCATGTTCTTTCTACAGGGGCTGAAAGGCAGTTTTTTGGGGAAGTGATACTTCATCTAACTTACTGGGAGGAATGCACTCTTTGTAAGCAAGGTAAATAACTTCATCCACTCTAACAGGGATAGTCAAAAAATACATAATAAAAAAAAAAAATCAATCCACAAGATCTAGATAGTACATAGAGTAGGCGTATCATACGCTGTGGAAGTTTTGGAGGCTACACTTACCTGAATGTACTAACCACGAAAAAAGCTATGTTGAAATGAACATAAAAGAGCCCATTTTTTAACATATCAGAACATTTTGTGAATATAAAAAAAATCAGTATCGTTCCAATAACATAATTTTAAAGAATTCAGCTTACATGGGTCAGAAAGGGCAAACACGCTCCCACAACAGCTAATGCTTCTCTATTACGTTTGAGAGCTATTTAGCAACACTGAGTTGCTTGCAGGCAGAATGTATCATAGCTATGGTTTGGGCTAAGTCTTCCTTTCTTTCTTAGAAACATGCCTCTAATCAAGCAAATCCATTTAATGCAAACTGGTGTATGTATTTAAACTTAAACTCCTATGCTAAACTCCACTGCTCTCACCAACACAACTGCTGAGAAGACTTGCGTCAATGCGTGGAAAAGCAATTCCTGTACAGTGACCATGCTGAAACATCACTAAATAATCACGAAATTGCAGAATTGTGTAGACTGGAAGGATACAACAAACAGCTATCATCCAGCACAGTCAACACTCCCTCATTTCCTTTTTAAGAAATCTTTAATGTGCTATTTCTTCTTTCAAAGCTCCAGTCTACAAAAAGCCATGAAAAAACCCTTCAAAACAGTGTACATACAGGCCAGAAAATACCATGCTTACAACTGCAGTTGCAACCAACACATCTGCTGAAAGCTACAGTATACATTTTAATTCTTGCTATTTTTGCATTGTGAAAGGAAATAAGTTACCTTCATTCTTTTTCTTTTTTCTTTTTGTCGTCTTTTAAAGTTATCCTAAATGAAGAATAAAGAGAAATAAAGTCAGTCAAGCATACAGACTTCTTGGAAAAGTATTCTGTTATAATCCTCTACTGACCAGGCGGCCATAAGGTTTTTACATAGTGTTCTGAGTAAGAATTAGGTCAATTCTTGTGTCTGTAAATCCAGCAGAAGTGGGACAGAATTTTCTACCCTACCCTGAAAACCTCTGGGGAAAAAAAAGTAGCTGTGTATTCAAAGCCCCACAATTTCAGTAATCGCTTATATGATCTACTAAGGTTAGCTATAACCTTACTTCAAGGCCACAGCAGTGTCAAAGGACGTAAGCTCCTTCCCTGCACTGGAACAGCCACCAAAAAAAAAAAAAAGTAGGAGAGACATTAAAGAGCTAGAACCATAAAAAACAGAGGCTCAAGGAAAGGTTTTTCTTTGGCCATGCAAACTGAAAACTTCAACATCAAACTGGCACTTCCACTTCAAGAGAGGTGCAGGCTGGGGCAATTGCAAACAAAACATTTTGGAGCACTGGCACAGTATTTTTTTGACTGGCACGTAAATACAATTCTGCTCTTTCACTCACAAGGTGTTTTACCCCCTGTACTTAATGAATAAACTGGAATATGGCTGCAAAAAACTTCACAAACTGCAGAGACAGACCAGAAGAACAATTTACAGACACATTTCAAATGGCAGGAGGTACAGCAAGGCAACAATGCACTTTGAATTCACATTTAGTATGCCACCTCTTCTCATGGTTTGCACTTCCACAGGCTGCAGCAAATTACAAAATAATTCCTTCTTCAGATTTCATAGTGGCTATTCAAAAAGCTGCAGGCAGTAACAGAACTCACACACAGTTTTCATTTTGCTGTTACTTGGGATAACGATCAGAAAAATAGGCCTTGCAGTCCAAGAACAGAAAATCATCTGGAAATACTCAACTCTTTTTCGAATACAGAGGGATTCACTACAGTTTATAACAGGAAAATAAAGTTGTTTTTTTTTCTTATTCTACTAAAGGAACGTCACAGTCTAACAGTAATGCAAGTGATTAAACTCCAAGAATTAAACAAAAAATTACATCATCATCTTTTCTCTTTTTGAAAATACTATCTTCAACTTCTCCAACAGCTAACATGATCATCTGGACTCGCTGTAGGTTGACAAAACCACTTTCCGTGAGGTACCCCTGCAAATTAGAAAACACAGTTGAAAAACAAGCCCACTTTTGTAGCAAACACCCAGATCTTTTTAAAGAAAAAGGAAAAAAAAAATCTTACCCCAGTTTTGTGCACCACATTTTTGTATATGTTAACCAAGCGATCAATTGCTCCCTCCCTAAAAACAAACAAAAGCACGAGATTCTTACTATTCAAAACCACAGTAGGTACACTTGCAGGAGAAGAAAACATACATTCTCATCTACCTGATCTCCAAAGATGGCAGATGAGGAAGAAAGTCATTTCCCACAAAGAAGCACATAAAGACCCAGTCATCAACACTTCTTTCAAAATCAAAAGTGAAAGGCAAACTGGCCATAGTGAGTTCTCTTTCCAAATACTGCAACACACACACAAACAAAAAAGGACATTGGAAAACACTGTGTATAGAGTTTTAAAATACTGTTTATATAAAGCAGACATAGTAACTGCTTCAACGTACCTCTCGCAAAACGCATAATCGGATGAAGATAAATTCTTGTTCAGCCATAGGAAGACTGTCTGCAAACTGATCGTGCTAAAATAAAAGGAAACAGTTACATTACATCCAAGATCTTCTTAAAGTTTCTCCAGCTCAATTTTAAAGGCTTACTTTGGAAGGAGTGAAGAGTAATACAGGTACAGTTTCTCAAGTTCTTACGCCAAGCATGCATTTTGCTACTTTGCATGTCTGTTAAGTCACCGAATGTTTTCTCTCACCAGCGAAAAAAAGAAACACCACCAAAAGTGAGGACGTTCAGTTTGGCATAGTATTTTTGTACTACAGAAGTACAATTATTACTTCTTAATATAAGAGAAAAGCTAGGTAATTCCAGTAACATAATGAGCATTGTATTTCAGCCAAAACCAACAGCAAGAACAATTTGAGGATCTCATTAAAACATAAATCAGCTTATGCATAAAAAGAATGTCTAGAAATGACAAAATTCTCACCTTGCCTTGTTTTTCTCTGGGCAAACCTTGGCAATCCTTAACCTCATGACCCATCTGGTTACAAAGAGCACATGGCTTGGGTTTATTTGGTTTAAACTCTTCCCTAATTATAGTGAAGTTTGGTTCATGTGTAGCTAACCCAAGCATAATCAGATCAGCTATCAATCAAAAGAGAAGAACAAAAAATAATGGATAAACATTATTAAGCTTTTTTTAAAAAAAGTTGAAAAGGGAAGTACATTCTACCTTAAGCAAGCATGAACACACAGATGTTCTTACCCCCAAACTATCCAGATAGCACAACTAAGTGAAAGTTAGCCCTTCAGCTGTGGACAGTGCTACATCTCTCCCCATATAGTATGCAGAGCTTTCAAAAACTAACAAATACACTGGATTATCTATGCATATACAAGTGAAAGTCTAAAAACTACAGCCCAACTCAAGCACAAAACAGCACAAGAAAGCTTAACAGGACATACTGCTAACAAAAGCGAACTCACCATCAGCCCCACACAGACAGTGATGAGTGTTTGGGTCATGGTTTGGCTGAGCTATACAAAAGAAAATTACATTTAGTCAACCAACATCACGTAAAAAATTATTACCAACCATATCTTAAATTACAATAAATTGTTCACGTTTATTTGAATTTTACCTCTTTGTCTTCTAATGTAATCCATAATTTTATGTTCACCTTCACCAGGAGCACTAGCATCAGACAAAATAACCTGTGAAACATTTAAATTATGTAAACAATTGATGCTGCCACAGTAAAAAAACAAAACAAACTTGCATAGTTCATATACTGAATCTGACTTATGAATACTTGATCTTCCAATTTGCAGTGTCAACTAAAATATTATGCTTCAAAATGAAATTATTTAAGAGTTTGCAACCAATGAATAGATCTTCATTTTTCTCCACTAATTCTGGATAAAGCTGACATTGATTCAAATACCACTGAAATTATCACGCCATTAACTAATATATTTGAAGATTTCTGATAAATTATCAGGGTAATCAAAATACACACCAGAGAACTAACAGATAAAGCAGACATATGCCCACTTCCCTTTAGATCTCCTAAACTCGCAGATACACTGACACATTACCACATTATACACTTCCTTACACTGATGTCCAGACGAGCATTAGTGTTTATAAAACTCTTTTCTGATGGAAGGAATTAAGCAGAGTCAACTGCCCTCTAATTAGACCACTTTAACAGTCAGCTTATGGAAAATGAAAGATAGCTGCATCTGAAAGACTATTTGGCCCTCTTGAACAGAGCAAACACAGGGTTGTCAGAAACAAAACTCAGTGGGGGTGGAGCTGTTGAGGAACAGGAGAAGAGGATTTCAAAGTTCAGAAAGGCAAGAAAGCTGATATATATTATTTTCGTTGCCTGTCATCTACTGTCATCCATCATCAGAATAACAGAGAAAACGCAGCCTGAGGTAGCAAACAAGTTCAAAAAGAAATAGTGAAAAGAATACATATACAATGCATCTTGAGACTTTTCCCCAAACGAAGAAAAAGTATTCCTAAAACCCTTCTACCAAATTGTGGCTTCTACTATCAAATCTTTTCAATGCTCTTAAATGAAATTAAAGCAAACGGTGCTGTTAGACTGTGTTCTTAGGATGAAATGTGTATCTCAAGTCCCATCAGAACATGCAAGTTTGTCCATTATTAATAACAGCACAGTGACAGAAGATGAGACAAATCTGTCAAATTTATACACTTCAATCATATCCCAACCCACCCTAATAGATCACCTTAATTTTCCTCAAGTATGAAACTGTGAAACTTACCGTCAAATTTTTCCACCCTGGGTCACTGTTCAAACGGTCAGCAATGTAATAGCGGAGACATTTAGCAAGATTGTCCATAAACTCAGTTCCCTAAAAAGTGATGGAAGAAAATAAGTTAAACCTTCATTCAGACACTGGCAATTGCTGGTTAAAGTGCAAGATTACTTACCGGGGTAATACAGTTACTGTCAAATCTCTCTTTCACTTCTTCTGGAGGAAGAATGCCACCTACAGCAACAAAAACATTTAACAGAAGTAAATCAATATGGAACATTAAAAACATTTTTTCGTGATACAAACCCAGATGGCTCCCCTAATAACCATTAACACTTACTGAAAGTTAGGTTTTTTTTAAAAAAAAAAAACCACAAAAAACCAACAAAAAGCAAACACCAAAACTAAAACAGCTCTTACCATTCTATTATCTCCATCTTAAAATAAGGTATTAGCATATTTACAGACATTGTTACTTCAGAAAAGCAATTTCACTGCCTATTCTGTCAAAAGACTGTGAAAGAAATCTCAGAGAAACTCAGCTTGCTAAATGAGATAAACATTAGGAAATAATTATTTTCTTACATATTCTCCCCTACGTTTCCACTATCTATTCACTTTGGCTCACAAACAGGGTTACACCAACTTCTCTCACCTCTGAGCTTCATAAAGGGTCTTCATAGTCTAGAAATGCTACAGGAAGAAATGTTAAAAAAAGTCTTTGTCCTCCCTTTTTAATCTCTAACTAGGTTACACAATGGCCCTCTCACTTGAGCTACAGCACTCATTCCTCCTACACAGTCACCTGAATTAATTGCTCCAGCCCAGACAGCATGCTTCAGCTACACACACACTCCTTGCACTCAAGTCATGTCACCATCACCCTTAGAAAGTTGCATGGACTTTGTTTCCTCACTGAGTTTAGAGTTTCCACTGTCAAGTAACTAGCCCTTCTTGCAGTTCATTATTCCTGTGCAGCAGTATTCTAATTTGATCCCTGTTTTTCAGCCTCAACTCTCCTTTCATCAGGCCCTACAAATCTGTTCTTCCTTCCATAAGAGTTTGTGTTAGTTTCCCACTACTACATTTACCTCTGCTCTTCTGTTCAATTTTTTCCTAAAGGAATTAAAAGTATTCAACGCAAATCCATTTCAGACAGGAGACAGAAGAAGAAAAACAGTGTCATTTTGTTTTATTTTAGTTCTTAACTTCAGAAAACACAGATCCATCCTTCTGTAGGCTTGCTACGCCCTCCTTCTCCTACTAATGCACAGTCAAATACCCACTGAGCAAGACATCCCTTTTCTAACCCTTACTGAAGCATTCAGAACAAACAAGGTGACTCTCACTTGAAAGAGCTCAGATATGGTCACAGTTCTACCTTTTGCCAGAATTTCTTGTCTTATTTTTTGTTTCTCTTCAGCAGCTTCCATGCCCTCCTTTGATGCTCTGAATCTTCTTGACCGCTGTTGGTTCATTTTCGCACGTGGAGCCTAAAATAAGAGGTATTATAATCCTTAGTCCAGTTGTTGCATCTAGACAATTGTTTCCTTCCTGGATAAGCCTTTTGAAATTGACCAGTCTGTGATTATACAACCATTTAACAAGACATCAGCATAAACTGTAACTGCAACAGAGATCTCTGTTCTCCCTTCTTCGCGTCACCACTAGCTCTCATATGGCAGCACAGGGAGCTGGGCACATTTCTAAATAGGTCTCTTAAGCTCCTCTGTGAGGCACACCGGCAGCATGCAGAGCTGTACCCCCATCTCAGAAATCTACAATGCTCAAGGATTCAAAGTTTCCTTTGCAAAATAAACGAAACTTACAGTGTCATGCATCTGAGAAGCATTACTTCTTAACCTACCCTTTCTCCCACACGAAACTCCTACAATTGTATTAATAACTCGTTTGAAAATAAAAACACTATAGCAGACAGTAGTTAGCTGTTACTTACAGCAGGTATGTTGGGGCTTTTAAAAGGATACATCAACATTTAGTTGGGATTACTTCTATATACACACATACATTAGCAATTCCTGCACTTCAATTCAGGTTAAAAGTCTTTTTACTTGATGATACTCATTTTACCTTTGAGAAACTGAAAAGCCTAGAAAAACAGCTGAAGCTTAAGAGACCTACCAGCAGTCTCTGCTAGGCCATTTTGGCATCTCTCAGCAAGACTATGCAACCTGGATAGAAAAATACTCAGTAAAGCAAAGTTATTAAGAAAAGGTGGTATCTTTCATTAGACTATCTCATGTACCAAGGGGAGATGAGGATCGGGTATTGAGAAAAACAAGCTTTCAGCCTCAAATGTCCCTTAAGGCTAGCCTGTGAAATATTCCACACCACAATTAAGTACTGTCCATTTTAAGTCTATCTGCCTAAACAGTTTTCTGGTCTTTCCCAGCCTGTGGCATAAATTATTACCAAAGCCACAGAACGGAGGAACGTAAGTAGTTTCAGAGTGTCACTGTCTTATAGAAATTTCCAGCTTTTCAGAAGCAAAGTTCACATCACAGTAGACTACATTACCAGCTCATACAATCCCGTAGACGACAAAACCTGTGAATATATTTAACTACCCTCACCAAAATTAAATAAACAGTATATTTTACCAGTAGTTTTTCAGTTTAGAAAACTATTTCCCAATGATCTTATGAAAGTGGATAGCATGTACCTTAAGTTTACAAACAGCCATTACCAAGAATTAAATATATCAACACTTACTACTCCATCTATAGCCATATAAAGAAGTCGCCTCGGTCTTACAATGTTGAAGATCCTGTCAATATACTCAAAAATTGCAACCATCATTTCATCTTCATTTTTGGGCGCTGGCCTAAAACATAGAACATTGAATTTAACATCTGAAATGCTATCAATAAATCTTATTTGTAAAGGGACAAAAAATTGCCTTACTTGTCTTCTGGATGTGTACAAGGGTGAATTATACCATTCATATCCAAATACAGGTTATCAAACTCCACTTCATTAGGGTTAGGTTTGCTTGTATCAATTGGAGCCTTGACGCCATTGCACTCTTTAGCCTGTGAACACAGTCAAAACACATAATTCAGTATTTGATTAGAGATGTATCACAAATAACCAGAGGTATTAATGTACAGACTCATAAAAGTGTGTTTTTCAAGGGCAGTAGGAAAAAAGATGGCAACAAGCTACCCACATAATTACCTGAAGATGCAAGTTTACACTAATAAAATAGTGCCTTTTTTTGAAGAAGAAGTTTATAAACTAGCACAACTAGAAGATATTATGATGAGTTACAGCAGTTTTGTTGACTGGCATGTACTATAAACAAGAAGTTTCCATTCCTCTTATTATTCAAGGAAGCAATTCCTTCTACTGCCAGAACCATACTGACTCCCTCAAAATTTAGCAAAGGGACTTCAAAGTTTATAATAAGATGCTATAACTTGAACATGATAACAAAGAAACATCAAAATATTTCTACTTTGAACACATAGTTCCCCAGACTGACACATCCAAACAAGCTTGCACCTCTCCCTTTTCTCGCTGCAATCCAATATTGAAGTCACACACACAACTGGGGGAGGCAGGGCAGTAAAAGTGATTCACCTACAGCTGATGACATACGGGAGCCCGGCTGAGGGCACAACAAACTTCCCAATGTAAATCAGCACATCCTGGTCAGCAACGGATGATCAGATTGAACTAGAAAGAGGACTTTTCCCAAATTCCTCTACACAAAGAAGGGGGATCATTTCAGATCCCACCAGCCAAATCTCCAATTTGGGTATGTATGTATTATTTTTCTTGGTGACTATCAAAGACGCACCGAGTTGCTCAAATCCCTGAGCTCTTCAACCCCTGCCTCCAAGTTTGTCCGGGGACATATGTGACATGCTAAATAAAACACAGTCCTTACCTTCCACTTCTGAAAATAAGTAAACTTTTGACTATAATGCTTCACTTCCTTTATGTCAGTGCTTTTTCTACTGCCAGGCTGCTGCCTAATGAACATGAAACTCAGGCCACAGTGCAGATGGTGAATTCCATGCTAAATGAAAATTCCCCTGAACCACCTATAACCACCTGTGTTCCTGTAGCTCTTTGACATTCTTGAATGCTTACAACAGGCTATACAAGGTAAACGCAGAAGTACAAAGAAAACAAATCTCAGCTGAGCTGGAAGTAACAAATTATACTGCCTTATTTTGCATATGCTGTCACGTCAATGACAAGTAAGTATCCAGGTGAAAAGAACAGTCTCTCTAATCAGCCCTAGAAACTGGAGCTGGCACTGTAATTACCTAAAAAAGCCTCATCCTCTTCTCTCAACCAGTCAAAGCAAGGAGTTTTTAAACACTGGGGAGTGTTTCAAAGAGCAGCTTCTCCACAAAGTGGATTAGCAACCATGTTCAATTTTGTTTCCTCACCATATGTTTGTTTTGGGTAGTTTTTTTTTTTTTAGTTTGGTCAAAAGGCTATTAGCAACATTCTCACAGCAATTCTGAGCAACTCTGCATTCTTCCTTTCAAAGCTATACCACCAGCCAAACGTATAAACCACTGATTTAAACACCAATAGCATCAGTGATGGAATAGACATGAGCTGATCAAGAAAAAGTCAAAAGCCTTTTCAGAGAAATTATTACTGGAAATGGTTATAACATATCACAAAGTTGGAATGAAGGGTACTCTTGAATAGCTTGACATAAAGCAAAAATAATAATTAAAAAAAAGTGTTGTGTTACTACATTAAGGCTATGATCACAAGATTACATGAGACAGGAGGGGAATAATGTGACACTACTGGTCCTCTTGTTCATGTAAAACCTATCGGTAGCTGACAAACAAACATCAGGCTCCTCCTCTGAACTTCTATTTGCAGGCCTCCTGCCTGCTACTCTTACTGAGTTTCCCACACCTCTTAACACGGAGCTCAAACTACCAGACTGAAAAGGAAAAAAAAAATTACAGATGGCACCACCAACTTTCTTGCAATCTTCCTGCTTAGAGTATCAGCATCCCAGTCTTAAAAGGCAAAAATTAAAACCTCCAAAGCAAAACAAGTCTTTATACGGTATTTACTTTTTTCACAGTTCTGGGTATATGGAATTCATTCAGCACAATTTCATGAAGTAATTTTTTAAATAACTGAACGCTAAGTCCCTCTATTTCACTTTTTAAAACAGGTGAAATTTCTGCTAATTCACATCTTCATTACACTATTCATCCAAAACAGTTAAATCCTGACAGACGAAATATTGACCACTGTTTGTTTCCTTTACTGAACTTTCTAGAACACATACACACAAATCACATGGCTTTAGCAGAACCTGTCAGGTGGAAAGACCATACCGTAGCTTGCAGTTCTAATAAAGTCAATCAGGGCAACCAAGACCTACAATTTTAGAAGAAGAGTATTCATTCTGGTTTACATCAGATAACGGGACGAGAAGCTTGCCTCGTGTTGTACTTGATCTTTCATCAAACCTCTTGCCAGAGCTAACTGTGATTCAGAAGATATCAAAGGCTTACAACTATGTGATATGAGAAATAAATTTGCCCCTGTCACAGATCTTACTTTCAGCCTTGAAGGTAAAGCAAAATAAGTATGATCTCTTCCAGACGGCTTCGAAAGCCATTCAGTTTTTATCTGCATACTGCTACGTCAGCAACTTTACCATTACATCCTCATAAACCCATCAGATTTTTAATGTAACAGCCTTGTAAAAGGTTTAAGTATCTGGGAGTGATATCTCTTGTGATATAACTAAACTGTTCACTTTTAATCTACAGCCGCTTTTGAAATCATTGAAAATAGATCTTCACATATGATACTTTAGTTGCAGCTTTATTAATTCATTTGAATTTGATTAAGAATATTCTCTCCTGGATTTTATGTTATCTTCAAGATCTTCCTCTTATTCTTCCTGCTCATCTTAAGAAGAAGATTAATCAGATTTAAGAAAAAGAAATAATCTAGGAAGGTAAGAGAACAAGGTTCAACTTTTGAATATTTCAAAGACACAAGCTACCAGGAGATACAAAATTTCTGATTAGAGAGATTTATGAGCAATCCTAAAATACACATAGAGCTTATCACATCGTAAGAGAAGTTTAAATTCATCTACAGCAAGACAAACTACAGCTTCTCACTACTGTCCTAGTCCAGTCTCACATTTACAATCAGATTTGAATATAAAAACACTGTAATGATTTATCCATGTGCTGTCCTTATTGTAATTGCAACGTGCTCTTAAGTTGGAACAAAGCAACGTGGATGAGGACTTCAGGATCTGACACTTCAGTTATGGTAAATCTAACTTGGCACAATGGAATTTGTCATATTTTTCCATTTCTTTCAATACAGAACATCTGCTGTTACAAACTCAATTATTAAAAACAACAACAAAAAAGACATACAAACACAAACTCAGTAAAACCAAGACTACACAAACCTTTATTTTACCCAAACATTAGAGCCGTTTTGATTAAAGAAAGATCAATCTAAATGTTCACAAATGTGATGAAAAATGTAAGTCTTCTGCTCTTAGAGAAAACTGTACTTGTTACAAACTGCAGATATTTGCCGTTTAAATTGCGACTGCTTTTAAATACATGCATCTCAAAGCACTGTCCATAAACAGCTGGACAAGCCTGTAAGACAAGCAGATGTAAAACAACCATCTATAGTAAAGACAAAACTGTAAACGAATCCACTTTACATTGCCAAAACTAAACCTCACCTCGTGGGCTCTTTGCTGTTACTGAGCACCGAGGTTACCTTGCCAGCATGGTCATAAATGTGACAAGACAAACGATGGAGCTGCTGTCTCCACAGTCCACTTGACTGCTGGCATGGATGCTCACTCACGCAAGTCAACCTCTGATGTAATGAGGGAATGGGGGATTTGGTGAAGGAAAGGTTTGCACCGTGCAGCCAGTTGTGATGCTGACTGTAAGCAAAAGATCAAACTGTTCATCTTTGCGAGTTCCCCGCTTTGATGAAAAGGGGCTGAAGCAAATCAACCAGTGTGAGTTGAAGACAACAGGTAGGATATGTGCACACACCTTCAGGCATTAGTACTCCCAAGATCCACAGCCCCAGCTGGTGAAAGGCGAATGCCATGTCAACAGTCATATATTCAATAGATGTATCTGGTAGAGACACATGGTACTCCAATTCCTCTCAATGTCCTTGCCACCTACTTTTCCCTGGCAGACACAAACATGACACACTATCCCTGAGAACCCTCTAAACAGGGTTACCCACATCCTCAGAACATATCACATCATACCCTCAAAAACCAAGAGTTTGGTAAAGTGAACAGAACAATCACTGTCAGCTGCCAACAGCTTATTCCAGGGTAAGCATTCATATGAGTGGCTAATAAGCTATGCTTGTAAAACCACAAACCGCCTTTCTCTATAAGAGTTCCCCCAGGCAGCCAAATCCTCAAATCTTATCTGTTCACTGGAATAAAAAAAATTCACTTCTTGCAGCTACAGGTAAAATAAACTTCACACTTCTCTCATGCTGAGAGGCGCCAACTGAAACCACAATGGTAATAAAAGCAAAGAGTAACTCACAGTTTAACTGTGCAACATTTGATTAATCCAAACCTACGCTTCTGCTTCACAGCCTGAATTTGAAACACAAAAACACCCTGACTGTAACAAGAACTGAATACTAAAACTGATCTGCCTGCCATTCGCATACACTGAAATCATGCTGAAGGCACGAAAATAATACATGCGGTCAAAAAACCCCAGTGTCAATAAATAATTCAACCACATTACTGTCTTTTCCCTTATCTTCTCTACCTTGCCCATGCACTTTATCTCCTTCACAGTATAGAGTTTCCCAAACGTGAGGCACCTCTCTCCCAGTGAAGGACAAGAGGCAGCGCAAAGGCAGAAGCCGCAGCACATGCTCAACAGCAGGGCTCTGAACTTTCAAAAACAGTTTTACGAAGAAGAACAGAACACAACTAGTTCAACCTGACAGATGATGATACAAATTATTTGGAAAAGCATACAGGAAAGACAGTTTGGGAAGCACGAACTCCGGAGTTCATCTTCCCAGAAAAGCTTTGGCTAAGTTCGCCCTGAAGATAATAACTTGCAATGTTCACTGCACCATAAAGCTATCACAGCGCAGCTGTTCAAATCCAATGCAAGTCTATGATGTTGCTGAAGGGAGACACTCCTGTCCTCCCTGTCACCTTCCACCTCGTACCATGTCCCCTAGGATGACATGAGAATTCATGGGGCTGCAGTGATGTACACTAAGGAACTAGCCTGTTTGAGAACCTGCCTAGCTAAAACATAAAGAAACGTTCTTTGAGCTGTATTACTTCCTAAAAAGGGCTCCCCCAATAACCAAATAAATAAATACAAGCCACTAGTCAAAAGCAGTGACCAGCCAGCTTAAAGCAATCAACAAACCATACCTACTGTGAGTTGCAGGTTAGTGAAGACAACCTGCGGAGTGCAGCAGCTAGGCTGAAGCTAAGTCTTCACCAAAAAAGCACCTTCTGTTGCCATGAAAAGCCAGATTTTAGAGGATGTATTTAAACAAATCACCTACCTGTTTGGGCAGGAGATATTTCTCCTATACTAGAAAATACCAGCGATTAAACAAAAAAGCTGAAGCTGCTCAGGAGTACAACTACAGACTTGTTTTAAGTCTTGGATTCAAGCACGTTGGTGTATACATTAAAAACAAAACAAAACAAAACAAAACAGAGTAACGTAGGAAACTGGAGAAAGACCAATATGTGAAAGAAAAGACTGACAAAAATAATTAATAAGATGTGAAAATGATACAATTGAGAAGTATTTGAATGCTAGGAGAATGACAGCCTAGGGGAGTGTATGACTATATGAACACCAAGATACCGTTTTAATCTTATGTAAAACCCATGCAGCTATAAAGGACAGCTCAGTTCCTTCTCCGATGTCTCCTTCCTGCCTTTACTCTGTGCTGGCACCGGCTTTCCCGAACACACATCACAGGCAGGATCATGGAACTGACTGTTTGCAAACAGGGCAGTCTCAGGGAGACAAAGGAGTTTCCAGACCCACAAGTTACTTTTAACCATTCACACGTGCATTTCCTTACTCATATAAAGGCAGGCAGCTTCACTTGTTTCCAACAAGTCCTAAAGCTTGCTTCAGCTTGTAATTTACAAAGAAGCTGTTGAAAAGCAATGACTATGAAGCCCACAGACAGAAACAAAACAAGAAGGAGCAAAAAGTATCGCCGCTGCTTCCTAGTCACCGTAAGTGTTGCCAAACACTTCCGCAAACCCCACTTTTTCTGCCCGGGGCCACGGAAAGGCAGGGCCACCGCGCCGGGAAGGGCTCACGTCCCACCGCGGCGGCCACGGAACAGAGAACCGCAGAAGAAAGCCGCTTCCCTGCCCCAAGCCCCCGTTCCTCCCCACGGCCCCCAC
>Ga0181612_125753_pt1 | contig 25815 bp, 8 predicted proteins | sample HoacroProtozoa21_FD_119630 | JGI IMG/M metagenome (GOLD analysis project Ga0181612, IMG submission 119630) | Hoatzin crop microbial communities from Cojedes, Venezuel. Combined Assembly of Gp0051906, Gp0051904, Gp0051908
TGCCATGGGCATGGACAACTTCCACTCGACCAGGTTGCTCAAAGCCCCATCCAACCTGGCCTTGAACACTTCCAGGGCTGGGGCATCCACAGCTTCTCTGGGCAACCTGTGCCAGTGCCTCACCAACCTCAGAGCAAAGAAATTCTTTCTTATAGCTAATCTAAACCTACCCTCTTCTAGTTTAAAGCCATTATGCCTCATCCTATCCCTACACGGCCTCGTGAAAAGTCCCTCTCCAGCTTTCTTGTACCCCCCCGCCTTCAGGTACTGGAAGGCTGATATAAGGTATCCCCAGAGCCTTCTCTTTTCCAGGCTGAACAGCCCCAATTCTCTCAGCCTTTCAACAGCCATGGGCTGCAGGTCCACTGCAGACTGCGCTTGGAACCAGCTAACTCCTTCTCAGCCCCCCTGATGTTATGCAGCCTTCTCACTGCCTCCTGCAGCTCAGCCACCTGCTGCAGGAGGTCCTCTACCTGGGCATAAACTTTTATTCTTTTTTCCTAAGCTTTAAATCCTATGCCTGAGCTGGTAGGAAGTTTTTCCCGCCTTGGTACCTCTCAGTCTTCTGAAAGTCACACCTCTTTAAAGAAGCCAATGGGCCCCCACTGTAACAGAAGTATTAAAAAGAATAACAATCCCATGCAGCAGCTGGGAAAGGGAAAGATTTATGCACCAGTGCATTGCACTTCTTTCATTACTTAATTTTATACAAAGACATACAAGCAAGTTACAGCTCGTTTTCAATAACTACATTCTCCCATTCACAATACATGAAGTTAGCTCATTTCTCAAAAAGAAGGAATTCTGAAGTTTCCATGGAAATTTCATAATTAATAGCCTACAGTGTTCAACCTTTTTAATTTGCAGATTTCTAAGTCTTTTCCAGTGGAACTGCAGGCTCCTGTACAACAAATGCAAGCCTATTGGCCACAGTCTGGTCTTTCTCAGCTGCGACCACTTGGAAATATTACATGGAAAAAACACTGACCCGCTTCTCTCATGTCCTTGATTCCAACTCACTGAGGCTTTAGTTCAGTAAACGGCTTAGGTCCCACTGAATAAATATGCTATGTCCCATTAAATAAACATACCCAGTGACTTTGGTTTCAAATATAACTCCTTATGTTAAACGTCAGCACGTACTGATATGTGGTTACGGATTAGGGCCTCAGCTTTTAAATCCTTTAAGGCATAACTGCTGTATTTGTACCACTGTCATACCACAGTCTGCTGACACAACAAAAAAGAACAAAAATGGTATTGGACATTCCTAACTTTTCTATTTATAACTGGAGTATACTCGGATGCATGAACATGTGAGATTTCTACTTCAATAAATTAAGGAGAGAATATTTATACCTAACGTCATTGGAAAATTAATTACCTTTAGAGGTCCAATTAAGGCCTAAATTATTCCAACTTGTCTGTGATATCAATGATCATTTAGGTAGTAAATTTAATTTGTAATATTTAAAACCATTGTGCTGGTATTATTTTAAATGAGATGGCTAAATGCAGAAAAAATTATAGATGCCCTGAAAAATGTGCTCATTTATAAAACTGAGCTTATTAACCTTGATTAGATCCATTGCTTAGATGGTACATCCTTTGTCTCATACAGAGTTCTTCCAATATTTGTGAGAAAGAGTGAGTATGAAGGGGAGAACTTATGAATAGCTCCTGTAAGAAAGTTGACAATCTGTGACTTTAAACCACACTGGACCCCAAGGAAGTCCCACTTACATAGAACTATCCTCATGACAGACACCTATAGGAATGCTCTCTTATTAGCCCCTTATTCCAGAACTACTTATTTTTAATTTCAGAAACATGGACATAACCGCATAAATGATTTATATGGTTTTATTCTTCTCATGAAGCACCTAATGATAGATATAGGAGAATTCAATCTTATTTTGCAGGGTTTAGTGGAAGGTTTTAGGTTTCTTTGTTTTTCCCTGCATCCAATTAAAGAGGAGATGACAGGACACTGAATAATTGAGGAAGAGAGAAGCATTATGATGAAGAAGTGCTGGGGACTTCCAACAGTGGAGTACTGAATACAGGAGATTTTTCTGTCCTTAAATTCTCCTTACCATGGTAGATTAGGTAGGACTACAGTTTCTGTTTAAGAAAATAAATTAAAAATGTTTCATTTGGATCATCATTGAAAGGCCAGGAAATGGCCAATAATACAAAAGCGAAGACATTTATTCAAGGGATCCCCAATTTACAGCCAGATCATTTCCGCAATGAGATGTACGTGATTTCTTTTTACCTTAGTAGTTGCTTTTACATGTAGATTTCAATTATTATTAACTTTAATGATTCATTACCATAATGGGAGAGCGTTTAATCAGAAGAATATTCTCCAAGTCAAATACAGATTGCAAGCCCACACTCTCCAAAACTGGAGGGTTTTCAAGGACCTCGCATTCTGTCAGGCTCACCCACTTAGTTTAATCATGCAAGTAAATAATGGGGTTAGTGGAAAATTCAGGCTGAGTATCCAGAAGGGAAAAACAATAATCTGGACAGTGGAGATGCTCTGAACCATGAAATTAGCCTCCCTGAGGGATGTGGAAGAAACAAGAAAATTCTAAAATAGCAGAAAGGTGCGATGAGGCAGGGAGCTAGACAGAGGGATCTGCGCCCTCTGTCTGACTCCTGAAGTGATTTAACACAGTATTGCACTTGCTCTCCTGCCAGATGGGATCACCTCCAGAGCAGAATCATAAGGCAAATGGGAGGTTTATCAGCTTCAGTACCCAGCCTTACTTCCTAGGTTGAACAGCTGATAAAGTGGGGTTAAGCTCATGGGTCAGGCTGTCAGTCAGTGAATGTGACGTGTAGGCTCCTTCCGGATTATGTCAAGCCTTCTACTTAGTGTGGGGGAGGAGAGACAAAGACAAGCTTAGGAAAAATAACATTTTAAACCTCCCTGGAAAGATTTGTCAGAGGACACCTGTCAGAGCTGACAGTTTTTGGTTTTTTTTTCTTCCATTTTTGACTCCCACAATAGGTTAAAACTACAAAAAGAAGAGCAAGGAAAAAAATAGGCTGACACACATCTCCAGAGATAGAGAAATAAAAATAGATTTAAATAAGCCAGAGTAAATCAAATTGTTAAAGGCAAATTCACACAAATTATCTTCCACCCACTTCTAAGTTAGTCCCCCATATTTAAAGACTTCCCTCCACCCCAAGTGCTCTGATGATGGCTAGAACAACTATTCTTGGCTGTATTTCCTTCCTTCACACACTTTATTGGGTAAGAAAAGCTGCCAAAAAGTGGGAGTTTTATGAAAGCAACCATAAAATGTTATGGGTAATGCTAAACAAATTACATGTTACTCTACAGAAATGGCCCTTTCTTTGGGTAAAAAACAACAGCTGCCTGAGAGAGATCAGGTTACCTCTCTCAAAGCAATGATAAACCTACTATCAAGGGCTATAGCTGGCAACTGTGGAGGCTCTGGAAAGTCAACTTTATTGAAGCTGCTTTCCTGACAGTCATTTCTGAAAAGCTAATAGCGATTTAATATCTTGATGTCCCAACCTACAACATGGCTTTCCACAAGTAAATGGAAGTCCAGTGTCCTACCCTGGGACTCAGGAGACCTCAGTCCATTGCTTGTTCTTGTCCCGTAGCTGCTGGGACCTGTACTAAGATATTTTCCTCTTGGTCTACCAACGTTATTGCTGTTTACCATGCAGGAACTACCCCTACTCTCCCCTCTGTATACTGTCTGGCATGATGGGACCAATTAATCAGGACCACTACACAGTTACTGTAAGAGATGCTGTTAACAATATTTGGGCTGCTAGGTGTTATGTTTTTCCCCCCCTGTGTTTTTTTCTGCTGTTGTTGTTTTGTTTTGTGTATGCTATTTAGATATATTGCAGGCAGCTTATAAAGCTATGGAAAGTAGTTCAATAAAGTCCAGGTCTGACAGTCAGCATGAGCCCTTCCTATATCCAGCCTACCATGCTCCTAGACCATAACTAGGATACTACTATGGACAGTCCTGGAGTATCATTCCTCTGAACACAATGGAATTTTAGAAACTGAAGTGAGACTTTTGCAGTATTTGAAGTACCTGGGTGCACAACGTTAAAAACTTCCATTTAGCTGGCACCAGAATTTGGAGGTGAAGTGCTTTGGTTGTCTCAAGTTCTGTTTGTCCTTATGCTAAGCTAAAAAATGCTTCTGATCTGACTCACACAAGGAGTATCTAGTTCCTCAGCCCTTTGTAGTCCACACATTAGGCATTTCTGCAAGTACCGCACCGAGACACCCAATTCAGAAAATGTTGTTGGGACACATCTACCACACAGCAGTACACACAATATGCACTCATCTAAAGTATTCTCCAGTTACACCATGAAGCTGAAAAGAAGGGGACCTGGATTTAACTCTTCTTTTTGAGATGCAAATCCACTCTTCTTGAGAGTGCAATAACTACTAATACACCGGCTAATGTGAGTTGGCATTTTCAATTTCTCCTGTAAAAACCTATTCCGCATTGCACAAAAGATTGGAGTAAATGGGAGAGTGCAGCAGAGCCTGACTCCATGTTCTTGTGATAGGCACTCACCTGGAAACAGAGAAATGTGGGTTTCTATCTGCTCTAAAAGCACTGTTTATGCATTTCACTCCACAACTATTTAATGCAAAAGATATAAAATTAGGAGGCCATGAAGCATTAATTAATTTATAACCGTTGTTCACTGGCTTTTCTCCTCTGAAAGTAGAACATTTTGTGCTCTGGAATATGAATGTCAAGTGCTGCTTCCTTACTTTCTCTCTGTTTCCTCTGCTTCCAGTTTCCCCACATCACAAGCTCTTTTACCTACACTTAGACCTCCAGAGTGCTTCATTGCCGGCTTGTTTCAGGTTACCCTGTAAGAGCCCAGTGTGGAGAGCAAACAGTGCAATAGCATGGCAGATAAATACAGGGAGTTTCCAAGGGCAATGCTTCTGGCAAATGACTTTTTAGAAGCACTATAAAAAATTCACAGTTCATCTTAGCAAATTTAGTATCTACCTACGAGGCTATTAAGCTGTAACAAGAAACATCTCTGTGGCATTCCTTCCCTTCAAGGTAATCCCTGCCATTGCTGCAAACTATAAATGATTGAAATGATAAACATTCACAAATTCTGAAAAGCAAGATTTGCCATGAAATTCCAGAGCAAAGTTATGCTTATTGGCATGATGGAAAGTGCAGAAATACACATTGTTGTCAGGATAAACAAACAACTCAATTTTCCAAGCCTTTTTGCCTTGCACTTATGCAACGACATCTATTCAGTATAATAGTCTGTCCTCCTTTTCCGGTAATTCTTTCTGGCCTCTTATAAGAAACAAAGAGAATATTATTACCTTTGCTCACTAGTTTGTATGTGTTCCTCCATCATTAAGAGGGGGTGAGGAGTGTTACCCTCATGAATCATATATTAAGACACAGACAAACACTTCAAGCCACTGCGTGACTGCTGAGAGTGAGTTGTACTTCTGCCTCTAAAAGTTCTCTTTGGAGATGAAGGTGTGGTGCAAGGGCTATGTAAGGAACATGAGTCTTTTAGTTTGCAAAAATGAATATGATTTTGCTTGTATTGGTATAATCAGACCTTTAACTTTTGCTGTCCATATAAGGAGTGGAAGAAGCAGTAAATGAATTAATCTATTCGAAGTGTAGGAGCAAGGAAAAGTCAGGTATCATGGTATTTACTTATAACATTCGGAAAGCCTCTTTTTTATGAATCCCCCCTGTGGTGATTTTTTTCTGTTTTGTAACTACGTAGCATAAAGCAGGAGGTGCTGTAAGTTCTACCTGTATTTTAACTCTGGAAAATTTATTTTGAAATATTCCTTCTTCCTATGTTATAGGGAAGAGATATTTAATTTTTGTTATTGCCTGCTTCCTTCCTGTTTCAAATTATTTGTTCTAAAATGTTAGTAATTCAACAGCAGTCTATTTTGTGACGTTAAACTTGTTGTTGTGGAAAAGCAAGACCTAAGTCCCATGAAAAATTTGTGTGGTGAGAAAAGAACTTTTGGCAACTGGAGGCAAAAGTCCTTTCTTTACTTGATGTACTGCCGTGCTGGAGTGCTAGTCTCAATCAGGAAGAAAATCCCCTCTCGTTCTTCATAAAAAGATTGGGATTTATTTTTTACTGCAAAGATTCATTTTTCACCCTTTATTTGTGGATAACATAATTAGAAACACCTGTATGCTCATTAATAATTTGCATACACTGGAAGAGCAGTTATATTAGTCAGTGAGCAGTTAGTTACCTGTAGGGATTCAGCTGCACTCACTGTTATGTGCAATGCAACGAATCTGTAATACCTTATATTGGTACAGACAAGTCATATCGCCATTGTTTCCTTCATAAATTGACTAACCATTACGAAAATTGCAAAGGAATCTGGGTAAGCAGCTAAATTTTTTAATATCAATGACAGGTAGAGGAAGAGAAAATTGGGATAGAAAAATAGCTATAAATTAGCAAGCACATGAGGTATACTAGGGAACAGTGAGGCAGACATCACGTGAACAACACCCTGTTGAAGACAACTGATCTACACTGATCTTGTCAGCTACACAGTTGTCCTGTTAGGCCCTAATGAAATCTTACCAAATTTTTCAATTGTTTCAGGAACCAGTCTATTATTTTAAACAACTATATTTCTTCAAAACAAGAGCTGGAATGTGACAATGAAGATTTCTTGCAATGAGATATAAAAATCAGGTCTGCAAGCCCATTTTTTCTATCCGTGTAAATCAAGCTTATAAGGTAAAGACCAGAGAGAAGCTTGTATAGACATAGTAGTCTTGGACAAACTGGGCTTAAAAATAGAAGCAATAAATACAGTCCAGGGAAATCAACATTGTCTAGAAGCCTACAAATTTAGCCAGAACCCTGGGTACTTTTTACATCCCAGGCTGAATGCCACACTCTTTCAGCTATGCTATTGTTAATATTGAGCTAACATGTGGAAAAGTATCTCAAATACAACTTAACAAGCAGTACAACATTCCTCAGAAGCAACATTAGTGAGTAGAGATTTGTGATAGTTTTCAGAAACAGTTCTGAAATCTGATTAATAAAGCCATCCAGCCAGTTCTTCCTTCCACATAGACATTTTTGGTAGACTGAACTGCTTAGCTCAATCTGAAGAACTTTCCTATTCTGAACTGCAGTTGCAGGAATTTCTAAATATTTAGAGAAAATATTTTATTTCAGATAAACAAACCCATTTAACTTAGAAAACATTACACAAATTTAAAAAAAACTACAAAGTTTTAAAAATTTCTAACAGAAACGTTTGAGCTTTTCCAACATTTTCAGATTTTTTTTAATGGGCAGAAATACATTAGCCCAGCACCTCAAGGCTTGCAACATTTACATTCAGGAATTCACACATACAATCCATAATGTCACAGGACAGTAGCTGAAACGGTCTCTATTGAGGAATTTAAAACACTAAAACTGTATCCACTAAATAATTCTCATTACTATTTTAGACAACCTAAAGGGACTGTGAACCTGTTACTCATTTAAACTGAGGTCGATAAACTCCTCTAAGCCAGCTCTGCCAGTGAAATGGGAAGTTAGAAGCCTAAATTCCTTTGAGGGTCCTGCGCAAAGTTTCCTAATGTCGGAGAAAACCAGATTCAGTTTCTTAAAATGTCACGATTTTAATAACTCAATAAATGCCATAATTTGTTTTTTTAGGCACAACAAATACTAAGCAAGACACATACTGCTCTTCCAGGACTCTTTTATACAATAATGAGTAAAAGAACTCAGAATGACACTACTCTAACCCATATATCATAAATTCCCAAATATGAATAAAAAAATTATCCCCAAAGCCTGAAAAATACATCATACACAAACAAAGCTGTAATATTGCTAATGATATGAGAGAAGAGGTGCATGTAAAGATTTCCTACAGTGAGACTGAAATGGGCTCTTAAATATTTTACTCTAACGTCTTTTTTAACCTTTTTTTTTCAGGTTTTTGTGTGTTTGTCAGGGCTGAATTTGTTGCATTTTAAGAGAGCCTGCAAACAACAGCAACTGTGTTTATTCTCTTTGTTCAGTCTTGGCTCTGTTAAGAAGAAATTCTACTCCCCACTTTCTCCTTTATTAAATCTCAGCAGCTACAAGCGCACTTTCAATACTTTCACAATGTATCGTTTACTTGTAGAATTAGTCAAAATCTCTGGGTGGGAATGGGAGTATTAATGAAGCCTTGTGGCTGTTTCTGCAGACAGCCATAATTTGGAACAAATTCATTATTTTGTTACTGAATAATAAAGGAAATAGCTGATAATGAAGCATAGATATTTCCATATGTGTATGGGCGTGTGTGTTTGTGTGAGCATCTAAAAATTGTGATATTACAAGTTAAGAACCGATAACAGAACCAAATTCTAATCCAGACAGTAATCTTCTGCCTACCTGTATTCCTCTGCATGTTGAATTTGAAATGCTATTCTCCAGTCACTGTGCATACGCAATCATGTAATGTGGATATGTTCTTTAAAAGGGCTGGTATTTCAATTGAAGTTAAAAGGCCATGGATATTTATTTTCAGAAAACTTTTGTGTAGATAATCAAACAGTAAAACCTTTATTTCCTTTCATCTATCACTCATGAGACCAGTGTGATTTAACTCTCTGAGGTCTGCAAACACTTTTGCACTTCTTGGGAAAAAAAAATTTCCATTCAGCTCAGCAGAGGTAAGAAAGTTTTAAGATAGAAATCTTATTTGACCATTGAAAAGAAAGTCTGCAAATGGAGGAAATGCTAGTGTAGCCTTTCAAAAAACCCGCAATGCAGTGTGTGCTGAGAAAGACCACCTAAGCACTTTCCGGAATACTCAGTTGTAGGTCCTGACATCTGAGACACATTGCAGTCATTTTCTGGACAAAGTTACAAGAACATATCTTAAAACAATTCAGGGCTCTACACTCTTATGTCTTTCACCTCCCTACTCTTTCCTTCATGTTGGAATTAAATGCTTCAGGTGAGATCTCAGCTGAGAATATAATCAAGAGAGACATTCCCAGATTTGATTAACCTGCAGTCCAAACAGGATAATGACAGAAGGAGTTGGGTCACCTGTCTCAGTTTATATAGAAAAACAGAATAAAAACTGGAAATAAAAGTCCATTTAAGTCCAAATCAGTTTATGTTGGTAGCCATTGGATAGCGCAGCCTCCCACCTGACCTATTTGACAGCAGTGCAAGAAAGGAAATTGTGACACTCAATCTTCAAGCTGATGTTATGCCAGAGAGTTTGAATTTGTTCGTTTCAATATGATTCTTCTTTTGTTGCCTCTTCTCCCTGTTACTTGTCACAAAGACTGAGGTGTATGGCGATATGTGCCTTTTGAGATAGTCCCTTCAGATGACACCAGCTGCATGTTAAGACAAAAGCCAACAGCCTGTGGAAATAACTTGTAGCAAAGTCCCTCGATCCCAAATGTAGGTGTGCACTGCACTCAGGTGGTGTCAATTCTGAGGATGCTGTCCATAAATGAGGCTGAGGCCAGTTATTTGTTCCACTTACCAAGTTTGCATTGATCAGAAGGTAAAGATTTTGAGTTCCTATCTTTCCTTACAGTGGTATTTTAAGGAATGATCCCTCACTATACTGATGTTTCTCAACTGCTGGGTCAGAAAAGATGATCAGGATCATAAGACATTGGAAATATTATGAATCTATAACAGAAAGAAAATCTCATTCCCGAAGTATACTACCCTTCAGGGCCAAGTGCTCTCTGTAACCTTTGATAAATAGAGTTAGCATTGTTACCATGGACATTTTCTGTTCTCCCCTTAATATGAAAGAAGTAAATCTGGAAACAAGAAGAAACAGAACCACATGATGCTCTTTTCCCCTGTTCTTTCTGTTGTGTTTTTTTTAATTCATTGCCAGTATTTCTATGTGAAACATGAAATACTTTCCCTCCCACGTTCTCCCATCAAATATAAATGAATACTAGTTAGAAAGGTGACGTATATTAACTCAGTAGTTTAGTGAAAGAAAAATATCTTACTCATGTTGAGCAGCCCTTCTAAAATCTCCATTTGCAACGAGTTAGAAGACCAAAGACCAAAGCAAGAGGAAAAGAATCCCAAGGTTGCAAATTCTTCTTCTGTGATGGCAAAAGGCAGGCTAGCCAGGCAAAAAATCATTTTTGCTACATAAAAGCAACTTATTTATTTATAATGAAGAAGAGGAAACAACCATAGGAACAAACAACAACAAAACCAATAAACATGCAAATTCCTAATGCTGCCTTCAAAATATATTCAATTTTAAAACCTGTTTATCCTTCAGACCAGCATAAGAAACAAGAGAGAGAAACAAAAAAAAAAAAGTATAATCTCTAGCTATAAGAAATTGCTTATGGAAAAAGCTTAAGCTGATGAGACTATTGAGTGAACAAGATGATTTCATAACACAATTTTTGCCTGTCTGGTAATGACACTAAAGATATAGAACAAAAAACAAGAACAATCATTCAGCAGTTCAAGCAAAGTCAAGGCTTATTTATTTATCTTTTTAATGCTTTTTTGCTGGTGCCAGACTTCCTCCGGAAATTAGGTGGATTGAATGAAGCTGGACAGTGCAGAGTTTTAGTCTAAGAAACATTCATCACTTACATCCGCTTCCAGTGGGTGCTCGATTTTTATTGAAGTTTGGAGGAAAAATTTTCTAAGGGGTTTTGAAAAGAAAGCAGTGAACCAGGCTACAGAGTGCTTTGCACCTGCAAGCTATGAAGGCACCTTGGCCGCTGCATGAGATACAAGGCAGAAAGTAAGAAAGTGAATATGATCTTTACGTATGTATTGAAATAACAAAGTTAGATCCAAATTGTACTTCTTAAAGCTCTAGAGAAAGTTGAGAGTGAAAGCTTTCTTTTGGCTCTTGAATGGGGTGGATCTGCTTTATGACAAATGTCTCCAAAGGGTAGACAGAGTCAATTTAAGCACTTTTTGTTGGTTACTTTTTTTTTGCAAATTCTGAAGTCTTTTGTGGTATGGTAAATGTTTCAGCAGGAATCCACCCCACCTAAATGCAATTGGTTAATAGGCAGCTACTTTCTGCGGATTGATTAGAGAGTGAGCTGAGACATGGTGGGAGACTCTTTTATCTGATAGTAGACACTTAGTTTAAGATGTGACAGTTCATTTTCTGTAATGCCTTTCTATTTCCACTGGCTACCACAGGAGCCTGTTTGACAGACTTGGACTGGACATCTTTCAGGCAGACAAGATGAATCGCCCACTCTTTGGCTCAGGCTTCATTATGTCCAGATGTAGCCAGACCTCACTTTACTTCTCCTGTAGTTGTGCCTACTAAGACTTGCACCTGCTAGGGAAAGCTTGCTGGGAGAAGACGAAGCCCAGATGAGGAGTGCTGAGGGAAAGAAGAGTCCAGGTTTTATCACATTGCAATGGTTTGGTATTCATGCACCAGCTGTGTAAGCGAAAGCTTCCCTGTGCCACTTGCATCCCTCCTCGCCGTCAGTGGCTTCATGGTGACTTTCAGAAGGGAAATTCATACCCTCTTGGACTTGGTCAATGGCCCCAAGGATTGATGCAGAAGAGAGATTGCTATTGCTACGGTCTCAGGGAAGCCCCAGGAGCACAGCTGTAGGGTACTTTTTGTAAATCTTTCATGCTGAGGTAGAATCACAAAGCTTCTCTAGACTTTCTTGTGTCTAGTAGCAGGTGACTTCTGGGCAAAACAAGCTGATAATGGAGGTAAATAAAATAACATCCTGATTGTCATTAGAGGCATTCAAGTGATGCCACTTAGAATCCTAAGTGAGAAAAACTGCAGCTAAGAAAAGTTGTGAGACCAATCCTTAACTGCTAAGCACCAACACAGATAATACAGGAGCAGGTTATTTCTGATCTTTTCTGGGTATTCCCTAAGGCCAGCATTCCAAATTAAACTGTTTGCACTTCACAAAATATGTAGAGCTGAATCATTTGAAATGATAGGTAGAGAGACTATCTACTTCAATATTTTATAATAGCTTTTCTATTGAAAGATAAGTAGAGAGGTCTGTGAGAAAGAATACAAAAGTAGAAATCATGCAGTCCTGGTTTTTAGACCTCATTCTTCCCCTGACTTTTTTTTCTTCTTTGGTTTTTGGCAAATCACTTCAATTGTGTCTCTTATTATTCCTTATTATAAACTCTAAAACTCACAAAAATAAGTGTTTTCCTGCTTTTCTTGGTTCAAATATCAGTTACTGACTGCACAGTGCACTGAACTTCAAGTGTTAGCTATCACCTTGTCATAAATACCAGGTCTTAATATTAATTCACTGAAATGGTTACTTTACAGCTGTTATAAAAGTTAGTTTTATTAGCTGACCTCACCGCTCTGCATTTTGCTTTTGTGTATTCTCTTTCAACACCTGAGGTTCATTCAGTTACATTTAAATTACTTCATTTCTGTCTCTGAAAGCAGTTATTCAAAAGGTAGATTATCTATGAGTTTACTGAATAAACATGCTTAGCATATTGCTGACAAGGCTTGACTCTTAAATTCTGTTTTTTAAGTTTTACATGTTACTGCAAAATTGTCGTCCTTGCAACAATGCAGCAAATACAGATTTCTGGTTTGTTTTGCCAGACAACGTACTTTAAAAGGGGCCTATACTTAAATCTGCTATTCAGACTGCGAACAGCTTAATGGATTGTTGACAGAGAATTTAGAGCTCAAGCAGGTTGTGATAATATCAGGTGTTTTCTCACTTTTATAAAGTTTATATAACTTTCATTTTCATTTCATTCCTGGCTGTCACTTAGCAAAATGCAGCAACAATGACCTTCATAGTAAAGACTAGAATTAGCAGAGGAAAAAGCAGAAAGAAATTGTAGAATCCGAACACACATCAGAGGTAACAACATGCTTCTTGTAGCCAAAGGAGCCTAGATGTCTGTGACCAACTGCAACATGAAGGAAGTTCAGACGATGGCTTATACTCCTTTCAGTCCCAGGCCTGCAAAGAGGCTTTTTCATGTATACAGTTAAGAATCAACTTTGCTTTAATAACTGAAGTTATTAAGTTTGAAGTTTACCTATGAAATTTCAGAAGATGCTCTTTACAGAAGGAACAGTTGTATGGCTGGGCTAGCTAGGGACACTCACAGAGAAGTAGACTGGTTTCTTGTTGTAAGTCTGCCAGAGTTGTCTTCTTGCTTTTTGTTTTTCCCCTTTAGTTTTGTGTCACTATTGCTTCAGCAGGCCACTCTAGAGGAAAATCCCTAAGCCAGCAGAGACGTTATTAATCAGGAAAGGTTTATTTTGTGGGTAGCTGCATCTGCACATACACCTGTGTATTGCATGCCTTTCGAACCTTTGGTTCCTGCCCCCCTCCAAAGAGCCTCCGTAAGGATATGGTGGCTGCAACACAAATCTATCCATCCACTCTTACATTCATGCAGACTGTCCGCTCTGATGATGCCCAAGGAAAAGGCCTGTAAATTATCTGAAGAAGCACCTCACAATTATATTATTTTTCTGTGAATAAGATAGAAGGTGAGACAAAGGAATAGAGACAATCTGCCTGTCCACCTTCCTATGACATTTCCTCTTAACAATGATTTTTAAGCTTTGTGGTCATTTCTCCATGCATTTTCCAGGTTTGTTCATACTAAATCATAATTACCTGAAATTGCCACAAGAGACACTCTAATACCACTAGAAAAAATATCATCGTACCCAACGAGAGAAAAGTAAAGGACTGCAGCAGTAGTACAGAAACAGTTTTTCTTTGCTTGATTATTTGATTTTGGGTAAAGATAGGGGAGCACTTTTAGGAATTGATTATTGATATGCTTTAAAGTCAGGTGAATTTTTGTATATATATATTTAGTGGCCATTTTGTGTTTATTTACCTCAGGTAACAAACACCTAAGAGCATACCTTGTATTCATTTTCTGCATTTTCTCTTTCTTTGGAAAGCTGAACTGACAGCTTACAGCCTGTGCACTCAAACCAGTGCCTGTGAACAAAGGGAGCTGCACTATTTATACATTACCTCTGGCATGCAACAAAATGCATCCAATCGCACAAAGAATCAAAGACATTTTTGTCAAAATATTTATCATGACACTGGGAATTAATGTAATAACAAAAGTTATCTGTCACAGAAAGCTGCAAACCCACAGCTGGAAATAAGAGTTTGGTTTAAGAGACAGAAGTTAGCTAGTTACTAAGAGTGGGGCCTCTCCATCCTGGACCCTCTTGCTTTATCTTTTTATTCAAGTGTATTTAGATTCCAGAAAGTGGGTTCTACTAAAAACCAAGTCAAGAAGACATGACAAGGGGCAGGTTTACAGCCATTCCAGTTGGAGAAAGGCTCTGTTTATCTATCAGTTATAAAAATGATCTGAACTCCTGAGTCTTTGTGCTAAGATTAGTCTGCTGTACCCAAAGAGGTCTTGAACTGATAACGAGGCCAAATTCACAACTGCTCACAGCCATGAGCAGAGTCCCTAAATTCATTGTACCTTAGGGTCACTTTGGTGGATGGGGGTCTTCTGGTGACACCAAATCAATACCAGGCACGGTGCTAGCTGCACTGTACAGCCTGTATTTAGGACTCCTCATTAGCATGGTCATTCTGATTTCTGCATTGGTCTATTGGGTTCAGTTGCAGCTGATATGATGTGGACTATTTTAACACTAGCTGGGCTAGCACTGCGAGGATGTTGAGAATTCAAGCCCACGCACACGGGTTTATAAGTATCTTTGCAGTCACAGACTGTAATGTGCAGCCATCAAGTTTTTTCTATTATCACTTTTCTCACTAAGGTTCAACTAAAGCCAACTTCTATTAATAGCCCTGCAAGCAAGCAGCGCTATCTAGATATATCACTGGTAAATATGGGTGAAGATTTCACACAGTGGGGAGGTAAATTACAGGCAGCTATTTTTTTTTAAATCCTGCTAGAAAATCTGTGAGAAATTACATTTTCATTCTTGGATCTTTAGGTTATTGCAAAGAGACCCAAGAAAAGAGTGGAAAGAGGCATCTATAAATTACCAGGTTTAAGGGCAGAGTCCTTGCAGCCTAGAAACAAGATGAAGACTAGGAAAAAAGGAATTCCAACCTTGAGGATGATTTGGAAGACAGATCAACTGGCTGACTTCATGTCAGCAGAAAACGATGCAAGACAAATGACAAACCTCTTCTTTGCTGGTAAATTCCTCATTTATTATCACTGTCTTAGCCAGTGGGAACCTCTGACTGGGAAAGGACTTCAGTGGTGATTACCTGTACATCTCTGTATATATACAGAAATGTACCTTTCTTCTGCTCCATAGAAATGTTTTGAAGCAACTTATAGAGAAAGACAATGTGCCCAGAATTTCCAGCTAATATTTATCCTCACTTCTACACCTCAAATGGAATTAGAGAACTGAGATGCAAATGATATTATTCAACACAGGTGGAATAACATAAAGGTCAAGAAATCCCATACTTTGGAGATTTCAGGTATGCAACCTGTGTTGTCAGAAAGTAACTGTCTTCCCAATGTAAAATCAGCCAAAGTGCTTATGATTATATTTTCCTGGATTTCTTGATATGTTACCAAGTGCTGCCGAGTTTCCATTTATTTGCCTTCATTCGGGTGCAAGCCTCTCAGAGGCCTTAGGGAGCAGATGTGGTATTTGCAATTTTGTTCTGAACAATCTGGCTGTTTTGAAAATATTCACAGGAAAACACCAGCCATAACACCAGATGTGAATGTAGCAAAGCAGCATCTTGTGTTTACATTTTAATTTCTCCAGCTAGGAAGGCTGGAGTGCTTATGCACTGGGAACGCATAATACAGGCTGCGTGCTCTAATAATCTATTACTTTTATATGGTGCTGTTCACCTCACAGTGCTCTGCAAGCCTTCTGTGTAGAGGACCCACCCACTCCAAAACTGTCCCCCCCCAGGTCTGTGACACACTAGCTGTATATTAATTCTAAACAGTAATAACCTTAGTGTGGAAGTAAAGGGTAAATGAGAGCTGAATCTAACAGCAGCTGCTGAGAGGGCTTTAAGTTGGCAGGTCTCTAGGTGCTTGTGTGTGTGTCTGATTTTTACAGCTTTTGAACATCTGCAAGACTCACTGACTTTATAGTGCTGCTGCAAACACCTCTAAATAATCGGGTCCCAAGAATCTAAATTCAAGGCACACAGAGTGGAAATCCCAGCTCATCTTTTGCTGTGGAAGTGGTATTTTTCTGTTCTCTATGTCTGAGGGAGCCAAGTAATACCAAAGCAAGAAACAAAGCCATCTGGCATTGTGGCAGCACATTTAACTCGCTGCAGGCAGTAGCCAGGTAAAGGATCTGACTCGGAAATTCATGCCAGGTTTGAAGTGCGGCAGCGATGCTGCTCTTTACGACAGAAGGAAGGGATGACATTGCACAGAGCTCAAATCTCTGTTACTTCCTAACAGTGGTTTCAGGATAGCGCTTAGCGCCTATAGCATGCACAAATCTAGGAAGTAAAACCAGAAAACTCAGGCTGCTGTTAACGAGATGTGGTGAAGGCAGAGAGGTATGAGCTAATGGACAAAGGAGCCAGGAAGCAAGACTGCATGCCCTGCCAGGCGGTCTCAGCAAGTAGCTGCGTTTGTCTTTTTATATTTATGCATTTAGACGGGAGAGGATTCAGCTTTGGGGACTTACAATCAGTGTGTGTCTAGTAAAGCCAACTGCAGTACAGTCAAAGATACAGAACAATTTATTCCTAAAAACCTTCTGGTAGCTGTAATAGAGACCTGGTCATGACAGCTCCTGCTCTGAAACCCAAACATACCATTAGGCTGGAAGAGGAGTGCAGCCCTCCGCAGAGGAAAGACCTATGGGAAAGAGCAGAGGTGTAACTGCAAAGGTAGTAGCCCTGCAAAGCCAGTCTTTTAAATGCTGAGCAGGCCACCAACATCCTCATTTCAACCTGCTCTGCTCCACCTCAGTCTTGTGACCAACTTTCTCCCTTTTAGTGAAGACCTCTAATGACAAGGAGTAAACTGAAAGCCCCTCGTCCTGACTAAATCAATGAGTTCTCACTGTGGCTCTATGGATAAATGTTCAAGGAGCCATAGAGCACTACGTCACTGAAAATAGTTTGCATGGAATTGATTTGAGCCTGGTACTTTACGACTCCTGTGTGAACATGATGTGGCCAAACTGGCTCTCTCTTAGGACATTTTATCAGGGAGTTAGATCTTTTGTCTAATTAACAGGACTCAGCACTAAAAGACATGACTGTATAGTGGATTTAATGTGCAAGCTGCAGTGGCAAAGGAACACTTTACAATATACTGCTACTCAAGCGAGAGGCAGTGGTGGTTTTAAGAAAATCTGTCAGGGAATAAAAGAAAAAAAGATCCTATCCTGTTTTTCCCAATATCATATCAATGTTTGGAAACTTCCTGCCTAAATCTTTAATGACAGCAGAATGGGGTTTGAAAAACAGCTGGAGGACATTGATCTACACGTTCCAATTTGTTTATGTATAAAACATGCATAAAGGATTAAATGCTGCTTAACAGTTTGTCTGCTTTCAGCTGCTTTCATACCTCTGCTTTGCTACAGCACCAGTCCGTGTCAGAAGATACCCTGGGGGGCTTTTAAATAATAAATAGGTTCCTTTGGAGGATGTCTTTTTTTTAATCTAATATTAATTGGCACACAAAATGGTAATTATATCTACTCTATCAATACGCTGTGCCACTCATTCTTCTCTGGTCGATGGCATTTGCCCTGTGTCACAGTAGCTGTAGGAGCATAGTAGACCAGAATTAAGGCTGGAGAGTGACATCAGACTAAATTAAGAGCTCATGCATTTATGTATCAGCATAAAGTGATGCAAATGCATTTAGAACGTATGAATGATTTATCAGGAAGTTGTTTTGATGCCTTTCTGTTGTATGTAGCTAATATGGTGAACAAGTCAGTTCACTGATTCCAGTTCAGGATCCTGGTTCATCTGTCATTATGAACAGGCTGTTTCAAACGCCTGAATTTTAAGTACCTTTATTTTTCTTTTTGTTTTAGCCCACAGAGGTTGGTTCACCTCGATCAGTCTGACTGATTTGTTAAGCAAGAGATATGACTGGCTCTGCTTACAAGCGAAATGCGAAAAATGGTCTCTCGAAAATAATACATTGCATTTCCCGTTCATCTAATCCTATTTTACACAGAGACATACAAAATAGATTGAAGAGGCTGGTAATTTTAAAAGATAGGCAGCTGTCCATGCTACGGGAGGTCACAAGCACAAGCTGTGTAGAAAGAACCAAATAAGTCACTTGTCACTCAGCTCAGCAGTGGCAAAATTCTACTTCGTGGTGGCCTGAAATCCAAAACTCCAGCTTTTCTGCAGATAATGCCACTTATAACTGACAGCTCTGTGGCACAGCATGGGGAAAAGCTTGTAGATAAGATCAAAACAGTTCTAGCAGAGATGTGAGCTTCAGTCTTGTGTTGGATATGCAAGATTTCTTATCTCCCAATGACATATCTGTCTTCAGCATTCTTGGTTCACAAAGTGAGCCATGCCAAGTTTTACAATTGGATTCTATAACATAGGAAAGTACCATATGGTCACATTCTTTATTCTTATTCCAACTGTCATCATCACTCCAAGGTCTTTTGGGATCCAGTATCAGGCAGTAAGATCAGCAGATTTAAAACTGAGCACTCTTAACATCTCTAATGGGATATGTGCTGGCTACACAGGTAGTCCAGGCTCTTATCACAATGATCCATCATAACTTGCACTGACACACTCCTAGAGAAACTTCCAAGGAATCAAGAGCATAGAGTTAAAAATCCATTTATTTAGCATTCTGTGTTACTATTGAGTAACTATTGAGTACTATCTGTATTCTACTGAGGACAGACAAATGCTCTTTTCACTTATACTGCTGCTACAAAAAGTCTCAGAATACTTTCGGAGAAAGAAACCAGGTCTTCCAGGAGATATTCCCCCAGGTATAAATATAAGAGTGGAAAACCAGTAAAAAACATGAACTGCAAGAAAGATTTGCTAATGAAATCCCCAGAAAATCCCAGCACAGGCCAGACTTCACTTAACTCAAGGCTAAACTAACTCAACTGATCAGAGGTGCTGTCAAGCGTTCAAGTTACCCACACAGAGGAAACAAATGCTTACCCCTGATCAAGTGACTGTGGCTTACAGTACAAATTTTGCCCCTTCAACTCTTTTTCTTATTTCGAGTTTAATGTTATTCCTGGCCAGCTTAAGCCAAAATCATTTTGTTCTCATTAATTAGCAGAAGAGATGCACGTACATCCTGTCAAACTCTGTGATCAAAAAGTAGAGTTAAGGGACATAAAGGAACAAAAAGGAAGTCTAAAACTCCAAAGGGACAAGAATGTTGGGTCTTTCACTTGGTAAATATATATTGGCATATCGACTTCACTAGAATTACAGAGGCACATGAAATAAAGATGTTGGTTCAACCTATGCATCTTTTGAAAACCTTATTGGGCCTTTCTTCTCCCTCTACCAAATGCCACCTAACAAACTAGGCGTACAGAACTGAAATTCTTTATTCAATGTCAATAGAAAGTTTGTAGGGGAACTTGGAGCTCAGGTCTTCCTACCCCCACAGTCCATCACCTAGTTACATAAAGGCTTTGCCTTTCCAGAAAATAGCTCACAGTGTGATGTCTGGGTCAGAAAAGCAGTATTTTGGTTTTCATTTTCTTCAGAATAATTAATTGAAAATGAGTGCTAGTTCCTTCCTCATGGAAAGGAGATGACAGGTGCCATTGCTTTCTCATTTATATGATGAGATAATAGCTGCCTTTAATCTTAGTCAAGATGCATCCATAACTAAGTTACAAAGAGATATTTTGGTGACCAGGGTGCATGCTTCCTCCCCCTGCCAACCCTCCGTACCTAACTCTTTCAAGACACAAGCCCTATGGCCGTCCGTGTCTGAGGATCTTCCAACCCTGTAGGCTTCTAGCCTTCTTCCATGAACATTTCTCGCACCTCACCTGCAGAATGTCTGAATTCAGTGCTGTTGCACACAACTAATGTAGTTATTCCTTCACTCCAGCCCTCACTCCTCTTGGGCACAGTTCCCATAGGTCTTTTTTTTTGTACCTGCCAAACTTCAGCAGATGCTAAGGTCACCTAGCCATGTCAGTTTAGGAACCTGAATCCACCCTATGAAAGAAATTCTTAAAGGAATTTGGATTTTTTTCATCAATATTATCTTTTGAGGAATATCAGGTGCTTGCACAAACATTACTGCAAACCTTATCCTGAAGTCTGTCCCAGCCCAAGTTCTCACAGAATCACAGAATGGTAGGAGTTGGAAGGGACCTCTGTGGATCATCTAGTCCAAGCCTACCTGTCAGCTCTGGTAGGCTTTGGATCTTGTCCTAGGTGCATTTGAAAAAGAAAACAAAATCATTATCCTTTTTTTTCTGCTTTTCAATGTACTAAATATAGATGTATAAACAAAATCCTCAGCTAGATAAAGATAGTAGCACACAGATGGCATAAAAAACAAAGCATTTAGCAAGCTCTGAGACAGGCTATACCCATATATACTTTGCATTATAGATTGTTGCCAGCTAATATATTTTCACAAGTTAAAATTTCACTCAACCTTGTAAATTGTCTCACTTTATTAGTGAATAAATATTATAAATAGTTCTCTATGACTCTTCTATCGAATCTTAGTGGTTTTTTGTCCTAAAATATTTACATTTTATTTTGTGGGCAAGTGGTTTCCTGCTTTCAAAACACTGTGCTGGATGCCTCCCCTTCCTGACGCATTCATTCACCCAGTATGCACACTTGCTAGACCCAAGGAAAATGTGGGGACCAGGATTGCTGAGGTAGTGGATGTTTTTCAGTCTGACTCTCTTTTACCAGACAAATATCATTATTCAGAGTACATCTGGGATTAGATGAGGGAGAGAGCATTCCTTCTAAGCTCTCCAGACTGCTGAACTAAATTCTCCTATTTACCAATTAAACTAGCTATGCTTTGTGCAAGACAGACAAAAACGGTGTTCAGAGAAAGGTCTAGTTCTCTAAGCCTGTGTTAAAAAAAAAAAGAAATTGACATTTTAATGCTATTTTTTAATTAAAAAATATATTCACATTGTGAGTGTTTAATATTTTAACTTTCCAGATTTTAATTAATGGAAGTTAAAATCAGAACCCTCAAGATCTTTATAATGAAAAATAAATACACATCAGATCTTTTTTAATACACATGTTAAAGGTTTTGCTATTTCCTGCTTATTATCTTCCCAGCCCATTCTCTAGGGTAAACTGGGAAACATTTCAGTAAAAAAGGAAGGAAAAAAAGCAGGAAAGAAACTAGGAGAACTGAAAGCCAAAAAGGGAACAACTGGAAAACTAGGAATATACTGTGTATTTGAAATATAAAAATACTAACATTTCTTTTAAAAAAGTTACAGAAAAAACTGAGAATATGTGCAACTTCCATACTTTTTTAAACACGTCTTTTTTTCTCAGAAAGCTCAAGGACCTTAGAAAAAGCTGGTTGGCTGCTGTTATTCAAAAAACTTTAATGGGATTACTTGCGTAATTACAGGTCTGTCAGGTTCACATTGATCCTGGGCAAAATATTAGAACAGTGGTATCAGACTTTATAAAGTATTAACAAAAGTTGAAATAGTTAATGCCAATGAACAGTTTTATGAAAAAAAAGTTTTATGATACCCTTCTATGATAACGAGCTCCTTTAACAAATGCAGCAGATTTGGGCAAGGCATTTCACTTGGTGCCATGCGACCACTTAGTTAAGAGCTATGTACAATCAACACAGTATGTGTTCAGTGGATACACAATGCACTAATTTATATTTCTGAATGATTATAAGCATTCATCATTAAATGCTGGAAAATAACATAACAAAGTATTGGGAACACTGGGTCAGCCCAGCAGTTCACGTAGCCCAGCGTCGTCTTCTCAACAGTGGTCAGAAGCAAACAGTCCAGCTCCTTCTGGGTCTGCATGACTCTGCAGGGCTTATTTTTGGAGAAGTAGTAATGACATTTTTAAAAAAGTGACTTGTGAGAAAACAGAAATCTATCGCTGACACAGTGCAGACAATGCAAAGATTGGGGAATTGGTGAATTATTCTGTGGACACATTTTTAACACATGAAGTTTAGAAAAGGAGTACAGCAAATTCTGTGTTTCAGTATGGCCAGACCTGAAATCACACGTCTAGGAACAAAGGTGTTCCTGTGCATGGGACTGCAAGCTTCGTTTCAGAAACATAGTTTCTGGGACAGGCTTTGGGTTTTTGGTGGCAACGAAACAAACATGAGTTGTCAATGAAATGCCATGGCCAAAAGGTATAGCAAGACCTGAAGCTAAAGACAAAGCATGAGTTCAAAAAGAACAGGGTATCCATACCATGCTGTAACTGGAATCCTATGACAAATTGGAAGTTGAAATTCAAGGAGGATATTGAAAAATTGAAGAATGAGTTCACTCGAAGATGAGCCTTACAGTGAAAGCTGCAAAGAACTCAGCAGTATATTTAAGAGCAGACTGAGGGGGTTTGTAATGGATTCACCATCACTGGTAATTCTGCAGTCTAGATTGCATTATTTTTTCCCTGAAAGTTACGTTCTCCTACAGATAGGAGTTAAATCTGGGTACCTCGTCAATGGTAAGGCAAGATAAACTCAGTACGTCAGTGAACATGTTTTATGACATGGATATAGGCATTCAGAAACTTTTAAAATTCTGTTACATTTCTTCACTCTGTCCTGATAATTAGCAGATACCCTGCCACAGAAAGGAAAGGACTGAAAAAGAAAAGTAATGGAGGTGATGTTGTAGGATGGGAAGTGGGCCAGAAAGGAAGAAACTTAATTTTTTTTTTCCAACTCTTACCTAAAGTTTACAATTGTTCATTTCTTTTTTTTTTTTTTTTTTTCCCACATGAGCGTAGTAAAAGCCATTTACCTTCTCCCTGTTCGTACAGACCTAACGTTCCGACATGCATTCACTGCCTTCTTCAGGACTAAAGTAGTCCTCATCAATCTCCAGCTTTTTGGAGGTTATCACTTTATCTTTCTCATGCTTATCTTCATTCTGGAATTCAATTATAATGACCACAATGGCATGCCATGAATCATGCAGGCAGAACACCAATCAATGTAACTGGTGCACTTAGTTATAGTGGATGTTACAGAGAACAGAGCTAGTGAAAATCCATGAGCAATTCCCAAAAAGGGGCTGGAGAGAAGAGAAAGAAAGTCAGAGTTTCCTTCTAGAGAACCTTTTACCAGTATGGGAAACTGTTGTCATAAACTTTTCTTCAGGCTTCAGGTTAAACTATAGTCCTTTACAGTGCATTGCCTAGGGATGGCTTTTGATGAAAAGTAGTTAATAATAATAATAAAAATAATACTATCTAGTTAATTATTAGATGGGACTTATTACAGATGAGATAGGAGAATTCAAGTTCCAAACCAAAAATCTCCTTGAAATGCTGCTCAAGAGTAAGTACATCTATTGTCCCTTTGGGTAGCATTGGTGCTAGGCAGATGATTTAAGTTACAAAAACATACCAGGATAGATTACTACTGGATGAGAGATGAACTCAAAGAACTACTTGACATTAAGATCAGACTTTGTCCCTTTGCTGGAATGGTTCTGAACAGCCTCAGTGAAGTTGATAATATAATCCTCCAGCATAAGACCACGCTTTATTACTTTGCTGAGTGAGCTGCTGACAGTATTAGTGGAACAGAAGTATGGTTTTCAAAAGGAAAGCTGAGTTGATAAAATAGATACAGCATTTTCCTTTTTATTCTCTCACCTGCTGGAACAGTGGGAGAATTTTTGAACCAAAATTGTAGTCCTTTGTACTCTTACGTGTAAAAAGTTAATTTTAAATCTTTTTATTTGGGTGGTAAAAAAAAAACAAACAACTCTCTGCGCACTCAGAAGCCCAGCCTAACTTTTCCAAGAATCAATCAAACACTTTTATTACATTCCCCAAGTCTCCTTTAAAATAATTGATTAGAGAATAAACAAAACGTACATTAATTATAAGGTGAGAAAAACTTTACCTCAGCCTCCAACTTGACACATTTTTCTTCCACAAAAGCTGCTAAATTGCTGTGAAACAATTTGATACTGCTTGTAATAAATTTCTAAACCTAAGCTGTGTAGATATAAAATGACAAATTTAACTGCATTTATATTAAAGCAATTTTCTGCCCATCAGAGAGATGAGAAAATTAATATGTAAACCATTAACTTACAGTCACAAACACTATGCATTGCATCTGAAATAAGGATTTTTTGGATGTTATCACTTACATTTTATTGCTTCCTCAAAAGGAAAATGCTTACCAAAAATTGCAATGACTGCATTTAAAGGAGGCTCATTAGAAGAATACATACTTTGAGGGAAATCATCCACGAATTATGGGGCAGTCATGTTTACAAACCTTTCATCTTTTTTTTTTTCTTTGATTTGTTTCACTAGCCTGCAAGCAGCTCAGTGCATTTCCAGTGCAACAGTCAGCAAACACTGGTACCCAGTGCAGTGTTAATGCTCTGTCGTGACACTTGCTGTTGACCAAAATAAAGCTGACTTGGAGAAATTAAAAACATTATTTTAGAAGCTTGACATGTTTATCTTTTCTGCACAAAAAGAATGCTTGTTTCTTCCCTGTGCAAATCCTCCCTCGGCCTTCATCCTTTCTCCATGCCATAGCATTCTTGTTGGCCTTAGGTTTCTCTTGGGTCTCATGCATGCAGCACCACCTTCCATAGGAGATTGACGTGCCTCCTAACAAATCAGAATCCCCTTGCCCTGAGCAGCTGCCAGCTGAGCTTAGGTCCCAGGGCCACAACTATAGATCATTATGGAGTTCTCACCCTGTTTCACTCATACGGAAATATCCAGCCTTTGCTGGCCTTGACCACTAGGCACCTGTTCTCCTTTTTGCAGCTGTTGTTGCTACTTCAGTGTGGTGGCAGTGAAGCAGGCACCTATGTGGGAGGTAGGCAGGTTACTCCATCCTTCCCAGGAACCAATTCTAAACTGGTCCCATGTGTATTAGACCTGCCTCTAGGTTTATTGCAACTTAATCGAATCAGAAGCCTAGAGCCAGAAGGACGTCCCTGAACTCTGATTATCTTCTCTGTGAAGACAACTTCCCATCCTCACGTCCTCTCACCCTGCTGCCAGCTCTGTCAGTGGTGACTCTTGTCTCTCCCTTGTGGAAAATCCATCTCACCCTACTCAACTGCTGTCTTATCTGTCCAAACCCAAAAGGAAAAGAATGTTTTAAAATCTTTGGGATCGTAGTCACTGCTCTGCTACAAAGTATGTGTGCAGCTAGTCAGCATTAATCTGTCTTCATTGTCAAGTCTCTCCCTTTCTCCACATTTGCTTTGTTTATTCCAGATTCGACTCTCTGCCTTTTAACTACAAACCTTCTAAGACAGAAACAGTCACCTACTACAGAATAGATGGCATCCTACAATATTAAGGGGCAGTATGTCATTGAATAGCTTCAAAGGCGTAAGAACAAATTGCCACCTTTTCTTCTCAGCTTCCCCCAGGAGGATGTTGCTTGTTTGTGGAGACGGCTATTTTCCCTCAATACAGCACCCAGATGTTCTGCACAGCAGGTGAATCGCAGCATCATAGAATCATTTGGGTTGGAAGGGACCTTTAAAGATAAGCAACCTCTCTGCAAGAGGCA
>Ga0181612_108256_pt1 | contig 25803 bp, 11 predicted proteins | sample HoacroProtozoa21_FD_119630 | JGI IMG/M metagenome (GOLD analysis project Ga0181612, IMG submission 119630) | Hoatzin crop microbial communities from Cojedes, Venezuel. Combined Assembly of Gp0051906, Gp0051904, Gp0051908
CGTCCCCCGCCCCCGCGAGCCCCGGGCGTGGGCGCGGCCCGGCGCCCTCGGCTCGGCCTTGGGCCGGCGGGGCGGCCCCCGAGGCGGCCCGTTTGACCGGGTTCGTGCTGGGGGGCGGTCAGCGCTGCGGAGGTCCCTGCCGGCTCCGGGCCGGGGGCGCGCAGACAGCTGGCCGGAGCGGGAGCGGCTGGCAGCCTGTCCACTCGCTTTGGCAGTTCGCTTTGCAGTTTCCGTGGAATTGAGTCGGTCGTCAGGAGACCGGGGTGCCGTGTGCCTGACCGGAGCACGCTGCTGTTGGCGGAGAAAGAAATAGTTGCCTCAGGTTTTCACTCTGTGCTCCACGGAGCAGTGAGCAGCGGCCACCGATCCTGCCTGTGACTGTCGGTGCAGTGAGACTGGGTTTATTATTGCTTTGTTGCTAGAGCAAGCTAAGAAATGATTCATGTTTTGAATCTTTAACATCACACAGCAACAAATCCTGTGGTGCGTACACGGTGTGTATCAAACACTTGGAACTGCCGCCTTTTTGAAGGAAGCAGTATCAAACACAGCTTGTCAAAGAGCTTTGGAATGCTTTAATTCCTGTAGTCAAAGGACTCTGTATATTGAGTCTGAAAGAATCCAGATTGCCTTTAGAAATGTGAATTTAAAGAGCTTCTAGGAATGCCTTGAAGAAAAAGATTTCCTCTTATGTTCAACTTGCTGAACTTCCGTGAGCGTTCGACTCATGTTCCAATTACTGATCTAAAGGGTCTAATCCAAAGTCAAAACATCTTTGCCTGTGGTGTCTTTCATTCTGAAACCTTGGATGTTTTTTCCCATTTCTGTGTACCTAAACAGGATCTATAGCTTTCTAACATCTAAGAGTTCAAGCAGGGAATTTAAAGGAACCTCATGTTTAACTTCTAAGATTGCGTTTCTTGTGTCTGTTTTCTCCTGTGATCTGTTACCTCTAATAAATGTGGCTTAATAGCTAGCTGTTCTACAAAAGCAAGCTGCTTTCTCCAAACACTGGAATCATTCTTCCCTTTGAGTTATAATTATCTTGGGACAATAGATAGGATATTTGTTTAAATGACTGTATTCATAATTAAGTTCTGCTCTTGATGCTAACTGGGTTAATATTTCAAACATGTTAATGTATCCCTTATCAAATCTGTTTTCAGTGACTAACAAAAGTCCAGTCATTCTGGTGTGTAGATATGTGCTTTGGAAGGCAACTTGTTCCCACTATTGCTTTATTTTTTGGATTGCATATGTTCCGCTGCATGTCTTCTTTGTGGCTTATCTCTGCCTTTGCAATTCTTTGTGTAGGACACTTTCTTGTAGCAAGTCCTTCAGTGGTTCTTGAGTCTTTTCTCCTGCTGCTATCACAAGCTTAAGATTTAAAAGAAAAACAAAAACCCCAAAACCCTTTAAATCTTGCTGTGGTTGTCTCTTGTGCTAGGCTTTCTGTACGGATTACTTTCTCAAGAATTCTTTTGAAGCACAGTGACTGCTGCTTATAAACAGTCTTTAATTTATGTGGCATTCACTGTCTCCTCTATTTGTATTACTAGTATCCTACTGCTAGAAGAGTGGTTAACTGCTGCCCTGCACGCAGTTTACAACTGTGATAAGTTTTTTGTATGCTCGTTTTAATAGCTGGATCAAGATACTGTAAATTCTTTATATTGGCTCTTGTTTCCGTTTGTGCTATTGACCTACTCTCAGTCACCTGGTAGCTGATGACATAAGTGACTGTGCAGTGTTCACATTCGGGTTGCTTATTAGCTTGACGCATGTGGTGTGGTATCTGATGGCCTTTGACAGGTCAGTACATGTTTTGAATATTTAGAATCTGCAATTTTCAGGCAAGCTCTAAAAAAGGCTTGCTTTCCAGCATAGCAGGAAGGTCTGGCCTTCTCTCTTTATGCATATAATGTCTCTAAAGGCACTTCGAGGATTAAGAATGCAATTGGGTATTCTCTGTGTAGAATTTAACTTTTATTATCTGATGGCGATTTTGGTAGCATCCATTAAGACTATTCTTGTAGTGAAGAAGCTATCTCATTAGCTTTGATCAGGACACTAGTCAAAAAGGTCTTTGCCTAAAGGCATAATTCTGCTGATCTTGGAGGAGGAGAATAATCCTGGAATAGGGTGGCAGCAATCTTACTTGGTATTTGGCTTAAAGCCAGGTGCAATACAGCGAGATTTTTACTGAAAGCTGAAGTGCAGGTATCTACTGTGTGTTTATTGTTGGACATGGCAAGTATTTTCCAAGATACCTTCTCACTTGCTGCATTGGAACTGGCTACTGGAACTTCAAAGACAATTAACTTTCTCTAATCCCCTGCCTTTTTGCTGTAATTTTGTGCGTGATTGTCTTGAAGATTATGCCTGGTATATTGCAGAAAGTGCTTGTGTTTCATGGAGAACTGCTTGAATCTCCTCCTTCATTAGAAATGTGATGGAGTACATGCCACTAGTGGAACAGAACTGTTTGTTGCTGTGTTGAATGGAACTTGAATCGAGCAGCTTAACAGAAAAAAAGGGACCTGTAGTGTAGCCAGGCATTTGCTCTAAATAACATTTCGCCTGGTCTCTAGGATCATTGAATAACAAGTTTATTCTGGCCTTGTTGTAAGCTGCTAATTGTTCTGCTCTTTTCACCTACAGGTTGTGACTGTTTCTCTTCTGTCATTTGTGTGGAAAGTGCCACACACACTCCAGAACAACAACGGCTTTTGCTTGCATATTCCAGTGTTTCTTTTGTCAGCGAGTTCAGCAAAGTTGTAATTCTTCAAGTGCCAGCCCTGAGCTGAGTGAGGAGCCACCAGCAGAGATGGTAAAAATGACAAAGTCAAAAACGTTCCAGGCTTACCTGCCAAACTGTCATCGAACGTACAGCTGTATCCACTGCAGAGCCCATCTAGCCAATCACGATGAATTGATCTCCAAGGCAAGTGGTTTGTTTAGAGACCTCATGAATTATTTCTTAACCAAAATGGTTGTCACTGCTCCCAGTAGATAAGGGATGCAAATTGATGCATATGTCAGAGTATCTTCCCTGGGTTCACTCTTGGGTTATACATGGTGTGTACTGAGGCCTGGGTATATTCTGGAAACTTTTGAATGTGAAGTCTAATCTAATATATCCCCCATATTAACAACCTTTGTCTGCTGTCAGGTGGGTGCTATTTTTGAGCTGTCACATCTGAGGAGTCTGCTATAGAAAACTGTCAGAAGAAAGCATGGATCTCTGGGTAGGGAAATAATTCTGGATATGGTTATTCCAGATAAAAGTTACTTTGACTTTATTTGACTGAAGGTCACAAAACTGGCTGTTTCCAGAATGTTGCAATGCTATTATAGATTATGTAAACACATTTACTTCTGCTGTATACTGGTTCCTAAAGAATGTATTGGCCAGAGATGTTGAAAATAATTGGACTGTCTGAAGTTAAGCTTAGAGGATGTGTGGATCCTTGAAACAGGCTAAGCCTGTCCTTCTTACCTGTTGCTGGAAGAAACCAAGATTTGTGATGTATGAAATACATAGGAAAACTTCAAGTTTGGGATAAATACTTGACAGACTGGTTCATTCTTTGCTTCCATTAAACTCCTGATGGATTTGCTCTTAATGGTGTCCTGGAGAAAATACTTCAGTTGCTTTTCAGACTTCTTAATACAAATTGCTTTATATAACTATTCTGTCAAATAAAACTTAGTGGCAAGCCCTTTATAATTTTCCCTGCTGCTCCTGCCTGTTTGTGTTCAGCAGCACTAAGGTGATGCTGCTCTTGAGTGCTGAAGAGATGGGGGGAGGGGTGAGAGTGCTGCTGCTTCTGAATTGATGTTTTCTTTGGGTGAGGAGGAAGTATACCTGCTTGCTTTTATCCCTCAGAGGGTTATTAGGAAATAATGGTTTTCCCCATGCAGTTTTTCATGTGTTACTAATCTTTTTGATCTTTGCTTAGATCTCAAGGCAACTTTCTGCTTCAAATAGTAAAATTGGTGACAGTTCTTGGTAGTGTTGTTTATTGCTTGCTTGCTTCTGCTCTGCCTTTAGTCTCTTGCCCTAAACAGTTATTTCCCTAAACCTAGTACATGTATTGAGGCATGGAACTGCAAACGTGACACATCAAATATGAAACAGTGAGCTAACTACATGTATAAAATTATGTGAAGAAATTAAGAGGGTGGACTTGTAAGTGTATTAACCTGAAAAAAATTCCTCACTTTCTTTAGTCATTGATCTTGTTTTGTTTGAAGTCAGCAAAACTGAGAGATACTCAGATAGTAATGTGAATGCATTTGAATTTCATTTGTTTCCGTTTTGATTTCAGAATTTGAGTATAAGGGGTCTTTTTGGCAACACTGGATTCTAAATTACAAGCAATAATAGCTTCATCATTCACTGCATGTTCTGGGCCAAAAACTAATGGGAAGGGTTAATCTTTCCTGAACTTCAGGTAGATGCCTACAGGAAGAATGAAACTTTGCTAGCTATGTCTCTTGAGATGTATAAGTTCATTGAGGAAAGCACAATCCAAGCACACATACTTAATAGAAAGCTCTTCATTTGGTGGACTTGGACTTTTTGTATGTCAGCTAAACGGCCACAGTTAACACATGAGCGTGTTGTTCTCCAGGATCTTGGGAGTTTTGGTCAGCAAAACATATCCTTAAGCAAATCCCTTGTTTGTATTTCAGCTGCATAAATAATTTCAAACATTAAAAAAAATCATTTTTTCAATTCAAAGAACATGCAGAACTCTTTAAAATATCTAGTATATACAAATACTTCTAAGTTGTTTCTAATGGTGTTGGGAAGGGTGGTGGATATCATTTCTGCTTGATTTCTGGCTTCCATAATTTTCAGTGAAAACATCCTACAAAAGTTTCTGCACTTACAGGTTGACCATGTGCTTATTTGACAGGTGATCAATATTCTGTCAACTTAAGATTTATTGACCATATTTTATTGTCTAAATCTGTATGATAATGTGAAATACATTTAAATGTGAGGTGTATCTTCTTGTATGTTTGTAAAATAAAGAACATTTCTCATCTATTGTACTTGTATTGGAACATAGCTTTAAAAAAGCCCCCCTCCTTTAAGCTTAACTTGTATATATGCCAACACTGGAGAAGTTCTTTTGATGGCAACAACTGCAAAGCAATAGTTAGGTACATTTGGACCATTAAAAATAAGTAGTGCTGTCCTGGAGTGGGTGGGAGGGAAGAAGACTTTATTTTGTTTAAATGAAAACACAAGTTAACTTGGAAAATAAAAACTGAAGAAATATTCTAGACCACATGTGTAGATATAACTTAGGGCTAACAAGTGTACCTCAGAACAGTTTATATGAATCTTTTTTCTGAAGTGCTCTTAAAGTGTGTTCATTGATGCACATTATGTGCAATGAGCTTGGGTTAATCTGAGGTTTTTTATTTATAGTAACAATATCTAGAATCCTAGTTACCATTAACTACCCAGCTGCAGTAAAAACACTTAAAATAGCCTGAAGTGTAGCAAGTTGATTCTGCACAATCTAAAGTTAACTAAGAACAGTGCAGTTCCTGTGCTGTTACGGATTTGTTGATAGAGCAGAGAATTGGATTGCTCTGATTTTTTTTTTTTTCTTCCCCCTGCCCCCACCTTACTTTGAGGCCTACTAGTTAAAAGCTAAAGCTCTCTTTAACACTGAACTAAATACAAACTTTGGTTACGGATTGTCTCACTTTTTCCAAATGCTTACTATAGAGTCTCACTCCAGAACCCTAGTGCCCCAAATACTCCTCATCAGATAAAGGCAAAGAGTATTTGATACCTAGCTGCAACTGCTTCTTTTGGGTGTTCCCCCCACTCCACATTTTCTGGGTGCATGGTGATTGTTGCTTTCTCCTTCTGTGTGGTCAGGGGAAAAGAGCCAAAATACGTGGTGCGCTCTTAGTTTAAAGCAGCTACAACTAGCTTTCTAATGAGCTTTGAGGTATGAGCATTGATTATACCTGACACTAATGTTTCTAACTTCAAGATGAAAAGATAAGCTATGCTATGAAATGAGTGGTGTTTCTTTTAAATGTTGGTCTGTCATGGAAAAGCAAAGAGCGCTGCGTATTTGTCAGTCATCCCTTTGATTCTGGTCCTCGGAATACCAGACTTCAGTACAGATTTGCAGTTGTTCTGACTTTGAGAACTGTTGATGCCAGTTGTCCGACAAGGATGGCAGCGTACACAAATCACTTTTCCATTTCACTTCTGTTCTCTTTCAGTAGTAGGATCTCTTCCTTTCCTTAGAATTAATCATCAGGCCCTTTTTTTCTTGTGCCCTTGCTGGTGATAAAATGGCAACCAAGAGTCTTGGCAATGGTGTAGAAATAATGCAGACTAATAAGACATCATAAAAATGTGCTACCTGCACAAGTGAATTCATTGTTACCTGTAGTCTTGGTTTCCTCTGGACCTATGCAAGGACTCAACATGTTCCCTCGTGCTGAAATCCACTCAGATGTTAGTGATTAGAACATACATTTCTAGCTATTTTCACTCTGTTTTCTGGGCCCAGGGAGGATCTAGGGAAAGGGGAGGAATGAGAAGGCTGGTAGAGAACAGGAATCTCAAACTAGGAGATCAGCAGTCGAGGTGCTGACAAACATTAGTCTACAGCTGAACACATGTACACATGTATTCAGTTGCCATAATTTACAACCCCAGTCATATTGGGGAAAACACTACTTTGAAGGATACCTAATAAAAGAACTAGCAAACTGTAGATGACTTGTAATTGACATGTGTGTCATTTCGAAGTGGTGTTAGTTACCTCTTAGACACTACTGATTTTTGTTGTTAACAAGTCCACAAGTGCTGGATTTTCTGTTTCTTTGGCAAAGACTTCAAAGTGAACATTAAATGTTATAAAAAGAATACTGTTTGAAGGAGTATAACACTCTTCACTGCATTGGGGGGCATTCAGAGGATGGGAAGAACCCGCAGCTTTTTAATTTCTTTAAAGAAGCATATGAGTGTTTTTAGAATCATATCCTACTATGGCTACAGGCTCTACCTCTATCAGCAAGCAACCACAGGCCTCCATAAGGAGCAAGGTGAAAAATTGATGCCATAGGAGGTGCTTATTTGATTTAAAATGTTCAAATAGCACATAAAAAGCGACCAAACAGTGTATGTTAGTAATTCTTAAAATCCCAACAATTTAAAAAAATTGACATAATTAAGTTTTGAGGGAAAACTTCTACAAGACCCTTTGAAGTCCAGGGGAGTTTGCCACTTGTGTGGCACGTACAAAATGTTGTATGTGTGCAGCTCTTAAAGAGATTCTAAAGTAATTTTGTGACAGGCTTAACTGAAAGAGCTTGCTTCTGGTTTGTTTATGATTAGTAGAGAATGTGCAGTGATTACTAGCAGTAGTTGATTTTGTAGGAGGCAAATGTTGCTTGAAAAGTGTAAGTTCCAAAGCACTTGAGAATGGCTTGTACCCACTAAGTTCCAGTAATTGTTCAGAAATTCAGTCAAGGTCCAACAAATTACAAAGAAATACAAATACCTAATAGAAATCTTGGAACCTAGTGGGTATATTGCAAAGGATGATGCTTTGTTACTCGAGGTTGACCTGCTTGAAGGACTGTTGAATTGTCTTACAACATGCGTCAATGCTGGGGATGGAAGAAAGTCTGGGTTGCTTTGTATAGATGGCTGTATAAATACTGCTGCTTTCGTCTGTCTCATTCATTGCAAAGCATATCTGACCAGAGGGGGAAAAAGACATGCGAAGTCACAGACAAGACTAGATGTGTCAGTATTTTCAAGAACAAATTCTGCATAAAGGTATATATATATGTAACTGTCATTGACTTCACTGGGAAATCCTTGCACCTTATGGGTGAAAGAACAGTCTTGGTGGTTCAGTTTAGTTCTCCAAGGCATTCAGTATGTCTGCTATTAAGGAAAAGTCTTCAACTTAAATAGATGGCAAAACATTTTTAGCCTTGCTTTAGCAATCTGTGTTTTTGTCCTCCTCTGTTTAACTGATGAGTTCAAGAGGAAATTTTTTAGGGATTTATTGTCTTCAAGTGAATGTGCTGTTCTTAGCTTGATTCAGTTTGGTAATCCACATTTGCTTATGATGTAAGGAGTACTTAAAAAGATAGTGGTATTCTTGGAGGCCATATTTGTTCCCTGCTGAAAAAGTTAAAAATGGGCCTAATTTCATAAGTACTTCAGTGATAATTTTTTTCTTGTAAGAGACTTATAGTTTTTTGGGTTCTGTTTTTTTCCTCTTGGGGAAAGAATCTAGTTTTTGGAAGAGAAGCAGTTTTTGGAAAACATCCAAGAATAGATCTGAAGCCTTGAAGGAGCTGGAAAGCGTGCAAGGGTAGTGTTCTACTCTGAGGGTGTTTTGACATAATTATTTCTGAAATACATTCAAGATGCTGTATAACTCAAGTTAACTTGTCCTGCCTGACAAAGTCGTCACTTCGGAAATATCATTTGCCAAATCTGCAGGCATGCAGGTTTTGTGGTGGAATTTTTTAAGGGTATTCTCTACATACTGAACTTTATAACTTGCTTTGTTTAAATCAGGAAATAATTGAATGAAAATGTACTTTCAAACTTTTTAATTATACTTACCATGGAATCATCTAGAACTTGGTTAGTAAGCAGCTGAGCAGCATTATCTCTAGTTGTCTGCAGTATCGAAGAGTTGGATCTGAGAGAAATATCAAATGGAACAAATGCTTTTTTCCCTGATATGCTTTTTTTGTTTGTAGCTTATGTTGAATTCAATTTTCTGAATTTATTTTGCAAATCTTCAAGCAACAGGATATCCTTACAGTCTCTGATGCATCTTACTGAGAAGAGAATTTCAGACATCATAGCACTTGTATGCGTTTCTGGTTTACCCTAAGAATACCGTCTTCTGAATTAATCAGTAATATTTATTTGAATTGCGTATTTGTTCAGAATACTAATTGAGATTGATCTATCTTAGCTTATAAAGTGAACCTGTAGCAAATGAAAGGAAACTCAAGAAAATGAAATAAAAAACCCCTATGGACTTCTTTCATTTCCATTCTTTATTTTTCTGTATTACAAGTAGCTTGTGAGCTGTACTTGAGGAAGATACTGTTAATGCCTTTCTGACTTGCTTATAGTAATGCCTGCCATAACCTTAATACAAGCTAAGATGGCAGTTTCTCTGGATGTTTTCTGTGGAGCGTGATCTCTAGCCACACAGTCTAATCCCATCTGTGGGGAATAATTAATTACCGAAGCATTTTAGTAGCTTCCCTTCCCCCAGCCGTGCCCGTAGGTATGCCTTATGGCAGTGAATACATGCTCTGCTTAACTGATACTTCCTTTTCTGCCTGGTAAAACAACTAGTCCTGGCCTTAGAAGTAGTGACTGGTTAACTCAGAAACATAGATAATATCTAATTCTGCAGGTAGTACTAGGGTAGAAGTGAAACATTTATAAAGTTTATTTACTAAAAAATGTATTGATGACAGAGGTCTGTCAGAGGACTTGAAAAGATCATCATACCAAACTGCTGTTGCAGTCGACCTTAGTATAGTGCACAGTTAAACAATTTTGCTTACACTATCACATATTCTAGGTATTTTCAGCTGTGCTGAAACCAGAACTTATGGATCTTGCAGATCTTCCTATAGGAATGGATGGCTAGTCAAAGATGTGGGTTTTCTAGGGAAAAAGTTAACTCACAAATCAATGCAATATTATTAATTGAGAACTGTGAAAAAGCAGACTTAAGGCAAGTTTGTTTTAACTGTGAATGTTAGTTGAACTGATAAATTGCCCAGCTTCTAAGTAAAAATCCTGGTTGATATGCGTCATTATTGATGGCAGTTGGTCACACTTGCCACTATCTTTTAATTCCTCTCTACTAGGTAGGACGCATATTTAAGACTTGGTTTTAATAGAATGTTCTGTTTCAGTTATAATTTATGTATAGTGCTAGCAATCTTGGAAGTGCTGAACACATCTTGCAAAGTAAAAGTCTGCCTTTGCATAGATGATGTTTGTTCTTCAGAAGAGCAGTTTGTCTGGAGACTGGTTTGAACAGTTATGCCTGTTAGTCCTTGACACTGCCATTTAAAATATTCCCTTCTCTTTCATTTCCTTTGAGAAGCTGACACAGAAGGCATTTAACCTGTCAGTCTCTTAAAATTCATATCAGTGTAACTGAATCATGCAGTACCGAGTGTGAGAAAGTTAGTGTTGGTAAAAACAAATGTTTGTTCAGTATTAATTTTTTTCTGGTTATGCAAAATACTCTGTAGCCAAGTTACTGCTTAGCAAGCAGTTCAAGTGACAAAATGAGTTGTCCTCTTTTCATTTCTAGTAGTAGGATACATCAGGAAGTATAGCTCTGATAAATCTTTCTTATACCTAATCAGTATTCTGTGGTCAAGAGAATGCATACGTGACAGATGTATACCTTTTTATGTTGTTTGAATAGAGTTTTTTGGAAAAAAAAATCTCAGCTATTCGTGTGAAGAAGAAACTATGAATGCCAAGCACTGACAAGTTAAGAAATTAATCAGAAAAATTAAAAGGTGCACAGGAATTTAAAAAATTATATCTTTACAGTGCTTTTACTTTAGTCAGTGTATAAGAGTTCCGCGTGGATGGATTGCAGACCATTAAATGCTCAGTGACACATTGAAGTTGGGGTTGGACACTGATTTTAAAGGCAAGTCTGAGTTGCCTAGACCCGAATTCTGTGTTCCAGAACATGGTAAGCCAAGTTGCCACAGGTTGCTGTCAAGTTACCCGTGAGCAATGTAAACGTGAAGGAACTTCCTCTTCCCAGCTGGGCAAAGAAACAGTTGTTCTATGGCATGTAAATGTAATATTTGGCCTCCAAACATGTACGTAGGTAAGAAAGATGGTATCAAATGAATGAGCCAAACTGCTAACAGGAAGCTAGAGAAAGTGGGAGCAGAGGAGCTTTTCATAGTGGGATGTTTGGGAACAGGTTTTCTTTATAAAACCACTGTCCCAGCAAAGGGTCTGTTTTGTGTTGCTTCTCCATCCACTCACCCTGATCTGATAATCCCAAAAATTAGAAGGTAATAGAGATGCCATTTCTGAGGGGAAGAAAAACCTGTGTGATTACAGCATAGTTAGGACAACAAAGCAAAGGGTGCAAGAAAAGTCATCTTTTAAAATATATCAGGAAAAAAGAACAACTAAAGTAGTACTTTCCAACCTGCAGTTTGTATGTCATTTGGCTAGAATTTTTTGCAGTTTACGAAACAATAGAGGGGAAAGGCTGCTTTTTCTGCTATTCCTGGCATCCTGCTACTGCCCTCTGCTTAATTTTGAGAAATGCAGGGCCAAAGGAGAGCTTTTATTAGGTGACGTTAAGTCAAGACTAAACATAAACTTGGCAGAAATAATTGTGTAAAGTAGTTCGGAAGGTCTCCTGGCTGTTGATTTGTTCTGGAGTCTTTTTTTCTTCCCAGCTAGCTGGGGAACTTCAAGTGTGGCGTATAAGTAGTTTAAAAAGTGATTGTGTAGGACTAGACAGAAAAAAACCACATTAATTTGTATGTGATTGGCACGTGTAACTACATGTAAATAGAGAAACTAGCACATGATTAATTTAATAGGAGAGAGTATTTCTTGGCGCAGTTTGAAACAAGATTTGTGAATTCTAGTTCAATCATAGAGTTTTTAAAGCAAGGAGAAATGCCTGCAACTTTTTTTAAAAATTTAAGAATTTTATAGTAGCTTAACAAAAAATAATGGTCATCATGGCTTTGAAAGTTCTTTTTCATAATGGAACATGGAACAAGGATGTTCTAGTTCAAGTTTACTTCTTAATGAATAAGAGGACCTTTAAAGTGTTTCCTGTGCTTTTTCTTAAATTTTGGGGTTGCACAACTGTAGCTGTCTAAATTCATGTGTAGTTGACTCAGGCTAGTTAGTCATTTGTTAATGGGCAGTTTTGGGGAGTGTATACATCAGTAGTTTTTGTCTTCACTGCAGTAAGCATTCTCTGCTTTGTTACTGGTTGTGAGACACTGGCTCTAAGTTAGAGAGCACTGCTTATTCTATAGAAACTACCGACAATAGGTTTTGTACCATTCTGCCAGTTTTTTGATGCATTTTTAAGTGTCTCAGGAAAACTGAACTAGTGATGGGTTTTTTGTTTGTTTTAACGGTAGGTGTAGGGATTACTTTCTGGCAGAGCTGTTCTGACTGTACTCAACCGAGTCTCTCCTTTCAGGGTCGGTCTCACCTGAAGTTTTAGCTTTCACTGTACTGCATAGCCTATCTTTGTTTTTCTTTGCCTTGTGAAAAATAATACTGGAAGTTCTGGATAATGGAGAGGGTACTTTTTCTCTTGTCTTTGCTATAGGTGAAGAAATATGTTCTGTGCCCCAAAATCTCCATTTAATAATTCTTTTAAGTGGTTGCTAAAATAATACTAAAATACTAATGCTATAAACTGTTAAGTAGAACTTCTCATCTTAAGGTGAGATTTTATGAGTAGCTAAGGGCTGTTTGTAACTACACTGCCACCATTGCTACTTACAGTAGTCTGGAGTCATGGATTACTTTCAGCATTCTTTGTTGCAGTATATAATTTGGTTAATGTTGATCAAAAAGTGTTTATTTATATACATTTCCCTTTTACATCTTTTTTCTTGCAAACTGTTCTGAGTAAGTAGTTAAGATACAGCAGTTATTGGTGTTGTGTTGCTGATCATTAGGCTGGCAAAATATCTCTTTTGGTGTCAAGTGACTTCTAATTATATAACTAAATACAGCTCAGAACAAGATTCCATTGCTTATGGGTTCATGCCTAGTGCTACTAAAACCATTCAAAAATATTCAGGGTGAGGTTTTCCTTCCAAAAACCTTCCACGTTGATCTAATGTAGGTTTCAGAAAATTTGGTCTCTCATCTTCAGTACTAAACTGCGAGGATTCTTAAAAACAATTGTATTTCTCTTCAGCATGGCTAAAATTGTTAATTTTCTTTGCAAGTAGGTTAGGCAAGGGAAATTCTGGAAAAAAGAAATTAAGACAGTTGGGTGGGGTTTTTTAAATGGCATTCAGTATGGAAGAGTGAAAAAAAGAAAACCACCCTCCATTTCACTGTTTGCATGGGAAATAATGGCTATGTCTAAATTATCAAGTAATTCAACACAGAAGGAACAAATCAACAGATGAAAGCAGTGATGTATCTTATATACATTTTGAATGTTTTTACCTACTGCTGGATCTAGTCTGCTCACAAGTTTTTCCAGGATGTTTGTAAGGCTGTCTGGTCAGGCCTTTATATCTTCATTGACGTTTGTAGAGTGCACAGTAGAAGAGAGGAACAAAGATGTTGTTCACAGGCACTGAAACTGCTCTGCAAGCCAAACCAACCCCCGTAAGTGTGGTTGATTAGGGGTTTTACTTCGAACCTCTGCTACTGCTCTGAACTAAAACGTTAATTTGGATCCAGCCAAGAAAGTCTACTTTTGCCATAGTCTATCAGAAATGTGAGACATTTGAAAGCATATGGCTGTGCTTAGGCGTTTGATGGTAACAGTTGTTTTGTTGAAATAAAGCTGAGCTTATAAACTGATCAGATGCATTTCCTGAAGACAGTATGTTGGTTTTATCACTTGTCCAGAATTTTGCTGGTCTTACATCAAATGATGCAATGAAATTGAAATAAATCATCTTTTGGGGAGAGGACAGAGGAGATGGAAGTAATTGTCTTTGAGTTAAAAACAGATTTTAATTAGCATGAAGGATGTCTAGGAAAATGAGAATTGTTACCTTACAGGGGGTAGGAAAAAAGTATGTTTTGTTTGCATTGCAGACATCTTATTTTGAACAATAATATTTAACAACCAGTGCTAAAAATACAATGTGGGTGAAAACTTTGCTGACCAGGCTTTCCTGCGAAGAATTGGTACGAACTTTTAACTTGGAATAATTAGTTTGAAATAGTTTGTATTATGTTTATATGCTTACTAATAGACCCTTCTGGGACTGTTTTTTTTTGTTTGGTGGGGCTTTTTGTGGGTTTAACAAGTGCAATTTTTTTTTTTTAATGCAGTCCTTCCAGGGAAGCCAGGGACGAGCCTACCTCTTTAATTCTGTGTAAGTATGTTATTATGGTTATGCACACTACCTGCAGAGTGTAATTTTTTTTGCGTGCTTCATAAGTGGAAAACAGTAGGAATTAGTGTAGCAGCACTTCGCCCTGTTCTTTTTAACGTTGGCTTTACTCACCAGCAGTCGTTATTACAGAGCTACTGAGCTGATTTGCAAGTATCCCTATGCACATACTAGTTTGTCTTAAAATTTAAGTAATTCTGCTAATTGGTGAAAGTTTAGGGGAGGGTGTTAGTGTGAAATTCCTTTTGTGTATGTAATGGTAACTGTCTTGAGTAAGAGTTGCCATTCTGAGATATTCCAGAAATGAAAATACATTGCGTGACTAAATTTGCTTTAGACAGCTCTGCTGTAGTCTAAAGAAGAATTTTGTAGTGTGTTAGATACATTTACAGGTTAACGTTCCAGTAAACTCGGTACATCTTAAATGACCTTGAATATTGCAAATGTGCTAGAGGCGAAAGGTCTTTATGATCTTTCCAAGCCTAAAAGTTACAATTTTAGGCATGTCCTACCCATGATATGAGACTCTTTGAATTTGCTAATGGATGTATTTTAAGTTTCTGATATGCAGGATTGCATTTTTGTCTTTATTCTTCAGCAGTTTATTGTGCTGCAGCATTTTGGAAAAAAGAAATGCAGTTAAGTGTCTTAGTCTATTTTAGACCAGAATAATGGAACTATAACTGCAAAGGATTTGATTATAGATGATTCTTGAAATTCATTTTTATATGTAGTTGTTCAGTGGTGACTTGGGACTTGTAGTATAATTGTGGTAAGAATCTGGTAATACAACAGCAAAAATTGTAAAATTTTGCTCTTGTATAACTGTCAAAAACCTTCACTTAGTCTTGCCTGTTTTCTGCATAAACCCTTACTCAGGAAGAAGCTAGCTTGATGCAGTACTTCATGGGATGTTATGGTTTTATATTGCTGTTTGTTTACTTTTATTTCCTTCTCAGCCCTCTTCATCTTCTCTTGTCATGGCTTAGTCTGCTGATCTGTAGCAAAGAAATATTTATGAGGCTTTTTCCTTGCTGCTATTTTGGAGTTGGTTCTAAATTCAGCTGTTGGTACTGATTTACGGGTACAGACTTCCATTATACAGGTCTCAAATTGTTTTTGAAGAAAAGCCTGAAACTGTAGAAGTGTCCAGTTACTGCTTATTGTTCTGTTCTCTGAAAGTTTTAACTATTTAGCCTGTCTTTGTTGATGGGAGTAAGTGGGCATCACCAACTGTTTGCTGTTTAGACTAGCCACTTGAAAAACAAAAAACGAACCTGTTTTGTCTTCCTGTCCTTCTGCTCAGTGTAACAGAGGAAGTTACTTTTACAGCGTTGAACAAGTTAGGCACTTTGGGTTTTTTTAAACTATTTTTTCATCCTCTGGAGAAAAGGAGGGTAAAAGGTAAGTGAAAAACCACTCACCTTCAGCTAATGTAGAGTAATTTCTCTCTTTTTTTTTTTTTTTTAGGGTAAACGTGGGCTGTGGTCCAGCAGAGGAGCGAGTTCTTCTGACAGGTTTACATGCTGTAGCAGATATCTATTGTGAAAACTGTAAAACCACTCTTGGATGGAAATACGTAAGCAATATACTTAAGTCTTTGATAAATGTTCATATGTTGGAGCACAGATACTTGAATAGGCCATTGAGTAGCACCTATACTGATAGTTTAGGTGGGTTAGCTCTAATGCTTTTGTCTATATCAGACTGTAATGTAGTTTTGCTTCCTTATATCTGCTGGAATATTGTAGTAGATAATAACTTTATTCTGGACCACAAAACAAGCATGTTACATGCTGTTACAGCTATCCAATGTTTCTGTAACCAGGTGGAAGAAGTTATCAAAGTGCGTCTTTAATTTCTTGGGTTGCAAAAGTTGGTTCATATAGCAAAAATACGAATTGTGATAAGTGGTACTGAGCATGTTTACACTGCTTACAGCTATTATGAACTTGATTCTGTTGTTTGAAAGGTTACCTGCGTACTTGCGCAGTTACCTGTAACACTTATCAACTGCGTTTGAAAGTGTTAGATTCTGGGTGTTGCATGTAGGATTTTCATTGATGCGGTATAGCTTCAGACCTTACAGAAAGAAGTTGTCCTAATGAATTCCCTCTGATGATGAATACAGAGAAGAACTTTTGCAGAGGTTCCCGTTCCTTTTCATTGCTTCTGGAAATAAGGAAGCTGAACACACATAACCTGCTATTTTCTAACCTTCACTTAAAAAAAAGTTAACATTCCCTAAGCAGTGAAAGAACATGGAAGCTTCTAAATCAAGATCTGTTGTGCAGTGGATCTGCCAATTTTGCTTATGAGAAGTTTACTTTTATTTCCTTCTCAGCCCTCTTCATCTTCTCTTTCCTCCCTCCTGCCCTTGAGTCGGTGTAACCGATATGGGATGTTAAGTGGAACGTCTCCTGGTTTGTATTTTTAATGCAAGTTTGATGTTTAAAATACTTAATTTCCCCAGCTTAATTCAATGTCTTAATTTTTCTTCTTTCCAGGAACATGCTTTTGAGAGCAGTCAGAAATACAAAGAAGGAAAATTTATCATTGAACTTGCCCACATGATTAAAGACAATGGCTGGGAGTGAATCATAACTTTTTTCCTTCTGTTTGGACAATATTCTGTGGAACATGCTTTACAAAGACTAATGCAAAATAAAGGAAGAGCTTGGCTAGAGTGGCCCTGAGAGTATCACTGAACTCTGAAACCTCACAAATGAGTAGTGTAGTGTAAGTGGCTATTTCAGGCCATGTTTGCCTTTTCTCCTTGTGTAAGTTCCCTCTTTTTGTACGTGTATTATTGTGTGAACAGTTGTTTTGGAACATTTTGGATGACCTTTTTCTAAACTCTCTGAAACTAGTACACTAATAGAAAATGGATTTTACTGGTTAGCGTCTATCTCTGACCTATGCCTTTAATGCTACCTTCTGCTGTGCATGCTTCTTGCCTAAACACCTACACTCCAGTCCTGTAGAAGTTCTATATCTGAGCAGTCTGAAAGAATGTATGGGATGGGGTGCTTTTTTATATGTAGCAATTTCTGATGTGTTTGGCAGTGAAGAGGATGCAGTATTGTAGTTATTAATTTCTTTTTTAAATTTGAGTGTACCACAACCTGTGTACATCTTGTAGGTGAATTGGTTAAAGGTACAGTGCTCACCTTACAAAATATTTCAGTTGCACTGACTGAAGTTAGCAGATCTCAAGTTGTTAGGAAAGGTTATGCTAGAGGTTTGGTATCTTAGCGAAATACCTTAGAAGGATTTTAAATCAATAATGCTATAGAATATGTTCATTGAAGACCAACATATTCCCTAAGGAGTTTGCTGGATAAGAAAGTTATAAAACCATAGCTTGTGAGATTAAAAAGACAGAAAAATATATGCATCTTCTACTTTGGAAAAAAAAAAAATTAGTCGGTGTATTAAAAGAAAAAAGTTTTGGTACTGTACCTTTGCCAGTAACAGGGACTTGTGCATCAGTGAAGTTTTATGGCTGGTTCCATGTAACTGTATAGTCCTAATGCACTGGACAAAGAGGTTGATGTCAAGGAAACTTGTTGAAGTGTTCTGCTTCTGCTGCATTTGAACAAAAATATTTATTTTTGTGAGGAATGGCCAGAGCCTATGACATGAAAATTAATATAGTACCTGTAGAAAAAAGAGGAGTAATAAGAGGGAAGGGAAGTTTGACTCAGTTTTTCATAAAATAAAATAACAAGATAGTTTTTAAAATTTGGGGGTGGGGAAAGGGTTTCTTGGTTTGCTGGCTAAATCATCCCCAAGTACCTTTTTATAATAAAAATTTGTATGAAACTCACCTTCTCTTTTGTTCTTACACTGTTTCTTAAATGGAATGAGTTAATGAGAGAAACTTTGGAAAATGCATGCACAATATTAGCTGTTGGTATCAGTGTGTGGAAATTCTGAGCAACTACGAAAGAATTTGCTAACTTTATTTTCAAATTAAGCAGTCTCTGAAGACCTTTTGTATTTTAATCCTTTTAATGCTTGAGGACAAAATGTTTGGAAAAAACCTTTAACACTACATAAGTACTATAACTGAACAATATGGAAGCCTTGCAATACAAAAATGGTGTTATCTCAATAACAATTCTAATATGGCACCTGCAAATTTAGTCATAGGTGCTGTTGCTGCTGTTATGTTTTTGGGAATCTCTGATAGGCTTTCTGAACTCTGCTGCACTTTAGAAATTTTGTCATACATGAAAAATTATGCCAATGGGTAGGGGCAATACAAATCTTTAAAACCAGCTTTCTGGTGTCTTTGTGGAGAGAGAGAAGAGAGTTCACCCATGCGTACGCATTCTCTATGATGCAGGCTGGCTAATCTGCATTCAGGATGTTGTAGTGAACTATACCTATGAATTAAAAATGTAAGAATTAGAGAAGCAGTTGAAGCTGTTGGGTTTCAGTCCAGAGACCGGAGGTGGTACAGTCGTGTTCAATCTGGATTTTGTGGCTTACACGTTACCAGTTCATGTTCACATCAGCAGGCTTCAGAGTCTCCTTTTTAACTATGTCATTGATGCAAGATGGGCTTTGGTGTTGCCTGTCTCTTGATATTTTTGACGTGGAATTCTTGGGATTTTATTTTCCTGCATTGTACCATATGTTACCAACAGAGAAGGCACTAGAACTTCTATAAGCAAAAAGTTTGTGTTGGCTTCAAAGTCCAGTTTCTGTGTTGATACTTGTGAACGCGCTGATGTGGAGTTTGTGCTTTGGGCTTTTCCTGTTTCCTGGCTACAGACTTGTTGAAGCAGGGCACTGGACTGAAGACAAAAGTAACAGCTGCTTTTCAGTAGAGAGTTGAAATTAAAGAAAACAAAGTATTAAAGATTTTTCACTCTAAAATTGGGGGTTTGGCTATCTCTTGTTAGTAAGTTAATGATGTCTGTTACACAGTCTGATTCTTAGAAATTCAACCTCTTTCTGCAGTGCATTATGTATATTTCAAACTGGACATTTTCACCAAAACCTTAATTAACTTTGATGCCAAAGGTTGGGACTTCATCAAGTGCTTAGCACGTAGAGCTTCAGACTACTGGCATAAAGAGTTAATGATCTAAATGTGATGTTTATGGCTTTTAGGAGAACCAAACAAAGCAATATTCTTTTTGATCTTTTAAGAGTGGACACTTAGAAGGAGTGAAGAGTAGAACTGATACAGAATTGCTGTTTCATGCTGCCATGTAACAATTCTTGAGGCTCATTCTGTTGGGGAAATATGTGAATTTTCTTCCTGTGTTGCTTGGCAGCATCCATGATTATTTTCTCCCCTTGTAAAGATGTAGAGAGTTCTTGTTATTGGTTTTGGTGAAAGTAGAATCCAGATAGCAATGGCTGCTGGCTGATGTGAAGAGGTCAGTCTGGTCACTGAACCCTCCAGCAGTCATTTGAAAGAAAAATAAACTTACTTGAAAAAAAAATTTTACTAAAGCATTTTCCCTCTAACCAATTTTTGTAATATATTAAAGATTATATTTAAAGTTTGTATGTGTTTGCTCTGGGTAAGTTTACTTCCCCTCCAACTTGAGCACTTTTGTTACTTCTACTGGTTATTTTTATTGTTGGTCTTAACATTTATTTTGTATTTTGTTTTTTATAAACTGTAACAAAAAGCTTTTGTGAACCTTTGTTTCTTGCTGGCTCTTTCTTGGACCAAATGAACTGACTATGAGCTGGCTTAGAAGAAATGTTCGTTGGGATGCATAGGAATTTGCTAGCAAAAATGTACATGTATTGAAAGTATTTTTCTCTGAACCTCTAAAGCCACAGCTGTCCTAAAGTAATTAATCATCATTTGATGTGACTTCAGTAATCTGACCACACATTCTCCGTCTAAGTCCAAAATAATGGCTGTAACAGTGGTGTTCCAGGACTGAGTCTGCCTCCAGACACTGGAGTTATTCCTTGGCTGGTCACTCCAAGTACCTTTTTGATTACTAAAAGGCCCTGCTGCCATCTATAAAAATTCTGTTAAGTTGCAAACTTGCTGTGAAATAAGCTGCAGAATTTGGTGAGGGATTGCTGACACATCAACCTAACCACTCTTGCTATGCTTTTAGCAGTCTAGTAATCTCAGTTTTATCTGCCAGTAAAAAGGGCCAGAAAGTGAATTTCCCTCATTCGTTGTAAGCTGTACAATGACAAACTGTATTAATGAGGTTTGTTATAATTATTCCATCTTAATTTCCCACTAGCAAGGCCTAGTATAATGGCCAGTCTAAGTGGTGTGCCTTGCATGCTTGTAGTCTTGGCAATCCGTGGGAGAGGAGGGGGAATACAGTTTATGACATTTCTTTGATTTAGACTCTGGCCTCAGAGGTTCTGACAAATAGTCATCGCCGCGCCCATAACCAAGCGGTCGTCATATTTCTTGCTGGTGTATCATGTTAGTGCAGGAGTGCCTCAATGCTGTGTACCACTTCTGGTGGACTTACGCTTCCCTCTGAGTAGTGCTTGTGGAGCTTTTTCTGCACGCTCATCTCAGCAGTCAGATTGCAACAGTAGTGACCTGCAGTCTCACAGACCAAATTTCAAACATCTCCATTCTTTGATAATGGCGATGAGTGGAAGAAGCTGTCAAATTATTGCTGAACTTTTTTGGACACTTTATTGTACTTCATTGAGACTCGTGTTAAGCCAACCAGCAGTATAAACACTGCAAAAGGAACAGACCCTTCAGAGGTTTCTTTTAAAAGGACTGTTACAAATGGTTTAAGGCCTACAGCATGAGTCGTAAATGGCAGTTGAGTTGTGCCTCATTGTTTCTTAAACTCTTTACAATGCTTTCTTTTACAGGTGACATGGCTGTGTTGCTGTTTTGTCCTAGCAATACTGTACATCATTTGTTGTTTCACTATATTGTATCTACTTGAGGTATCACAATAAAAGCTTTCAATTGTTTTGTTGAGTTACTTGTTGGTTTTGTGCTATCTTTTTCTTGCTAATTAAATTCTCATGCTTTATCCTCTGAGATGGCCAGAGAGAAAAGCCAGTGCTCTTAGTTGCTCTTAAAAGCTTCTAAATGTGGGTTGAATCTTATTTTAACGTGGTTTTAAGACTGCCACTAAACATTTGTTTTTTTGCTTTCACTAATCTTTACAGAAAGTTGTGCTGCTACTTTCAGAGCTTTTGCCCATTTTGAGCCAGTCATGGAGCCTCTGCAAAGTGCTTTCAAAAAAGAGAGTCGGTCTGTGCACACCCCGAAACTAGCTTTCAGAGAAATTGTAGGAAGTGTGGCTGTGCTTTCTGTTTGGTTAGCTTGGTCCTCCGTAGACCAGAGGAGCACTCTGAGCACAGGCACTCAACATGTTATTTCTGCTTTGGTTGGGAGAAACTTCTGTAGTTACTCTAATCAGATTAACGGTCTTCTCACGTGTTAGTGGAGTTAAAATCCCCACAGTGAGTCAGTAACAAGGGTGTGATGAAGATTGGCCTTCTCCATCCAAGAGCCCAGATCAGAAGTGGGTTTCATATTGACTCTGATTTATTCCACCTGTGTATTTGCAGGATGCACAGTGTGCTGCATGCGTAACTGGGAAGAGCTCCCACCAACATTCAATATCGACTTTTCCCTAAAGATCACATCAGTACATCACCAGCTGTCCGTAGCAGCCGGCGTGATAGTGGCTCTCGGATTCTCCCGTGGAAAATCTCTGTGCAAAACAGCAGGTTCGGGTGAGAAGGGATGATTGAGTAGGAGGGAGATGATTTCTGTGATAAGCTGGCTACTTTCCTACTGTAGCCCCAGTATGTGGTTTGCTCATTCACAGCGAGGGGACACTTGGCTCCTGTTCAACCCAGCATCCGCTGTAACCCCCAGGTCCTTTTCAGTTTGAAAATCCAGTCTATGGCGCTCATTGATGGTTTAGTAAATTGTTAGGGTAAGCAAAGCGTTGTTTTCTCCTGAAGATTAATCTGAAGATGGTCATATTGATCTGAATGGTTGTGAATACAAGAGCAAAGGTAAACTGAGACTTCATTATGAAAGACTTCAACCAGTACTGCAGTTGAAACAAATCCCACAAAAGCTCTGTTAAAATATCCTTTAAAATTTCTTAAAATTTCTTAAAATTCTTCATAAAATTTCTTAAAATTGTAGCAAGGAACTAAATAATTCTAATAATATATATAACTATATAATTCTAATAAATGAAGCTTCCATGTAATAACAGGTGTAAGATTAGCCTTAATCACATTAAACCATGTGAAATAAATAATATTGAAGGAAGTGCTTCACATCAGGCTTGCTTGCTAGTAGAAGGTGTAGGTGTGTGCTAGGCAATATTAAAGTGTTACTGAAATTTGCCTGGAAGTTCTCCTAAATCCAAGGTAGGATAAATTAGGTCATTGTGATCATTCCATTGTTTTTAGCTTGATAAACCACTAAGGTACATAGATACAAAACATCAGCCGTTTGCATTTGAACACTTTGAAGTGGAAAACTGGTAGCAAGGACCCATGTAGGATTTGGGGGGAGAGTTTGGTTGTTACTTGGTTTAGTCGAATGTTCAATTACAGAACATTGGCAACAGCGCATCAAATATGACCCCTTTGGACTGCCCGAGGCTGAGAATGAAGTCATTCCGTGCAGGCTTATGCAGTGTCTCTTCAATAATCCATCATTTCATCTCACAAAGGGGTGGGGATGCTCTACATATGAGATCAAATATAGTATTTCCATCTTGAGAAAAATGAAAAATAGCCTGCTACATTTTCTTTTATTCATGTGCTTATAAGCTGTCATCTCAGATAGATTCCTTTTTTCTTAACCTTTTCTTGGCTTTACTGTCTTAGGGCATGAAGAAAGGATCTTTCCAGATCTGAAAAAAAAAAAAAGGACAAAAATGGCATTTTATGAGATGTATGGTATTCATTGAATCAAAACCTAATTTTTGACGTGGATATAATTAAAGTAACAAAGATTCAAATAACACAGAAGTATCTTCATAGTCAAGAAGTAGCATCCCATTAAATTTTGGTGTAGCAAAGGGACAGTGAAAACACCATCAGCAGTTGGATTACCAGAATAATTTTGGACATGTCAGCTCCAGTGTCGTGTCTTACCAGCTGGAAAATACCTGAAGGATCTCTGACTTCCAGGTAGACAGGTGGGCAGAGGCTTAATCTATAAGTTGGGAACCTTCCATTAGATGTCTTTTTGCCCCTGTTAGATTTAAATAACTGCACAGCAGTCCTGGTTGAGCATCCCTCCCGCACGCAGCAAACACCGTAGCTGTAAGGTGAAGCTGTAGTGGAACAGCAGTAGGTTTATGTTTACAAAATCCAGTTAGCCTAAAGAGGAAAACAGTCACGACTAAAGCTTAGTTTAACCTCTGCAAAGGGCTCCAGTTAGGCGGCTATGCCCACGTGAGGTTTTCTTTCCAGTTTTGTCTCTCCCTCTGCGCCCTCCCCTTGGCTCTTCCCCATTCGGGTCCAACCTGCGGAGCGGAGCAGAGCACCTGCGCTGCCGCGGGCACTCGCACCTCGGACCAGCGAAGCAGCTGCCGATTAACTGAGGCTGGACAAAGTCATTCCTCAGCGGTGAAGCAGCTCTGCTGAGCCATGTAACTGATGAGCATTAACTGTTTCTCCTCTAGTGAAGGCTGAGCTAATCTGAGGGGTTGGTTTATTCATTTCTGTAGTATTGCTGAAGAAGATCCGAGCAGAGGTCACTGATGGCAGGGCTGAGGATCTGAGATGCTCTGTGATCCTGGTGGCAGTTTAATCTATGCTTGCATTATGTCTCAAACTGACTGCCCAAAGATTTTTCACTCTAGAAAGCAGACAATACAGGGTTTTCAGTATTTAACAAAATAACGGGCAGGTTTTGCATGGTCTGATTTCTGTATTTCAGTAGCAAATAGCACAGCTTAACTTCCCTTCTTGCCCAAATGTACTTTAGAGGTTTCTAGCTCAAGTAAAGGCAATAGCAGAACCAAATTAGCCCTTTAATCAAATTGGAGTTTGCATCCTGACATTAAAATATGTACATGTATGCAAATTCCATCACAGCATGGAACATCATGGCTCACCCTTTACTTGCAAGAAGGGGGTTACAAATGTTATTTAATCTTCAGAACACCTTTATGACATGATTAGAAATGAACATCTGCTTTATTTTATACCTGTTAATTTTACAAAATCATTTATGAGCAAAAGCCTCCAGTTTAGGACCTGAAACTGACAACACTGCAGTAATGGTGTATGGGTGGCTGAAAAAAATTTTCTTGCTCTTCTTTTTCAAGTGTTGTGGAATTAGAACTTCAGAGAATTAAACAGCAGCCTGATTGCTATGGACTTTGCTAACCTCTCTGTTCTGCGAATGTCAGTCTAACATATATGCCAAAGCTGGTAGCTTTGTACCATATTGCATAAGACCACATGAGATTACAACCAATTGCATCTCTGAGTTTGGCTACATCCACTTCTGACCACAGACTGGATTTCTTCAGGTTTCTTTGTCGCTAAAGCAAGAGATCAGCTGCACAGGCACCTTCAGGCCCTGTCTGTTCAGGCTGAAAGCTCAGCGTGTCGGGATGAGAACAGGGAAGGTGTGTTACTGAACGTGGTACAAGCTTTCAGCTTTTTGGAAGTTTGAGTTGAGTGACATTAATAGTCAGCTGTGTTTGAATTGTGATTCAAGTTATCGTCCCTTTAAAAGCAAAATCAAATAAGCTTTATTCTGCAGGAAAGGTTATTTGAAATGTTTTAACATTGAATCATGTAAAACCAGTCTCTGAAAGTGGAAAAAACCTGAGACCAAATTGTAGGAGCTCTGTGCAAACAAACTTTTTTCCAAAACTTTCTTTACAAGGCCACTAGAAGTCAGGGATCTTGTGACAGGGAGTAGGGCTGCGAGGGGAGCTTGTTTTGCGGCTGGGCCCAGGGGGATTGCTACATCTGGGAGCTGGGTTGCAGATGTAAACCATGTGCTTTTGAGGGCTGGGGGGCTTTCCTGAGCAAATGTATTTCCTAAACAAATATAAATAGATTCTCTGCCATGCGCAGAGGAAACGTGCTGATATTATTGTGGTGAACCTTCGCTCTGTTGATCTGGAGCTGCTGTATTGTACGCTGTGAAACCGTTTCGAGAGGGATGTGCTAAGTGCCATAAAGCCAGGGTTTGAGAGGTATGTGGGGCAGAAGGGGTGGGTTCCGGTCGCCGCAGCGCTGGCAGGGTGGCTCTGCCTCCTGGGGAAGAGCGGAGTCAGAAGTCTCTTGCAGCCTGCCCTGCAGAAAGAGTGCAAGTGCAAATCAGTGGGAAAAGATGAAATTGTGTGACAATTCGGGTCCTCCAAAATGTATCCATCTCCGTGTCTCGTATTAAATGGCAAACGAAACTGCTTTTTCTGCTCCGACCCCCTGGTCACCTGCTAAACATCTCCTGTGCTGGGTGTGAGGCAATGCCTTCCATGCTCGCCGTGGAGGGAGTCCCTGCCCGAAGCCAGGCTCGGCTTGGAAACCCTCCGCTCTCCCAACAGCTGCTCTGTGGGGCCAGAGGTTCCTTCTGGCCATAATCTCCTTACAGGCCTGAATTACTCATGTTTCCCACTGATGGTCATTAAGCACCATTGCACTGGATGGCATGCCCCACTTCATCACAAC